>Ga0207691_10002008_pt1 | contig 19911 bp, 20 predicted proteins | sample KBSM13metaG_FD_184327 | JGI IMG/M metagenome (GOLD analysis project Ga0207691, IMG submission 184327) | Miscanthus rhizosphere microbial communities from Kellogg Biological Station, Michigan, USA - KBS M1-3 metaG (SPAdes) (version 2) | ecosystem: Host-associated > Plants > Roots > Rhizosphere >... | reverse complement strand
CGTCCTCGACCGGCTCGCCGAGTACTGCGCGACCGGCCAAAAACCCTGGTGACGCGGTTTCGGAGGCTTCATGACCAGGCGTAGATCCGGCGCCGCCCCGTAAGAGGACAGCCGATTCACAGGCGTTATCCTTCGCATCGCTCAGCCCGAAAGGAGAACGCCGATGTTTCGACGACTCGCCCCGGTCGCGACGATCCTGGTGGCCGCGATTCTCACCGCGGTCTCCGGTCTCGCCTCCGACGCCTCGCTCCTCATGCAGAAGAACGCGAGCGCCAGCCCCTCGGTGAAGCCGAAGCCGATGATCGCGAGGATCTGGCACGGCCGTACGCTCACGGCGAAGGCCGACGAGTACGAGCGCTATCTCAACGCCTCCGGAGTCGAGCGGATGCTCAAGACGGACGGCAACCATGGCGTCGAGGTTCTCCGCAAGTCGGACGGTCCCCGCACCGACTTCGTCGTGATCTCGTACTGGGAGTCCATCGACGCCGTGAAGCGCTTCGCCGGCAAAGAGTTCGAAAAGGCCGTCATCCTCGACCGCGACCGGGAATTCCTGATCGAGGTCGAGCCCAACGTCCTCCACTACGAGGTCGTACGCGCCGCCGGAAAATAGACCCGACCCGGGCTAGGGTTGGACGCCGAGCGCCTTGAGCCGCTCCTCCGAGTGCGCTTTGGCCGAGGAGTTCTGGCCGACGGCCTGCGCGCCGGGCTGCGATGCGACTTCCACGCTCTTCTTGTACGCGGCAATCGCGCCGGGCTTGTCCCCGCTCCCTTCGAGAGCCTCACCCAGGCTGTCGTACGGGTTGGCGGAGGCCGGATAGAGCTCCGTGTTCAGGCGGAAAATCGCGATCGCCTTCGGGTAGTCCTTCTTCTGCAGGAATCCGTAGCCGAGCTGGTTGAAGCGGGTCTCGGAGAGGCCCGGATCGGACGGATTCGCCGCCTGGAGCTTCTTGTATCCCGCCACGGCGGCGTCGATGTTCCCGGCTTCGAGATCCTCGCCCGGAACGTGGGTGTTCTTGTCGACGCGCGGCGCCGTCCTGGACTTCGATTCCTCGTCGATCACCACGAGCTCGGCTCCGCCGTCCGCCCGGCGCCCGAAGCTGTAACGCGCCTCGCTGTCGCGCCGGACGTAGGCCACTCTCGAGACCGGGACGAGCGAAAAGGTCTCCTCGAGCGGCACCCGCACCTGAAGCCCTCCCGCCGCCGGCTCGACGATGTAAATCGTGCTCGCGTCCAGGCGGTAGCGTCCCGCGTAGATCGCCAGATCCTCGGCCGTGAGCTTCGCGGGAACGATCGAATCGATCTGGTATCCCTCCCAGTAGTACGCCGCCGCGATCGCGCGGAGGATCTCCTGCGCCAGGGCGGAGCCGTTGTCGGAGTTCGTCATGACGACCGCTCCGTATCCGCGGTTCGCACTCGCCACGAGGAGCGCGCGAAACCCCTCGTTGGCGCCGCCGTGCGAGAAGTACTGTGTCCGGCCCTCTTCCTCGATCCCGAGACCCAGGCCGTAGCCGTCGCGCCGCGGTGTCACCATGTTCTCCGCCATCTTCTGGGACAGGGGGCCCTTCCCGCCCGCCAGGATCTTCTCCAGCCCGATCGCAAAGCGCGCGAGATCCGACGGCGTCGTCCACAAACCGGCCGCCGCCATCTCGGGATAGACGTGGCGCTTGCCGTCCACGGCTTTCCCGTCGCCGCGGTACCCGACGGCCGCTTCCGCGAGTCGCGGGGCCGGGAGCGGCTGGTCGTAGGTGCTCTCCTTCATCGCGAGGGGGCCCAGCACGAGCCTCTGCATCAGCGCCGGAAATGTCTGGCCCGTGACGTCCGTCATCGCGAGCTGCGCGACCGTGTAGCCGCCTCCCGAGTAGCGGTACTCCGTACCCGGAGCCAGGTCCACCACCACGGCGCCCGTGTTCGCGGGCGCCGCGCCGTCGAGGACCTGCACCACCGTCGGGACGGTCGCCCCGGCTCCGTATCCGGGAAAACCATGGACGGTGAGACCCGCGGTGTGGGAGAGCAACTTTTCGAGCGTCACCGGCGTTTTCCCGGTGAGCGCGTTCGCGGGGACCTTCCAGCTCTTGAGGAACTTGTTGATGTCGCCGTCGAGCGAGAGCTTGCCCTCCTCGACGAGGGCGAGCGCTCCCATCGCAGAGACCGGCTTGCTGATCGAAGCCGCCTGGAAGAGTGTCGACGTCGTCACCGGCTGCTTCGCCTCGGCGTCGGCGAGCCCGTAGCCCTTCGCCCACTCGAGCTTCGAATCCCGGATCACCGCGATCGAGACGCCCTCGACGCCGTAGTGCCGCATCCGGTCCGCGAGCGTCCAGGTCTTGTCGCCCTCGATCAGCACCGGCGGCCGAAGACCGCTCTCGATCTGCGCGACGCGGGCATCCGGCGTCGTCGCCGCGTTCAGCGCGGCGCTCATGCTCACCGCCAGGAACGCGCCGGCGGCGAGCACTCCGGACAGGAGCCCGAAAAGGCGGCGTTTGCGCACGGGGACCTCCCTTACTTTTTATCGGCGAAGTATCGGCGCGGATACTATCGAAATCCCGCCGCGCCAGTCCTTGGGACGGCTCAGCCGGTGGGCGTCGGCCCGGGAGAACCGAAGGTCACCACGACCGGGGCATGGTCGCTCGTGCCGACGTCCGCCCGCACGACCGACTGCGTGGCCGTCCCCGCCAGCGCCTCGCTGGCCAGCAGATAGTCGATCCTCCAGCCGATGTTGCGCTGCCGGAGGTTGCGCCAGGGCGCCCACCACGTGAACAGGCCTTCGTTGTCGGGGTCCATGGCCCGGCCGACGTCCACGAGGCCCTGGCCGATCAGGCCGCGGAGGAGGGCGCGCTCATCGTCGCGCTGGCCCACGACCCCCGGCTTGAGCTCCTTGGGGTGGACATCCCGATCCGTGAGGGCGACGTTGAGATCCCCCGCGACCACGAGGCGGCGGCCTGCCGCCCGCACCTCCCCCGCCCAGGCGCTCAGGGCCTCGAGGAAGCGGAGCTTCGCGGCGTAATCCTTTCCGCCGTTGGGAACGTAGACCGACGCGATCGTGAGGTCGCCGATCTCCGCCGTGACGATGCGCGTCTCGTGGTCGAAGGCGGGATGCCCGAAGGTCGGCCTCGCCTCGCAGAGCTCCTTGCGCAGGTGGAGGGCGACTCCCGAGTAGCCGCCGGCCCCGTGCCAGTAGCACCAGTAGCCTTCGGTCTCGAAGAGCAGCTCGGGAATCTGGTCGGGCTTCGCCTTGATCTCCTGGAGGCAGACGGCGTCCGGCCGTTCGGACGCGAGCCAATCGCGCACCTGCGCCTCACGGGCACGGATCCCGTTGACGTTCCAGGTCGCGACTTTCATCGCGAGGAGGGTGGGTCCGGGAGTCGCTCGGTCAGCTCGGCGCGCGCGGCCTCGAGCGCCGCCCGCCGGTCGGGGTTCTGCGTCTTCGCGAGCAGATCCTCGATCCGGGCGAGCGAGAGCTCGAGCGAGCGCCTCCGGGCCAGACGGTCCGCGTACTCGCGCGAAGGACGCGCCGCGGCCCGCTCCCGGGCGTCGCGGTCGTGCTCCTTCTCGGCTCCGACGTCCTCCTCGTTCTTCCCCCAGCCCCGGGCCACGCCTTAACGCTACACCCATCCGGCGGTAAGCTGAACGCACCCAAATGACCCCGCGATGATTCTGCCGCGCGCGCTGGGCGAGGATCGGATCGAGGACGCGAGCGAGAGCGAGATCCTCCTCGTCTGCCCGATCTCCAAAGGCTGGGGCGGGCGGACCGCCCGCACCGCCGTGCGCGCCGCGCATCCCGGAACCGCCGTCGGCTGGGAAGACCGGATCTATGAGGTGCTGGCGGCCGAGCCCCGGTCCGACGGCACGATGCGCTATCGCCTCGCGCCCTGGGAGGAGGCCCAGGCCATCCGCAGCTTCGAGCGGTACGACGCCGAGGCCGAGCGCACACGGTCTGTCGCCCGGGAGGACCTCGCGGCGGGGATCCGGAAACGCCGATGGTCGATCGTGCTCGCGCCGTTCGCGGGACTTCTGCCGGGCTCGGTCCAGAAGGGCATGGAACGCGACTTCGGCGCCCCCGCGCTCGCCATGACGATCTCCTCCGCGCTGCCGCTCTTCGTCGTCGGCTTTCTCGGTTTGTTTCGCAACCTGCTGGAGGTCGCCGGCGGAAGGCTCGGCTGGCCCGCCTGGGTCGCTCCGCCCGCCACGATCGCCGTGTATCTCTTCGTCGAGTCGGCTCTCCGCCTCGCGAGCGCGATCGCGGGCGGTGAACCGATGGGCTCGCTCCCCTTCGTCATCGCATACACCGCCTGGAAGGAAGCCCGCGGCGAGAGTCCGGAAAAAAGTCCGGAAGGCGCGGCGTCGGCGGCGTCGTCGGCGTCGACGGCCACGGGCGCTTCGACGGACGCGAAGTCTTCGGAAACTTCTCGGCACTGAACGCGGCCGCCCTGTTTTTCGCACGGCGACGTTCGACACGCTGGTGCTAGGCTCGCGCACTGCGGAGGTGCACATGCGCAAGGGCATGTCGGGAACGAAGGGCGCGGTCCTCATTCTCGCCGGACTTCTCGGAGCGGCGGCCGCGCCGGCCGACGACGCATCGGACGTGAAAGCGGTGATCCAGTCGGCGTACGTCGACGGCGTCCACGTGAAGCTCGACCCGACGAAGATGCGGAAAGGCTTCCATCCGGACTTCCGGATGCTCGTCCTCAAGGACGGCAAGATGACCGCGGTCGCTCTCGAGGAGTGGATCGAGCGCATGGAAACGGGCGCGAAGAAAAACCCCGACGCACCGAGACCGGCGATCAAGGCGGAGTTTCCGATGGTCAACGTCACGGGCAACGCCGCCGTGGCCCGCGTCGAGATCTACCGCGACGGCAAGCACGCGTTCACCGACTACCTCTCGCTCTACAAGTTCCCCGACGGCTGGCTCATCGTCGGCAAGATCTTCCAGGCACACCCCTAGCGGAGCCGCGCTCCGGACGGGAACCGGCCGACGGGGTCGTCGGGAGCGCGAGCACTCGCATGAGGAACACCGTCTCGTCCGCCCACGTCTCCGCGGTCTGCTCGGGCGTCGCTCCGAAGTTGTGACCGGCTCCCCGCACGATCTGAAGGAGGACCGGGTTCGCGCAGCCCTGCGCGGCCTGAAGCGCGGCCGTGAACTTGTACGCGTGCAGCGGCGCCGCGACCTGGTCGCGGTCTCCGGTCATCACGAGCGCGGGTGGATAGCACGTCCCCTTTTTCACGTTGTGGTACGGCGACCAGGCGCGGAGGGCGGCGAAGTCGTCGCGCTCGCGCGGCGAGCCGAACTCGGGCAGCCAGTAGGCGGCCTGGCTGAACCGGTCGAAGCGCAACATGTCCAGGACGGGGCGATCGATCACGGCGGCACCGAAGAGCTCCGGACGTTGCAGGATCGCCGCCGCGGCGACTCCGCCGCTCGCGCTTCCGCCATTGGCCACGAGAAGCCGGTGCGACGTGTATCGATTCGCGGCCAGCCACTCGGCGGCGGCGAGATAGTCGTCGATCGCCGTCTGCTTGGCGCGGCCGGATCCGGCGCGATGCCACGCTTCTCCGTATTCGCCGCCGCCGCGGATCCCCGGCAGCGCGTAGACGCCCCCGAGATCCAGCCAGTTCAGGACGAAGGGCTGATACCAGAGAAACGAGACCCATCCGAACGCCCCGTAGCCGTACATGAAGGCGGGCCTGCGGCCGTCGCGCACGAAGTCCTTGCGATGGGCCAGGAACATGGGGATGCGCGTTCCGTCCGCGCTTCGATAGAAAACCTGCTCGACGGCGATCTCGCCGTCGAGCTCGCCGGCCCGCTCAGCCGATTCGCTTCGGGAAAAGATCGATGTCATGTTCGTTTCGAGATTCAGCCGGTAGATCGTGCTGGCGTGGGTGAGACCCAGGAATCGATAAAAGACCTCGGGATCGTCGGGACGACCCGAACCCGAACCCGAACCCGAACCCGAGAAGCCACCCCAGATCTGCCCGCCGGCGGGGATCTCGGGCTCCGCCAGGAAGCCGCCCTCGGCGTCGAAGACGCGCAGGACCGGCCGGCCATCGCGGAGGTAGACCAGCAGGATCCGGTTGGCGAACATGCCGAGGGCGTTTCCGCCGACGGCGCTGGACGCCGCGACCGGCTCCGCGGCCTGCGGAATCACTTCTTTCCAGCTCGCCGGCTCGGGCCGGTCACGCTCCACGACGACGACGCGGCCGCGGGGCGCGTCCCGATCCGTGAAGAACCAGAAACGCTTTCCGCGCGAGCCGAGGTAGGTGTAGTTCGCGTCGGCATCCCACATCAGCGGCACGGGCGCGCCGGGCTTCTTCAGGTTCACAAGGAGGACGCGATTCCTGGGGCTGCTACCAATGCGGAGTGTCAGCACGAGATCGGATCCGTCGTCGCTCACGACCGGCTGGACGAGCAGGCCCGGCTCGGCGGGCGGCGCGTATGCGAGCGAGTCGCGGCGCTTCGGATCGTCGAGCCGAAATCGCCGTACCGTCGGACGAACCGGTGGCGCCGTGCTCTCGCTCGACCCGGCGTCTTTCTCGAAGCGCACGAAGAACAGCTCCGCGCCGTCCGGCGTCCACACCGGCGGGCCTCCGATCGCGTGTGTCTCGAGCGGCGGGATTGTCAGATCCTTGCCCGTGGCGGCGTCCGCCACGCGGATCTGCAGCCACCGCGACTGGCCCCGACCCAGCGTGTACGCCACGAATCGGCCGTCCGGGCTCGGCGCGAAGCCGCCGAGCACCGCACCCTCGCCGCGCGATTTCGCATCGAGGAGCATCCGCGGCGCCCCGTCCTTCGCGTCCTTGACCCACAGGCCCGCGGGGACGCCGGAGGAAGTGACCCGCGTCAGGAAGTAGCGTTCGCCGGCCTTGATCGGCGCGAGGTCAAGAGCCCGATTCGACAGTTCCAGAATGCGGCGCTGCATTTCCCGGCGTTCGGGCGCGGCGCTCACGAAGGATCGGAAGAGCTCCTCCTCGGCCCGAACCCACTGCTCGGTCTCCTTCGAGTCGAGCTGCTCCATCCATCGATAGGGATCGGGCACCGAGATGCCGTGCTGAGTCTCGACCGTGCCGTCGAGGCGGGCCGGAGGGTAAACGTACGGCGCGCCCGGACCGGAGACCGCCGAGGCGGCCGCCAGGATCCACCCGATGAGCTGCAGCACCAGTGGCGTCATGGCTCTCGAGCCTAGGAGCCGCCGCGCCACCCGTCTTGAACGAAATCAACTTCTCGCGGCCGGGTTCGTATCTCTCTTCGGATGAGCCACGCTCGCGCCTCCGATTCCCGCCCGCAATATTTCGGGGGCGATCTCCTCACCCACCGGAGCGACGCCGGTCTGCGGATGTCGGAGGTCGATTACGGCTCGGCACGCGCATGGGCGCCTCACACGCACTGGCGGGCATTCTTCGCCCTGCTCGTCCGGGGGGGCTACGTCGAAGCGCTCGGCCGGACCGAGCTCCCCTATCGGCCCCTCGATCTGGGATTCCATCCCGAGTCCACGCGGCACACCGACCGGATCGCGGCCGACGACACGCGATTCTTCCTGCTCGAGCTGGACGAGTCCTGGGTCCGCCGGCTTTCGGAGTGCGGCCGCGAAGCGGCGCTCGCGCCGCGGATGTGCGGTGGGAGAAGCCACGAGCTGGCTCTGCGCCTCTATCGCGAGTTTCGTGCCGGCGATCCCGAGATCCCCACGCCGACGCCGACCTTGTGGACCGAGGGTCTCGTCCTGGAGCTGCTCGCGGGTCTTCTCCCCCGAGGCAGGAACCGGAACCCGCCCTCCTGGCTGGCCCGCGTCCTCGAGTGGACGCGCAGCGAACACCCGCGCAAGCTCTCCCTCTCGGAAGTGGCTCGGCAGGTGCACATCCATCCGGTGTACCTCTCGCGCGCGTTCCGCGATCACGTCGGGCGCACCGTGTCCCGGTGCCTGCTGGAAGAGCGCCTCCGTCACGCGATGACGCGGCTATCGGATCCCGAAGTCTCTCTCGCCGAAGTCGCCCTCGACTCGGGCTTCTCGGATCAAAGCCACTTCACGAGAGTCTTCAAACGAGAGACCGGGATGACGCCCGGCGCTTATCGGCCCGCGAGGAACTCGCGCACGTCGTCGGCGAGAAGCTCCGGCTCTTCCATCGCGGCGAAGTGGCCCCCGCGGGGCATCTCGGTCCAGCGGACCACGTCGTAAGCGCGCTCGACCCAGTCTCGCGGAGGCATCGGCTCTTCCTTCGGGAACCGGGCGACGGCGCACGGCACGGCCACGCGCGCGCCTTCGACGAAGACGAGCCGCTGCGAGCGCCCTTCCCGATACAGGCGCATCGATGTGCCGATCGAGCCCGTCAGCCAGTACAGCGTGACGTGGGCGAGCAGCTCGTCTTTCGAAAACCGGGTCTCCAGATCGCCGCCACAGTCGCTCCAGCTCCGGAACTTCTCGACGATCCAGGCGAGAAGTCCGGCGGGAGAATCGTTGAGGGCATAGGCCGGCGTGCGCGGCCGCGTGGCCTGCAGATGGCCGTACGCGCCTTCCTCGTCGAGCCAGCGATCGCGCTCCGCGACGAACGTCTTTTCGCCTGCCGAGAGCGGCCGCGAGCCCGGGCCGAGGTACGGAGCGTACGAGCCGGGAATGTAGTTCAGGTGGATCGCCGCGACGCGCTCGGGGTATCGGAGCGCGAGCCGCGTCGAGATGGTGGCGCCCCAGTCGCCCCCGTGCGCGACGAAGCGCGAGTAGCCGAGGCCGGACATGAGCTCGGCCCAGAGCTCGGCAATGCGTACGGGGGCGGCACTCTCACCCGGCGCCGTCGTCGAGAAGCCGTATCCCGGAAGCGAAGGCACGACGACGTCGCGCTCCGGCGCGAGCCGTGAGGCGACCTCCAGAAGCTCGAGAAACGAGCCCGGCCATCCGTGCGTCAGCACGATCGGCAATCGGCCATTCCCCGCCCCGGACAGATGCACGTAGTGGATCTCGTGCCCGCCGATCGACGCCACGAAGTTGGGAAACGCGTTGATCCGCGACTCGACGCGGCGCCAGTCGAACGCGTCGCGCCAGTACGACGCGAGATCCTTCATGTCGCCGCCCGGCGGCCCGCTCTCCCACCCGTCGTCCCCGTCCGGATCCGGCCAGCGCGTCCTCGCCAGGCGCTCGCGCAGATCCTCCAGCGCTTCCTCGGGAACCTCGACGCGGTAGGAACGAGTCTTCATCCCTTCCGTAACACGTGTTTCGCGCTCGGCGTTGCAGGCTCGTTCAGGCGGTGTGCTCCAGGAGAAAGCCGGCGGCCAGGTCGATCGCCCGCGCGACGTTCTCCGCCTCGGTGCGTCCCGAGCTCTTCGGCGGCTTGAACGAGTGGTCTCCGCCCTCGATCCACTCGACGCGGATCGCGGGAGAGAGGCCGTAGCCCGAGACCTCGTCCGGCACGCCGAACGTGTCCCGGGTACCCTGGAGGATCAGCGCGGGAGTCTTCAGAGTCTCGAGGTGCTTCGTGCGCAGGCGCGTCGGCTGCCCCGGAGGATGGAAGGGATAGCCGAAGCACACGAGCGCACGGGCGCCGACCTCGTCGGCGATCATGCTCGCGATCCGCCCGCCCATCGACTTGCCTCCGACGGCGACCTTCGGTCCGCCGCCGAAGCGCTCCACGACCTCGATCCACCGGGCGCGGAGCACGGGCTCGCGGTCCGGAGCGCCGCGTTTGCCCTCCGTGCGCCGCTTCGCCATGTACGGAAACTCGAAGCGCACGACGCGCACCCCGCGCGCGCCGATCCCTTCCGCCACGCGATTCATGAAACCCGAGTCCATCGGCGCGCCGGCGCCGTGCGCGAACAGGAACGTCGCGGCGGCGTCCTCCGGCCCGTCGACCTGGAGGTCGTCTCGATTTATTTGCTCCATTTGGCGCTTGTAAAAGGCAAATGAATCCTCCGCCTTCCGGCCTCGCCCGGCCATACCGTGCACTTGCCGGCTCTCGAAGGTGAAAGCCGCAAGGAGGTCGAGATGATTCTCAAGAAAAGCTCCGCAACGACACTCACCCTCGTCCTGGCATTCGGAATTCTATTCGCGGCCGGCTCTGCCACCGCGGCGCCTCAGGGCCGCTGGTCCGGCACCGTCGCTTCGGTCGCCGGCGACGACCTGGCGCTCGTCGGCGTCGCCCAGCGTTTCCGCCTGGCCGGAAGGGTGACCGAGCTTCTCTCCGGACGGGCGCTGTCCCCGGCGGACATCGCTCCCGGAAGCGCGGTGACTCTTCGCCTCGGGCCCCGTGAGGCCGACGGCCGCCTTCGCGTCGACGCCGCGGTCGTCCAGCCGAAAGACGCGCTGGCGCTCGAAGGGGAAGTCACGGGCATCGGCCGCGACGGCCGGAGCATTTCGGTCCTCGGAGTCCGCGTCGAGCTCGGCAGCCACACCGCCTTTTCGGGCCGCGGGCGGGTGGGCCTGGTCCGGTCGGCCGCGGACCTGAGCGTGGGCATGACCGCGCAGGTGAACCTGACGGCGACGAAAGCCGGCGCGCTCGAGGCCTCGCAGGTGCGCGTGATGAGCTCGCGCGGGCGCTCGGCCCGCACCGTGTCAGGACGAAGGGACGGACTCGGCGAGGATCAGGAGATTCGCGGCACCGTGCTCGCGGTGACGGACTCGGTCTGGACCATCGACGACCGGGCGTTCCAGGTGGGCGCGGCGACCGTGTTCCTCGGGAATCCCGGCCTCGGAGACTTCGTCGAGGTCCGCTTCCATCTCGACGGCGGCAACTCGGTCGCCGATCGCATCCAGAAGGAGGATGCGGCGAACGACGAGCTCGAGTTTCGCGGAATCGTCGAGGCGATCGGCGACAGCGCCTGGACCATCTCGGGACGCGTCGTGAACGTCAACGCGTCCACGATCGTCCGCGGCGATCCGCAGGTCGGCGATCTCGTCGAGGTCCGTGCCGATCGCGCTCCCGACGGAACGCTCACGGCGACGGACATCCACAGCGAGGACGCCGTAAATGCCGACGACGAGCGGGAGTTCCGCGGCGCCGTCGAGTCCATCGGCGCGACCACCTGGACCGTCGGGGGCCGCGTCGTGCTCGTCAACGCGCAGACCGTGATCTTCGGCTCGCCTCAGGTCGGCGATCTCGTCGAGGTGCGGGCAGACCGCGCCGCCGACGGAACTCTCACGGCCACGCGGATCAAGACCGAGGACGAAGGCGAGGGCGACGACGAACGCGAGTTCCGGGGCATCGTCTCCGCGATCGGCGATTCCTCCTGGACGATCGGCGAGCTGGTCGTCCTCGTGAACGCCGCCACCGAGATCGACGGCAATCCCCAGGTCGGCGATCTCGTCGAAGTCCGGGCCGACCGCGCGCCCGACGGCACGCTGACCGCGACGCGGATCCACAAGGAGGATGGCGACGGTGGCGGCGGCGGAGATGACGACGGCGGCGACGACAATGGCGGGCCGGGTGGCGGCGGCGACGACAGCGGCGGGGACGATCACGGCGGCCCCGGCGGCGGCTAGGTCTCCCCTTCCTTGCTCCGTACGCGCCGGCGCCGCGAGGCGCCGGCGCCTTTTTTCGGCAGCTCGGAGGTGGCTATCCGGGCCCGACCGGTGTTCCGGTCGGAGGCGCCGCCCGGCGGCGCCGGCGGCTGCCGAACGCGAGGCTCAGCGCGAAGAACACGGCCGCTCCGATGACGGCTCCGATCGCCTGTCCACGGATGAGCCGGCTCGTCGAGTAGCGAACGACCTCGGGAAGGTTGACCATCGCCGCGGCCTGGTTTCCCTGCGAAAGAAACCCCGCCTCGTTGTACCAGGACAGCATCGGCGGGACGATGAACGACGCGGCGATGATGCCCGCGAGCGCCCCCGCCAGGATCCAGATCACGGCGCCCTTCATGCGCGCTTCGGTCCGAAGATCGACAGCACGTGGCCGTCGGGGTCGCGGAAATCCGCCGCCAGCTTGTCGCCGGTGACGATGCGCGGCGCGATCCGGAAGGCGACGCCGCGCTCGCGCAGCGTCCCGTAGGCCGCCTCGATGTCCTCCACCGGAAAGACGACCTCGGTGCGCAGACCCTCGTCGGTCGGAGGCAGCGTCTCGTGGGCCTGCAGCACCAGCGTCACGCCGCCGGCGTCGAGGAACGTGAACTCCTCCGAGCCGAACTGGACGGGAAGCCCCATGGCATCCCGGTAGAACGCGACCGAACGATTCATGTCGGTGACGCCGAGCATGAGCATCCCGATCTTCATTCCGGCCGTCGGCATGCGGGCCTCACCTCTGAGGCTCGACCACGGAGGCCGAGCCGTAGGCCAGGACCTCGGTGACGCCGGCCGAAACCTCGTTGGCATCGTAGCGGACGCCGACGACCGCGTTCGCGCCCATCTCCTCGGCGTGCCGGGCCATCAGGTCGAAGGCCTCCTGGCGCGCGCGCTCGCACATCTCGGTCCAGAGCGTGATGTTGCCGCCGAAGAGACTCTGGATCCCGGCGCCGATGGTGCCGACGATCGAGCGCGAGCGCACGACGATGCCGCGCACGACGCCGAGGTTGCGCGTGATCCGGTATCCCGGAAGCTCCAGCGACGTCGTCAGGAACGCGCGATTGAGCACGGCCGCCTCCTCTTTCGGCGACTACTCTAGCGCGAGCCGGTCTCGTGCGAGCCGGCGGACGTCGACGTCACGCGCCTTCCACGAGAACACGGAAACCGTAGTCGGAGTAACGAAAGGCGGGCGGCAGGCTGCTGGAGGCCGATGGAGGTGACCAGCGGATCGCGTGGCGCCACGAGCCGCCCCGGCTCGCCCGGCGCGCGGCATGGGGCGGCGGCGGGAGCGGCTCGCGCCAGTTCAGGCACCACTCGTGGACGATCGTCCCCATGTCGTAGAGACCGTAGCCGTTGGGCGTGCCGCGGCCAGTTTCCCACGGAGCATCGAGGGGCCCTTCCGGGATCTCACCGGGCGGAACCGCGGCACCCCACACCGTCGCGGGCGACGTCAGCCCGCCGCAGGCCGCGTGCTCCCACTCGCCCTCCGTCGGCAGCCGCCACGTTCCGCCGGTGCCTTCGGCGACCCACGCGCAGAACTCCATCGCGTCGTCCCAGCTCACGCCGACGACCGGAAGCGCCGCGGCCGAGAATCGCCCGTCCCGCCACCACGGCGGCTCGGACACGCGTCCCAGAGCCAGGAAGGGCGCGTAATCGCGGTTGGTCACGGGGGTGCGGCCGAGACGGAAGGGCACGGCCGCCGGAATCGGGACTGTCTCGGGGGCGATCACCCCGGGGGATGTTAGGCGATCCGGGGTTTTCGAATCAGCCCGCGCTCTCGGCCGAGAAGTCCGGCTCGAGCCGCAGAACCGAGGCCTTTTCCTCGGCGGTGGCTGCCTCTTCCTGCTGTGCCAGAACGTGTGCCGGCGGCGGGAAGAGACCCGCCCGGTTCGCCCGGTCGATGCAGAGGACGATCACCGAGCCGAGCACCGTTCCGATCGGGAAGAAGAAGACGCCGATCGCCGAAAAGACGAAAGCGAAGTTGCGGGCCCAGACCCAATAGCGGCGCAGGAAATAGCCAACGACCGCGTAGGCGACTGCGAGCGCGGCGCCCGTCGCCGGAAGCACCAGATCGCTGGCGTGACCTCCCTGGAAATAGACGTACGCTCCGACGCCCGCGGCGATGAGGCCCTGGGCCGACAGGACGTAGAAGATGAGACCGGCCGCCTGGACGAGCCGCCTCGCGTTCCGGATTTCCGAGGCTCGACCCGCTCGCGTCAATGTCATGCCACCCTCCGCTCCGGTCCGAAAAGAATCGAAAAAAAGAAACGGGCGCCTTACGGCGCCCAGCTGACTCAATCGTTCCTTGGGTACTCGCAGTCTCGCTTCAGCTCTGGCCCCCTGGAGGACCGGTGGACACCGGTCCGTCTTCGATTGTTATAGCACGCGTTCGTTTCGGGGGCACTAAAAACTTCGAGTCGGCTTTACGCCGTCATCCCGAGCGATAGCGAGCCGACCACCGAAGGCAGACCCCCGGCAGTAGGCAACGCCGGCCGGAACGGCCGGCGTTATCGATCCCGTCATCGGCAGGTCCCGAGCCATGCAAGCGACTCCCGAAATCCTTCATCGCTACTCTCCCGGGATGACGACCCAACGGGACCCCTCGTCGCTACGCTCCTCGCGATGACGCGCGAGCGTGGTGGGTCCCTCGGGACCCACTGCTCGCGCGTCACTCCGACCGGAGAGCCTCGAGCGGATCGACGCGCGCGGCGCGAAACGCGGGGACCGCGCTCGCGAGAACGGCGATCACGAGGAGCAGCGCCGCGACGATCGCGAACGTCGCTGGATCGCGCGGCGCGACGCCGTAGAGCAGGCCTTCCATCAGGTGCGTGAGCAGAAGTCCGCCGACAACGCCGGCCGCGACGCCCCAGGCCGCCGTCACAATCCCGCGCCGCACCACGAGACCCAGCACGTTCGTGCGCGACGCGCCGAGGGCCATGCGGATCCCGATCTCCCGGCGGCGGCGGCTGACGAGATAGGACAGGACGCCCGAGACGCCGATCGCGGCCAGGAACAGCGCGAGGGCTCCGAAGATCGTCAGCAGCGAGCCCGTGAGCCTCGGCGTCGCCATGGACGCCGCGACGACGTCGGTCATGCGGCGGACGTTGGCGATCGGAAGGCTCGGATCGAGCTCGCGGACCGCGGCGCGGATCGGCCCGGCGAGCGCGGCCGGGTCGCCCGCCGTGCGCACGATCAGCGACATGTTGCGCGCGGCGTCTCCGCCCCGCGCCGCCGGAAACTGGGCGTACGGCACGAAGAACTTCTCCTTGATCGTTCCGGTCAGGCCGTTGTGGCGCTCGTCCCGCACGACGCCGACCACCGTCATCCAGGGGCGGTCCATGTTGCCGCTGCCCATCCGGATCCGGCGGCCGATCGGGTCCCGGCCCGGGAAGTAGACCCGGGCAAAGGTCTCGTTGACGAGGACGACGGGCTGGGCGCCCGCGGCGTCGGAGGCGCCGATGGCGCGGCCCGCGCGGAGCCGCTCTCCGAGGGCCTCGAGAGCGCCGTCCGAGGCCACCTGCCAGTCGCCTTTGGCCTCGTTGCCGGGCGTCTCCACGTACCCGTCGACATCCAGGCCCCAGTCACCGATCTCGGTCGCGAGCGGGAGCAGGCGCACGAGCCCGGCCTCGGAGACGCCCGGAAGAGCCCGGACCTTTTCGAGCAGCGCCCGGTAAAACGCGACGGCGGACTCGGGGCTCGCGTAACGGGACTCGGGAGGCCGGAGCTCGAGCGTGAGCACTCCCTCCGGGCGGAAGCCGAGATCGATGCGCATGAGCGCGTCGAGGCTGCGGAGCATCAAGCCTGCCCCGAGCAGAAGCAGCACGGCGATCGCGGTTTGCACGCTCGCGAGGATGCCGCGCAGGCTCTGCCGCCCGAGTCCGGCCGACGATCCGCCGGCGCCGTCGCGCAGGGCCTGCGTGAGGTTGAGGCGCAGCGACTGGAGCGCGGGCGCGAAGCCGAAGAGAAACGTCGTGGCGAGCGTGAGCACGGCCGCGAAGCCGAGCATGCCGGCGTCGATCCCGATCGGCGCGAGCGCCGGCAAGCCGACGGTCGCCCGCGACGCGAGGATCCGGATGCCCGCCCAGGCGAGCGCGAGGCCGAACGCCGCTCCGGCCGCCGCCAGCACGAGGCTCTCGGTCAGGAGCTGGCGCGTCAGCCTCCCCTGGCCGGCCCCGATCGAGGCGCGGACGGCGATCTCGCGCTGCCGTCCCTCGGCCCGCGAGAGCAGCAGGTTCGCGACGTTCGCGCAGGCCATGAGCATCAGGAATCCGACGGCGCCGAAGACGAGGACGAGAGCCCGGCGAGCGCCGCCTCGGACCTCTTCTTCGACGCTCACGGCGAAGGCGTCGAAGCGCATGTCCTTCGGATACGTGCCCTGCTCGGTCAGCGCCTTCGTGACGAGCTTCAGCTCCGCGCTCGCGCGCTGCGCCGTGGCCCCGGGCTTGAGCTTCGCGGCAGCGTAGTAACCGTGGCTGCCGTGGTCGGTGGATGCGGGGTCGAGCCGGGCGGGAACGAAGAGCTGCGAGGGCTCGGTCGCGTCCACGGTGAAGTCGGTCGGCAGCGCGAAGCCGCGGGCCGCGACGCCCACGACGCGCCGCGTCAGCCCGTCGAGCTCGATCGAGCGGCCGAGGACGTCGGGATCACCGCCGTAGCGGTTCTGCCAGAGCCCGTATCCGAGAATGACGACGGGCGGGCCGCCGTCGCGATCCTCTTCGGAGGTGAAGTCGCGGCCGAGCCGCAGCGATGCGCCCAGGGTCTCGAAGGTCCCGGCGGTCACGGCCGCGATGCCGATGCGCACGGGCTCGCCGTCGCCGGTGAGGTTCGCGCGATCCGACTCCCAGGCCGCGACCCGCTCGAAGCTCGAGACGAGCCGCCGGTAGTCCGCGATCTCCCCCGTCGCGAGCCAGGTCTTGGGAAACGACTTCCAGCGGCTCCAGATCATCACCCGCCGATCCGGTTCGGCGTAGGGCAGCGGCGCGAGCACGACCGCCCGAATGACCGAGAAGATGGCCGTCGTCGCGCCCATCCCGAGAGCGAGCGTGGCGATCGCCGCGGCGGCGAAGCCCGGCGACCGCCGGAGCCCCCGCAGCGCGTACCGGAGGTCCTGCAGAAAGGATTCCATGCAGGCGGTGACGCGCCGGCCGGCGAAAAGTTCCGCGATATCGGGCTTCAGGCCCGGTTCAGCGTCAGCTCCCAGGTCTGGGCCTTCTGGGGCGCGCCGAACACACGCGTGGTCTCGGTCCGCACCAGGCGGAAGCCGGTCTTCTCGTAGATGGCCCGGGCCGCGTGGAGCTCCGGGTTCGTCCAGAGCACGACCTTCGCGTAGCCGGCTGCGCGGGCGAACGCGACGCACTCCTCGACGAGACGGCGTCCGACGCCGAGCCCGCGGGCCGAGGGCTCGACGAGCAGGAGCCGCAGCTTCGCGACGCGCGCGGAGGCCTTCACGAGCATGATCGAGCCGACGATCTCGCCGTCGAGCTCGGCGACCCAGCAGCGCTCACGCTTCGGGTCGTGCGAGGAGAGGAAGTCCCCGGCCACCCGCGCGACGAGGCCTTCGAACTGATCCCCCCACCCGTACTCCGAGGCGTAGAGCGAGCCGTGGCGATGCACGATCCAGCCGAGATCGCCGGCGCGGGCTTCGCGGAGGACCAGTCGGGAGCGCGGGCCGTCCGCCGCGGCGGCCCCGTCTGCACGAGACGAAAGGAGCCTCTCGATGCTCTTCATGGCGGTGACGAGCCGGCGGCGCTCCGCCGTTCCGAGCGCGGCGAGCATGGCGGACACCTCCTCGCTCGAAGCGCGGTCGAAGGGCGCGAAGGTCTTCCGACCCTTCTCCGTGAGCGTGAGATCCCGCCGTCGTCCGTCCTCGGCGGAGGCTTGCCTCGCGAGCAGGCCCTGGGACGCGAACTCTCTCAGGATGCGGCTGAGATAACCGGCGTCCAGGCCGAGGTCCGCGGCGAGCTCCCCCGCCGTGAGCTTCTCGCGGTGCGCGAGCTCGTAGAGGACGCGCATCTCGGTCAGGGAGAAGGGACTGCGGAGCAGACCTTCGCTCAGGGCGCCGATGCGCTTCGTGTAGAAGCGATTGAACGCGCGGACCGCCTCGACCTGAGCCGCGGGAACGCCCGCCATGGACGGAGCATACTGCCAAATTAGTTGACGCCGTCAACTAATTTTCCTGGCCCGCTTCGCCGCCGAACGTCGAGACTTCTTTCAGGAGGACACCCCATGCGATCCGCTCGGGTTCCACTGTGCGTTCTCGCCCTGCTCGCCGCCGGCTCAGCCTCCGCCGAGGACCGCTGCCTGGTGAAAGGAAAGATGCAGACCCAGAGCTTCGAGCTGAAGTCGTGCGCCGCGGCCATGTACGACAACAAGGGCGTCACGATCTGGTTCACCGAGAAACCCCTTCCGGCCGCGACGGTCGAAACGTTCCAGCTCAACTCCTATGCAGACCTCACGGGAACCGCCATGTACATGGGCTTCTGTCCGGGTGGGAACAAGTCCGTGGCCGACCCGAAGGCCGCGAAATCGGTCGAGGTTGCCGTCGAGCACGCCTCCTCGCCGATGCTGCAGCAGAACTTCCTTTTCGACCCCGGTAAGACCGGCGATCTGAAGATCGAGAAGCTCTCGGGAGACTTGAAGCCCGGCGGCCGACTCGTCGGAAAGATGAAGGTCAACACGAAGCTCGACCAGGGCCAGACCTACTCCTGGGACGCCGAATTCGACGTCACGCTCCCCGCGAAGGCCGCGGCCGCCGGACCGGGCTGCGATTGACCGTCGCCTTCGCTTGCGCGGGAGTCTGCGCCTATGGCGCACCGGCGAGCGGCTCGCGCGGATGCGCGCTCGACCGCTCGCCTGACTCCCGCGCTGCGCTGCGGCTCCCGCGGCGCGCGCCGACCGCCAACGGCAGACCCCCGGCAGTAGGCAACGCCGAGCCGAACGCCGACCGGAGGGCGGCGTTTGCCTCGGCGGTACCTCCTCCCTCCCTTGGTCGGGAGACTATTCGCGCCGCGAGCTACAGATACTTGGCCTCAGAACACGGACAGGATCCCAAGGCAGGATCCGAGGTCAGCGCGTTGAGGATGCAGCTGGCGAGCCGCGCTGCGCGGCGGCGAGGTGTTTCTCCGCTTCCGCGACGGCGGAGGGCGCGCCGAACTGTTTCGCCGTCGCGACGGCCTGCTCGGCGTAGGCCAGGGCCTTCTTCGCATCGCCGCTCTCGAGGGCGAGGCGCGAGAGGTCCGTCCGCACGAGGTAGAGCGCCCGCGTGCTGCCGCACTTCCCGGCCAGCGAGGCGGCCTCCTCGAGGAGTCGCACCGCCTCGGCCTTCCCGGGCCCGTGGGCCGCGACGAAGTCCGCCTTGTGGCGAAGAGCGAACGGAACGCCCACGAGGAACCCGCCCTTCCGGCGCAGCTCGACTTCGAGGTCGATGTTCTGGCGGGCCGCGTCGAGCTCTCCCCGCTCCTCCTGGATCCCGCCCATGTGCCGGCGGACGTACGACTGGAGGATGATGTCCCTCTCCTTCTCGGCGATCGCGAGCGACTTCGTATAGCGCTCGAACGCGGCATCGGGCTGGCCGTCCTGCTCGTAGGTCAGGCCGAGGTAGAAGAGCGTCTCGGAGATGCCCTTGGGATCGCCGAGCTTCTCCCGGATCGCGAGGACACTCTCGAAGGCGGCGCGGGGCTTCTTCCAGTCTTTCGTCTCGAACGCCGCGCTGTAGTCGATCCGCGCGAGCTGCATGCGCGCTTCGGAGAGGACGAGCTCGTCGCCGGCGGTCCGGGCGAGCCGCTCCCCTTCCTGAAGCGCCGCGAGCGCGGGAGCCGGATCGTCTTTGTGGAAGAAGTTGCTGTCGGCGAGGACCCGTCCGCGCTCCGTCGCGATGAACGCCAGGGTCGCGGTCTCTCCGGGCGGGACCTTCGCCTTCGCCGAGTCGAGGGCTTTCAGGGCGTCGGTCCATCGGCCGGCCAGAGTCAGCGTCCGGGCCTGTTCGCGCAGCGCGGCCGTGTCCACGGAGGGTGCAGCCGAGAGGAGGAGAGCGAGCATCAGCGTCATGCGATAACAAACGGACGAGGCCCGCGTATGTTTTGCCGAGGGGGACTCCCATGCAATTTCCAAGAATCGCGGCCGGTGTCCTCGCGCTCGCCGTCGTCGCGACGGCGCAGGCCTTTCCGGATCCGCAGGCTCGCGTCCATGAGGTGACGGCCCAGGAAGTCGTCTACGCCGTCCCGGGAATGGACCGCGTCGTCGTGCGCGCGAACGTCCCCTTCAAGAAGATCGAGGGCGGCGAGCTGAAGCTCGACCTCTATTACCCGCCCGACGCCAAGAAGGGCGAGAAGCTCCCCGCCGTCGTCTTCATCAACGGCGTCGGTGACCAGCCGAGCTCGAAGCTCAAGGACTGGGGCATCTACAAGTCGTGGGGGCGCCTCGTCGCCGCGTCCGGCTGGATCGGCGTCACCTT
>Ga0207691_10002004_pt1 | contig 19932 bp, 23 predicted proteins | sample KBSM13metaG_FD_184327 | JGI IMG/M metagenome (GOLD analysis project Ga0207691, IMG submission 184327) | Miscanthus rhizosphere microbial communities from Kellogg Biological Station, Michigan, USA - KBS M1-3 metaG (SPAdes) (version 2) | ecosystem: Host-associated > Plants > Roots > Rhizosphere >... | reverse complement strand
ATGGCCAGCCGGATGGCGTCGGCCCGGGGATCCTACGAACGGTCGAGGCCGCGCAGCTCGGAGACGAGCCGCTCGACGCGTACCACGCACTCGACCTCCTCGTGGAGGCCGTCGAGCTCGAGCATCGCCGCCGTGAGGAGGGCCACCTTCTGCCGCTCCGTCAGCGGATGACCGCCCTCCTCGCAGAAGCCGAAGCCCGTCACGGTCGCCTGTGCGACGCGTTGCGCGGCGACGACGTGCAGCGTCGCCTCGACTCCCTCGGTCGTTCTCCGCTCGGGTAGCACATCGGCATCATCGGCAGGCTGCCGCGCGGGGGCAATCGTCCGACCGCAGGATCGACGAGGCGAGCCGGCCTCAGCCGCCGGCTCGGCCGTTGCCCTGGACGTCCTCGGGGACGCGCACCTCGACGCGCGTTCCGCCCCCGGGCGTCGAGAGCAGCTCCATGTGCCCTCCGGCGGCCTCGACCCGAACCCGTTGCGCTGCGAGGCCGATGTGCCCGTCCGCGAGTCGCTCCTCGGGCCGCCCGGCCGGAAAGCCGCACCCGTCGTCTTCCACGACCAGCACGAGCTCGCTGTTCCGCTCCGCGAGGCGGACGTCGACGAGGCTCGCGTCCGCGTGCCGCACGACGTTCGTGAGCAGCTCGCGCGCGGCCGAGAAGACGAGCTGGTCGTGTGCGTGGGCGCCGGGGCCGTGGAGGTCGAGGCGGAGTCGGAAGCGTCCTCGGGCGGCTGCCTCCTGGGCGACCGAGCGCAGCGCCGCTTCGAGCCCCGCCGCCTCGAGGACGTACGGATGGAGGTCGAAGACGGCCTCGCGGAGCTGGCCCGCCGCGGCGACCAGCGCCGCATCGGCGCGTGCGAGCGCCGGGTGTGACGTCGTCTCGGCGGCCTCCTCGAGCTCGTGGCGGGCCGAGAGGAGGTTCTGGATCGCGTGGTCGTGGAGGGCCTCGGCGAGCGCCTTGCGCTCGCGCTGCTCGGCCTCGAGGGCGTCCGTCAGGAGGCGCGAGCGGTCGGCGGCGAGGCGCGACGCGAGCTCGGTACGGCGCTCGAGGAGGAGGGAGAGCATCACGCACGCCACGCCGATCCAGGCCAGGTAGCCCGCCTGCGTGACGATGAACCGTGTCACGGCGGGCTGCTGCGTGCCGGGGTGGACGATCGCCTGGGTCACGTAGGTCGCCGTCGTGAGGACCACGGCGAGCCCCGTGAACGCCGGCCGGAAGCGGAACGCGACCGCGACGGGGATCAGGAAGAACGCGAGCCGGGCGTGTGAGTACGCCCCACCCGACAGGACCGCCAGCACGCCGATCGCGACGATATCGATCGCGGTCGCAACGATCGCGAACCGATCGCCCACACGGCGGAGGTGGACGTAGGCGAGCACGCCGGCGCTCCAGGCGGCAAAGAGCGCCAGCATCAGGAGGAACCATGTCCGCTGCTCGTTCGGCCCGATGCTCTCGCCGAGGGCGATCAGCGCGATAGCGGGCAGGCGCAGCCACGCGACGGCGCGCTCGGCTTCGGCGGTCGCATCCCCGGACCAGGCCGGGAAGGTGGGCCGCTCCACCGGCCTACTCGATCAGGCCCCGCCGCATCGCGCTCGCGACAGCCGCGGCGCGATCCGAGACGCCGAGCTTCTCATAGAGGTGCTGCACGTGGGTCTTCACCGTCGTGAGGCCGAGGTAGAGCTCCTTCGCGATCTGGGGCAGGCTCTTCCCCGCCGCGATCAGGTGCAGGATCTCCTGCTCTCGCGGGGTCAGCGCGGGTGCGTCCGTCTGCTTGCGGAGCCGGATCTCCGAGACGAGCCCCGCGGCGACGTCAGGAGGCACGACGTTCTCGCCCCTGGCGCAGGCCAGTACGGCGTCGGCGATCTGCTCGCGGCGCGCCTCCTTCGAGATGAAGCCCGCGGCGCCGATCTCGAGCGCCCGGTAGACGACGCCGCTGTCGGTGAACGCGGAGACGATCAGGACGCGGGTCGGAAGCTGCTCGCGGACGACCGCGTGCGTCACGGCGACGCCGTCGAGCTCCGGCAGCTTGTAGTCGAGCAGCGCAACGTCGGGGTGGTGCTCCTGGATCTCGGCGAGCGCGGAGCGTCCGTCCTCGGCTTCCGCCACGATCTCGACGCTGCCGCTCGCGAGGAGCGCCCGAACCACTCCTTCGCGGTAGAGGGGATGGTCGTCGGCGACGACCACGGTGACCCGCTGCTTGCCCTGCTCGTGCATCGTGACGTCAGTCATGGTACGCCGCGCGGCTACCCGGGCACGTTGCCGAGCGTGACGTCGACGGGCCGGGTCGCGGAGCCACGCACGACCGTGAGCTGGATGTGATCCCTTCGATTTCGACGACGGCAGGCGAGTCGGCACGGTAGATCGCCTCGGGCGAGAGCGCCGCGGCGGTGTGCACGTGGCTCGTCGGCTCCGCGACGACGGGTGCCGCAGTCGGGTTGCTCGAGCTCGAGCGACCGCCGTCCACGGCGATGCCGATCGCCGCTCCGGCGATCCCGCCGACGAGGGCGGCGGTGACGACGATGGCGAATGTGCGTCCCATGACGTGCCCGTGCACCTCGAAAACGGAAAGGTCGAGAGCATCGTCCCTCCGCGCGCACGGAGCGAGGATCGCCCGCTCGGGCTATGGACTCGGCGGTGTCGCGCGGGTCGGCGGACGAGCCGAGCCTCGTCTGCCTCGTCGTCCGTTCGGTCGATGGATTGCGCCTCCCGGATCGGCGATGCTCGCGCCTGCGATGGTCGCGCCGAGGCCGGGAGAGGTCGAGCCTGGGTGACGTTGCTCGACCGGGAGATCGTCGACGCCGTCTCGATCGCGGCGGCGACCGCGGCGATCCTCGTCGCGGGCCGCCGCGAGGAGCGGTCGAGCTACATGCCCGGGCAAACCCTCGGTCGCTCGCGGCTCGCGACGGCGTCCGCGCTCGGCCTGGTGGCGCTCCTGGCGGCCGTCGGTGTCGTGGCGGTCTCCGGCTCTCTTCGTGCCCGCGGCACCACGTCGGCTCCGCTCCCGGTCGCGGCTCGAGTCACCCCTCAAGCGGACATTCGGCTACCGACCGCGGCGCCGATCCCATTCGCGTGTATGTCGCCCGTCGGGAGTTCGAGGACGACCCGAACGTCCTCCACCTTGCCCCGCAGGACGAGATGTCGCGGCCTTCGGAACGCCGCCGCAGCTTCGTCGGATGCGTCCGCGCAGTGCGCGTTCGCGTCCGGTCTCTGCGGGTGACGGGGACGGGCGCCGGCAGGCGCCCGCCCCCGTCACCCCGCCAGAAGCTCTAGCGGCGGCCGTAGCCGATGCCGCCCGTCAGGAGCAGCACCACCAAGATGATCAACAGCACCCATGCCCACACCGGCATCTCGTCACCTCTTTCGTCGTCGCAGTTGGGCCGTGCTTACCCGTCTAGCGGGATTTCGACACCCCTCGGCCGCCGCCATGTGCGCGGCGCCCTTGGGTCTGCGCGCTTCCCACGTGGGCAAACCGCGACCCAGGCGGCTCAGCCGGAGCGATCTCGAGGCGCTCGGCGAGGGTCAGGAACGCCGCGCCGAACGGCGCCGCGGCGACGCGTTCGCGCAACGCGTCCCAGTCGACCTGCTCGCGGAGCGCGCGCGCGAGCTCCAGAACAGGCCCGTAGTGGGGCTCCTGCTCGGTCATGGCCAGGAGCTTCGTCGCGAGGACGTCCTCGATCGAGGCGACGAGCATCGGCAGCGAGACGACCTCGATCTCGTCGGCCCGTCGGAAGTAGCCCTCGTCGACCGGCCCGCCCGAGGGGTGGAAGATCAGATCGACGAGGACGTCGCGGTCCCACGCCTTGAAGAGCCATCCCTCCGGCGGCCGCTGCGGGCGGAAGCCGGCGTCGGCGAGAGCGGCCAGGCCGCGCTCGGCATCACGCTCGATCAGGAGGAAGTCGACGTCGTGGTCGGTCGGCGGGCCGCCGCGGGCCCATCCGGCCATCCCGCCCCCGAGGAGGAACGGCACGTCTGCCTCCCGGAGCGCGCCGGCCGCGCGCTTCATCGTCTCGACGAGCTCGGGAAAGTCCTCACTGGTCGCGTGGCTCACGCTGCCGTCGTACCCCGCGCCGGGGTAGGGCGAACACGGATGCGGGTAGTCCCGACCCGTGAGCCAGCTGCGCGTCGCCGCCGTCGGCGACCTCCACGCGTCGGACGAGCACCGCGAGCATCTCCAGCGGGCGTTCGCCGCGGTGGAGAACGTCGATCTCGTCCTGCTCGCAGGCGATCTGACCACGCACGGGCTCGTCGAGGAGGCGAGCGTCCTCGGCGCGGCCTGCGAGCGCGCGCCGGCGCCGGTCGTCGCGGTGCTCGGGAACCACGACCACCACAGCGGGCTGCAGGACGAGATCGGCGCCGTGCTCGAGCACTCGGGTGTCGTCGTGCTCGACGGAGGGCACGTCGTGCTCGACCTCGCCGGGATGCGGGTCGGCGTCGTCGGCGCGAAGGGCTTCGTCGGTGGTTTCCCGGGCGCCGAGATCGCCGATTTCGGCGAGCGCCTCCTGCGAGACGTCTACGAGCAGACGAGCCGCGAGGTGGAGGCGCTCGAGGCCGGCCTCGAAGCGATCGCCGGCTGCGAGCGGCGCCTCGTCCTCCTCCACTACGCCCCGACCGTCGACACGATCGTCGGCGAGCCCGAGGGCATCTGGGCATTTCTCGGATCCGGACGTCTGGCGGGCCCCATCGGGGCGCATCGCCCCGACGTCGTCCTCCACGGCCATGCGCATCACGGCCGCCCGAGCGGAGCGATCGGGACGGTGCCGGTGCACAACGTCGCGCGGCAGGTGGTCGGCACCGACTTTCTCGTGCTCGAGCTCTGACGGCGTCGGTCGATCGCCAGACCGGCTCTGTGGTATCACCGTCTCGGTGAGAAACCGTGTCGGGACGCCGATGCTCGTCGGTGCCTCTCTCGTCGCACTCGTCGCGGTGGCGACCTGCGTCGTCGCAGGGCTCCTGTGGGCCCGTGCCGACGAGAGAGGGCGCGCAGAGGACGACCGGGCTGCACAGGCGACCGTCGAGCGACTCCAGAACAGCATCGGTCGCGTCCTGACGAGCCTCCGTACGGCGGCGGGGCTCGTGGACGCGGAGGGCGGCGTCGACACCGCGAGCTTCCATGCCTGGGCGCAGGCGGTCGGGTCGATCGGTGCGACCGACGCGCTGGCGCTCGCCGAGATCGTCCCGGCGGACGAGCGCGCGACGTTCGAGGCGGTGCGCGGACGACGGATCTCGGAGCTCTCCGAGCCCGGGGTGTTCCGCGGTGCGCGGCGCCGCGCCACCTACGTTCCCATCGTCGCCGTCTGGCCCGAGCCGGGGACGAGAGGCGCCCTGCTCGGCTTCGACCTGCTGAGCGAGCCGGCGCGTCGGGCGGCGATCGAGCGGGCGGAGTCGACCCGGCGCACCGCGTTCACGGGCACCGTTCCCTTCCTGACCGGCGGGAGCGGGTTTCAGGCCTTCCGCGCGGTGTACGCCCCGACAGAGACAAGCGGCCGGCCGGTCGGCTTCGTGAGCGCGTGGTTCGGGCGCCGCATCCTCGCAAGCGTGTTTCGCGAGCTCCCGGAGGACGTTCGCGCACGTGTCGGCTTCGGTGGCGCGGAGATCTTCGCGACGAGCGACCCGCCGAGCACCGGCGCCGTCCGCTCGCTCGAGCTCGGCGGTCGACGCTGGGACGTCGTCGCGCGCGGACGCAGCGTCTCCCACGGGTCCGCCCTTGCGATCCTGCTCGGCGGAGGCGTGCTCGCGCTCATGCTCGCGCTCTTCACCTCTGCACGGGTCACGTCGGAGCGGCGCTTGCGGCGTGCACACGAGGCGGAGCGCGCAGCCCGCGAGCGCTCGGAGGTCCTGGAGCGGAACGCCTCGGCGCTGCAGCGGCTCGGCGCCAGCCTCTCGGCCGCCGCTCTGCCGACCGAGGTCGCCGAGGCGGTCGTCCCCTTCCTCTTCGAGTCCTTCGGCGCGCGTCTCGCCACGGTCGGCGTCGCCCACGGGGACGACGTGCGGACGTTGAAGGTCGTGCAGGGAACTCCGCGCGACGAGTGGCGCTGGCGGCCGGTCCCGTCGTCGGCGTCCACCCCGACGGCCGATGCGATGCGGCTCGGCCGGGTCGTCGCGCTCCAGGGCTGGGACCGCATCCGGGAGGCGTACCCGGGGCCGGACGAGTTCGAGCAGCTGCTCGCCGGCATCGAGTCGATGCATGTCCTGCCGCTTCACGGGGCATCGGGTGCCGTCGGTGTCGGATTCGAGGAGCGACGCGCCCTCACCCAGGCCGAGCAGCGGCTGCTCGACGCGATCGCGGAGGAGCTCGGCCGCGCGCTCGACCGCGCCGCGCTCCTCGAGAGCGAGCACGAGGCACGGCTCCAGGCCGAGGCGATGGAGCGAAACGCGGAGCGCCTCGCCGCTGCAGCGACCGCCGGGGAGGTCGCCGCGGCGACGGTCGACGAGATCGTCTCCCTCGGGGCGGACGTGGTGATCGTGTGGGGCCTGGGTGGGGCAGGGCGCGTCGAGGCGCTCGCAGCGTCCGGTCTGCCCGAGGAAGTCGCCGGACGCTTCAGGAACTATCCGCTCGATCGCGGCGGCCTCGTCCCGGACGCGATGACCGGCCGCCGGCTCGTCGCCGTCGAGTCGGGCGAGGACTACGACGCCCGCTACCCCGCGCTGGCCGAGGAACGGCGCCGGATCGGCGCCGAGTCACTCGCCGCCGTACCGCTCCGGACCGGCCGGGGCGACGTGATCGGCGCGATCTTCGCCGCCGCTGGACGCCGCCGCTGGGTCACCGCCGGCCGGCGCGCGCTGCTGCTCGGGATCGCGGAGCAGACCGGGTTGGCGCTCGATCGCGCGTCTCTCCAGGCCGACGCCGAGCGCGTCTCGGCGGCGGACGCCTTCCTCGTGCTCGTCGGCGAGTCGCTCGAGCGCTCGACGACAGCGAGCGGCCGCGCGAGACGGCTCGTCGACGCGCTCGCGCACGAGCGAGCGACGTTTGCGGCGGTGCATCTCGTCACGGAGTCGCAAGAGGTCGAGGAGGTAGCGAGCGCAGGCTCGCTCCCCGAGGAGCTCGCGGACGAGGACCGCGCGCTGCGGTGGATCGGCGAGGTCATCTCGACGGGGCGCGCGGCCGGCGCGGACGAGCTCGATCCGGGCGCGTACGGCGGCTCGGGGCCCTCGCCCGTCCTCGTCCTGCCGCTGCGGGCGCGCGGGAGAAGCCTCGGCGCCCTGACCATGAGGATCGCCGCGGGCCAGGACTGGAACCCGGTGATCAGCCGTTCCGCTGCTCGGGAGATCGCTGCCCGGGCGGCGCTCGCGCTCGACAACGCGCTGCTCTACGAGCGCGAGCGCGACGTGTCGCACACCTTGCAGCTCGGGTTGCTGGGCGGCGCGTTGCCCACCTTCGAGCATGTCGTCGTCGCATCTGCGTACCGGCCGGGGTCTGCCTCGCTCGAGGTCGGAGGCGACTGGTACGACGCCTTCCACCTCGAGAACGGCGCGATCGCGCTCGTCGTCGGTGACGTCGTCGGACACGGCCTCGAGGCGGCGGTTGCGATGGGCCAGCTGCGCGGTGCCGTGAGCGCGCTCGCACAGTCGTCGAGCCCGGCCGTGCTGCTCGAGCGCCTCGACACCTTCGTCGAGACCGTGCCGTCGGCCGCGACCGCGACCCTCGCCTACGTGGAGCTCGACCCCGAGACCGGGGCCGTCCGCTACGCCTGCGCGGGCCACCCGCCGCCGCTCGTCGTCTCGCCGGACGGCCGGACGCGATTCCTGTGGGACGGCCGGTCCGCGCCGCTGGGCTCGATTCTCGGGCGGGAGCGCGCCGGGGCGGAGGACCGGCTCGCCGAGGGCGAGACGCTCGTGCTCTACACGGACGGGCTCGTCGAGCGCCGCACCGCCGGCATCGACGCAGGGCTCGAGCGGCTGGCGGAGGCAGCACGGCGACGGCCGCCCGGAGATCCGCGCCTTGCGGACGAGATCTGTGACGCCCTTGTCGGAGGGGAGGCGCAGGAGGACGACGTTTGCGTCTTGACGCTTTGCCGCATGCCCTCGGTGCCGATGTTCAGCCACGCATTCCCAGCCTCGCCCACCGAGCTCGCGGGTCTTCGCGAGCAGCTGCGCGGATGGCTGGAGGACAACGACGTGTCGGAGGATGTCGAGCGAGGTGTCGTTCTCGCCGTCTCGGAGGCCGCTGCGAACTCCGTCGAGCATGGCTACGGGTGCGACGGCACCGGCCTCGTCACGGTCGTCGCGCATCGCCTGGACGGCCACCTCGAGATCTCCGTGCGCGACGAGGGCGTCTGGCAGGAGGCGTCGTCGGACACCGACCGTGGACGAGGGCTCGACATCATCCGGGCCATCGTCGAGGAGTTCTCGATCAGGCAGGAGGAGGGCGCTACCGTGTTGCGCATGCGCACGGCGGCCAACGGATCAGCTTCCGCATGAGCGACGAGGGGGTCCCCTTCGACGTCGTGAGTGACCAGCTCGACGGGATGGCCGTCGTTACCGTCTCCGGAGAGATCGACCTGACGACGTCGGATTCGCTTCAGGGCAGCATCGAGCGGACGACGTCACCCACCGTCGTGCTCGACCTGTCTCGGGTCGCCTTCCTCGACAGCTCGGGGATCCGCGCCATCGACCGCGGCCGACGTCGTCTCGCCTCGGAGGGACGTTCGTTCCTGATCGTCTCCCCTCCGGGCACGCCGTCGGCGTGGACGCTTCGGGTCGCCGGATTCGATCGCGACCTCGTCGTCGAGACCCTGGACGGGGTGCGCGCCGCGAACCGTCAAACGGCCTGACGCGCTCCGCGCGGACCGGGATCCGGTGAGCCCGGCGGCGGCTGTGGCGCGGGTGCCGGATCGGGGCTCGGTGCGGGCTCCGGGACGTCCGGCGGCCGCGGGTCTCCGTCGGGGGTCTCGGAACCACGTCGCTGCTTCATTCCGCGCTCCTTCCTCTCGCCGGAGCGTCGGTGCTACCCGCCCGCGGGGCTCGCATAACAACCGGCGACGTTTCGGCCCCCGTGCACCGAGGTATCCGGTCGGCATGTCCGAGGCGACGCAGGGCGACGACCGGCAGGGGTGGGAGAGCGAGTACGCGAGCCTCGAGGAGGATCTCCCGACCCGCCCGCTCGAGGGGCTCCCCGAGCTGCTCGACCTCGTCGAGCGGATGCTCGCCTCCGCGGGGTACGTCGAGCCGGAGCCGGGCGCGACCCTCGAGCAGGACGTCGACCTGGCGCTCGCGCGGGCGCAGGAGGTGATCCGGCGGTACGAAGGAGGCCTCCCGGTCGGCAACGACGACGCGTTTCAGGCCGCCGCCGAGCTGCGCGAGCTCTACAGGGCGCTCCTCGACAATCCCCGGGCCGAGGCGGGCGCCGACCTGCCGGGCCTTGCCTGACGCGGCCTAGCGCTCGATGTGGACGCCGACGACGTCGGCGAGGTACGCGAGCGCGATCTGCTCGAGCCGATCGTCGACGCAGGCGCACACGCCGGCGAGCACCGTGACCTTGTAGCCGAGCTCCCGTGCGGCGATCGCAGTCTGCGTGACGCACATCTCCGTCGCCATGCCCGCGAGCAGGAGCCGCTCGATCTCGAGGCTCCCGAGCAGGATCTCCAGCGGCGTCGAGTCGAAGGCAGAGTAGCGCGGCTTCAGGACGAGCGGAAGTCGTTGACGACGTCGACGAGGAGGAGCGCGTCCTTCGTGACGGCTCCTCCTCGAGACGTCGGCCGCCGGACCTACGCGAGCGCCTTCGCGCTCTCCTTGCCGACCCGGGTCGCGATCTTCTCGACGAGGCGCAGCGCTTCCTTCTCCTGGGCGAGGTTCTTGTCCAGGAGGTCGACGGCGCGATCCTCCCCGAGCCCCTTGGCCATCCGCCGCAGGCCCTCGTACGCCGCGATCTCGTAGTTCTCCGTGCGCGCGGCAGCGCCGAGGTCGACGGAGTCGATCAGCTCGCGCGACGTTTCCGACTTCAGCTTGTCGTGCTCCTTCTTCAGTCCCTCGAAGCCGAGGCACGGCTCCGCCTTCGGCGTCTCGCCGAGCTCGGCGAAGACCTGCTTCACGTTCTCGACGTGGCCGCGGGTCTCCTGGAGATGTCCTTCGAGGCCGTCGCGGAACTCGGCGTCCGTGACCTCGCCGATGAGCGTCGGAAGCACCTCGTCGGCCAGCTTCTGCTCGACGTAGAGGATGTCTCCGAGCTCGTGCAGGAAGAGCTCGCGGGGATTCGTGATCTCGGGCATGGCGCTCCTTTTCTCGGCTCTACGGATGTGTCGGGGAGTACCCCGATCCGCGGCCGCGAAACCGAGGTCGTTTCCGGCTGCCTCGTACGTGGAATACCGCGTCCGTGAACGAGAAGCGCGCCGCGTCGATCTGGCACCTCCTGCGTCGGGCGATGGCAGAGGCGCGGGACGACGACGTGGCGATGGTCGCGCGGGCGCTCGCCTACTCGCTCTTCCTCGCGATCCCGGCCGCCGCGCTGCTTGCGCTCGGGGTCTTCTCCCTCGTTGCCGACGCCGGGACCGTGGAGGCGCTCGTCGGGCGCCTGCAGACGGTGATGCCCGAGGAGGCGACGACGCTCCTCCGCGAGAGCCTCGAACGGTCCACGCAGTCGCACCGCGGCGGCCTCGCGATGACGATCGCCGGGCTCGTGCTCGCGCTCTGGACGACGACCTCCGCTGCGTCGACGCTGATGTCCGCGACGACCAAGGCGTACGACCGGGAGGATCGGCGAGGCTTCGTGCGCAAGCGGCTCCTCGCACTCGTGATCGTGCTGGCGCTCGGCTTCGGGGCGGCGCTCGTGCTCTCGCTCCTGGTCTTCGGCCCGCACGTGGAGCGCTGGGTCGGCGGCGCGACGGGCGTCCCGACGCTCGCCGCCTGGACCTGGTGGACGCTCCAGTGGCCGCTGCTCGTCGCCGGCATCCTGTTCGCGTTCGCCGTCACGCTCGGGCTCGGCCCCGACGTCGACCAGCGACGGTGGCGGCTCGTCACGCCGGGAGCGGTGACGGCGCTCGTCCTCTGGCTTCTCGCGTCGTCGGCGTTCGCGATCTACACGTCGCGGTTCGGCTCCTACGACAAGAGCTGGGGGACGATCTCGGCGGTCGTCGTGACCCTCATCTGGCTGTGGGTGACGAGCGCCGCGCTGCTCTTCGGCGCCGAGATCGACGCGGAGGCGCAGCGCGCCGACGCACGCGTCCAGGTTTCGAAGCGCGCCGCCTGACCGGCGTCAGATCCAGCGACGCAGCCTCGCGACGGTCAGCGTGACCACGGCACCGGCCACGATGAGCGCGATTACGACCCAGAAGAGCTCGGGGTGCGTGAAGAGCGGCACCTTGAAGTTCATGCCCATCACTCCTGCCACGAGCGTCCCGGGAAGCAGAATCACGGACGCAAGGGTGAGCACCTTCATGATCTCGTTCGTGGTGTGCCCGGTCCGGGCGATGAGGACGTCGAACGAGCTGACGACGCTCGCCCGCGTGTCACGTGCCGTCTGCATCGCGCTGTCGTACTGATCGAGCAGGCGCCGGAAGCGATCGGCCCCTTGCTCGTCGCCGAGAGCCTCGAGCTCAGGCTGCGTCAGAGCGAGCAGCGCGGTCCGGTGCGACGCCAGGTCACGCCGGAGCCGGCCCGCCCGTCGCAACGACGCGACGAGCGTCTCGATGTGCGACTCCGCCGAACCGCGTCCGCGCATCGCCCGCTCGTCGATCGCCTCGAGCTCCGCCTCGATGTGCTCGAACGACAACGAGTAGCCGTTCAACACCCACTCGAACAGCATGGCAAGAAACGACGGGCCGTCCAGGTGCCCGGTCGGGCCCGAGCCCACTGCGAGCTCGGCGAGGTCGTCGAGCACGGCGACCGGCTGGTCGTGGGCGGTCAGCGCCCAGTGGTCTCCGACGACGCATGTGAGCCGAACGACCTCGTCCGACGTCTCGGTCTTCGGCGTTCGCATGCTGACGCGGACGAAGTCGCCCCCGTCGTTGAAGCCGCGTACACCGTCTTCGAGCATCGCGTGGGCGCGGCGCTCGTCCACTCGGAGTGCCGAGGCGAGCTGCTCGGCGAGCTCGGCGGTGAGCTCGTCCGTGTCGACCCAGAGGAACTGCGACCGGCCGAGACGGGAGGGTGCGTCATCGAGGTCTTGCAGCTCCTCGGCCCGCTCGCCCTCGAACAGGACGAGCGCCGGCCCACTTTGCGGCCCGCGGAGGGGATGGGTCTCCGTCGTGGCCGCCACGACGCGTGGTGATACCCGTTCTCTCCGGGCGCCAAACACCCGCCGGCTCCGTTTCGACGTGACTCGGCGGGGGTAGCAGGGCGCCATGACCGACCGGACCACGCATCCCGCTGGAGAGACACCGTCGGCCGACCGAACGACCGGGCTCGAGACCGAGCTCGCTCGCGGACGCCGCGGCGAGACGCCCTTTCTCCTGGTGGGATCGACGATGGTCGTTCTGGGCGCCGTCCTCGCCGTGCTGGCGGCGGCGCTGCTGCTGGTGTGGTGGCTCAGCTGAGAAAGGAGGGAACGGACGTGTACATCGGTGTCGGAACGCTCCTCGTCATCCTGATCATCATCCTGCTGATCATCCTGCTGTGAGGCGTGGCGCGCGCCTCAGCGCGCCACCACGTGCGGGGAGATCATGCGCGAGATCTGCTTTCCGGTCGCGCGTCCGTCGAGCCGGTCGACCACCGTCTTCCCACGTAGCAGGACGAGGGTCGGGACGGTGGACACGTCGAGCGCCCGCGCGAGCTCCTCGTTTGCGTCGGTATCCACCTGCACGACGCGGAGCCGCTTCTTCTCGGTCACGCCGAACCATGCGACGAGGCTCGACATGCGTCGGGCCGGGCCCGAGCGCCGGTTCGAGAAGAAGAGGAGCACCGGGCGGTCGTCCCGCCTCTGTTCGTTCCGCGCGCCGGCCATGAACAGCGGATACCACTCGGCTCCGGATGCGAAACGCCGGACCGGTTTCGCCGCCCGACCACCCGGGTAGCCGGACGGGCGTGGGGAGCAGCGGCTCGCCGGTCCCGAGGGCCGTCGCGCGAGCCGCCCGAGGGGGCCGGCCTTGCCGGTCCCCTCATCGTGCCGGCCGGCCGCGCGAGCGACGGATCCGCCACGAGCGGAGGAGCGCGAGGAGGGCCGTCTCGTCGGCCGAGAGCCCCCGCCTGCTCCGGCGTGCGAAATCGTCGAGTGTGCGCCCGTCCCGCCATTGCTCGACCACGGCGGGGCTCACGTAGGACGTGCGTGCGACCGCAGGCGTGTTGCCGAGCTCCTCTCCGACACGGCGCATCACGGCCGCGAGGATCCGGCGCTCGTCGGTCGCCGTCTCGGCCAGCCCGCGATCGGCAAGGCCGCGCGCTGCCGAGAGCGTGCCGCCCCAGGTGCGGAAGTCCTTCGCCGTGAATCCCTCCCCGAGGTGCTCGCCGAGGTACTCGTTGAGCAGGGGGGCGGTCAGGTTCGCCGGCGCTCCATCGCGATCGAATCGCAGCAGACGCGCGCCGCCGTCGTAGCGCAGGAGCTCGCGCACGGCGTCGGCGATGTCGGGATCGACGACCGTCGTTCGCACCGCGACCCGGTGCTTCCCGGGAAAGCGGAAGCCGACCCGGCGACCGCGAACCGTCACGTGGCGCTTGGAGAGGGTTGTGATGCCGTAGGTGCGGCTCGTGCGGAGGTGCCGCTCGGAGCCGACCCTGAACCAGGCGCGGTTGACGAGCGTGACGGCGACGGCGCACGCCCACTCCCGCTCGTACGGCCCGAGCGCAAGGTGACGGTCGAGCGTCCTGCGGAGGTCGGGCAGCAACTCGCCGAACCGCACCAGCCGGTCGTACTTCTCGCGCTCGCGCGCCGCCCGGTAGTCGGGGTGGTAGAGGTACTGGCGCCGGCCCGCCGCGTCGACGCCCGTCGCCTGCAGCTTCGCGTTCGGGCTCGGCGAGATCCAGACGTCGCGCCAGGCAGGCGGGATCACGAGCTCCTCGATGCGCCGCAGCCGATCGCCCACGACCGGTGCGCCGCGGCTGTCGACGTACCGAAACGCTCGCCTGCCGCCGAGCCGTCGCCACCCCCCGCGTCGCGCCATCTAGAGCACCATCGCGTCGACGGTCACGGCTCCAGGGTTCCCGCCGTCGCGGGGTGGCCAAACAGGTGCGCCCCTCGTCGGGTGGTCACTGTGCGGTGCGATGTGGGTCGAACTGCCTTGTCGTCGTCGCGTTACGCGCCGACGGTCGCCTTCGCGTAGCGCGGCAGGATCTCGCTCGAGTAGAAGTCGAGGAAGCCGTCCTGGTCGGGGCCGACCTGGTGGACGTAGACGTGCGTGAACCCGGCTTTCTCGTATTTCTCGATGAGCTCCAGGTGGCCCTCGATGTCGGGCCCGCAGACGACGACCTGCGCGACGTCCTTCTCGGTGACCATCGCCGTCGCGTCCTCGAAGTGCGATGGAAGGGGAAGCTCCTGGCTGAGCGGCCCCCTCAGCGCGGCGTTCGGCCACCATTCGAGCGCCGTCCGCCGTGCGTCTTTCTCGCGCTCGGCCCAGCAGACGGTTGCCTGGGCATAGCGCGGCTTGCCCGCCCCGCCGGCGTCTGCGAACGCGTCGACGATCGCCTCCTCCGGCGCCGTTCCGATCAGCCCGTCGCCGATCCGGCCCGCCAGCTCTGCCGCCTCCACTCCTCCGGCCGCCACGATGACGTGGATCGGCTCGTCGGGAAGCGTGTAGATCCTCGCGTTCTCGACCGTGAAATGGCGTCCTCGGTGGCTCTCCAGCCGCCCTTCCCAGAGGAGCCGCATCAACCCGATCGCCTCCTCGAGCATCTCGCGGCGAACGTGCGTCGCCGGCCATCGCTGGCCGAGCACGTGCTCGTTGAGGTTCTCGCCCGTCCCGACGCCGAGGAAGAACCGTCCGGGAAGCATCGCCGCGGCGGTCGCGGCGGCCTGCGCGACGATCGCCGGGTGGAGCCGCAGGATCGGGCACGTCACGCCCGTGCCGACGACGAGCCGCTCGGTCTTCGCGGCGATGCCGCCGAGGACACCCCAGACGAACGGGCTCTGGCCCTGCCGGTCGGTCCACGGATGGAAGTGGTCCGAGATGAGCGCGAAGCCGAACCCCGCCTCCTCGGCCCGAACGGCGTTGTCGACGAGGTCGAGCGGCCGATGTTCCTCGCTCGAGATCGCATAGCCAAGTTCCATGAGTGCCCTCCCTGGTCGAGTGGGCCGCTGCTCCCCGCGTCCGGCCGTCGGCAAACCAGCAGCGTTTCCCTCGCGCCGGATCTGGGTACTCCGTCCGGGCAACCTCGAACGGGCCGGCTCCTCCGAGACCGGTGGACGGGAAACAGAAAGGGTGACTATGGGAATCGGTGTGAGTCTTCTCCTGATCGCGATCGGAGCGATCCTGACGTGGGCCGTCTCGGCCGACGTGTCCGGCATCGACATCAACACGGTCGGCGTGATCCTCATGGTCGTCGGGGCGGCCGGAGCCCTCATCTCGCTCGTGTTCTGGTCGAGCTGGGGCGGCTTCGGGTCCGGCGGTCGCGACACCGCGGTCGTCCACGACCGCGAGCGCGTCGTGGAGCGCTAGGCGAGCTTGAACGGACCGTCCGGAGGCGCCCCGCGGGGCGCCTCCGGGCATGATGGGGCGGCGTATGGGCGATCACTTCGAGATCGTGGACGGGGGGACGAGAGTCGTGACCCTCCGGGGCGAGTTGGACGCGCACGACGCGCCCGGCCTCCGCGCGGCCTTCTCTGAGGTTGTTGAAGGTGCGCCCGGGGGGACGCGCGTGGTTCTCGACCTCGCGCAGGTCACCTTCCTCGACTCCACCGCGCTCGGCTGCATCGTCGGCCTCGTGCGCCGGGTGGGAGAGGCGGAAGGCGAGCTCCGCGTCGTGCTGCCGGGGGCGCCGACGGTGCGCATCTTCGAGATCACCGGCCTCGACGCCATTCTCCGTACGTATCCCACGCGGGCCGCCGCGCTCGAGGCGTGAGCCTTGCGCGCGCCTCTTCTGCACCGGCGACGGTAGGGTCGCGAGGCGTGATCGCCCAGCGGTGGAGGACGAGCCTCGACCCTCGGCGCACGGATCCTGCCGGCGCCGTCATCCTCTTCACCCTCGTCGCAGCTGCATACGCGCTCGGGTACGCCTTCGCCTGGAAGTGGTTCAGCGCGCCCGGCCAGGGCGCCTCCTTCTTCCCACCTGCGGGGGTCACGCTGGCGACGCTCGTCCTCGTGCGCCGCCGCCGGTGGCCCGTCGTCCTCGCCGCTGCGGCGACGGCCGAGGCGGCGCTCGACCTCGCCCGCGGGACGAGCGTGGGTGGGACGGCGGGACTCGTCCTCGCGAACCTCGCCGAGCCGCTCGTCGGGGCAACGCTTCTGCTCTGGCTCGTCGGTCGCGTGGACCTGCGCCGGAAGCGGCATCTGTCGGCCTTCCTCGGCGCGGCAGTCGTTGCGGCTCCCGTCGTGGGAGCCGCGATCGCGGCGACGACGTTCGTGTACGTGATCGGTGGCAGCGGCTGGCTGCGGTTTGCGTCCGAGTGGTGGGCCGGTGACGGGCTGGCGGTGCTCGTCGTGGGCGGGGCACTCCTCTCACTCCGATTCGGGTTGCGCCTCCCCCCCGGTCGGGCGGTGGAGGGAGCCGCGCTCGCCGCGGTCGCCGTCGCCTGCACGTACGTCCTCTTCGACCAAGGCTGGTTCGCGTTCGTCTACGTCCCGATCGTGGTTCTCGTCGTCCTCGCGTTCCGCGTGGGGACGACCGGCGTCGCGGTGACGGGAGCGCTGCTCTCGTTCGTCGCCGCAGGCGTCACGGCCGAGGCGGACGCCTTCTGGGAGTCCGTCGACGTCAGTCCCGCTGACCGCGTGCTCTACCTCCAGCTCGCATTGGCCGTGATCGTGGCGACGGTCCTGACGCTCGCCGCCGAGATCGCCGAGCGTGAACGCATCGTTGCTCGGCTCGCGCGATCCGAAGCCGAGCGCAGCGCGGCCGTCGACCGGTCCGAGCTGGCCGGCCGGGTGGAGCTCGCAGGCCTGCAGGCGACCTCGCTGAGGGAGAGCGCAGAGCAGCTCTCCCGCTCGGCGAGCGTCGACGACGTCGCAGAGGTCGCCGTCGCGATCGTGCGCAAGTGGGGCGGCGACCACAGCGCGTTCTTCGCGCTCGGCGACGGCCGGCTCCAGCTGCGGGCGATCCTCGGCGTCGAGGGGCCGTCAGGCCCTCTGCACGGCGAGACGCCGCTCACCCTGGAGACGCCGGTCACGGAGACCGTCAAGCTCGGCCGCGCCGTCGTTCCGGATGCTGCGGAGCTGGAGGAGCGATTCCCGGCTGTCGCGCGGGTCCTCGAGGACCGTGGCTGGCGGACCTACGGTGCATTCCCCGTCGAGGCCGGCGGCGCCGTCTGCGGCGCGCTGACCGTGGCGGCGACGCCCGAGGGCTGGCTGACGGACGACCGAAGAGACCTGCTCGTACCGCTCTCCGCGCAGATCGGGGTCGCGCTCGGCCGGGCACTGCTCTACGAGGAGACGCAGGCGGGGCGACTCCGGGAGCGGGTGCTTGCGCGGCTCGCGGCAACGCTCGACCGCGCGATGGGATTCCGTGAGCGCGCGGACGCCGCCGCTGCGCTTCTCGTCCGCAACGGTCTGGAGCTCGTTCGCATCCACCTCCTCGACGAGGAGGGAAAGCTCCAACTGGTCGCCTCGGCCGGCGTGCGGCGCGCCGACGCGAGAATGCGGCGGCTCGACCAGCTCGCGCGGCAGGTCGCGGAGACCGGTGACACCGAGCTCGTCCGCGGCGAGCCCGAGGGGTCGTTCGCGACGGGACGGGGTGCCGTCGCCGCGCTCCATGTCCGTGGGCGCCTGCTCGGCACCCTGACGCTCCGCCTCCCCGAGAGCTCCGATCTCGCCATGACGGCGGCGTTCGCGGACGAGGTTGCCTCGCGCCTGTCGCACTCGCTCGACAATGCGCTGCGCTACGAGCGCGAGCGCGACGTGTCGCACGCGCTCCAGGCCGGGCTCCTCGGCGCCGCACCGGTCGAGGTGGAGGGCGTCGAGATCGCGACCGTCTACCGGCCGGGAAGCGAGACGCTCGAGGTCGGCGGTGACTGGTACGACGTCTTCCGGCTCGGCGACACGACCCTTGCGCTCGTCGTCGGAGACGTCGTGGGCCATGGGCTCGACGCGGCTGTCGCGATGGGCCAGCTCCGCGGCGCAGTGCGCGCGCTTGCTCCCACCGGCTCCCCGTCTCACGTCCTCGATGCGCTCGACCTGTTCGTCGAGCAGGTGCCGGAAGGGGCGATGGCGACGCTGGCGTACGCCGAGCTCGACCTCGAGAACGGCTTGTTGACCTATGCCTGCGCGGGCCATCCTCCGCCGCTGCTTCTCGGCTCCGACGGCGGCCGACTGCTGTGGGAGGGACGTTCCCTCCCATTGGGGGCCTCGTTCGAGGGACACGAGCGAATGCAGGCGACGGATCGTCTGGCGGCCGGCGAGTCAATCCTCCTCTACACCGACGGTCTGGTCGAAGACCGTGTCCGCGGTCTCTCCTCCGGCCTCGATCTGCTGCTCGAGGTCGCCGTGCAGGTGGGGGCCGACACGCCGTCCGCTCTGGTCGACCGCGTCGTAGGCAGGCTCGTCGCCGAAATAGACAACGAGGACGACGTCTGCGTGCTCGCGGTGCGGAGGGCGTTGTCTCCCACGCGTTTCGTCCACGAGTTCCCGGCCTCGCCGGGCGAGGTGAGGAAGATGAGACAGGCCCTATCGGGATGGCTCGAGGCCCTGGGCCTGGACCACGAGCAGACGCACGACGTGGTGCTCGCCGTCTCCGAGGCGGCGGCGAACTCGGTGGAGCACGGCTACCACTTCGACGCCGCCGGCAACGTGCGCCTCGAGGCGTGGGCGAACGACGGCAGCGTGCACGTCGCGGTCCACGACGCGGGGGCATGGCGCGCGCCGCTCGAGCGCCCCGAGCGCGGACGCGGCCGTGCGATCATGGAAGCGCTCATGCGCGACGTCAGCTTCGAGACGGAAAACGGGGGAACGGTCGTGCGCATGCGCCTGCCGATAGCCGGCCCGGCCAACCCGTGACGTCCGGCGAGACGCAGATCACTCGGCGATCGGTCGGTGACGTCGAGGTGATCGAGTTGCACGGCGACGTCGACTTCGCGATCGCGGACGACGTGCGAGAGGCCCTCTGCGCGACCGGCGCCAACGTCGTGATCGCCGATCTCGGCTCGATCGACTTCATCGACAGCGCAGGGCTCCGCGCGCTCGACAGGGCAAACCGAGACCTCCGCGTCGCTGGCCGGACACTTGCCCTCGTCGCGCCGCCGGCGTCGCGCGCGGCATTCACCTTTCGCGTCGCCGGCTTCTCGAGCGACGGGGTCCACGACTCGGTCGACGCCGTCCTGCAGCGGGTGATTCGGAGCTAGGCGCTCGAGCCTGCCGACCGAAGTCGGCGCATGCGGACGGTGGTGCCGCGGCCGCCGACGCCGGGCCCGATCTCGACGCGATCGACGAGAGCGTGGATGATCGCGAGCCCCATGCCGCTCTCGGACAGCTCGCCCTCGGGCAGCACGGCGGCCGGCGCAGCGTCCATCCCCGGGCCGTCGTCCTCGACCCTGATCTCGATCGCGTCGTCGGAAACCATGAAGCGGACGGTCACCATCCCCTCGTCACCGGGCTGGGCGTGCTGCACGGCGTTGCCGCACGCCTCGGTCACCGCCAGCTTCAGGTCCGCCAGCGTCGCCTGGTCGATCTCGACCTCCCGCGCGATGCCGGCCAGCGCGAGGCGCGCGAGGATGAGGTACTCCGTCCGCGCGGGGATCGCGAGCGTGACGACGTCGACGCTCACCGGACGTTCCCCTGCATCGTGTCCTCGAGCCGGCCGCGCATCACGTGGAGCGCCCGCCGCAGCAGGCGCGAGACGTGCATCTGCGAGATGCCGACGCGTGCTGCGATCTCGGATTGGGTCAGTCCGTCGAAGAAGCGGAGCTCGACGATGCGGCGCTCGCGCTC
>Ga0207691_10002003_pt1 | contig 19933 bp, 16 predicted proteins | sample KBSM13metaG_FD_184327 | JGI IMG/M metagenome (GOLD analysis project Ga0207691, IMG submission 184327) | Miscanthus rhizosphere microbial communities from Kellogg Biological Station, Michigan, USA - KBS M1-3 metaG (SPAdes) (version 2) | ecosystem: Host-associated > Plants > Roots > Rhizosphere >... | reverse complement strand
GATAGGAACGGTGCATGACCTCAGCGCGCAGATGTACAAGCAGCGCCGACCCGGTGGGAGAGTGGACCCTCATCAGAGGGTGCACCCCTGCGGCGCGACGGATCGAGTCATAACAAATCCTTCGATAGAACTTCGCCTATTAGGATCACTACATATAACAAAGTAGAGGAAGTCGGTAGAGCCGGATGGAGGCAGGGCTGCGAAAGAGTGCCCTAGCCCTCTGTCACCGCTCGCGAGCAGGCTGGAGGCGGTGCACGATTTCTGCGCCAAATAGGAACAACAAGGCAGAATAATAAGTCCAGAGGAGGAAGAGGACGACAAACAGAAGTGAACCGTAAAGGCGACTATAGATTGCGACGGTCGTCACATAGTTGCTGAATAGATGTTTCGCCATTTCCCAGAGAATCGCCAGAATCAGACCACCGACCAAGGCATGACGCCACGGGGGCCGTCGTTGAGGGAGATAGCGATAGAGTCCCGCTACGGCGATGAGCACGACTCCGAAGGGAAGCAGATACGAAAGAAGAAATTGATAGGCAATCACCGCTGCAAGATCGAGCTTTCCCATTCGTGGAGCATAGTACACGATGAACCCCAAGACCTGTGTCACGAGGTAGGACAGAACCAGCAAGATGCCGACCAATGCGACCAAGGCGGCCGAGAGAGCGGCGGACAAAAGAGGGTGACGCTTGCGCGGCGTTCCAAACACGACATTGACGACATAATCCATTTCATAAAACACCTGCATGCCGAACCAGATCGCCGTCACGACGATGACCCACCGGACCGCATCGATGCCGGCCACGCGCTTGATCTCTTCGGCGAGATCGGGGCCTAGCGCCGGCAGAAACGCATTGAGAAAGTTCAGCATCATCTCGTGTCCCACCGGCTGCCGCAGCACGGCGCTCATGGCATACAAGACGACAAAGATCACGGGGAAAAAAGACAGGAGGGAAAAGAACGCCAGTGAGGCGGCAAGACTCGCGCAGCCGTGGTCCCGAAAATCGGCGGCGGCTCCACGGAGCAGTCGGAGAATGGCCATCACGTCAGCGAACGTTTCTCCATGGTACCGCTCTCATCAAACTATTTCAGGAGAAGCACCGATTGTGAGGACAATGAGACCAGTACATTAGGAAAGAGGCCCAAGAGCACCACGCCGGCCAGTGCGCACGCCAAGACCACCGCGATGGCCGGCGACGTCGAAAAGCGTGTAGCCGGTCCCACGGATTGGGGTTCCCGCATGTACATCACCATGACGACTCGCAGGTAGAAATAGGCCGAGATGGCAGTCAGCACAACGGCAACGATAGCAAGCCACGTGAGTCCGGCCTTGATCGCGGCCATGAACAGATAGAATTTCCCGATGAAGCCCGCGGTCGGGGGTATGCCCGCCAGCGAGACCATGAAGACCAACATCAATAAGGCGGCAACCGGGTGCCGTTTGGAGAGACCCGCGAAGTCTTCGATCTCATCCCCTTCCACGCCTTGTTTACGCACCATGGCCACGACAGCAAAGGCGCCCAAGGTCATGAAAGCGTATACCGCTAAATACAACATGACGCTCGACAGGCCCAGCGTCCGCACGCTCGTCTCGGCGTCCGGATGTCCGGCCACCACGACACCGATCAACGCATACCCGGCATGCGCGATACTGGAATAGGCCAACATGCGCTTGATATTCGTTTGAACGATGGCCACCACGTTCCCCAACACCAGCGTGGCGACACAGAGCGCAAGAAAGAGCCCTTCCCAATGAGGTTTGAGCCCTCCCAGCCCTTCCAAAAACACCCGCATGAACGCGGCGAAGCTGGCGACCTTTGACGCCACCGCCATGAACGCGGTGACGGACGTGGGCGACCCTTCGTATACGTCGGGCGTCCACATGTGAAACGGCACGACCGCAATCTTAAAACCGAACCCCACGACGAGCAGGGCCATCGCCAAGATCATCGCCGGGTCGTTCAACCCATTGGTGGACGTGGCCACGGCAATGGCGGACAATCTCGTGCTGCCGGTCAGGCCGAAGAGAAGCGAGATTCCATACAGCAGAATGCCGGACGAAAACGAGCCCAGCACAAAATATTTGGCCGACGCCTCCAACGAGCGGGATTCCACCCGCCTGAATCCGGCAAGGACGTATAAAGCCAGGGACATGAGTTCAAGGCCCAGATAAATGGTCAGCAGATCCGCCGCCGACACCATCACCATCATCCCGACCAGCGACAGCAGGAGAAAGCCATAGTACTCCGCCAAGTGAATGCGCTCTTCCCTGAGATACGACAGGGATAAGAGAATCGTGAGCCCACTGCCCCCGTAGAGCAAGAGCTTCCAAAAGCAGGCATACGGATCGATGATAACGAGATCGCTGAATGCCAAGACCACTCCACCCATCTGCGACGCCGTGACCCCGATGCAAACAACGAGCGCCCCGAGAGCGAGCCACGCCAACCAGTCTTTCTTGTCGAGGGGCGTAATGGGGTCGAGGGCGAGGACCAGGCAAGCCGCACCGATCACGATCAACTCAGGAAGAATGGCTAGAAGATCACCGACGGGTAACGTCATGGGGCTCCTGTCGATCCGACGCCATGCAGCAATGACCCGGAGGTCAGCCGCGAGTCTTCCTCCCGTGATTTTTCTGCCGCAAGCCGTCCACTCTTCTCATGATCAAGTCGCTGGACCAAACGATTCACGGTCGAATGCATTGGCGCCAGTAGCGGCGAGGGATAGACCCCGATCCAAAACACAAGTACGAACAGAGGGATGAGCATGGCCATCTCACGTCCATTCAAATCCGTGAGATGAGCAATCTGATGTTTGGCCGGTACTCCGAATGCGACCCGCTGCACCATCCAGAGCATATAGGCCGCCGCCAGTATGATGCCCAGCGAGGCCAGGACAGCCGCCAACCGGTTCCAAAAAAACGTGCCGACCAAGACCAGAAATTCTCCGACAAAGCTATTGGTGCCCGGCAGGCCGAGCGAGGACAGCGCAAAGATGACGAGGAACGTGGCATAACGCGGCATCGGGCCGGCCAATCCGGTGTTATCCATGATCAGGCGACTGTGGGTCCGTTCGTAAATCGCGCCCACGCACAGGAAGAGCGCGCCGGTCGTGATGCCGTGGTTGACCATCTGCACGAGCGCACCTTCGATCCCCTGTTCGTTTAACGCAAAGATCCCCAGGGTGACAAAGCCCATGTGGCTGACGCTCGAATAGGCAATCAGCTTTTTCAGATCGCTTTGGGCCAATGCCATGTAGGCGCCATACAGAATCGCCACGATCGACAGCGCGATCATCATCGGCGTAAAGGTCGCCGTGGCGTCTGGAAGCAAGGGCAAGGTGAAACGCAGAAATCCATACGCGCCCATTTTCAACAGAACGCTGGCCAGCACCACGCTCCCGGCCGTGGGGGCCTCCACATGCGCATCGGGCAACCAGGTGTGGAACGGAAACATCGGCACTTTGACGGCAAAGGCAATAAAGAACGCCCAGAAAAGCCAGGGCTGCAGCGAGGCGGCATACTCCACCTTGCTGAGGAGCTGAATGTCGAACGTTTGACCGCCTTGAAAAAAGAGCACGATGATCGCCACCAGCAAGAGCACGCTTCCGGCCAACGTGTAGAGGAAAAACTTGATCGCTGCATACAGACGATTCTGACCTCCCCACACGCCGATGAGCAGATACATGGGAATCAACATCACTTCCCAGAACACATAGAACAGGACGAAGTCCAAGGCCGCGAAGACTCCGACCATGGCGGTTTCCATGATCAGCAGGCAGGCCATGAACTCCCGAATGCGCGTCCCGATGGCGCGCCACGATGCCAAGACGCACAGCGGCATGAGAAAGGTCGTCATGAGCACCAACGGCAGACTGATGCCGTCCAAGCCGACGCTGTAGCTGATCGGCGGAGAACTGATCCAGTCCATCCGTTCGGCAAATTGCATTTGAGCCCGATGCGGATCGAAGTGCATCCAGAGTGGGAGTGACAACAGAAACGTGGTGATCGTCACAGTGAGCGCAATGATCCGAGCAGCCGTCTCACGCGCTGCGAAGAGAAGCGCCGCGCCGATCAGCGGTAGGAAAATTACGAGGCTAAGCACGTCGATGCTCCCCGGATCGAACGTGGCCTAGGAACAATGTCAACTGTGATTCTTCTTGCGATCATCTAAAAGAGCAGATACGCCGTCAAAATCAAGACGGCCCCCAAGGTCATCCCGAGCGCATAATGTTGCGTCTGCCCGCTCTGGAAGAGTCTCATAAACCAACCCCACCATGCGATCGCCCGCGCCACTCCATTCACGGCGCCGTCGATGATGCCCACGTCGATTTTCGCCCACATACGGTCGGCCAATTGAAACGTCGGACGCACGATGACGCGATCATACATTTCATCCACATACCATTTATGGAACGACAGGTCATACAGCGGCCGCCACTGAGCGGCGAGGCGGTCGGCAATTCCCGGGGATCGCACGTAGAAAACGTACGCGACGGCGATTCCGACGAGCCCCAGCACGGTGGCGGCTGCCATGATGACTAGCGATGCGGAGCCGTGATGGGCTTCGCCGTCCCCAAAGACCGGGGCGAGAAATTGGGGAATGCCGACGTAGCCGGCCGCGATGCTGAGCAACGCCAGGACGAGGAGCGGCATCGTCATGGTCGACGAAGGCTCGCGAATGTGACCCGCGTGGTGGGGATCGACTCGCGAGCGCCCCCAAAACGCGACAAAGACAAGACGGAAACTGTAGAAGGCGGTCAACCCGGCCGTCAAGAGACCGAGTATCGCCAAAACTTTGCCGAATGATCCGCTAGACCACGCGCCGACGAGAATCTCATCCTTGCTGAAAAATCCGCTTGTGAAGGGAAAGCCCGCCAAAGCGAGCGATCCGATGACCATGGTCCAATACGTGATCGGCAGTTTATCTTTCAGCCCTCCCATGCGGCGGATGTCCTGTTCATGATGGAGAGCAATGATGACCGAACCAGAGCCCAGAAAGAGCAGCGCCTTGAACGCGCCATGCGTCAGCAGATGATACATACCGGCCGTATAGGCCCCCAACCCGCACGCCATCACCATGTAGCCAAGTTGGCTGACGGTAGAATACGCGACAATCCGTTTGATGTCGTTTTGCGATAGCGCAATGCTGGCGCCGAGCAACATCGTCAGGGCTCCCGTGGCGGCGACGATATCCATGGCCACGGGCGACAGATTGTACAGCGGTGCCAGCCGAGCGACCATAAAGACTCCGGCCGTGACCATCGTCGCGGCGTGAATCAACGCAGAGATCGGCGTGGGGCCTTCCATCGCATCGGGCAACCAGACGTGAAGCGGGAATTGCGCCGACTTGCCGATCGCGCCGATAAAGAGCAACACGCATATCAGGGTTAGCGTCGAGACCTGCCATGTACCGCCGATCGGCGCGAATAGATTGATCGTCGCGCCGGCAAAATCGGCGGCCTGCGCAAAGACATGGCGATAGTCGAGCGTGCCGAACGTGAACAGCACGAGCAGCAGACCTAGCAGAAAACCGAAATCCCCGACTCGATTGACAAGAAACGCTTTCGTCGCAGCCGAACGAGCCGTATCCCGTTCATACCAGTGACCGATCAATAGATACGAACACAACCCGACCGCTTCCCAAAAGACGAACAGTTGAAGAAAGTTGTCCGCCATGACGAGCATGAGCATCGAAAATGTAAACAGGGCGATATAGGCAAAGAAACGCGCATACCCCTTGTCGCCGCGCATGTATCCGATCGTATAGATGTGCACCAATGAGCTGACCGTCGTGACGAGGACGAGCATGGCTGCGGTCAGGGGGTCGACATAGAGTCCCAGCTCGATGGTGAGGTCGCCAGACGTCATCCATGTGTACAAAGGAATGGCGGCGTTTTTCCCGCCGGCGGCTTCCAGTAGGGCAAGTATGGATAAAAGCAACGACCCCAGGACGGCCGGAACGGCGATCAGATGTGCCCGAGATTTGATCCAATGCCCTCCCAGGCCGACGACGAGAAATGCCAGAAAGGGAAGAAGGGGAATCAATTTGTAGAAGACGGCATCCATCAGATGTGGCAACTCACCATTTCAAAAGCTGAAACTCGTCGACATTGATGCTGGCCTTACTTCGATAGAGCGCAATTATGATCGCTAACCCGACGGCCACTTCTGCGGCGGCGACCGTGAGCGCAAAAAACACAAAGACCTGTCCGGCCACATTCCCCAAATAGTATGAAAATGCCACGAAATTGATATTCGTCGCATTCAACATGAGTTCGATCGAGAGGAGAATAATGATGATGTTGCGGCGGATCAGCACGCCTACGAGGCCTGTCGTGAAAACGATGGCGCTGAGGACGACGTAATAGCTTACTGGAACCATGGTCTCGTTATTCGTCCCGTGTTCAACGTGGTACGCTCTCGAAAAGATCGCGCTTGGCCAGAATGATGGCCCCGATCATAGCCACGAGCAAAATCAGCGACGCCACCTCAAATGGAAAGAGATAGGTCGAGTAGAGGGCATCTCCAATCGCTTCGGTATTCCCCTCGATCGCCGGCAGGCCATCCGACATCGCCAGACCGGCCGTGGCCGTCTCTTTCGAGAAGCTTTGTTGCACGGTCAGGAGCAGCACCTCGGTAAGAATCGTCACACCCAGAAGCGCTCCCAGGGCGTATTGCGAGTGGTAACGTTCTTCCCGTTTGACGTTCAAGAGCATGACGACGAAAAGATAGAGCACTAGAATGGCGCCCGCGTACACGATGATCTGCACCGCCGCCAAAAACTCGGCGTGAAGCGTGATGTAGAGACCCGCGACGTGAAAAAACATGATCAGGAGGGCCAGCGCGCTGTACACGGGATTGCGCAATGCGACCACCAGGACGGAGGTCACGACGATCACGCCGGCAAAGTAAGAGAAGAAAAGCGTCGCCACACTAAGATGCTTTCTGGGGAAGTGTTTTATAGGCGACGTTGAAGAAGGCGACGTTAGGATGCTGCATCTCCAGCCTTTTTTCACGGACTGGATAGGATCGATCGCCGATCGCCAGCAATTGCTCCTTGTTTAAATGGAGCTGACGCTTGTCATAGACGGACCACTCGAATTCGCGCGTCATACCCAACGCATCCACCGGGCAAGCCTGCACGCACAGGCCGCAAAAGAGGCAGCGGGTCATATCCATGTAATATTCTTTGGAGTACCGCTTCGTCGGCTCGCCGGGGACTTCGGCGCTGACGACGCGAATCACGCGCGACGGGCAGGCGGCCTCGCACAGATCGCAGCCGACACATTTTTCCGTCCCGTCGTCGTACCGAAGAAGCGCCAACATGCCGCGATACCCGGATGGTAACGTGCGCTTCTCATGCGGATACTGCACCGTGATCGGCTTGTAATGCAGGAGGTGCATGAGCGTGGCCCGCATGCCCACGAGGATTTCGTAGAAGATAATCGTCTTCAGCCAAGCTTTAAATTTACTCATAGTGTGATCAAGTTATCGTCATACCGTGAGTCACGGCTTTCCCGTTGTGAATAAATAGGCCGCAATCGATGTCAACAAAATATTTCCCAGGGCGATCGGCAACATGACCTTCCATCCGAATCGCATCAATTGATCGTACCGCAACCGAGGGAGCGTGGCCCGTATCCAAAAGAACAGGAACAGGAAGAAATACACCTTCACCGTAAACCAAAAGATGCCCGACAGCCAGGCCAAATTCGCAAGAGAGCCGTTGAACTGCAGGAAAGGAGCGGGCGCGTTCCAACCGCCCAGAAACAAAATGGCGGCGATGCATGACACGAGAACCATATTGGCGTATTCCGCAATGAAGAAGAAGGCGAACCGCATACCGCTGTATTCGGTAAAGAATCCGGCCACGAGTTCGCTTTCGGCTTCAGGCAAGTCGAACGGCAAGCGATTGGTTTCCGCGACCGACGAAATGACATAGACGACGAACGCGAAGATTTGCGGAAAGGGCAGGGCGATGACAAACCAATTCCAAAACCAGCCGCTCTGGGCTTCCGTTATCTTGACCAAGCTCAGCGATCCGGACAGGAGCAGCACTCCGACAATCGCCAATCCGACGTTGAGTTCGTAACTGATAATCTGAGCCGCAGACCGCAGGCCGCCGAGGAGCGAATACTTACTATTCGACGCCCATCCGCCGAGAATAATGCCGTACGCGCCGATGGACGTAAATGCGAGGATATAAAGGATACCGATGTTAATGTCGCTGATGACGAACGGCTTGAATGAGATGCCGAACATTTCCACCGTATCGTTCGGTCCGAACGGGATCACGGCGAATCCGATCAGCGCCGGCACCAGCGCAAGGATCGGCGCCAAGCTGAACAGAAATTTATTTGCGCCTGCCGGGACGATATCTTCCTTGAAGAAGAGTTTCAGGCCATCGGCGATGGGCTGCAAAATTCCATAGGGCCCGACCTCCATTGGTCCCATTCGATCCTGCATCCAGCCCAAGACTTTGCGTTCGGCAAGCGTCAGAATCATCACGGTCAACATGACCACGCCCATCACCGCGGCGATTTGCACCAGCGAGATCGCCGCTCTCAACCCAAGTTCAGTCATCGCATTCGCTCCAGTTCCACGTCCCTCAATGGTTCGATCTCCACTCGCGCCGATCGGTAATAGGGTACGCCGGTGCCATTGTCTATCGTGAGCGGCATCAAGACCCGCGCCTGCTCGTCGAAATGCTCGGGGTACGTCGCCAATCCCTCCGGCAGCCGATCGCGCAACGTGACGGTCGTGATCATTTCTCCTCGCTCATTGGCCACGCGCACGGGATCGCCCTCGCCCAGGCTCCATCTCTCCGCGTCGAGCGGATTGAGCGCCAGCTTGCCCGTCGCTTCCACTTGCAGCAATCCTTTCGCGCGCGTCGAAAATTTCCCCGAGTGAAAGAGGCTTTGTGTCAGAACCAGGGCCAGAGTCTTTGCCCCGCCCTTGCCTTTCACATCGACTTCACGCGTGTGCAGGCGATATCGTTGCAGCACGTCTTCCGCATACCCGCGTTCCAGGTATTGCGCCACCGCATCGGCATCGGGACGGGGTGGAGTCGGTACGGGACCTAAGAGCGCATAACCGGGAATGACGGATCGTATTTCTTTGAAAATCTCCTTCGCATCTCCATACTCGATGGGATAGCCCATCAAGACGGACAGCGTCGAGAGAATCTCCCAGTCCGGACGGCTCTCCCCGATCGGATCGATGGCCGTTCTCACCGGCTGGACCAACCCCTCGGTGTTGGTGAAGGTGCCGTCTTTTTCGGCATAGGAGGTCGCCGGCAGTACCACGTGGGCCAAGGCTGCGGTCTCGGTCAAAAATAACTCCTGACACACGAGAAACTCGCAACGCGCCAATGCTTCCTTCGCACCCGACGAGGGCGGCAGCGTTCCTACGGGATTTTCACCAACCACATACAACGCCTTAATGGCGCCCGTCTTCGCGCCGTCAAGAATTCCGGTCAATGTTCGGCCGACGGCTTGGGGTATCTCTTCCTTCCAATGGGACATCAGCCGCTCGCGCGCTTGCCGATCAGTCAGGTCACGAGGGCCTGGAAAGAATTCGGCCATTGCCCCCATTTCCACCGCACCCTGGTCGTTGTTTTCCTCGGCCAACGGCGCCAATCCGCACCCAGGACGGCCATGATGACCCGTCAGCAGCAAGAGGTCCAGCAGATTGGTCGTGATCTCAGGCCCACCGGGATGACGAAGCACGCCTTGTCCCACCACGACGACGGCTCGCTTCGCTTTCGCAAAGACGCGCGCCGCCTCTCGCCACGCAGCCGAGGTGGCGCCGGTAGTCGCTTCGATCGAGCCCCAAGAAATCGCCTGAAGCGCCTCGGTAATAGCCTGCACATAGCTCGAGGCGCGCCGAGACAAATCGGCATCGATCAGACCTTCTTCGATCACCGCCTTGATCAAACTCAGCACCATCGTGCCGAACTGATCGGGATGGCCTGGAAAATCGTGCGTCGAGAGATTGGCGATGTTGCTGATTTTCCCAACCGCGGGAACGAGCGCTTCGATCGTCAACAGCGCGGCCCCATGTTTTTTCACCGCCTCTTTGATCTTGAGGCCGGTAATCGGGTTGGTTTCCGTGACATTCGTCCCTACCAATAATAAGGCATCGGCGGCGCTCAGATCTTCAAACGTCACGGTCCACCGATGGGTCCCTTGCACGCGCCGGAGCGCATGCACGCCATTGATTTGCCCATACCGCGCGCTGCTGTCGATATTATTTGTGCCGATGACCAGGCGCATGAATTTTTGGAACACGTACAGATCTTCATTGGTACAACGGGACGTGATGAGACCGGCAAATGCGCCGGGGCCATGTTTCAGTTTGAGATTGATGCAGGTTTCCGCCACATATTCGAGCGCCTCTTCCCACGTCGCCGGCACAAGAGTTCCGTTCCGGCGCACCAGCGGCTGGGTGATGCGATCCGGATGCGTGCTGACGTGATAGCCGAAAAATCCTCGCGGGCACAAATCCCCGTCGTTGCGACCCGCCCCATATTCGGAATTAACCTCGATGGGCTGATTCGCCTTCGTCTGAATGGTAATGCGGCACCCGTCGCCGCAATAGGTGCAGATCGTATCGGCGCGCTTAAGCATCCATGGACGAAATTCGTACATCGACAGCCGGCTGGTAATGGCGCCCACCGGGCAAATCTGCACACAACCGCCGCAGAACTCGCACTCCAATTCGTGGCTTCCGAAGTGTTTGATCTCGGTCATCGTTCCGCGGCCGACCGGCGCCAAGGCCTTGACGTCCATGACTTCATCGCAGTAACGCACGCACCGCAGACACTGCACGCAGCGGTTCATCTCTTTTTCGATCAGCGGGCTGAAATATTCTTTTTGAAAGACGCGCTTGATTTCGACGAATCGGCTCGTGGTGGGAGTATATTCATGAGAAAAATCTTGCAGATCGCAGCGGCCGCCTTGGTCGCAGACCGGACAGTCAAGCGGATGGTTCGCCAAAATAAATTCCAGCACCGACTTATGGGCATCATTGACGACGGTCGTGGCGGTCCGCACCACCATGCCGTTGGTCACCGGTGTACTGCAGGACGTCTGGAGCTTCGGCACTTTTTCTATTTCGACCAGACACATCCGGCAATTGGCATCCGGCTTCAATTTCGGGTGATAGCAAAAATGAGGAATCATGACCCCCGCTTGACGCGCCGCTTCGATCACCAACGTCCCTTTCGGAACGGTCAGAGACTGTCCATCGATGGTAACGCGAAGTGTGTCGACCGCAGTATCCGGCATCAGTGCCTCGCTGCCGCAGGCTCAAGCTGGATCAGCCCGGCCGCCTCAGCCTGTTGAATCAATTCTTCGTATTCGGACCGCCAATACTTCAACGTGCTCATGATCGGCGCGACCTCCGCATCACCGAAGGCGCAGACCGTGCGCCCGGCAATGTTCTGACACAGCTGTACCAGGGTTTCAAGATCGCTTTTTCGTCCACGCCCGTCGACGATGCGACGCATCGTTTGCACCAGCCAGGAGCTGCCTTCGCGGCACGGGGTGCACTTCCCGCAGGACTCGTGATAGAAAAACTCCATCAAGCGCAAAGCCGCCCAGACCATGCTGGTGCCTTCCTCCATGACCGTCACGCCGCCGGAGCCGAGCATCGATCCGGCTTGAGCGACGGATTCGAAATCCAGTTTCACATCCAGATGCTCCGTCGTCAAAAACGGCGCGGACGCCCCGCCTGGAATGATGGCCTTCAGCGGCTTCTCCGACCGCATCCCGCCCGCATGTTCGTAAATCAATTCGCGCATCGTAATGCCCATGGGCACCTCGTAATTGCCCGGACGCGCGACATGCCCACTGACGCAAAAAATCCGAGTCCCTGAGCTTTTGGGCGGTGAGCCGATTGCCGCAAACCATTCGGCGCCCCGATTGATAATGTGCGGCAGATTAGCCAGGGTCTCGACGTTGTTAATCACGGTCGGTTTGTTGTAGAGCCCATGCGTCGCCGGAAAGGGCGGCTTCACGCGCGGCAAGCCGCGCTTGCCTTCCAGCGATTCCAAAAGCGCCGTCTCTTCCCCGCAAATATACGCGCCTGCCCCGCGATGCACCCAAATATTGATCGAATGGTCGGTGCCCAGAATCTTGCGCCCCACATATCCGGCCGCTCGCGCTTCCGCCAGCGCCTTCTCCAAAATCTGCGCGCCCAGCACGAACTCGCCTCGAATATAAATGTAGGCCGCCTCGGCACCGATTGCATAACAGGCGATCAGCATCCCTTCGATCATTTGATGTGGGTCTCGCTCGATGAGCTGCCGATCTTTAAAGGTGCCGGGCTCGCTTTCATCTGCATTGCAGCAGAGATACTTCGGTCCGGGATGATCCTTGGGAATGAAGCTCCACTTGACCCCCGTAGGAAATCCAGCTCCCCCTCGCCCTCTCAGGCCTGATTTCTTGACGATCTCGGTGACCTCCGCCGGAGAAATCTTGTCCAACACCTTTCGTAGGGCCGTATAGCCACCCGTGCGTTCGTAGTCGGCCAAGGAGCCGGTATACCCGTGCGTCTCCATATTTTTCAGAAGGATCTTTTCGTGTTTCGGCATGGTTAGAAATTTATCAATTGAAATCCAAAGAAGATTACTTGAAAAGTTGTACTATGATTTGCCTTGAGCGCCGGCCGGTTCAGGTAACATGAACGGTCCGCTCTTAAGCGGCGAGGTTCCATCTCGCTGAATATCCGCGAGAATGCGGTCCAGCTTGGCCTCGTTAATGCTTTCGTAATAATCGTCATTGATCTGCATCATGGGTCCGGTGCCGCAGGAAGCCAAACATTCTACGGTGCTGATCGTAAAGAGTTTGTCGGACGTCGTCTCACCGGGACCAATTCCGAGTCGCGCCTTCAACCACGCGAGAAGCGTATCCGACCCGACTAGGGCGCACATCAGCGACTTGCATACCTGGATGTGAAATGTGCCGATTGGCTTGACCTGGAACATGGTATAGAATGTCACCACTTCATAGACTTGTGGCGTTGTCAATCGCAAGAGACCAGCGATTTCCTTCATCGCCGGTTCACTCACATAGCCTTCTTCTTTTTGAGCCAAATACAACAGCGGCAACACCGCCGACCGCCGAGTCGGATAGCGGCTCAAAATATCCGCAATCTCCGTCTTATATTTTTCCTTCAGCATCCGTTCTTCTCACAATCACCAACAGGAGGGCGATCTGTGATGACCCCACTGTGCGCATGGAGCGAGCACATTCCGATCGTGCGCGCTCTGCGAGCACAGGGCTATCCAGATCGTCCTCATCTATCACACTCTCCCATCACGATGTCATACGTTCCGAAAATCGTAATGACGTCCGAGATCAAATAGCCGCGCGCCATGTGGTCGAACGCGCCCATATGGATGAACGAGGGAGCGCGGATGTGCAATCGATAGGGACGCGGGCTGCCGTCGCTGATGATGAAAAACCCCAGCTCTCCTTTGGGTGCTTCGGTGGCGCAGTAGGTTTCGCCTTTCGGCGGCTTGAACCCCTGCGTGAAAATAATGAAGTGATGAATGAGGCTTTCCATGTCGCGCATGACTTTTTGTTTGGGCGGCGGAATCACTTGCGGCACATCGGCCACGATCGGTCCGCTCGGCATCTGATCCAAACACTGCTTGATGATCTGCGCGCTCTGACGCAGCTCTTCCATGCGAATCCAATAACGATCGTACGTATCGCCGTTCTTCCCCACGGGCACTTCCCAATCCACTTTGTCATACGCCCCGTAAGGCTCCAGCTTGCGGACATCGTAGGCCACGCCTGAGCCGCGAAGAACCGGACCGGTCAGCCCGAAGTTGATCGCGTCTTCCGGTGAAATAACCGCGACATTTTTCGTTCTGGCCAGCCAGATCCGATTGTTCATGAGCAATTCATTGTATTCGTCGATGTGAGCCGGAAAGGCGTCGAGAAACGTTTTCATCTGTGCGACGAGGTCCGACGTAAAGTCGCTATCAACCCCACCTATCCGATAATAATTCAGCGTGAGGCGAGCGCCACAAAGCTTCTCAAACATATCCAGCAATACTTCGCGCTCCCGGAACGTCCAAAAAAAGACAGTCATTGCGCCGATATCCAACGCCTGGGTCCCAAGCCAAAACAGATGGCCGATGATGCGCTGCATCTCGGCGACGATCGTCCGAATGTACTCAGCCCGCTCGGGAATCGTAATCTGAAGAAGCTTTTCGACTGTCCGGACGTAGGCATAATTGTTCGTCATCGAGCACACGTAATCGAGCCGATCCGTATGCGGGATGATCTGCATGTAGACCAACCCTTCGCAGAGCTTTTCGACGCCGCGGTGGAGATACCCGAGATCCGGCGTCGCTTTCGTAATCCGTTCGCCGTCGAGCTCGAGCACCACGCGCAAGACGCCGTGTGTGCTGGGATGCTGGGGCCCCATGTTCAGCAAGAGCTCTTCGGTCCGATGCGAGGTTGACGCAGCTTTGCCGTTTTCGGACATGAAGGGCTGTTTTTCTGCTTCCGGCATCGTCCCATCGCCCTCGTCGCGAGCGGGTTCAGTGAGATCCGGCAAGAAGTCGAACCGGCTTCGCCATCCACGGCCTTCGGCAGGAAAATCTTTTCGTAGGGGATATCCTTCCTCATAATCGTCCGGCATCAGAATGCGGCGCAAATCCGGATGTCCGGTAAAGGTGATCCCCATGAGGTCAAACACTTCGCGTTCCATGAAATTGGCGCCCTTCCAGATTCCACTCACGGAAGGGATTGACGGATTGTCTTCCGGAAGGCGGGCCTTGATGCGAAGGCGTGTGCCATGCGGCAGCGACAACAGATGATAGATCACTTCAAATCGCTCGGCGTCGTCCGGAAAATCGGCCGAACAGACATCGGTCATGTGGTCGAACGCCATGCCCGGGTCGTCATGCAGAAATGTCGCCACCTCTACCACACGATCAGCGGCGACACGGATGGAAAGCTCATGTCGCTCGGCATCCTCGTGAACACCCAGCACCGCCTGCGGAAACCGCGTCTTCAGCGTGTCAAGTAGCGGGTGCATGATCGTGGTTCGTTCCATCATGATCGTTCTAACGCATGTCCCCTACTTCACGAAAACCTTATCGCGCTGAATGCGTTCTTGCAGTTTAATTAAGCCGTCCAGAAGCGCTTCCGGCCGTGGTGGGCAGCCTGGAATATAGACGTCCACCGGCACGATCTGATCCACGCCTTGCACGACGGCATAGCTGTTGTAATGATTGCCGGACGTGGCGCACGATCCCATCGAAATGACATACCGCGGCTCGGGCATCTGATCGTAAATGCGGCGAATCACCTCCGCCATCTTGCGAGACACCGTCCCGGCCACAATCATCAAGTCCGATTGCCGGGGAGACGCTCGGAATACCCCGGCGCCAAACCGATCGATGTCATAGCGCGACGATACCGTCGCAATCATTTCGATCGCGCAACAGGCCAATCCAAAGGTCATCGGCCACAAGGCCGACTTCCGAGCCCAATTCACCAGCGCATCCATATTCGTCGTCAGCACATTGGCGTCAAGTTGTCGCTCTAGAAAGCTCATCTTTTCCCTCTTACGCTTGAATGGCAATTCATGGGGTGACCGGGATGGGCTCTATTGCGCGCATGGAACGAGCAATTCCGAGTGCGCGTTCTGCGAGCACGGAGTCCACCTGGTTACCCCATGTTCCTAATCCCATTCAAGCGCCCCCTTTTTCCACGCGTACCAAAATCCCACCAGCAGAATGCCGATGAAGACGATCATCTCCATCAACCCCAGGAAGCCCAGGCGCTTAAAATCAACCGCCCATGGGAACAAGAAGATAAATTCAATGTCGAAGATCACAAACAGCATGGCGATGATGTAATACCGCATCGGAAACTGCACACGCGCATCGGAAAATAAGGGACTGCCGCTTTCGTACGGAGCCAGCTTCGCGCGATACGGTCGACTCGGACGCACGAACCACCCGGCCAGCAAGGATATGGCGCCAAAGCCGATGGCAATGAAAATAAAGAACAGGATCGGCAGATAATTCAGCGGAATGGATTCGCCGGCCATTGTGATTGATTATCCGTTCAACGTTCAGAGTAGATTACATGGACGCCGATGCGCTTGGCTCAACCGGTGCCGGCATCCCCAACGCCGATTGAAAGAAGGGCTTGAATCGAAGGCCATCCAGATCTGCTCGCGCCATGCCTTTGTGCTGAATCAGAATCTTAAATGTGGACCCCATGCCGTTCGGACGCAGCAACTGCAGCACCGATTGAAATGCAGCCGAGCCGGGCTCCAGCGTCGCCAAAACCTGCTCGACGCCTAAACTCGTCAGAAAACTCATCTGATTGGTCAAGCCGCTGAGTTGTAATCCCGCGGTCTCTCCCACTGCCGCCAACGTGGAGAAATCGACATGCGCAGTCATATCTTGTAAACCGACTCGCTGATATGGATCGTCCGATGCCGTGTGGTGGTAATAGCAGAGCAAGGTGCCCTGCTTCCGGTCCGGACCATAGAGATCGTGCGCGAGATGGCCATAATCAATCGTCACGGCAAATCCGTGCCTCAGCACCCGCGCCACATCTTGCATCCAGGAAATTGCCTGCACATTGATGTCTGCGCATGCGCCCTCCGCCAGGACGATCTCTCGTTCGGCCAACTGCTGAAGGTAGCGGGCGGCATCAGGCGAACACGGCCGCAAGTCTTCGCAGAAGCGGCCGCCGGTGTAATCCACATATACTTCCCGCGGCTCGCCGTTGACGATTCGCACGCGATGCACGGGAAAGGCGTCGATCAATTCATTGGAGAAGACGAGGCCCTCGACATATTCGGCAGGCACATCGGCCAAACTATTCAACCAGGTCACGCACCCTTGTTCACCGATCCACGGCGCCAACAGCCGCTGTTGCGAGGCCTGCATCATGGGACTGCGTTCGATCAAGACATAGCGGAGTCGGCGCGAGAGCGAACCGGACATTCGCCCGCATGCGGTCAACACGTCGCGTGCGAGCACGCCCTTTCCCGCTCCCATCTCGATCATCGTGAACGGATCGGGCTGTCCGAGCAGCTCATCCATCTGCACAATCTGCTTCGCCAGGCACTCCGCTAAAATCGGAGAGACGTCACAGCTCGTATAATAATCGCCGGACCATCCAATACGGTCCTCGCCCAAACCGGTATCCGGTTGTTCGGCATCGAACTTATCGGCGAAACGCATGTAGTACCCAAACAGGGGATGATAGAGCGCCAACTCCATGAATCGCGCGAAAGGAATGGGTCCTGAACTATGGATTTCTTGGATAATGTCGGCGACGAGTTGTGGATGTCCTAGCATGCCCCATCTCCGGCCATTCGGCTTGCGGGAACACTTCCTGCCAATGTGGCGAAAATAATTCGTAGAACTCGAAAAAAGAAACCTACATTAGCGTCTGCGATGAGACCAAGTCAAGGTTTCCACAGCTCGAAAAATAAGTAAAAAGAGAAGGTTAGGACGGCCTAGCGCTTTTTGGTTCGCCGCGTCGGCTGAGCAGTCAATGGATCGTCAGGCCAATGGTGCTTGGGATATCGTCCGCGAAGTTCTTTTCTGACTTCCACATACCCGGACCGCCAAAAACTCCTCAGGTCTTGCGTGACCTGCACAGGGCGTCCGGCCGGCGAGAGAAGATGGACCATCACGGGCACTGTGCCGTCTCCAATTCTCGGCGTATCCTCGCAGCCGAACATTTCTTGCAGGCGAACGGCTAGCACCGGAACGGTCGTATCCTGATAATCGATCGGAAGACGGGAGCCGCTCGGCACGTTCATGTGGGTCGGGGCCATGCGATCGAGGAGCGCACGTTGCTGCCAGGTCAACAGCGCCTGTAACGCCCCGGCCAGGTCGAGGCGGTGCGCGTGATCCAAACGTGTGATTCCGGCGACGAACGGCTTCAACCACTGCTCAAGCGTATCCAACAGCGCTGAAGTGGAGACGTCGGGCCATGAGGACGCCGAACCTTCGACTCGTCGCAGAAATTGAACGCGAGCCCGCCACTGGAGCAGCTCTTTTGTCCATGGCAAGGCATCAATGCCGGTTTTCCTGATGCCTTGGAGCAAGGCCTGCGACACCTGTTCGGGATCAGGATTGACGGACGGTTGATCTCGCAGGACGAGTGCCCCGAGTAGCCGCTGCTTGCGCGCACGGACGGCGTGCGCCTGATCGTCCCACATCACAAATTCCACCTCGCGGCACTGTGCTCCAAACGTAGACTCGACCTCGGCCGCATCGATCGGCGCGGCCAAGAAAATGCGGGCCCACTCTCCGCCATCGTCGAGATTTGCAATGACCAGATACGGCTCTGACGCAAGCACATCCGGCTGCGAAAATGCGGCGCCCTTACCGTTGGCCAACAAATAGCGGCGTTCATCGCCCGGCTGTTGTTGGGCAATCCGGTCGGGGTACGCCAACGCCAGCAGAATACCGACCTCCTCCTGCGTCTTTTCATGCTCCTTCGATGTATAGCGAAGCACAGAGGTCTTCACCTGCCGAGCCACCTGCTGGACGCGTTGCATCGACGTTCTCTCCACGGCGGCGCCCGCTTCACGCACCGGGTAGCCGTGCAGCGCATCAAGGCGGAGCCGGACGTCCGCATTGCGCCACCCGCGGGGCCCTCGCAAGATATCCCGCTCTCCCAGTAACGCGGCTAGGTCACAGGCAAGACCACTCAATCCCAACGGAATGGCCGACAACACCATATGGGCCAGTCGCGGATGCAGCGGACACTCCGCCATCCGGCGTCCATGCTCAGTCAGACGTCCCTGCGCATCGATCGCGTTCAACTGCATCAGCAGCTCTCTTGCCGGCGTCACGGCTGCGGCTGGAGGCGGATCGAGCCACGCCAGGTCGCCTGGATCGGTTCCCCAAACGGCAAGCTCGAGCATCAACGGGGCTAAATCCGCATCGAGCACTTCCGGCGGCCGCCTCGGCAATAATGCCTTATGTTGAGCCGACGTCCAGAGTCGATAACAGGCGCCGGCTTCCATTCGGCCCGCACGCCCATGGCGCTGCTCCGCCGAATCCTGCGTAATGGTGATCGTGTCGAGCCGAGTTAATCCATTGCGTGGATCAAAGCGCGGAACACGCATCAATCCCGCATCGATCACCACACGCACGCCCTCGATGGTCAAGCTGGTCTCCGCAATCGCCGTAGAGAGGACGATCTTGCGTGTACCGGCTACCGGCGGCGAGATCGCCAGTAACTGCGCCTCTAACGGCAGATCGCCATGAAGCGGTGCGAGCCGGACATCGGTGCTGAGACCGGAGTCCAATAATAATCGCTCCACGCGCCGGATCTCCGCGAGCCCCGGCAAAAAGACCAGGATACTCCCCGGCTCCAGCCGCAACACTTTTTTGATCGTCTGGGCGACAGCCTGTTCGAGCGGGATAGAGAGCGGCTGATCGAGAAAATGCGTCTCGACAGGAAAGACCCGGCCCTCGGCGGATACGACAGGCGCCCCGCCAAGGAGCTTCGCCACCCCGATACAGTCAAGCGTGGCCGACATGATGAGGATCCGTAACTCGTTTCGAAGCGCTCGCTGAGACTCCAAGGTGAGCGCCAACCCCAGATCAGCTTGGACGCTGCGTTCATGGAATTCATCGAGAATAACAAGGCCATACCCGCTCAACGAAGGATCGTCCTGCAACAAGCGCGTGAGAATCCCCTCGGTGACGACCTCGATCCGCGTGGCATCGCTGACCTTGGTGTCGAACCGGATGCGATATCCAACCGTCTCACCGACCGCTTCGCCGAGCATCAAGGCCATCCGATGCGCGGCAGCCCTCGCCGCCAAGCGACGAGGTTCCAACATGATGATTCGTTGGCCCTGCAACCACGGTTCGTTGAGAAGAGCCAGAGGAACGACGGTCGTCTTTCCGGCGCCCGGCGG
>Ga0207691_10002002_pt1 | contig 19933 bp, 29 predicted proteins | sample KBSM13metaG_FD_184327 | JGI IMG/M metagenome (GOLD analysis project Ga0207691, IMG submission 184327) | Miscanthus rhizosphere microbial communities from Kellogg Biological Station, Michigan, USA - KBS M1-3 metaG (SPAdes) (version 2) | ecosystem: Host-associated > Plants > Roots > Rhizosphere >... | reverse complement strand
TGCGGCAGAAGTCGACGTCACCGACAAGGCGTCGGTCGACGCGGTGGTGGCCGGCGCCGGCGGTCCGGTCGACGTGCTGGTCTATGTCGCGGGCGGCATCCGCGGACAGAAGCCGAAGCCGCTGGAAGACGTCTCGGTCGAGGACTTCCACCAGATCGTCGATGCCAATCTCACCGGCGCGTTTCTCTTTGCGCAGGCGGTGGCGCCCGGCATGAAGCGCGCCGGCAAGGGCCGCATCGTCACGATCTCGAGCCGCGCCGCGCTGGCGCCGAGCCTGACCGGCATCCAGGCCTATGCGTCGGCGAAGCACGGCCAGCTCGGCCTGGTGCGCCAACTGGCGCACGAACTCGGCCAGTTCGGCATCACGGTGAACACGATCGCGCCCGGGTTCCTGCGCACCAGCCCCGACTACGAGCCGCAATGGGAAGGCTGGGGCGCGGAAGGGCAGAAACAGTTCGTGGAACGTATCGCCATGCGCCGGATGGGGACCCCGCAAGACATCGCGCATGCTGTGCTGTTTCTCGCCTCGGATTATGCTTCCTGGATCACGGGTCAAATCCTTCCCGTCATGGGATCACCCAACTAGGAGCCCGCAATGACCGAACAAAAACCGCTGGAGCCGTGGCAGTGGCCGGAAGAGCACTGGCGCAAGCTGGTCAACCAGGTACGCGCCGGGCGCAGCTACCGGCCCAAGGCGTGGAAGGACGGCGCGCGCTGCGCCTTCGCGATCTCGTTCGACAGCGACCACGAGACCAACGAGTTGCGCGACGGCGGCAAGTCGATCGGCCGCATGGCCTGGGGACAGTACGGCAACCGCGTCGGCGTACCGCGCATTCTGAAGATGCTGAAGCGGCACAATGTGCCGGCGACGTTCTATGTGCCGGCCGTGGTCGCCCTGCTCTATCCCGACGAGCAGCGGCAGCTGATCGCCGAAGGGCACGAGATCGGGCTGCACAGCTGGATCCACGAGCTCAATTCGGTGCTCTCCTACGAGGCGGAAAGCAGCGTCATGAATCGCGCCGCCGACACGCTGGAGAAGATCACCGGCGTGCGCCCGATCGGATCGCGCACCGCCTCATGGGACTTCTCGCCGCACACGCTGCGCATCACCAAGGAGATGGGGATGCTCTACGACTCCTCGCTGATGGCGGACGAGGATTGCTACGAGCTCCTCCTCGACGGCGAGCCGACCGGCGTGGTCGAGCTTCCGGTGGAATGGATCCGCGACGACGCGGTGTATTTCATGATGCACCGCTTCCAGAACCTGCGCCCGCAGATGCCGGTCGAAGCCGTGTTCGATATCTTCCGCCGCGAGTTCGACATGGCCTACGAGGAAGGCGGAATCTGCCAGATCACGACGCACCCGCACTTCATCGGTTACCGCTCGCGCATCTGGATCATCGAGGAGTTGATCCGCCACGCCAAGTCGCGGCCGGGCGTGTGGTTCGCCACCCACGCACAGGTCGCCGCCTACGCCAGGGAGCACGCGGAGTAGGCCGGATCGCAGTCCGCGAGTTCCACGGCACCGTGGCGCCGGGGCTTGCGGGCGCCTGATCGAAACGTCATTTTCCCCGCACGTTGCATCGGCACCGCGAAGGAACATCCAGCAATGCGCATCGCCGTCGTCGCCGACATTCACGGCAATGTCCACGCGCTCCGCGCCGTGATGGACGATCTCAGGGAGGTCGCGCCCGACCGGGTGATCAATCTCGGCGACTGCGTTTCGGGTCCGCTCGAAGCCGCCGAGACCGCCGACCTGCTGATCAGCCTCGCGTGGACCACCGTGCGCGGCAATCACGACCGGCAACTGCTCGACCGTCCGGTCGATCGGATGGGTCCCTCGGACCAGGCGGCGTTCGCCGAGCTGAAAAACCACCACAAGGGCTGGCTCTCCTCGCTGGAAGAGAGCGTCGAGTTCGAGGGCCTGCTGTTCTGTCACGGCACGCCGGACAACGATCACGTCTATCTCTGCGAGACGGTCGAGCCGGACGGCCGCGCGCGGCTCGCAACGCGCGCCGAGATCGTGCGGCGGCTTGCCGGCGTGCAGGTGCCGATCGTGCTGTGCGGGCACAGCCACATGGTGCGCTGCATCGGCCTCGACCACGACCGGCTGGTGGTCAATCCCGGCAGCGTCGGGCTGCCCGCCTACACCGACGGCGAGCCGATCGCACATTCGATGCAGATGGGCGCGCCGCACGCACGCTACGCGGTGATCGAGCGCAAGAAGGCGACGGACCCGTGGCGGATCACGTTCCGTGTTGTCGCCTATGATTGGGAAGGTGCCGCCGCGCGGGCGAAATCAAAAGGCCGCGAAGACTGGGCGCATGCGCTCAGGACGGGGTATGCGAGCTGAGCCCCGAGCAGCGGCCTCATCCTGAGGAGCCCGCAACGCATTAGCGTTGCGGGCGTCTCGAAGGATGGCACGTGCACGGCTGTCGCTCCGGACCATGGTTCGAGACGCGCCGCTATCGCGGCGCTCCTCACCATGAGGGTCGGTGCTAGCTAGTCTAGCGCGCGCCCCTCGCCTCCAATATCCGCACCATCTCGCCAAACCCGCGCCGTCTCGCATGCTGCAGCGGCGTGACCTTGTCGCGGTCCGCGATGTTCACATTGGCGCCCGCCTCCACCAGCAGCCCAACGATCTCGGTGTGCACCGGCCCGCCGTCGCCCAAGATCACGGCCTCGAGCAGCGCGGTCCAGCCGAGCTTGTTCACATGGTCCTTGTCGATCGAGGTCGCCAGCAGCACGCGCACGGCGTCCGGGTGGCCGTGATGCGCCGCCGGGATCAGCGCGGTACCGCCATAGCGGTTCACGCTTTTCAGGTCGGCGGTCGGCAGCGTCATCGTCAGGATCTCGGTGCGGCCTTCGGCGCCGGCATAGAGATAGGCTGAGTCCTCGATATCGTCCTTGGCGTTGACGTCCGCACCGGCCGCGATCAGCGCGCGCGCGGCCGCGACATGATTGCCATGGGTCGCGGCGAGCAACGCGGTGCGGCCGCGAGCGTCCTTCGCCTTCACGCTCGCGCCCTCGCGGATCAGCCGCTCGACCGACGCAAGATCGCCCTTGGCCGCTGCGACGATCAGGGCCTGGTCGCGGGACTGTGCGGCGGCAGGAACGGTCATGACAGCGATGAGAATAGCGAACAGGACGGCTTTCATGCCCCTTGTTCGCACGCGGTTCGCCTGTCGCGAAACACCGGACCGTTCACGTTCACGCGAGCGCTTCCCTCAGTCCCGGGCCGGTTGCTAGGCTGAGAACATGGACCAGCGAACGAGCCAACTTGCCGCAGCCGAGACGTCGCCCGCGTTCGCCGCCACGATCTATCTGGCCGCCTTCATCACCGGCGCGATCGTGATGAGCTTCGAAATGCTCGGCTCGCGCTACCTCAACCCGTATTTCGGCAGCGGCATCTACACCTGGGCCTCGCTGATCTCGACCGTGCTGGCGGCGCTGTGCGTCGGCTATTTCATCGGCGGCATCGCGGCCGACCGCTACCCGTCGGCGGCCGTGCTCGGCGCGACCGTGCTGATCGGTTCGGCCTATATCCTCGTGCTGCCGCTTTTCTCCGAGCGGTTGATGGAGGCCGTACTCGCGGCCTTCGACGACGTGAAGGCCGGCAGCCTCGCGGCGGCGTTCGTCATCCTGTTCTTCCCCGTGACGTTCCTCGGCATGTACTCGCCGTTCGGCATCCGGCTGCTGTTGCACTCGGCGCAAAGCTCGGGGCGCGTGTCCGGCACGGTCTACGGCATCTCGACCTTCGGCAGCATCGTCGGCACGCTCGGCACGACGTTCATTCTCATTCCGTCGATCGGCACCCGCGCGATCACCCTCACGCTCGGCATCGCCGGGATCCTCTCCGGCTTGCTGCTGATCGCGCTCCCGAAACTGCGGCGCAGCGCGTTGCTGCTGGCGCTCGCGCTGATCGCCGTGCCGCAGGCGCGCGCCAACGAGCTGATCGACAGACAAATCCGCAGCGAGATGCTCAAGCGCGCCGACGGCCGCATCGCGCATATCGAGACCGAGTACAACGACATCTTCATCACCAAGCAGCGCAACGAGCTGACGATGTCGTTCCAGCTCAAGGGCTACGACTACACCGAGTCGATCGCCAACCTCGTCGATCCGGACGACCTGCCGGTCCGCTACACGCAGGTGATGACGCTCGGCGTCGCGTATCCGGCCGAGGTCAAGAAGGTGCTGATGATCGGGCTCGGCGGCGGCTCGATCTCGAGCTATCTCGGCCGCTACATGCCGGATGCGACGATCGACACGGTCGAGATCGATCCCGGCGTGGTCACCGCGGCGAAGAAGTATTTCGGCATGATCGAGACGCCGCGCGTGCGCTACCACGAAGGCGACGGACGCGTGTTCCTCAACCGCCGCAAGGATACCTACGACCTGATCCTGGTCGACGCCTTCCACGGCGGCTACGTGCCGTTCCATCTGCTGACCAGGGAGTTCTACACGCTGGTGAAGCAGCACCTTAGCGCCGGCGGCGCCGCGGCGTTCAACGTGCACGACGGCACCAAGCTCTATGCCTCGACGCTGCTGACGTTGCGCGCGGTGTTTCCCGGCGTGCATCTCTATCCCTCCGGCGAGGGCGAGGTCATCGTCGTCGCCACCGGCGACGCCCCGCCGGACGCCTCGGCGCTCGACGCGCGCGGCAAGGCGCTGCAGGACAAGCACGGCTTCCGCTTCCCGCTTGCCGCGCTGCTGGCCCGGCGCATCGACAAGGAGCGGACCACGCAGACCGGCGAAATGCTCACCGACGACTTCGCGCCGGTGAACCTTTACGACACGATGGGGGACAAGAAGCGGAAGAAGTGACGTCTGTCATTCCGGCCGAGCCAAAAGCGCGTTTACGCGCGTCTGCGACGCGCTATGGCGAGGGCCGGAATCCATAACCACGAGCCGTGCGAATCCAGCCACAGTCGTGGCTATGGATTCCGGGCTCGCACCCTTCGGGTGCGCCCCGGAATAACAGCTACTCCTTCGCCGGCACGGTGCGCAGATAGGCAACGATCGCGTCGAGGTCGGCCTCGGTCATGTTGGCGTAGAACGCGTAGCCCATCGGCGGCTTGAGCGGCGAGCCGTCCTTGCTCACGCCCTTGGTGATCGCGCGCTTGATCTCGTCGTCGCTCCAGGCGCCGATTCCCTTCTCCTTGTGCGACGTGATGTTGCGCGACACCGATTTGCCCCAGGGTCCGGGGAATTCGAAACCGCCCTTGCCGTAGGACGCCTCGAAATCGCGCCCGCGCGGCCCCATCGGCGTGTGGCACTCCATACAGTGACCGATGGTGACGAGATAGAAGCCCTTCTTCACCTTGTCGCCCATGTCGGCGTCGCTGAACGGCTTCTCGGCGCCCGGCGGGATGTGGCGCGGCAGCGCGATGCGATAGATCGGCGTCGGCGTCTCCTGCTTCACCGGCTTCACGGTCTTGAGGTACGCAACGATGGCGTTGAGATCGCCGGGGGTAAGGATCTCGTAAAAATCAGACGGCATGATCGCGGCAAGCCGCACGCCATTCGGCCGCTCGCCCTTCTGCAAGGCTTTCTTGATGTCGGCATCGCTCCACGCGCCGATGCCGGTCTCCTTGTCCTGCGTGATGTTGGAGGCCGTCACCTTGAACGGCGGCTCGTCCCAGGTAAGCCCGCTCGAAAGGTCGCGCTCGAACACCGGCGCGCCGCGCTCGCCCTTCGGCGTGTGGCAGTTCTGGCAGGTCAAGATCGTGTTGACGAGATACTTGCCGCGCTCGGCCGGCGCCTGCGCCACAGCCGCGCCGGCCGACGCGAGCAGCGCGGCCGCGAAAATCAATCCACGTGCGATCATTGTATCTTCCCCTGCCCGATCGGCATGCCCAGTGCCGCCGCCTCACTGCGGCCGACTCGCACATTGTAAATGTTCTTGTTCGCGTGTCAGCAGGTGAACGCACGCGGCCCACGCCGGCCCAACAATGAGCTCCGCCGCGCAGCGCCGCCGGCTAGAACCGCGCGTTGATCCATTTCGCCGCGTAATCGAAGAAATTCCTGAAGCTGTTCTGGTACTGCCCGGGCGTCGTTTCACACGGCACGCAGCCGGTGAAGCCGTGATTGGCGCCCTCGATGTAGATCAGCTCCTTGTCGGCGCTTTTCGCCATCTCGAACAGGACCTCGTTGTCGCGCACGAAGACGAATGCCCCCATCGCGGCGAACAGCACGGGCACGGAAATCGACTGCACCGCGCAATTGGTCGAGTTGTTCGCGCTGCAGTGATCGATGTCCTCCAGCGAGTCGGTTGCCCGAACGGCGTTCGCGCTCAGGAACGAACGCAGCGTGAAGATCCGCGTGCCCAGGCTGAAGGAGAGCGCGGTCGGCACGGTCTTCTGGTCCGGCACGATGACGCTTTTCACCGTCTCGGTGACGACCGTGCCGTCGTTCTTCAGGAGCTTATGCGGGCGCCGCGTGCTGTTCATCGATGCGATGCCAGGATCGAACTGATTCATGTAGATCGTGCCGGCTGGCCCCGCGCCGGGATTGCCGGCGCGCGGCAGGATCAGGATGTCGTCGTCGGGATAGCCGTTCGGGTTGGATTTGAGCGCGTCGAGCCGGCGGATCGCCTCGTCGATCGTGGCGTTCATGCGTTTCGCCTGCGCGGCGAGATAACGCTTGAGAAAATCGTCCGTGTAGCGCGACGCGCCGTTCGGATTGTAGCCGTTCGCGGGACTGAGCGGATCGAGATCGGCGATCAGCGGCGCGGTCGGCGGGCTCGCCTCGCCCGCCACCGGCAGCATCGAGCGCAGCACGTTGACCGGCTGGCCTGGATGCGCGTCCGCGAACACGATACCGTCGGCTTTCGGAAAGCCCGACAGATCCTCGGTGCAGGGCGACAGGCGCTTGGCGTCCTTGCAGTAGCCCGGGCCGTTCTCGGCGACCGCCTGGTAGAAGCTCATGGTCGGTCCGCCGCCGCTGTGACCGAACAGCACGACTTTCGTGATGCTGGGCTGCCGCCGCAGGAATTCCATGCCGGCCTTCACGTCGAGCGCGATCTGGTCCCACCGCACCTGCACCTCGTTGTTCACGAAGCGCGGAGCCATGCACAGCACCATGAAGCCGCGTTTGGAAAACTCGGTGCAGCCGGGATGCGCGAGATAGTTCGCGGTGCGATGGATGATGATCAGGCCGACATGGGGCGCCGGTGCGCTGTCGGGCTTGTAGAGCGCGGCCGACGCAGGCGTGAGGCGGATGTAGAGCGGATTGCTTTGCGCCAATGCGGCGCCAAGGCCCGCCAGCAGCAACGCGCATGCGCCCAGCACGCGGAAAATCTGCGCCATCCTCGCCTCCCGGTTCGTCTTTGACCGGAAAGACTGGCGCCGGGCGGCGCGCCGCACAAGCGCGGGGCACGCAACGCTCACCCGCGCAAAACAAAAAGAGCGGCGCGAAGCGCCGCTCTTGAAAACCTGCGATTGAATGTCGTGCTTACGCGGCGTCGGCTTCCTGCGGCCTGCGCTCGGCCACCGGCCCGGAATCCTGTCCGCGCGCATCGACGTCGCGGTCGACCAGCTCGATCACGCCGACCGGGGCGCTGTCGCCGTAGCGGTAGCCGGCCTTGAGCACGCGGGTGTAGCCGCCGGCGCGGTCCTTGTAACGGGGACCCAGCACGTCGAACAGCTTCTTCACCATCGGCGGGTCGCGCAGCTCGGCCTGCGCCTGGCGACGCGCATGCAGGTCGCCGCGCTTGGCCAGCGTGATCAGCTTCTCGACCACGGGACGCAGGTCCTTCGCCTTCGGCAGCGTGGTGATGACCTGCTCGTGCTTGATCAGCGCGGAGGCGAGATGCTGGAACAGCGCCTTGCGCTGGTCCGACCGGCGGCTGAACTTGCGGTGGGCTTTGCCGTGACGCATCGCGTGCTCCCTAACTCTTCAAACGTACGCCGGCCGCATGCGGCCGGGACGCGTCTCAGTAATGATCCTCGAAGCGCTTGGCCAGCTCTTCGATGTTCTCCGGCGGCCAGCCCGGCACTTCCATGCCGAGATGCAGGCCCATCTGCGCCAGCACTTCCTTGATCTCGTTGAGCGACTTGCGCCCGAAGTTCGGCGTGCGCAGCATCTCGGCTTCGGTCTTCTGAACGAGGTCGCCGATGTAGACGATGTTGTCGTTCTTCAGGCAGTTCGCCGAACGCACCGACAGCTCGAGCTCGTCCACCTTCTTGAGGAAGGCGGGGTTGAAGGCGAGGTCCGGAATGACTTCCGAAACGACTTCCTTGCGCGGCTCCTCGAAGTTCACGAACACGTTGAGCTGGTCCTGCAGGATGCGCGCCGCATAGGCGAGCGAATCCTCGGGCGTCAGCGCGCCGTTGGTCTCGATCTGCATGGTCAGCTTGTCGTAGTCGAGGATCTGCCCTTCGCGGGTGTTCTCGACGCGGTAGGAGACCTTGCGCACCGGCGAGAACAGGCTGTCGACCGGGATCAGGCCGATCGGCGCGTCCTCGGGACGATTGCGCTCGGCCGCGACGTAGCCCTTGCCGGTATTGACGGTGAACTCCATGCGGATCTCGGCGCCCTCGTCGAGATGGCAGATCACGTGGTCCGGATTGAGGATCACGATGTCGCCGACCGCCTGGATGTCGCCGGCCGTGATCGTGCTCGGGCCGCTCTTCTTCACCACCATGCGCTTCGGGCCATCGCCCTGCATCTTGATGGCGATGTCCTTGATGTTGAGGACGATGTCGGTCACGTCCTCGCGCACGCCCGGGATCGACGAGAATTCATGCAGCACGCCGTCGATGTGCACCGACTGCACCGCCGCGCCCTGCAGCGAGGAGAGAAGCACGCGCCGCAGCGCGTTGCCGAGCGTCACGCCGAACCCGCGCTCGAGCGGCTCCGCCACGACGGTGGCGATGCGCTTGGCATCGTTACCGGTCGCAACCTGGAGCTTTTCGGGCCGGATCAATTCCTGCCAGTTCTTCTGGATCACGTTGTCACCCATTCGAGTGCCTCGCGGGGTAGCCCCGCATAGTCCCACTCCGCGTCAGTGGGAGGAAAAAAACGGCGGCGAGCGGACCGGCCCGCCGGAATGAAATCGTCAGACCCGGCGGCGCTTGCGCGGCCGGCAGCCATTGTGCGGGATCGGCGTCACGTCGCGGATCGACGTCACCGTGAAGCCGGCGGCCTGCAGCGCGCGCAGCGCCGATTCGCGGCCCGAGCCGGGTCCCGCGACCTCGACTTCGAGCGTGCGCATGCCGTGCTCCATCGCCTTCTTGGCGGCGTCTTCGGCGGCGACCTGCGCGGCGAACGGGGTCGACTTGCGCGAGCCCTTGAAGCCGTTGCTGCCCGACGACGACCAGGCGATCGCATTGCCCTGCGCGTCGGTGATGGTGATCATCGTGTTGTTGAACGACGCGTTCACGTGCGCGACGCCCGAAGCGATATTCTTGCGCTCGCGGCGGCGGACGCGTTGTGTGGCTTCCTTGCCCATGCTCGACCCTGTTGCGGCTCACCCGGAAAACGACCGGCGTTAGAGCCCGACTGTGACTGTTGAAACGCGAATTACTTCTTCTTGCCCGCGATGGCCTTTGCAGGCCCCTTGCGCGTGCGGGCGTTGGTGTGGGTGCGCTGGCCGCGCACCGGCAGACCGCGGCGATGCCGCAGGCCGCGATAGCAGCCGAGGTCCATCAGCCGCTTGATGTTGAGCTGGACTTCGCGGCGAAGATCGCCTTCGACCACGTAGTCGCGGTCGATCATCTCACGGATGTGCAGCACTTCCTGGTCGGTGAGCTGCGACACGCGCCGCTCCGCCGGAAGGCTAAGCTTTTCCATGATCTCGTGGGCCTTCTTCTGCCCAATGCCGTGAATATATTGCAGCGCGATCACGACGCGCTTGTTGGTCGGAAGATTGACACCCGCGATACGAGCCACTTGATTGCTCCTGTTGCCGGCCTTGGCCGGCCGTTTTCTCCGCTCCCGGTCCAGCAGAGAGAACGCGAAACGCCGCGACGATCCCGCCCCTCGGCCCGGGCCGGCATCGTCGTCGTGCTGATGCAAAACGGATGCCGGGTATTAAAGGATTCCAACTCGATCCGTCAACCTCTTCTGGCGCCGGAATTAACGGCGTTTCTTGGTTTTCTTGGATGTCTTCTTCGGCGTCTTCTTGGGTGCCGGACGAGCGGGCTTTTTGGCTGCCTTTTTCGCCGGTTTCGGGGTTGGTTTCTTGGCCGCCTTGGCGGCTGGCTTCCCGGTCGCCGTCTTGGCCGATGCCTTTGCTTTTGGCGGCTTCCTGGAAGTTTTCTCTTTTGTTTCCTTGGGCTTGGAAGGCTTTGCTGAAGTCGCCTGCGGCTTCGGCTTCTGGAAGATCCAGTCGATCGCGGCGGTCACCTCGTCGATCGACGCCATGCCGTCGACCCCCCGCAGCATGCCCTTGTCCCGATAGTAATCGATCAGCGGCGCAGTCTGGCGCCGGTAGGCCTCGAGTCGCGTCTTCAGGATCTCCGGATCGTCGTCCTTGCGCAGCGGTTCCCCACGCGCCAGCGTCTCGCGGATTCGGCTCTCGATGCGGCGGATCAGGATGCCCTCGTCGACCTTCAGCTCGACCACGCCGTCGAGATCCAGGCCCTTCTCGCGCAGCATGTGATCGAGCGCTTCCGCCTGCGCCACCGTGCGCGGGAAGCCGTCGAGGATGAAGCCTTCCTTGGCGTCCGGCTCGCTGATGCGGTCGGCAACGATCGCCACGACGATCTCGTCCGGGACGAGATCGCCCCGGTCCATGATGTCCTTGGCCCTGAGTCCGACCGGCGTACCGGCCCTGACCGCGGCGCGCAGCATGTCGCCGGTCGACAGCTGCACAATGCCGTGCTTGGAAACCAGACGCTGAGCCTGTGTCCCCTTCCCGGCCCCCGGCGGGCCGAGCAGTATCAATCTCATCTACGCCGCCCCCGCAGCTTCGAACGCTTGATCAGCCCTTCGTACTGGTGCGCCAGCAGATAGCCCTGCACCTGCGACACCGTATCCATCGTGACGCTCACCACGATCAGCAACGACGTCCCGCCGAAGTAGAACGGCACCGACGCGTAGCTGATGAGAATTTCCGGAATCAGGCAGACGATCGCCAGATATGCCGCGCCCACCACCGTGATGCGGCTGAGCACATAGTCGATGTATTCCGCCGTGCGCTCGCCCGGCCGGATGCCGGGGATGAAGCCGCCGTGCTTCTTGAGATTGTCCGCGGTCTCGGTCGGGTTGAACACGATCGCCGTATAGAAGAACGCGAAGAACACGATCAGCGCGATGTAGAGAATGAGAAACAGCGGGCGGCCGTGCGCGAGGTTCGTGGTGAACCAGGTCATGATCTCGCCGCCCTGGCCGGCGTTGAAGTTCGCGACCGTGGTCGGCAGCAGCAGCAGCGAGGATGCGAAGATCGGCGGGATGACGCCCGATGTGTTCAACTTGAGCGGCAGATGCGAGGACTGGCCCTCGAACATCTGGTTGCCGACCTGCCGCTTCGGGTACTGAATCAGCAGCCGCCGCTGTGCGCGCTCCATGAACACGATGAAGGCGATCACGACGATCGACATCACGATGACGGCAAGGATGATGCCGGTCGAGAGCGCGCCCTGGCGGCCGAGCTCAAACATGCCGAACAGCGCCGAGGGAAGCTCGGCGACGATGCCGGCGAGGATGATCAGCGAGATGCCGTTGCCGATGCCGCGCGCGGTGATCTGCTCGCCGAGCCACATCAGGAACATGGTGCCGCCGGTGAGCGTGATCGTCGTCGAGAGGCGGAAGAACCAGCCCGGCTCGGACACGACGTTGCCGGCGCCCTCAAGCCCATACGCAATGCCGTAGGCCTGGAACGCCGCGAGGACGACGGTCAGGTAGCGGGTGTACTGATTGATCGTCTTGCGGCCCTGCTCGCCCTCTTTCTTGAGCTGCTCGAGCGTGGGCGAGACCGTGGTCATCAGCTGGATGATGATCGAGGCCGAGATGTACGGCATGATGTTCAGCGCGAAGATGGCCATCCGCGAGATGCCGCCGCCTGCGAACATGTTGAACATGCCGAGGATGCCCCCGGCCTGAGTCTTGAATGCCGCTTCCCACGCGGACGGGTCGATGCCGGGCAGCGGAATGTAGGTGCCGAGGCGGTAGACCAGCAGCGCGCCGAGCGTAAACCAGATGCGCTTCTTCAGCTCTTCGGCCTTGGCCAAAGCGCCGAAGTTCAGGTTTGCCGCCAGTTGTTCCGCTGCCGAAACCATGCCCGTCGCTCCGAAGTGCGCGCCCCGCGATTATATGGGGGTCAGGCGGCCGATTCGCCCGCCTCTTCCTTCTTCGGCGCCAGGATCGTGACCGAGCCGCCGGCCTTCTCGATCGCGGCGACCGCGGACTTCGATGCACCCCAGACCGAAAACGCGACCTTGGCCTTCAGTTCACCCATGCCGAGCAGCCGCACGCCGTCCTTGGCGCGGCGCAGCACGCCGGCCTTGACCAGGGCTGCGGCGTCCACGGTGCCGGAAATGTCGAGCTTCTTGGCGTCGATCGCCTGCTGGATGCGGTCGAGGTTGATCTCGTTGAGCTTCACCGGGAACGGCTTGTTGAAGCCGCGCTTCGGCAGTCGGCGATGCAGCGGCATTTGGCCGCCCTCGAAGCCCTTGATGCGCACGCCCGAGCGCGCGGTCTGGCCCTTGCCGCCGCGGCCGCCGGTCTTGCCGACGCCCGAGCCGATGCCGCGTCCGATGCGGACGCGCTTCTTGTGCGCTCCTGCGCGGTCGGCGATCTGGTTGAGCTTCATGGCTTGATTCCTACTTCCCCTCGACCACGCGGACGAGGTGCTGCACCTTGCCGATCATGCCGCGCGTCGCCGGATTGTCCGGCAATTCCTTGACGCGGCCGATCTTGTTCAGCCCGAGCCCGATCAGGGTCTCGCGCTGGCTGTGATGGCGCCGCTGCGGGCTGCCGGTTTGCTGGACCTTGATGGTCTTTGCTGCTGCCATGTCACTCTTCCCTGGCCTCCCTCAGCGAGAGGCTCGAAACTCAATCCGCCACCACTTCGCTGTCGACGCCGGTGCGCCGCGCCTGCAAGGTGGAGACCTTGATGTTGCGCCGCTGCGCGACCGAGCGCGGCGAGTCCTGATGCTTCAGCGCGTCGAAGGTCGCGCGCACCATGTTGTACGGATTGGACGAGCCGATCGACTTCGCCACCACGTCCTGCATGCCGAGCGCGTCGAACACCGCGCGCATCGGGCCGCCCGCGATGATGCCGGTGCCGGGAGGTGCGGCGCGCAGGAACACCTTGCCGGCGCCGTGACGGCCCGCCACGTCGTGATGCAGCGTGCGGCCCTCGCGCAGCGGCACGCGAATGAGATTGCGCTTCGCCGCTTCGGTCGCCTTGCGGATCGCTTCCGGCACCTCGCGCGCCTTGCCGTGGCCGTGCCCGACCCGGCCCTTCTGGTCGCCCACGATGACGAGCGCCGCGAAGCCGAAACGGCGGCCGCCCTTCACCACTTTCGCCACACGATTGATGTGGACGAGCTTGTCGACGAACTCGCTCGGCTCATCCCGCTCGCGGGAGCGGCGATCTCGTTCGCGCGGTTCACGTGCCATCGGTCTTGATCCTTAAAACTTGAGCCCAGCTTCACGCGCGGCATCGCCGAGCGCCTTGACGCGGCCGTGGTAGAGATAGCGGCCGCGGTCGAACACCACTTCGGTGACGCCCTTCTCGACCGCACGCTCGGCCACCAGCTTGCCGACCGCCTTGGCGGCGTCGACGTTGGCGCCAGTCTTGCCGCCGTCGCGCACCGTCTTCTCGATCGAGGACGCAGCGACGACCGTTCCGCCCTTCAGATCGTCGATGATCTGCGCGTAGATATGCTTGGACGAACGGAACACCGACAGCCGCGGACGGCCTTTGGCTCCCGCCTTGACGGCACGGCGAACGCGCGCCTGGCGCCGCTCGGTCGTGCTGAGATACTTGCTCATCGTCGGCTCCGTTACTTCTTCTTGCCTTCCTTGCGGAAGATGTACTCGTTCGCGTATTTCACGCCCTTGCCCTTGTACGGCTCAGGCGGACGGAACCCGCGGATCTCGGCCGCGACCTGCCCGACCTTCTGCTTGTCGATACCGGCGATCAGAATCTCGGTCGGCTTCGGCGTCGTGATCGCGATGCCCTCCGGGATCGGGAAGATCACGTCATGGCTGTAGCCGAGCGCGATCTGCAGGTTCTTGCCCTGCAGCGCGGCGCGGTAGCCGACGCCGGTGATCTCGAGCTTCTTCTCGTAGCCCTTGGTGACGCCGGTGACGAGATTGTTCACCAGCGTGCGCGAGGTGCCCCACATCGAGCGCGCGCGCTTGGTCTCGTTGCGCGGATCGACCTTGACCTCGCCGTTGTCCAATTTCACCATCACGTCGTCGGGCAGCACCACCTGGAGCTGGCCCTTCGGGCCCTTGACCTTGACGGTCTGCCCTTCGACGTTGGCCGTGACCCCCGACGGGATCGGGACGGGTTTCTTGCCGATGCGTGACATCGTTTTGTTCCTTCTCCCCGGCCCTAGAACACGGTGCAGAGGATTTCGCCGCCGACATTGGCGTCGCGGGCGTCGTGATCCGCCATCACGCCCTTCGGCGTGGAGAGGATCGAAATGCCGAGACCGTTGTTGACGCGCGGCAGCGTCTTCACCGAGACGTAGACGCGGCGGCCCGGCTTGGAAATGCGCTCGATCTCGCGGATCACCGGCGCGCCATCGAAGTATTTCAGCTCGATCTCGAATTCCGAGCGCCCGTCCTTGTGCTCCACCGTGGTGTAGCCGCGGATGTAGCCCTCGGTCTTGAGCACGTCGAGCAGGTTCGCGCGCAGGCGCGAGCCGGGTGTCGAGACTTTGCTCTTCTTGCGCATCTGCGCGTTGCGGATACGCGAGAGCAGATCGCCGATCGGATCGTTCATGGACATGCGACCCTCCTCACCAGCTCGACTTGACGAGGCCAGGGACCAGGCCCTTGGAGCCGAGCTCGCGCATCGCAATGCGGCTCATCTTGAACTTGCGGTAATAGGCGCGCGGACGGCCGGTGATCTCGCAGCGATTGCGCACGCGGATCTTCGCCGAGTTGCGCGGCAATTCCGCGAGCTTCAGCGTCGCCGCGAAGCGCTCTTCCATCGTCACGGTCTTGTCCATCGCGATCTTCTTCAGCCGTGCGCGGCGCCCCGCGTACTGCTTCGCGAGCCGCGCCCGCCGCTTGTTCTTCTCGATCGAACTGGTCTTCGCCATTCAGCGTCTCCTGGGTATCCGCGTTTGAGGAAGGCTGTTCAGCCCCTCACTGCCGGAACGGGAAATTGAAAGCCGCAAGCAAGGCGCGGGCTTCCTCGTCGTTCTTCGCCGTCGTGCAGACGACGATATCCATCCCCAGCGTCGACTCCACCTTGTCGTAGTCGATCTCCGGGAAAATCAGGTGTTCCTTGATGCCGATCGTGTAGTTGCCGCGGCCGTCGAAGCTCTTCGGGTTGAGTCCGCGGAAATCCCGCACGCGCGGCAGCGCGATGTTCACCAGCCGGTCGAGGAATTCGTACATCCGCGTACGGCGCAGCGTGACCTTGCAGCCGATCGGCTGGTTTTCGCGCAGCTTGTAGGTCGCGATCGACTTGCGCGCGTGGGTGATCACCGCCTTCTGGCCGGCGATCGCCGCCATGTCGGCGGCCGCGAGATCGACCTTCTTGCGGTCGTTGACGGCTTCGCCCACGCCCATGTTGAGCACGACCTTGTCGATGCGCGGCACCTGCATCGGATTCTTGTAGCCGAACTGCTCCATCAGCTTCTTGCGGATGACCTCGTCGAACTGCTTGCGCAGCCGCGACGGACCCTTCGGCTCCGGCTCGCGCTCGCCCGCGGGCGCTTTGGCGGCACCCTTTGCGGCCTTCGCGCGCTCGGCCTTTTCGGCCTTCTCGGACTTCGGCGCCTTGTCGGTCTTCTCGACCTTGGGCTTTTTCTCTTCTTTATCAGCCATCGATCTCAACTCCGGAGCGCTTCGCAAAGCGGACCTTCTTGTCGCCCACGATCTTGAAGCCGACGCGCGTCGGCTTGCCGTCCTTCGGATCGGCGACCGCAAGGTTGGACAGGTGCACAGAGGATTCCTTGGCGACGATGCCGCCTTCCTGCTGCGCGGATTGCTTCTGGTGGCGCTTGACCATGTGGATGCCGCGCACCAGCGCGCGATCCTGGCTCTTGCGCACCTCGATCACCTCGCCGCTGCGACCCTTGTCGCGGCCGGAGATGACCACGACCTTGTCGCCCTTGCGGATTTTCGCTGCCATCACAGCACCTCCGGCGCGAGCGAAATGATCTTCATGTGGTTCTTGGCGCGCAGCTCGCGCGGCACCGGCCCGAAGATGCGGGTGCCGACCGGCTCCATCTGCGGATTGATCAGCACCGCGGCGTTGGTGTCGAAGCGGATGACCGAGCCGTCGGCGCGGCGGATGTCCTTGCGGACCCGCACCACGACGGCCTTCATCACCTCGCCCTTCTTGACGCGGCCGCGCGGGGCCGCCTCCTTGATCGAGACGACGATCACGTCCCCGATCGTGGCGTATTTCCGTTTAGACCCGCCCAGCACCTTGATGCACATGACGCGACGCGCGCCGGAATTATCCGCCACGTCGAGGTTGGTCTGCATCTGGATCATTGATGCACCTCTTCCTCTTCCCTTTTGCGCTTAAACCGCGCGCTAAGCTCTTGCCCGCTTCTCGCCCCGGACGACCGTCCAGCGCTTGAGCTTCGAAATCGGGCGATGTTCTTCCAGCCACACGATGTCGCCGACCGCGTATTGGTTGGTCTCGTCGTGGGCGTGATACTTCTTCGACCGCCGCACGGTCTTTTTCAGGACCGGGTGCGTGAAGCGGCGCTCGACGCGGACAATGACGGTCTTGTCCTGCTTGTCGCTCACCACGGTGCCCTGCAGCATCCGCTTCGGCATTACGATCTCCTCACTTCGACTTCTCGGCCGCGCGCTTCTGCGCAGCGATGGTCTTGACCCTTGCGATGTCGCGGCGCACTTCGCGCACGCGGCCGGTGTTCTCCAGCTGGCCCGTGGCCCGCTGGAAGCGCAGGTTGAACTGCTCTTTCTTCAGCTTCACCAGCTCGTCGGAGAGCTGGTCGGGCGTCATCGCCCTGGCGTCACCGGCTTTCATGTCTCTACTCCGCGATGCGCTGTACGAAGCGCGTCTTGATCGGCAGCTTGGCGGCCGCGAGCGCGAGCGCTTCCTTGGCGAGCGCCACCGGCACGCCGTCGAGCTCGAACAGGATGCGGCCAGGCTTGATGCGCACGACCCAGTATTCGACGGCGCCCTTGCCCGAGCCCATGCGCACTTCGAGCGGCTTCTTCGACACCGGCACGTCCGGGAACACGCGGATCCAGACGCGGCCGGCACGCTTCATGTGACGCGTCAGCGCACGGCGCGCGGCTTCGATCTGGCGCGCGGTGACGCGCTCCGGCTCGAGCGCCTTCAGGCCGTACTCGCCGAACGCCAGGGTCGCACCGGAGCCCGCGACGCCCTTGATGCGGCCCTTGTGCGCCTTGCGGAACTTGGTCTTGGTCGGTTGCAGCATGACTGCTCACTTATTCCTTAGGCCGCGTCGCGGCGGGGACGTCCCGCCTCGCCTTCGGCCATCTTCTTGTCCTGCGCCATCGGATCGTGCTCGAGGATCTCGCCCTTGAAGATCCACACCTTCACGCCGCAGGTGCCGTAGGTGGTGAACGCGGTCGCGACGCCGAAATCGACGTCGGCGCGCAAGGTGTGCAGCGGCACGCGGCCTTCGCGGTACCACTCCATCCGGGCGATTTCGGCACCGCCGAGGCGACCCGAGCAGTTGATGCGGATGCCTTCCGCGCCGAGACGCATCGCCGACTGCACGGCGCGCTTCATGGCGCGGCGGAACGCGACGCGGCGCTCGAGCTGCTGCGAGATCGATTCCGCGACCAGCTGCGCGTCAAGCTCCGGCTTACGAATCTCGACGATGTTGATCACGACGTCGCTATCGGTCAGCTTCGCCACCATCTTGCGCAGCTTCTCGATGTCGGCGCCCTTCTTGCCGATCACGACGCCGGGACGCGCCGACTGGATCGTCACGCGGCACTTCTTGTGCGGACGCTCGATCACGATCTTCGACACTGCGGCCTGCTTCAACGCCTCGGAGAGCTTCTCGCGGATCTCCATGTCCTCGTGCAGCAGCTTGCCGTAATCGTTCTTGCCCGAATACCAGCGCGAGTCCCAGGTCCGGTTGATGCCGAGACGCAGCCCGATCGGATTGACCTTCTGGCCCATGAATCCCTCTTTAAGCCTTTGCCGCCGCAGCCGCTTGCTCAACTTCCCGCACCACAATGGTGAGGTGAGAGAACGGCTTCATGATGCGTGCCGCACGGCCGCGTCCGCGCGGCGAGAAGCGCTTCATGACCAGCGCCTTGCCAACATGCGCCTCGGCAACGATCAGATCGTCGATGTCGAGTTCGTGATTGTTTTCCGCGTTCGCGATCGCCGACTGCAGGCACTTGCGAACGTCCTTCGCGATGCGCTTGCGCGAGAATTCCAGATCGGCGAGCGCGGTCGCGACCTTCTTGCCGCGGATCAGGCCCGCGACCAGATTGAGCTTCTGCGGGCTGATCCGGAGCGTCCGGGCGACCGCCTGGGCCTCGTTGTCAGCGAGCCTTCGCTCGTGCGCTTTCTTGCTCATCGATAAAACCCTTAGCCTGCGGCCGGCGCGCCGGTGGCGCGCTTCGCCTTGCGGTCGGCGGAGTGGCCGTAGAACGTGCGCGTCGGCGCGAACTCGCCGAACTTGTGACCGACCATTTCCTCGGTGACGTTCACCGGGATGTGCTTGTGGCCGTTGTAGACGCCGAACGTCAGCCCGACGAACTGCGGCAGGATGGTGGAGCGACGGCTCCAGATCTTGATCATCTCGTTGCGGGTCGACCCGCGCGCGGCCTCTGCCTTCTTCAGCAGATAGCCATCGACGAACGGACCCTTCCAGACGGAACGCGCCATGATGCTTCGCCTTACTTCTTCTTCCGGGCGTGGCGGCTCGCCACGATGAATTTCTGCGTCTGCTTGTTGGTGCGGGTCTTCTTGCCCTTCGTGGGCTTGCCCCACGGCGTCACCGGGTGACGGCCGCCCGAGGTGCGGCCTTCGCCGCCGCCGTGCGGATGATCGATCGGGTTCATCGAAACGCCGCGGTTGTGCGGACGGCGGCCGAGCCAGCGCTTGCGGCCGGCCTTGCCGATCGAGGTGTTCATGTGGTCCGGGTTCGAGACCGCGCCGACCGTCGCCATGCACTTGCCGAGGATCAGGCGCTGCTCGCCGGAATTGAGCCGCATGATGACGTAGTCCTGATCGCGGCCGACGATCTGCGCGTAGGACCCGGCCGAGCGCGCGAGCTGCCCGCCCTTGCCGATCTTGAACTCGACATTGTGCACGATCGTGCCGACCGGCATGTTGCCCATCGGCATCGCGTTGCCGGGCTTCACGTCGACATGCTCGCCCGCGACCACCGTGTCGCCGACGCCGATGCGCTGCGGCGCCAGGATATAGGCGAGCTCGCCGTCGTCGTACTTCAGCAGCGCGAGGAACGCGGTGCGGTTCGGATCGTATTCGAGCCGCTCGATCTTCGCCGCGACGTCGAACTTGCGCCGCTTGAAGTCGACCACGCGGTAGGTCTGCTTGTGACCGCCGCCGCGGAAGCGCACCGTGGTGCGGCCGTTGTTGTTGCGGCCGCCGCTCGAATGCTTGCCTTCGGTCAGCGTCTTGACCGGCTTGCCCTTGTAGAGGGCAGAGCGGTCGACCAGCACCAGCTGGCGCTGGCTCGGCGTGGTCGGATTGAATGTTTTGAGTGCCATCTTGCTATCCGCCTTACAGCCCGGTGGTCACGTCGATGCGGTGACCTTCTTCGAGGGTCACCACGGCTTTCTTCACGTCCGACTGCACGCCCGG
>Ga0207691_10002001_pt1 | contig 19937 bp, 18 predicted proteins | sample KBSM13metaG_FD_184327 | JGI IMG/M metagenome (GOLD analysis project Ga0207691, IMG submission 184327) | Miscanthus rhizosphere microbial communities from Kellogg Biological Station, Michigan, USA - KBS M1-3 metaG (SPAdes) (version 2) | ecosystem: Host-associated > Plants > Roots > Rhizosphere >... | reverse complement strand
CCCGATATCGACGCCGTCTGCTGATGACGACAGCGCCAGCCGCGATGCTCGACAGAAGCAACGTCGATGGTTCCGGTACGCCAGTCGTCGCCGTGCGAATCCCAACACTGCGTATAGGTCCAAACTCAGTCGTCCCGAAATCCGGCGGCATAAAGGCGAACAACTGAGCGACGGCGACGAAATTCAAATCCAGTGGGTCATTCTCGGGGACCATGTCCACGTTCACTGCGATGCCTCCCGCGAGTTCGAACTGAGTTAGCCGGAAATTGCCTTGATCTGGCCATCGACGAAGTGCGCATAGGGAGCGGACGAAAGGCCCGCAAGGTCTGCAAGCGTCACTGTAAGAGATCCAAAAGCGCCGAGTGTCTCGGTGATGGAAAAGGCCGACATGGTGACATTGCTCGGTCCGCTCGGGCCAGCGAGAGCGGGATCGACCGTGAATAGGCCCAGGTCGAGTCGCGTGTCCGAGTCGAAAATAACGTAGTCAACCGGATCTGCCGTAGCCGGCGCACTCGCGAGAAGAACGACGACGATACTGGACTTGAACAACGAGCGGCGTAGTGGAAGAAGACGCATTGCAGATTCGCCCGTCCTCATCGCGTCAGACCGCGCGAGACTGAGGACTCTCTCGCGAACGGTTGGTCGCATTGTGGCATGACTTGCTTCCAATACGGCTCAGATCACTCGTAGAAACGCAGCATTTGCGTTAAAGCCAGAACGATTTCAGCGCGACGGTGAAGCAGAGGGGCGCAAAGCACGGCTCAGTCGTACGAAGAAGGCAGGCATATGGGACCGAAGCGGCTCGAATTCCGGTTTTCCCAGAATCCGAAACACACCAACACCCCATGGAATGACTGCCGCTGTCACAGCCGCTAGCGCGATCGTCGTGCTCGATAGCTGCCATGCTTCGAGTAGGAGGCGAACCGAGAGAGCGACGCCGCACGTAGTCCCGGCGGCGACGAGTGCACTGAGCTGAGCGCGGATGTAGGCATCCCACGGAGTCGCGGTCGCGCGCAGCGCGAGCTGCGCGGTTGCCACGAACATGTAGATGATCGCCACGCTCACACCCATCGCCACTCCCGGGAGGCCGTAGCGCGACCCAATTAGCGCTCCGGCAAAGACGAGACCGGCATAGATCGCTTGACGCAGCAGCCAACTGTACATCCATCCAACGCTTCGGACGACGACGCCGCCCACGTAGTACACGGCCCGAAAGTAACCGACCCCACAGAGAATCTGAAGCGGGATCACCGCTCCGGCCCATTGAGGTCCATAGACGCTCTGCACCAGGTGAGGCGCGGCAATTGCCAGCGTGCCCATTGCAGGTGCCGCCACCATCGCAGTGAGCTGCGTCACAAGTACGTATGCCCGCCCGAGGCGCACCGGATCTCCCTGCACCTGGGAGAAGGCTGGAAACAGCACGTTCATCATTACGCTGGCGAAGAAGGTGTGCGGAAGGCTCATGAGTGAGTAGGCCCGGCTGTACAGACCCAGGCTGGCGGCTCCGATCCAGCGCCCCACGACGAAGTTGTCCACGTTCAGAGCGACGTAACCTACACACGCGTTCACTGTTGATCCGAAACCGAAGTGGAGGAGTTCGCCCAGCTCACGGCGAGCCCATGCGGGACGGAGGGAATGCCGAACGACTATCAGCTGAGCGATCGAGGCCAGCAACGTCTGTACAAGACCTCCCCACACCAGACTCCACACGCCATACCCCAGCAGGGCCATCACAATGGCCACCGCCCCATAACCCAGGACGTTGCTCGCAGTCTCAATCACGGACTGGCGCTTGAAGTCGAGCTGTCGTTGCAGGATCGCATTCGCTGTCGTCGCAGCACTCCGGAAGGCAAATCCCGTGGAAAGCCATCGCAGGACTGGCGTCACATCCGGGTTCTGCATCACCACGGCCGCCAGAGGTGCCAACGCCATGATCGCCAGGGTGACTGTCAGCCCCACGACAACGGAAAAAGTGAAAGCCGTACGAATGTGTAAAGCGGTTACGTCGGTCCGTTGCACAAGAGCGGGACCGACGCCAACATTGGCGAACGGTCTTATGACGCCCAGCACGACAGACGCCAATGCGACCACGCCGAAATCGGCAGGTGTGAGGAGCCGAGCCAGGACGACGGAGATTGCGAATTGCGAGACTGCGCCGACCGCGACGCCTGCAAAACGCCACTGTACCGCGCGAGCCGAACGGAACGTCAGACTCTCAGTCAGCGCCATCCATTCCAATACTGACAGCGGCCGTTTGCCGGAATTTCACACGGCTTCGCGATGATAAGCACCTCGCGGATGTTCCCGCTTCCTGCGATCGTGCACTGCTATCATACTGGTCGCAGAGAGCAGCACAGATGCCGGATGCCTCGTTGACTCTGTCGCAGCAGGCGATGCGGGGGTTCGTCACGGACGGTTATGTTGGTCCTAAACGGCTCTTGAATCGCGCGCAGTGCACGCTCGTCATGCGCTATTTGCGCCTCGATCGGCACCCTGCCCCACCCGACTGGTTCAAAGCCCGAGCGGTACTCGAACCCTTCCTCTTCGACATCGCGACGTCTCCCCTCTTGCTGGCCTGGGTGGACCAACTCCTCGGCCCCGACATCATTTTGTGGGGCGTCACGGTGATCGAGCGCAAGCCGGGTCAATCGCACCCGTGGCATTCCGATATCGAGACGTCGATGCCTGACGTCCGCGCTGTGTCGGCGTGGATCGGTCTCGAAAACGTCACCCGGAAGTCAGCGCTTCGATTTGTACGCGGGTCCCACTGCTTCGGAAAATCGATTCAGCAAGAGGCGCACGAGCGAGGATTGCGGCGCGCCGACCTGTCCGAAGAGACAGCACTCGCACTCGCACGCGAGCATGCCACGACGGCACAAATCGTCGATGCCGACGCAAGAGAGGGAGACGCGCTCCTCTTCGACGGTCGAATCTGGCACGGCTCGCACAACGAGGACACGCACATTCGAACGGCGCTCCTCATTCAGTTTGCCGATGCGCGAGCCGCTATTCGTATTCCAGATTTCACTCAGCTCGAATGGCCGTTCCGGTTCCATGCCCGGCCTCGCCCCGCTTGCATCAGTGTCGCCGGTTCGGCGATCCCGGATGTAAACCGTTTGATACCGCCGCCGACGGCCGAGGCCAGTGTCAAGCTGGGTACTCGCTTTCACGAACTGTCACTACCGCTCGAGCAGGATTCCAGGAGAGGATGGCGGCCTTACCCACAATTCCAGGGCAGCACTCCGGTACTTGACGAGATTGGCTGTCACGTATCCGTGTTGAGTGCCGGATGCTCACCGCATCCTCCTCACACGCATCTTGAAGAAGAGCTGCTGTTGGTGCTGGATGGCGAAGCCGAACTTCTCGTACCTACTGGTCCAGATGATTTGACACCTCGCATCGAGCGTCTGCAGCCAGGTTCGTTCGTCTACTACCCTTCGTATCAGTACCACACGCTTCGCAATCCCGAACGCTCACCTGTCACGTACCTCATGTTCAAGTGGCGGGCGGCACCCGACGAAATTTGCGAGCCTTTATCGACGCACGTGGCTCGTCTTCCGGCCGCGGTTGGCGGACCGGCCTCTTTCAGTACGAAAGTAATCTTCGAGGGCGCAACGGCATTCCTCGGGAAGCTGCACGCCCATTCAAGCGAGCTTCGGCCAGGAGGAGGGTATTCGTCTCACGTTGATGCTCATGACGTCGCGATTGTCGTCTTGTCTGGTGAGGTTGAAACCAACAGTCGTCGCTTGGGGCCGCACAGTGTTGTGTACTTCGCAGCCGGTGAGCCTCATGACATGAAGAATGCGTCGACGGAGATCGCTCGGTATCTGGTGTTCGAATTTCACGCACCGCGACCACTCCCGGGCGGGCCTCGCTCGTCGCGCGGGAGACGCTCTTTCCCCGTCGTGTCCGGCGCCTCATACCTCCGGGATCGCAGCGGTGGGCATCAGCGCCGCATCCACGAGCTCGCCCGCCTGTTCCGGAGGGCCGGCCATCGCATCGCCGTCCGCCTCTCGGTCGACTCGATTATCGGGCGGCTTCGCTTGGGCTTGATCCGGTTTCGAGGACATCTTCCGAAGGGCGAATAGGATGTCAGACCGATAGCGGTGTCATTTTCTCGGCATGCGCGGTTGTCGTAAGAAAAATAACGTCACTATCATCCCTGTCGCCGCCAGACTGAAGTTCAAAGAGTCAATGCCTGGTTGGCGTGTGAGCATGCCTGCGATCAGAATCATCGCGAGCTGGGACCCGACGAAGACAGCCTTTGTCGAAATGATCCACCGCGCGCCGAGCAACCCAGGCATTCGATTGTCCTTCAACCAGGTTTCCCACCCCATGAACCCCTGGTACCGTGCTTCCCACTCCAGAAGATAGGTCTTGATCTGCACTGTGCGCGCGGCGTTATGAATCCAGTACAGCGCACCCATACCGCTCGCGCCCACATAGCCAAGAGCCACCACTTCCTCGTGGTGCCCGAGAGAAGCCGCAAGACAGACGGCGCCCGGAAAAACCAACATCAACAAGATCAAGATGAGGCTCTGGATCCACATTCGTAGAAGCAGCTCGCGATGCAAATACTGAATTTCGATCGTCTCGATATCACTCATGCGAGCGTTGGCGACTGTATGTGCGGCTCAGATCTGATTGGGCCTTAATTACGACGTCGGCTCCGCGCCGCTCAAAAGAAATCGCAAGGTAGCCCGACCAAGGCGCGATCGCGTCCGCGATTCGACGTCGCCTGTAATGCATGACATCGCTCCAAAGAGCGTCCACCGAGCAAACATCGAACATAACAGAATGGACCTGGCAGCTGTCCTGCCGGCAACGCCGTAATACTTCTGAACGTAGAGCAATCTGCTCTTCTGAAACTGCACAAACATTCGCGTTTTCGATTGAATCGTGCTGTTGCCACCGCCATCTCGGTGCAGCACCCTCGCCATCAGCGTGAATGCACAGCGATATCCGCTTTTGCGAATACGTCGGCACCAATCAGCTTCCTCTGAATAGACAAAGAAGTCTTCATCGAGGAGACCAACTTGTTCGATCACCAGCCTGCTCGTGAGCATGAACATGCCGTGGACCACGTCGACGTCTCGCTCCGTTCGGCGGTCCCATTGCCCGTACGCCGGCCGGCAAAATAGCGGCCAATCATGCAGCACACGATGAAGGGCGGTTTCCATCAACAGGAGGTTGAACGGACCGGGGTCACTGAAACACGTGCGCTGGATTTCGGTTTCTGTCTCGAGAATCTGACAGCCGGCGCAGCCCACGCCTGGATGCTCGTCAAGCCAGCGCACCATCTTATCAATCGCGCCATCAAGAATGACAGTGTCCGGGTTGAGCAGAAGAACGTAATAACCAGACGTGGCGCGAATGCCTTGGTTGTTGGCGATGGCGAAGCCACGGTTGTCGCGGTTGATCAAGAGAATGACTTCAGGAAATTCTCGTTCGACCATTTCAGCAGAGCCGTCGCTACTTGCATTGTCCACGACAACAATCTCGTGACGCAGGCGAGTCTGCTGATTGACTGAATATAAGCAGTCTCGCAAGAGATCGCGCGTGTTCCAGCTGACAATCACCACGGAAACGGAACTGTCATTCGAATCCGCACGTAAGTGCGTTGAAGTCATATTCGTGACCGGATCCGGGCCTGCTAGAGAGGACGCCGTGGGAGCCGCGTATACTCTGGGGCGCGAGCCCACGCGACTGAGAAGAAGTGTCTTGAACGCGAAAGATGATCTCATCACTTCGAGGGCGGCACCGGCCGTCTGCGTCATCTATCGGGCCTTCCGAGGTCAACGACACTGGACCATCGCGCGCCTGGTCTGTCGGCTGCTGCTCAAGCTCGAAGGTGGGCCTTATCACTCGGCCACGGTACGACACCTCTTGCGCAAGGACTTTGGCGTTTCCGTCGGCCTCTATTCATATGGAGACTGCCTTGTTCCGGGTGCCTTTCCGCCCCAAGTCGAAGTCGGTCGCTACACCTCTATCAGCGAAGGCGCCCGAGTCTATAATCAAAATCACCCCATCGAACGGCTCTCCACCCACCCCTTTTTCTACGAGTTCGATCATGCACATGGCGCGAATCTGTCGCGACATGCGCTGAGTATAGGACATGACGTTTGGATCGGACGAAATGCAGTCGTGACCCCCGGCTGCTCCCGGATCGGAAATGGTGCCATCGTCGGCGCCGGCGCTGTCGTGACGAAGAATGTCGAGGATTTTTCGATCGTCGCTGGGGTTCCAGCGCGGCACATCCGCTATCGCTTTGACGAGAGCACGCGGCGCTCTGTCGCCGAAAGCGAATGGTGGCTGGAGTCGGCCGAAACGTTCGCCAGATTTCCCGAGGTTTTAGCGACGCCCGCAGCGGAGCTCAGCGCCTCTCATCATCCAATCCTGTTCGAGCGCAACCAGGATGCGGTGCGTCGGTAGTTTTTTCAGCAGTTCACGAACGCTCGCTTCGCGTCCAAGCGGGCTCCGATCCCCGCGATCCTGCTGTGGCAATGGCCAACCGCGAGATGAGGAAGACTGGTGCGAACGCGAGGTTGGCGCAGACGCGAGGCGAGGCCTTCGCGACGACGAGGCCGGCAATAACGTAGAGAGAGAAGCTCACACCCACAGCATGCCAGAGAATGCTTGCGCTCCCGGGCATTGGTGCAATGAGTGCCTGTGCAATCCAACCCGTATACACCAAGCCGCCGAGGATCGTATACGAGGGAACGAAGAGATCGGCGATGAGGTGCAGGGCTCCTCCGTCCCGATCGCGAATCGCCTTTCCCAGGAGCGCCGGCACGTACGTTCGCCGCAGGCGATACCGACCGACATTCCATCGCTTCTGCTGGGTGTGATAGGCGTGCATGCGTGTCGGAATTTCGCTTGCGACGCGCGCGCGCGAAGCGAACTCGATCTTGATTCCACTCATATACAGCTGAATTTGGTATTCGCTATCCTCGGAGATACTGAGCGCATTCCAGCCGTGCTCTTCGATCACGTGCCGGGAGAATGCCATCCCGCTTCCCAGGAGATTCGCGCTTGATCCCAACAGAACCCGGCCCGGGTATTTGAAATGACGACTCAGCACATAGCCGAGGTATGTCAGGCTCGCCATCGGCGTGCTCTCGGGTTGAAGCACGTCGTGATAGGCCTGTACGGCCTTGCTCCCGCACGTGAAGTAGCTGTCGAGCACGCGCAGGAGTTGGCTGTCGCTGACAGTGTCCGCATCGATCACGACGAACACGTCCGCACAATCCAAGTCGAGAACGCGCGCGAAGGCCCATTGCAGCGCGTGTCCTTTACCACGGCGCGACGGATCCGTATAAACCCAACACTCGACATGTGTCGAGCGAGCGATTTCTTCGGTGTGGTCGGTGCAGTTGTGGGCGACGACAATGGTGCGGAAGTGATCCTGCGGATAATCGAGCTCCGACAGGCTGCGAAGTGTGCGTCCAAGGAATCGCTCCTCGTTGTGTGCGGGAACGATCACGACGAATCGTGTTTTGCAGCTGGCTTCGGAAGCGAAGCGCTTCGACTTACGGGACGGCCACAGACTCGCCACCGCCAACACGTAGTAGTAGATGAGCACCAAGGCGAGGGCGCTCCCCAGAGCGAGCGAAATTGTTTCGATCAGCACGAGGCATCTTCATGGTGGGACGAGGTCACATAACCCCTTCGAACACTCTCGCCGGTTCGCGCAGGGGCTTTCGATTTACCCTGTGTACGGCTGTTACAAGCTCGCTCATTGCTTTCCTGTAGGATCGCGCGTGTTTGCGGTGCGGATGGAAATCGACCTGGGCGAGGTGAGGGCGAGCGCGAACAGCGGCGGTGCGATTTCGCACATTTACGATCAAGGTGCGATGAATCTCCGTGCCCTCCACCAAACTGAAATTACATAACTTGATGCGCTCGATGACATTCGCATGCGAGCTCACGAATTCAGTTGAAGACCGCACGTCCTCCTCTTCCTCACCCGGATACCCCGCAATCATCGTGGCCCGAGTGCTGATTCCTGCGGCTGTCGCGTCACGCAGGTAATCGGCGAAACCTTCGATGCGAATCCCTTTTTTCATGTTATCGAGCAGCCGCTGGCTGCCGGACTCGAGACCAGATGTCAGCCGAACGCAGCCCGATGCGGCGGCGGCCCGCAATTCCTCAGGTCCGAGCCCGTTCTCGCCACTCCTGCCCACGTGGACAGAGGCAATCCAGCGCGCACCGGGTGCAGCGCGTTGAATGTCGCTGATGATCGTGTGCCACATCTCGAGATTGCTGTTGAGTTTCAAGTCGGTAAAGACGAATAGCTTCGCACCGAGCGTCTTATAGTGGTGATTCACTTCGCCGAGCACGTTCTCTGGCGAGCGAGAGCGAAAACTGCGACCAGCAGTGCTTGTGATGTCGCTACAAAACGTGCACCGGCCCCATCCGCAACCGCGACCCGTGAGCAAGGGCACGATGTGTTGCGGATAACGCTCCCATGGGAAATCTGTGTAGTCCGGGAACGGCATGGTGCCGACGTTGGGGAGGGGCGCCGCAATCGAACCATGGTACCCGCCGCAACCATCCGACCTGACCAGGCCAGGGAGAACCGGTTGGCCGTTCCCAGCGATCAGCCCTTCAATGATCTGCGGGAGCTGCGACTCTACTTCGCCGGCGGCAAGCGCAGTCAGCCCCTCGATTCCAACCCACTCGCGCAGTACTTCAGGCTGCGCGAAGTAAGGCCCCCCTGCGAGCACCGGAATACCCGCTCGTGCGCATGGGGCGCACAGCTCCTCGACAAGGTCGCGGTACATCAGATACGTGCTGATGAGGACGACTTTTGGAGCGAAGCTCTCGATGCGGGCACTAAACGCACGTGCGACCTTCTTGTGATGGCGCGAAAGCGACGAACGCACATTCTCGCCGACCCACGAACGAGCCTGGCGAAGCAGCGCCCACGAGCTCTGGGCCGTGGCGAAATTGAGACGCTCCGCTATGAGGCTTCGCCGTGTCGCCTTTTCCTCACGCACAACTCCCTGGACGCCGATCGAAAGCGGGCTGAATACGGAAACTTCAAGCCCCGCTCCTCGACAAATGGACGTGATGTACCCGACCGAGAGGGTCGGATACATCGCGAAGTTGTTGAGATCTACGACGAGTACACGGGTTCGTGACGAAATCATTGCGGAAGGCTCCCTCAGATGGCACTGATCGGGGACAGAAAGGACCACGCGGCCCGGAGCAACGGATGGTTAGATTTGGGAGGAGCCTCCAGAAGAGATGGCGGATCGTATGTCCATGGCAGGGAGGAGATCAATCGATTTTCTGGAACAGTTCGAGGCGCCGTAATAACGATAGAATCAGTAGCCGTGCTCGTCACCTCGTTCGCGCCTGCTCATGCATTACGTCGGCGTTGCCTCGACCGATTGGCAACAGCGTTGAGGGCCGTTGCGGTGTGTTTTTGTGCAATTTTGTGTGGCGGTGCCGACAGTCCTGATGGTGGAGATCCGATCCCCATTAGTAACGGCCAGCGCCTCGCCTGGACGCAGCTCGGAGATTCAGCTGAGGCGCTACACGCGCATACTTTCAGGTTGTACGTAGACGGGCGCGTCGCCGAACTCAGTGCCCTAAGCTGTCAAGCGATCCGGTCCCCCTTTAGCTATGAATGCAGGGGCGGATTGCCGTCGATGACTGCTGGGCGTCACGTGCTTGTATTGACGTCGGTCTTCAACGGAATCGAAAGCTTGCCGTCCGAGCCGTTCGTTGTCATCGTCTCGGTCTCCACGCAGACAGCGAGCCTTACTGCGGTGGGAACGGCGCAGTCTTCAAGCACCTCGAGCCAGGTGTGTACCGCTGCGGCGGATCGCGAATGCTTTGACATCAAAACGATCGCGAGTGGCCTCGACCGCGTTAGCGGCCTTGCCTCCGCAGCAGACGGCCGACTTCTGCTGGTGGAAGGCGGAACGCGCCTTCGTGTCATCGCAGAGGGCAGGCTGCTCGACGAACCGGCTCTCGAGCTGCACGATGCACGGTCGCGAATCGTCGGGCTCGCTGTCGACACGCGAGTCAGCGAGTCCCAAACCGTGTTCGTGGCATGGACCGAACCTACGAGCGAGGGCGGTTTAGTTCTGAACGTGACTCGCTATCTGGCGCTGGGCAACTCTCTCGGTCAAGGGGCCACCATCGTCAGCGGACTTCCGTTCTCGGATGACTCCCTCGCTCCACTGGCGGTGGATAGAGAGGGACTGTTGTACGTTGCCTTGCCCGACAAGGCCGTAACCAATCGTACTGGAGCGCAGGAGGCACCTTTCGGCGGAGCCGTTCTGCGCGTCGACCGTGATGGACTCGTACCCAACGCAAACGGACGCACGTCACCGGTACTGTCGTACGGATACGCGCAGCCGAGTGGGCTGGCGATCGACCCGACCTACGGTCGCGTCTGGCTGGCGGGGAAGTCTGACCCGGCACAATCACTGGCCAGTGTCGGTCTCCTCTCGCGTGAGGGTCAGTCCTGGCCGCAGCGTCCCCCGCTCGTCGACACCTCTGCGATCGTAGGTGTCCGCGTCGCTGAGAGGATGGGCTCGGCCCTTGCGTTTGCTGGGAAGGAAGACGCTGGTGCCGCGCTATTGATCGCCAACGATCGGATATTCCGTGTCTCGTCCACTCGCGAAGGGCGATTCGTCGCACTCGGCGAGTTGACGCTGACTCAGGGCGCGCCGCTCGCCGTTGCCAGCATTTCGATGGATTCGTGGTATGTGGCGGTTCTCACAGATCAGGGCACGTCCGTCGTGCGGCTCGATCGACGACGATGAGCTCATTTCTGAATTCTCAGGCCCTGCGAATCTTCTCCCGGCCCCGGCTGACGTTCTTGGTCGCATTTCGAGTATCGAGCACCATCGTCGAGTGCTCGACGATGAAGTGGTAGTCGAACGAAGAATGATCGGTCGCGATCAGCACACAATCCTGCGCGCCCAGATACTCGGCCGTGAGCGTCTGGCTGCGTAGAACCGGCAAGTCTCTGTAGTGACGCATCTTCGGCAACACAGGAATATGGGGATCGCTGTACGTGAGCGAGGCCCCGCGTGCGAACAGCAACTTCATCAACTCGAATGAAGGGCTTTCGCGCGGATCGTTCACGTCCTTTTTGTAAGCCACGCCAAGAATCGACACCCTGCTGCCGTTGATCGGCTTACGCTGATCGTTGAGAAATTCGGCCAGCCGATTCACTACGTACTGGGGCATGTGTGCGTTGACTTCACCGGCCAGCTCGATGAACCGTGTCCGCTCTCCGTGCTGGCGGGCAAGCCAGGTGAGATAGAAGGGGTCGACCGGGATGCAGTGTCCTCCTAATCCTGGACCAGGATAGAAAGCCTGGAAGCCGAACGGCTTGGTCTTGGCCGCGTCGATGACCTCCCACACGTCGATGCCGATCTTGTCGTAGAGGATCTTCAGCTCGTTGACGAGCGCGATGTTCACGGCACGGTAGGTGTTTTCGAGTATCTTGCACGCCTCCGCCACCTCCATGCTGGAGACCCGGACCACTTCGACCACAGCATGGGCGTACAGGGCGCACGCCAAGTCCCCGCTCGTCTCCTCGAACCCTCCGACTACTTTCGGAATGGTTGCCGCTTGAAAACGGGCGTTTCCTGGATCCTCCCGCTCGGGGCTGAAGGCGAGGAAGTAGTCGCTGCCACACCTCAGGCCGGTCGCCTCGAGGACGGGCCACACGGCGGTGCGGGTCGTGGTTGGGAACGACGTGCTCTCCAGCACGACGAGCTGGCCAGCGCGCAGCTCTTTCGCAATGGAGCGCGCGGTTGCTTTCACGTACGTGAGATCAGGATCGCGGCTCTCGGTGAGCGGCGTCGGCACGCAAATGATGATGCAGTCGGCTTCCGACAGTCGGCTCATATCCGCAGTGGGTTCGAACCGCCTTTCACGAATGAGCGCGGTGAGGGCCAAGGCATCGATGTGCTTGATATAGTTTTCGCCCGCATTCAGCTTGTCGACCTTGGAGCGATCGACGTCAAAACCCATGCACCTGAATCCGGCGTTTGTAAACGCACGCACGAGCGGCAAGCCAACGTACCCCAGGCCAATGACGCCAACGATCGCGCTCTTGTCTTGAATCAGTCGCTGGAGTCGTGCTTGACTCGATGACACACCATCCGCTGGAACCTGAGGGCTCGCCATGCGACATGATAGGCAAAATCCGGCGTCCTTCGCCAGGGAAGACCTTGCGGCTTGGAGAATATTCAGGCCTTACGCAGACTTCTCAGGCCCTGCGGCTCCGGGTGCTCACTCCAGCGCGTTGAACTAAACATCCAAATGGCAATAGGTTAATTAAGACGGCGCGGCCGTACCGTCGTCGGCTTAGTGTTTGCTGCACGAAACGCCGGTTCGCGGCCCTCTGAGATCATCCATGCTGACCTCGACAGACTCTCACAGCAACACGGCACACGCTGACGCTTCTCTCAATCCGGTTGAAAACGACATTCCCGTCCGCCAGAAGGGCATAGGGGCGATCATCACCGCCGCACGAAATGACCGGTTGATTGCTGGTGTCCAGGTCGAGCCCATCGCTCTGTGGCCCGACGATCGCGGACATTTCATGGAGGTGCTCCGGGTGGGCCACGGTTTGGCGGCTGACTTCCCGGTCGCAACCAGCCAGGTGTCGGCCACTGTCACGTTCCCAGGCATCGTGAAGGCGTTTCATTACCACTTGCAGCAGTCCGACTGTTGGACCGTCGTGAAGGGCATGTTGCAGGTAGGTCTGGTGGATCTGCGGAAGCGCTCACCGACCTTCGGCGAGCGCAACACCATCTATATCGGGGAGAAGCGTCCCTGGCAGGTGCTCATCCCGCCGGGGGTGGCGCACGGCTACAAGGTCATAGGTCCGGACGCCGCCGCGCTTGTCTACGTGACGAACCGCTTCTACGATCCGTCAGACGAGCGCCGCATCGCCTACGACGACCCGGGTCTTGCCTATGACTGGGATACACAGTTCAAGTGAAGCTGCTCGTCACAGGTGGGGCAGGATTCATTGGCTCCGCGTTCGTCCGGTACATCCTCAGCGAGTCGACAGCCACGTCCGTTGTGACGCTGGACAAGCTCACCTACGCGGGAAACCTCGAGAACCTCGCATCGGTGCTCGAAGATCGACGGTATCGCTTCGTTCATGGAGACATCTGCGATCGCGCGACTGTCGCGTCGATCCTCCAGGAAGGCGACATCGATGCGATCGTGCATTTCGCCGCCGAGTCCCACGTCGATCGCAGCATCCTGTCGCCAGACGATTTTGTTGAGACGAACATTCGCGGGACTGCCACCCTGCTGGATGCGGCACGACAGGCCAAAACGGAGCGCTTCGTGTTGGTGTCAACCGACGAGGTGTATGGCGACATCGAAGCGCCCCTCGAAGCCGACGAAACTTTCTCGTTGAAGCCGAGCAGCCCATATGCGGCGTCGAAGGCCGCCGCGGACTTGCTTGCTCTGTCTTACTTCCGGACCTTTCGTTTACCGGTGCTGATCACGCGGGCGTCGAACAACTACGGGCCGTATCAGTTTCCCGAAAAACTCATTCCGCTCATGATCTCAAACGCCCTCGAGGGCGCTCCGCTGCCGGTGTACGGAGACGGCCTGCAGATTCGCGATTGGCTGTACGTCGACGACCATTGCCGAGGCATTCACGCTGTGCTTCAACGCGGCAGGGAAGGAGAGGTCTACAACATCGGCGGAAATTGTGCGCTTCCCAATCGTGAAGTCATCACCAGGGTTCTTCAGATTGTCGGCGCCCCAGAAACGCTCATGCAAACCGTAGCCGACCGTCCGGGGCACGATCGCCGATATGCCCTGGCCAGCGAGAAGCTGGCTCGGGAGACTGGCTTCGTCCCGCAGATGTCGTTCGAGCTCGGCCTCCCCGCGACGGTGCAGTGGTATCGAGACCACGCGGCCTGGATCGCACACGTTCGATCGGGGGAATACCGCGACTACTACCGCCAGAACTACGGCTGGCGCGATTCGTCTTAGGACTTCAGCGATGAGCTTTAGCGGGGCTGCGAAGTCGTCTCGCGTCGCGCGAGGATGAGAACACCCGGAGAGCGGCCATACCCATCACGCCAATCCCCACTAGCCAGGACGTGGAGGGCTCGGGAACGGATCGTCGGCCGAGCCGGTCCAGGGAGAACCCATACTCTCCTCCACGGCCGAGTATCGTTCCCGTCGCAGACGTAACATCCGTGACCCGCGGTGGCCACGTCTGTATCGACTCATCGGTCACGAGCGAGGTGAATCCCGTTAAGTCGAAGACGGACAAATATACATCCCACCTGGATGAGCCGGCAGACCCGCGACCCATGTGGACGTCGTACCCGCTTTCGCCGCCAAGGGCAGGTTCGTCGAGATGGACTGAAATCGTTCCCGACGTACCGGAGATGAGACTGGAACCAACGCTGGCAATGAAACCTGTGATCGCGTTGTAGGTGCGGCCGATTCCGTCAGATGGGACCACGCCGGGAGTGGTGGGGTCGAATCGGTAGAAGCCACTTACCTGATCGCCGAGATTCCAGACCGGTCCGCCCGCGAAGTCGATCGTCCCACGGAAGGTGTAGGTGATGGACTCGGCAGACGCGGACGCCGCTACGAGGAGGAATACCGCGACCAGGCCGAGAGATCCACGGAACATTAGGCACCTCAAACAGGGGGGAAGCCCCGTGAAGTGATGCAAAGGACGCACCCGGTGCGAACGCGCCAGAAGGCGAATCGACTTTTAAGCTGGTCGCAGTGACCGTGCGCGAGTGGGCTATGCATCTAAATTCATTAAAAGCAGACACTTCACATTCTGCCGTCGGCATGAGGCAAGGCCAGAACAGGCACGGCCCGGACGCTGAGCAGCCCCAGCCACAGAACAAACTCCTGGCCTGTTAACGGAATCTTGACTTGTCGGATATACCAAACCGGATGCGCCATCAGCGCCTCGAGACCCTCATGCATGCGGCAAGGCGTTCAGGAGGGATTGTAATTTTGTCTGGCTTGGGAGACTTTAATCCGGGGGCCTCTCGAAAGGACTGAAGTGCCTGGTTGTGCAGGTGGCCAGGGACATGCGAGACTTGAAGCGACTGAGACCATCAACTTCCAAGCAGTCAATCATTTAGTTGGTTATCTGTTCTGTGGCTTCAGGTCTGGCGGTCTCTTTGCACTGAGGTCCTGTTCTGACACCAAGGACGAGCCACGCACCAAGGAGCGTTGGGAAGGGCACAATGATCAGAATGGCGTTCGTGGGATCGGTTTGTGTTGTCGGATTGACTCTTCTCCAAACATCGGTGGCGGCGCAGGCATCGGCCTCCTCGACCCAGCAGCCCGGCGGAGCCGCCAGCGTTCCCGAAGGCGTTCCGCTGCCAGCTGGATACGTCATCGGCCCGGAAGACGCCCTGAGCGTCGTGTTCTGGCGTGAGAAGGACCTCTCCCTCGACGTGATCGTCCGTCCCGACGGGAAGATTTCGTTGCCACTGTTGAACGATGTGCAAGCAGCCGGCTATACCCCGGAGCAGCTCGCCGCGATCGTGGCCAAGGCAGCCGCCAAGTACGTCGCCGATCCGCTTGCCTCCGTCATTGTCAGGCAAATCAACAGCCGCAAAGTGTTCGTCCTGGGCGCCGTAGGTAAGCAAGGCCCGGTTGTTCTCACCAGCGACATGACCGTCCTCCAGCTGATTGCGCTCGTCGGGGGATTGTCGGAGTATGCCGACAAAAAGGGAATCGTCGTCGTTCGACAAGAGAACGGGCGCGAAAAACGCATGAAGTTCAATTACAACGAGGTCATCGAAGGCAAGAAGCTGGAGCAGAACATCAAGCTCCAGCCTGGCGACACGGTGCTGGTTTTTGACTAGTTATGAATCGCCATTCTAGTCTCTTCCTGGCTGTGCTCGTGGCGATCATTCTGGTAGCTCGCGCCGAGCCATCCGCACAGATTGGAGGGCTGCCAGCAGGCATGCCACGGGGGGCTCGGGGACTGTTCGGCGGCGGGACCGGCGCCGGAAGTGGCCACAACCTGGATGTCTTCCTGTCAACGGCCCAAGGCTACGACACCGACGTGCTCGTGGACAGCAGCTCCCCCGACGGCCTTTCAGGCGCATTTTCGTCTGTTGTGACTGGAGGCGTCGATTATCGTCTCAACAGTCGCCGAGCAACGGTGCGAGGAACATACGGTTCTCAGCTGCAGTACTTCCGAGAATTGGGGGAGTTCAGAAGTATGAGTCAGCGCGCCGGCATTGGATTGTCGGCAACGCTGCCCGGACGCAATACGCTGTTGATGAATCAGAGCGCCACCTACTCACCCTCGTATTACTACGGCTTCGCGCCGCGCCCTGTGGAAGTCGAGCCTGGAGACGCCTCACAAGACAACATCGACTACGCGGCCATCGACGATCGGGAAGCGTGGTATCAGTACGACACAACGATTCGGCTCACCCATTCGCTCACGCGGGGACACGACCTCGTCATGCGAGGCAACTTCACGACGACGAATTTCGTGCATGAGAATCTACGCCGGCGCGATACGAGTCTCTATCGGGTTGAGGGCCGCTACAGGTGGACAACAGCGCGGAATACATCCGCGAGTGTCGGATACACCTATCGGACTAGCGACATTCAAAGTGTTCTCGGTGCAACGCCCACCGAGCACGCAGTCATATTCAGCGTAACCCACCAACGACAACTCTCAGCTACTCGACGAGCGAGTTTTGAGTTTCGGCTCGGTTCCTCCACGACTGAAGCCCCGTTCCGATCGGATCAAGGCGAGCTCGTCCTGGGGCGGCGGTATTGGCTGCTCGCGGGGATCACGGCCTCCGTTCCACTGAGCCGCGACTGGTACGCACGCGTGAACTACACCCGGAGCATGGAGTACATCGGCACGATCGATCCTGTCTTTGCTGACCGGGTGCGCGCGGGCATCGACGGGCAACTCAATCGCCGCGTCCGTTTAACTAGCGCAATCGTCTTCGCGAACGGGGCGTCATCGCTGGACAACCTGCTCTTCAGGACTTATACCGGCACAGTCGAAGCGTATTTGGCAATGACGAGAGCACTGGCGCTGTACGGAAACTACCGTTACTACTTTTACGATTATGCCGGAAGCGGTCTCGAGGTGCCTCCGGACTTGAAACGCAGCGCTGTGCGTATCGGTCTGATGCTGTGGGTGCCGGTGGTGGGAAGGTGAATCGTGCTACCAGGTAAAGTGTTCACGCCGAAAGACGTCATTGCGATCGTCGCGCGTCGCAAGTGGCTGCTGCTGCTGCCGTTTTCCGTGGGGTTGGCAGCCGCTCCGTTTATCGCACAGCGTATTCCAGAGCTGTATCGCTCCGAGACGCTGATCATGGTGATCCCACAGCAGGTTCCCAATTCGTACGTCACGCCAACAGTGACGGGATCCATACAGGATCGGCTCACTTCCATCAACGATGTGATTCTGAGCCGTTCGCGGTTGGAGCGCACGATCAACGAATTGGATCTCTATAAGGACGAGCGCGCAACGGGAATCATGGAAGATGTCGTCACACATATGCGGAGCGACATCACGGTCACATTCGAAGCGCGCCAACGTCAGTCGTTCAGGGTGAGTTACGTGAGCAAAGACCCGGCGTTGGCTCAGAAAGTCACAACCCGGCTCGCTTCGCTCTACATCGATGAAAACCTGCGCGATCGGGAGAATCTCGCCGAGGGCACCAGCCTCTTTCTCGAATCTCAACTCGAGGAAGCAAAGAAGCGGCTGATCGAGCACGAAGAGAAGCTCGAGGACTACCGCCGCCGCTTCTCGGGCGAGCTTCCCTCGCAGGTCAACTCCAACTTCCAGGCCATTGCGGGTGCACAGATGAGATTGGGGGCCAACGCCGAGGCGATCAACCGAGCCCGGGAGCGTCGTGTGACGATCGAGCGACAGATCGGCGACCTGCAACTGGGGGCGGAAGCCGCCAGCATGCCGACTGCACTACCAGCCGCCCAGCAGGTCGCGGCTGCGGAGCGGCAACTCGAGCAGCTCAAGCTGAAATACACAGCCGATCATCCCGACATTCGCAGCACCGAGCGCCTCATTCGTGAGCTCCGGGCACGGCTGGAGGAGGAGTTGCGCAATCCGCCGCCTCCCGACACGACTCTGTCCCCGACAGAACTGGCGCGACAGAAGCGACTCACGGAGCTGAGGGAAGACATGGCTTTCATCGACCAGCAGATCAAATCCCGAGAGGAAGAGGAGGCTCGTCTCAACGCGTCGATTCAGGATTACCAACAGAAGGTGGCGGCGGTCCCGGCGCGGGAGTCGGAGCTCGTGGAGTTGACGCGGGACTACGGCACGCTGCAGGCGAGCTATGCGGGCCTGCTCGCCAAGCGCCAGGAATCTCAACTCGCGGAGAACCTCGAGCGACGGCAGATAGGCGAACAGTTCAGGGTGCTGGACCCTGCCTCGTTGCCGCAGCGTCCGTTCAACTTTAACGCGCGTCTCGCCTGGACCGCGTCTGGTGCGATCGCTGGCTTCATGCTCGGACTGCTGATTGCCGCCTTCCTGGAGCTGCAAGATTCCAGCTTCAAAAGCGAAGACGATGTAATGCGCGCCTTGTCGCTCCCGGTGCTTGCGCTCGTGCCGGTCATCGCATCGGACCGCGAGAAGCGCGCACGCCGTTGGCGCACGCTGGCGCTGAACGTCGCCGGAACGATGGTGGTCTTGGCTTCGGTTGGCGTGCTTATCGCCTGGAGGCTGCAGCCGTAAGGCTGCGAGCCGATGATGTATCTACAATTCTACGGACTGAGCGATCTCCCATTCGAGATCGCGCCGAATCCGGGCTATCTGTTCCTCACCCGCCAACACAGGGAGGCGCTGAGCAACCTTCAGTACGGCCTCTTTTCCGCCAAGGCGTTGACCGTGCTGATAGGGGAGGCAGGCACGGGAAAGACGACGCTCCTGCGGGCCGCGCTCGAATCCGAGCGATGCAAAAACGTTCGCTGCGTCCTCATGAATAACCCGACGCTGACGCGGGACGAGTTCATCACGATGCTGGCGACGCGTTTCGATCTCGGGCCAGAGGCCGCGCAGTCCAAGACTGTGCTCTTGTCGCGACTCGAACTCCTGATCAAGCGACGGCGCAGCGAAGGAGAGATCACGGCTCTCGTCGTGGACGAAGCACAGAGCCTCAGTGATGAGCTGCTGGAGGAGGTTCGGCTTCTGGCCAATCTCGAAACGTCCTCGGAGAAGCTGCTGCCTCTTGTGCTCGCGGGCCAGCCATCCCTCCGGGACCGCTTGAACGACTCGCGACTCCTACAACTGAAGCAGCGCGTGGCACTGCGTTGCGAAATCGTTCCTTTCGGCATGCCGGAAACGGCGTCCTACATGTCGAGCCGCATCAAGACCGCGGGAGGCGATCCCCGCCGTCTGTTTACTCGTGAGGCCGTGGAGCTCATTCACTCATACTCCGGCGGCATTCCAAGAACCATCAACGTCGTCTGTGACAACGCGCTGCTCGCTGGGATGGCGGTGCAAAGGCGACCCGTGGACAGCGACCTCGTGCAGGAGGTCTGTCAGGACTTTGACTTATCGGGAGCACATGCCAGCGGTGTGGCGACGCGCACGACAGAAGTCGAGGTCGCGCAATCGTCTCAATCCGCCGAGGACAGCGCGGGTGCGCAGACGGGTGCCTATACCAGGCGTGGCAGCATGTTCAAGAACGCCGCGGCACGCGGATTCGCGTTGCTTGGTTCTCGCCGCTGACCGTTTCCTTTACCGGACCGACCACGATGAGCCGAATAGACGAAGCATTGAGACGGATCGAGACAGTCTGGGCGCCCGGTAGTTCGGAACCCGGGACCATAACGCCGGACCCGAAGGTTCTAGAGCGTTATCAATCGGAAGGCCCTGTTGCGCGAAAGCGGGAACTGCCCGTGCGGCGCGCGGCGAAGTCATCGCCTACACCGACAGCGACTGCGAGGCC
>Ga0207691_10002000_pt1 | contig 19939 bp, 12 predicted proteins | sample KBSM13metaG_FD_184327 | JGI IMG/M metagenome (GOLD analysis project Ga0207691, IMG submission 184327) | Miscanthus rhizosphere microbial communities from Kellogg Biological Station, Michigan, USA - KBS M1-3 metaG (SPAdes) (version 2) | ecosystem: Host-associated > Plants > Roots > Rhizosphere >... | reverse complement strand
CCACTGAGGATTGAAGAATTGCGGTACGACATACGCGTAATACGCGCTGCTGCCGCCGTCGACCGCGAAGACCTCGCCGCGTTTCGGGTTCAAGGCCACGCCACCAGGGGCGATCAGGCGGCTCGCGGGCCCTTGAATCAGCGCGCGCGGGGGGACATCGCCGTTATCGTCGATGTTCCACACGCCAATGAAGCCAGGCCCTGTCCTCCCGGTGGACGCTTCTAACGCTTCCTCGAATTCCTCCCGCGTCCGCGGACGGTCGAGGCGATACGGCTCGAGCAGCTTTTCACGCATGCTTTGTTGCGCGAGGAAAATCCGGCCGGTGCCAGGATCGACCGCGACCTGACGAAAGTGGGCCAAGCCCGTCCTCGGACCCGCAATCACCGTTCGGGGCGCGATGTCGCCGCTGTCAGTCCGGTTGAACGTGAGCAGACCAATCGTTGCAAGCGAGCGGCTGGCGGCAACGATGATGTTTCGCACGGGATCGACGGCCACGCCGACCACATCGAGGAGCCTCGTCTTCTCACCATACAGGGCACGCTTCGGCGCGACGTCGCCGTTCGCCGTTCGATCGAAGACGAAAATCGCACGGGCCGTCGTGTCACCCACGAAGATTTCATCGTGGACCGGATCGACGGCAATCGTCTGGGGGCGGATCAGCCGCGTTCTCGATCCTTGAATGACACGAATCGGAGGCTCCTCCCCAGACGCTCCGCCTCGGAACACGAGAATTGCGCCGCCCAGCGCCACAGGAATCGAGATCTCGTCGTTGACCTCGTCATGCGCGATGCCGTGCATCGTCCGGCTCAGATACGTGCTCTGCCCCTCGATCACTCGTTCCGGTTTCATGTGCCCGTTTGCCAACCTGGCAAACACCGAGACTCTCGGCACGCTGACTCAATTCGGCACGATGAGGGCGTCGCGCTTGGAGTCGTAGGCGGCCGCGGACGCGTTCGTGAACGCGAGCGCGGGCGTTCCCTCGGGCGCGTTGCGGATGATCCGTTTGGGCGCCGTATTGCCGCTCGCGCTTCGATCAAAGACGAGCGCGCTATGGTCCGCATAATTCGCCACCCAGAGCTCATCCTGCTTCGGGTCGACGGTGACATCGACCGGACCAACGATCTGGGTGCGGTCTCCCTTGATCATCCGCACCGGCTCGACATCGCCATCAGCCGTACGCCGGAAGAACCGCACCGAGCTGTCACCGTAATTGGCGACGATGATCTCATCGCGCGCGGCGTCGACCTCGAGGCCCATTGGCCAGTTCAAGCCAGTGCGAGGGCCGGCGATGCTACGCACCGGCTTGGCGTCGCCGCCCGCCGAGGCCTCGAAAACCTTGATCGACGGTGGCTCGAACCGTCCAGGCTGGTACGACTGAGGCTCATGCGACAGCGGATCGTACGGACTATAAGGCCGCAGCTCAGTCCAGTTCCCGTGGTTGGCCACGACCAATTCGTTTCTGCTGTCGTCGAAATCGAGTCCGTGCGGATCGGCGAGTCCCGTTGCATAACCCCGGATGCTGCGAAGCGGCGGCTGCATATCGGACGCCCCGCGCCGGTAGATCACGATCCCACTCAATTGCTGAACCGAAATCGCAACCTCGTTTCGGCGCACGCTGACCGACGCGTCCCACGACTGATGAGGCGTCTCGAGCTGCCGCACCGGCCGAACCGGGCCCGTCTGGTCGTATCCGAAGACGACGACGCCACCTCCGTCGTTGTTGACGGCATAGACTTCCTTGCGCTCCGGATCAACGTCCATGCCCGCGACGAACCCGATCCCAGTGGCAGGTCCCATCACTCGCGTCTCGTGCTCCGTGACCTCTCTCGATGTTGAACCTGCCGCCTTGTCGTACGACAGCACGCTGGAGAGACTCGAGTCGGTGAAGAAGGTCCGTCCGACCTCTGGGTCGACGGCCACAGCATCGAACGTTGGGTAGGGATCGAAGACCGTGCGCGCCGGCATCACGTCGCCGCCGTGCACGTCGGCAGGCGCCCAGTCGCCAGTCGTGCGGCGCTCACCGCCGATATCATGGCCAGCGCCCCCGCCCCGCGTCTGAGTGTACTCGTTGCGATCGGGTATCAGGCAGATCGTCGGCTCACGCGCGCTGACGAGCGCCAACGGCAGCGAATCCGCTGTGATTGCCGGCTCCCATCGATCGCCCGCCAGCAGCCACACCCCAGCGATGCCGACTAGCAAGAGCCGCGTTCGCATCGGGACCTTTCAACGAGACTGCCGCCTTTTACCACGAAAGCTCGCTGTCCGAAAGCCTGGATTACCTACTAGAACGTCAGCTTCGCCCCCACTTGAATCTGGCGCGACGTCGTAACCGTGAACGTGACTCGGCCCCACGTCGGCGCGATCACGGGCGACCCGTCAGCCGCGACCCCCGTAAAGGCAATGCGCCCCGAGGGGATTGCGAAGTTGGCTCTGTTGGGCACGTTGAACGCTTCGATCTTGACCTGCAGGGTGCATAAATTTAGATCCGGTTCATTCCGTCGAACCGGGAGTGAAGCAGACAGGAGCCGATGCGTAGAATTGGCTACGGAGGCTTCGTGCTCTTTTTCGAGTCACGGGCAGAGTGATATACCTGGTGCTGCGTCGGCTTCTCCAACTGCTGCCTTGCGGGTGCGATCGAACGACTTCAAAGAGCTGGAAATCGTCGTGCTCCGCCACGAACTCGCCGTTCTCCGCCGAGCGCGCACGCGTCCCGTATGGACGACGGTCGACCGGCTCTTCCTCGCCGCGGCGAGTCGTCGGTTCCTAGCTCGGGAACGCTGGCGGTCGTTCATGATCACGCCAGCGACGTTGCTTCGATGGCACCGGCGGTTGGTCGCGAAACGGTGGACCTTCACGCATCAGGGTCGACCACCGATGCGACGCGAGATTCGAGACCTCGTGCTCCGTGTCGCGCGAGACAACTCGCGGTTGGGCTATCAACGGATTGTTGGTGAGTTGAAGGGCCTGGGCATACCTCTCTCAGCGACGACGGTGCGGACCTGGGTGAGGGCCACGGGCCTTGGGCCGTCGTGCACGTAAGGGATCACCTGGCGCGAGTTCGTGCGCATACACCGGAACAGTCTGTTGGCCGTCGATTTCTCTACGGTGGAGACGCTGTAGCTGCAACGGCTCTACGTCCTCTTCTTCATCGAGTTGGGCAGCCGTCGTGTGCATCTGGCAGGATGCACACCGTATCCCGGCGCGCCGTGGGTCCTCCAGCGCGCTCGCCAACTGACCTGGACGGTGGCGTGCTGCCCGGAACCCGTTCGCTTCCTGCTTCGCGATCGGAACGAGAAATTCACCGACCAGTTTGACGACGTGTTCCGGAGTGACGGGATCGAAATCATTCGCACGCCGTTCCGCACCCCGCAAGCCAACGGGGTGGCCGAGCGGTTCGTGCGCACCGTCCGCTCGGAGTGTCTCGACTGGCTGCTCATTCTGAACCAGGAACACCTTAAGCGCGTTCTCGAGGTGTTCGTAACCCATTACAACGAACACCGGCCCCATCGAGCATTGTCGCTCGCGCCACCCGAGCCACGACGTTCATCGGCCGCGGCGGCGGCTGGCGAGGTTCGCGTTCACCGTCGCGATCGTCTTGGTGGCGTGATTCACGAATACATCTTGGCGGCGTGATCAGGTTTGCACCCTACAGGCTTCGGCAACTCCGCGACGCCGGCGATGCGGCATACAAGGCTGCACAGGCGAAGAACCAGGATCAGGTTCTCGACGCGGCTGACAAGATGACGACTGCCTGCTCGACGTGCCACGACCTGTATCGCGAGAAAACACCGCGCTGCATGCCTTAAGGAAACTTTTTCGCCCCGACGGGTCAGTGCTCCCTGTCTCGCGCTGGTGTCACCGGTTTAGCCGCGGCCGGCTCGATGTGAACGAAGACGTCAGCGACCCAACCCAGTTGCTCCCGCACTCGACTTCTCACGCGCCCGCCGATCACGATGACACCCACCAGAAACGCCGCCAGTGTTTCGATTCGCCCATGGCCGTAGGGGTGATTCTCGTCAGCCGGCTTAACCCTACGATCATGCCAAGCAACACGACGGTCGACGCGAGCACATCGCCTGCGAACTCGACACCCGTCGCGAAAACGGAGGTCGATCGCGTGACCAGTCCGACGACGATATTGAGCGTTGCCAGGAGTGCACTGGCGACGATGCCCACCAGTGCGACTCTGCGTCCCGTTCGTGCGGTGTCATCGACGTGCGCGTTCATCAATCCATTATCCGGGCACCCCCATCGCTTTTACAGAACCGCATTAGCCACGGTGCGCGGTAGGGTGCAATCCGAGGCCGATGCCATCTGGTCCGCTACTTGACCATCGACCTTGATGAGAAGACCTGAGCGATGCGACGCGCGAAATCGACAGCCGATGCTCGAGGGCGACTGGTGCGGTGGACCTGAAGCGCCCATCGCGCCTGCTCGGCGTGGCGAACGACTTCGCGCGTCTCCTTATATGAGGTCGGTCGCTCGGCGAAGTCGAGCGCATCCGGATTGACGCGACCGAGGCGAAGTGCTGCAGGCACGCGTCGATGGCAGGCGCAGGCTGTGCTGTCCGAGGCGAGGCCACAATGCGCTTTTGTAAACGCTTCGATCGCCGTGCGGGCATGCTGCAGGCGCTTGCGAAACAACTCTGCGGATATCCCCAGGGCTTCCGCGGACTCCGGGCCTGAAAGATCCAGGATCTCGCCGAGGACGTACGCGAGACGATGAGGCCGATCGAGACACTGGAGCATGCCGAGCGTGCAGCCGATCTTGACCTCCTCGATAAGCAGCGATCGCTCGGAATCAGACGGCCCGTTCGACGAGAGGCCCTCGCCCAAGTCCTCGCCGAACCGCTGGAAGTTCAAATGCATCCGCTCTACGGGACTCTTCTTCACGTCGAGGATGTAGTTGACGGCAATGCGATAGATCCACGTCTTGAGCTTGCTGCGGAAATCGAACTGCGCGAGTCGCGTGACGATTCGAACCAGGATTTCCTGCGTCGCGTCCTCAGCATCCTCTCGATTCCATACCATGCGGAGAGCCAGGCCGTAGACGTCGCCCTGAAGCGCTTCGATGAGGTGATCGAGAGCTTCGCGGTCCCCGTCGATCGCTTTGCGTGCGAGGCCCTCCAGCGCATTCGGCATCATGGTCACCGTTCCAGCAGCGCCTTCAGTGTTGCCAACTCAGACTGCAGAAGAGCGCGTTGCGCGTCCAGCGCACCTTCAACATGCTCCAGTGTCACGGGCGGGGCGTGCAGCACGAAGCTGTAAATACATGTTCCACGCGCCGTGTCGGTCACACGCGAGTGCGCGATGCCAACGCCTCCGTCAGGGAACGTCAGGTACCAGTCGACGACTCCGGTTTCCGCGTCCGCTGTCACGCCTAAGCCGACATCCACCGCTCCAACGGGCGTCTCGAGACGAGCGTGACCACTCCCTGCCGACACGAAGGCATGCGCCCAACGTGGCAGATTCGCGGGTTCGCGCAGAAATTCAAACACCTTGCGACGCGGTGCCGCTATCTCGATTCCTTGAACGTCGAACATTCGCATGGGGCCGCCTCCTTATGCCTGTCAAATCGTCTAGTTCTTTTGACGAGCACGGAACGCCCACTGTGAAACGCCTTGGCCGAAACCGCGAAGTTGCGCGACTCAGCTGGCAGCGTCAACGATTTCAAAGGACGAGCACAGCAGCTCGCCCGCGGGGAAGCTTCGTGCGGGCAGCTCTACTACTACTTTGCGTTTTATCGAAGAAGATTTACCGGAATGTTCCAAGCGATCGTGGGCAGCCTCTTGCGTGACGCCGAATGCCTCTGCGATGAGCAGGATCACGGCCGGCGAGCTAAACATCACCCCAAATTCAATAACGCTGGTTCGCGTTGCGCGAACTATGCCATCACATTCACGCACGTCGCTGAGGGACCTCTCGCCCTTACGAACGTCCGCCTCAGGCAGTGAGCATCGTCACCGAGGAACTGGTCAAAGACCAGTTGATGACGAGTGTCGCCGACGTGATGCGCTACGTGCCCGGCGTCACCACACACCAGGGCGAGAACAACCGTGACCAGGTCATCATGCGCGGCAACAGTTCATCCGCTGATTTCTTCGTCGATGGCGTGCGTGACGACGTGCAGTACTTCCGCGACCTGTACAACCTCGATCGCGTGGAGGTACTCAAGGGACCCAATGCGCTGACATTTGGCCGCGGTGGCGTCGGGGGCGTCGTTAACCGCGTCGTCAAGAACGCGAGCTTCATGCCGCTTCGCGAGGTCTTCCTGCAGGGCGGTCAATACGGCAACAACCGCCTCACGGCCGACATCGATCAGCGGCTGACCGGCAAAGTCGCGCTCCGCGTGAACGGAATGCTCGAGGATTCAGACAGCTTCCGCGACGGCGTCGCTCTCGAGCGGCAGGGGATCAACCCCACGATCACATTCCTCCCAAGTGACCGTACACGTGTGACCGTTGGATACGAGTATCTGCGCGACCGCCGCATTGCCGACCGTGGCATCACGTCATATCAGGCGCGCCCCGCGTCCGTTCCGATCGAGACGTTCTTCGGCGATCCCAACCAGAGCCACGTTCGTTTGGACGTCAATCTCGGATCCTTCAACGTGGAACATCGGTTCGGCCGCGCAACCGTCCGCAACAGAACGCTTGTTGGCGACTACGGACGCTTCTATCAGAACTTCGTTCCGGGTGCGGCCAGCGCCGATGGCACTCAGGTCAGCCTGACTGCCTACAACAACGCGACTGACCGCACGAACGTGTTCAATCAGACCGACGTGACGCTCACCGCAGCGACTGGCTCCGTTCAGCATGTACTCCTTGCCGGCGTTGAGTTCGGTCACCAGGCGACGGACAACTTCGGGCAGAGCGGATTCTTCAACAACACCGCGACGTCGCTCATCGTGCCGCTGAGCGATCCGACGACGTCCATTCCGGTGACCTTCCGGCAGAATGCAACCGACGCCGACAACCACGTGACCACGTTCGTTGGAGCCGCGTTTGTGCAGGACCAGGTCCAGCTCTCGCAACACCTGCAACTGCTCGGTGGTCTGCGGTTCGACAGATTCGATCTCGAGTATCACAACAATCGAAACGGGGACACGCTCGCGCGTCCGGATAATCTGGTGTCGCCGCGCGCCGGTGTCGTCATGAAACCTGCGGAACCCGTGTCGCTCTATGGCAGCTACAGCGTCTCGTATCTTCCGAGCTCGGGCGATCAGTTCTCGTCGCTAACCGTCATCACCCAACAAGTCGAACCGGAGAAGTTCACAAACTACGAGGTGGGTGTGAAATGGGATTTCGCGCCGAGCCTGTCGTTCACGACCGCGGTGTATCGGCTGGACCGCACTAACACGCGCGCGACGGATCCAAATGACCCCACGCGCATCATTCAAACAGGCTCTCAGCGAACACATGGATACGAAGCATCGTTGACGGGCGAGATCGTCCGCCACTGGACAGTCGTGGGTGGCTACGCGTATCAGGACGCGTACGTCAGCAGCGCCACGGTCTCCGCTGCGGCCGGAGCGACCGTCGCACAAGTGCCGCACCACACGTTCTCACTGTGGAACAACTTTCAGATTCATCCGCGCCTGTCGGCCGGTCTTGGACTTAGCCAACGCTCGGACATGTTCGCCGCCATCGACAACACAGTCGTGCTGCCCGGGTTCGTCCGAGCCGATGCGGCCGGGTTCTTCGCCCTTACGCGCCAGGTTCGCCTGCAAGTGAACGTGGAGAACATCACCGACAAGAAGTATTACGTGAACGCGGACAACAATACGAACATCTCGCCCGGATATCCGCGGGCCGTTCGCGTCGCACTCAGCACGCGCTTCTAAAGAAGCGCTGCCGCGCAGTGCGCTACGGCGTAGCGGATGTCTTGTAAGAGTGAGTCGACCTCACACAGGCTGTGGCTACTGAGCACTTCGTACGCGTTGCGTTGATTGAGGTTGCGGGCATTCTCCAATAGCCTGCAGGCGTGTGGTCCATCCTCGTTTCGCTACTCCACTCATTCCGATTGCTCGTTCAGTAGCGCGTCTCTTCGCGACCAGGCTGTGTATCGCGAGCATCTCTTTGTAGCTGCTTCCAGGTGCGCACCCCTGCAGGAGAGCGACTCCCAATCCACCCTCTTTCAGGCCCTGTTCCATCAGTCTCACGATCTGCGCCACCTGTTCCAGCACATGGTGACCACCGTTGATAGCGTGACATACCCAATTCGGGTCGCCTGTCGTTGCGGACGGCCGAGCGCTGTGGTAGGGTCCCCCTCGGCGGGGTCACAGTTCGAGGGTCTCCTGGTCCTTGGTTGGGCGCCCCCATCGGCGCCCACTGCTCAAAGGAGGACAGTGTGCACCGATTCCTCTGGGTACCGCTTCTCCTCGTCGGAGTGTTCTTCCCTTCCATTGCCACAGCCCAGGGGTCGATAGGGGGCGTGGTCAAAGACGCTCAGGGCGCGGTCCTGCCGGGCGTCACCGTCGAGGCCACCAGCCCGGCGCTCATCGAGAAGGTGCGCTCGGTCATCACCGACGGCACTGGCCAGTATCAAATCGTCGACCTGCGGCCGGGCACCTATTCCCTGTCGTTTATGCTGACGGGCTTCAATGTCGTCAAACGTGACGGCATCCTGATCGCCGGATCGTTCGCCGCCACCGTCAACGTCGATCTCACGGTTGGTTCGCTCAACGAAACAATCACGGTCACGGGCGCATCGCCCACGGTGGACGTGCAGAGCACAAAGCGCAGCAACGTCATCCCGGCGGAAGTCATCGACGCGCTCCCGGCTGCACGGAGCCAGTACCTGCTGGCGGTGCTCGTCCCGGGCGCTATAAAGAGCGGCGGTGTACAAGACGTCGGCGGCACGCGCTCGATGCAGATCACGACGTTCTCTATCCACGGCAGCCGGCCCTTCGACCAGCGCCTGATGATTAACGGCATGACGTCGCGCAATCTGCTCTCGTCGGCGTGGGCCAGCAACTTCGTGCCCGACATGGGCACGGCCGCGGAGGTCGTCATCGACTATTCCTCGGGCACGTCCGAGTCGGTCGGCGGGGGCATGGGTATGAACGTGATCCCTAAAGAAGGTGGCAACCGATTCGTGGGGTCGTTCTTCGTCTCGGGTGCGAACGGGTCGATGCAATCCAACAACGTCACAGACGAGCTGATTGCGCAGGGCTTGACCACGCCGAACAAGCTGAAGCGCGTTTACGACGTCAACCCGTCGGGCGGCGGGCCCGTCTTCAAGGATAGGCTGTGGTTCTACGCCTCGCTGCGCTTCCAGGAGAGCTCCGTCTTCCAGGCTGGCGCCTTTGCCAACAAGAACGGCGGCGACTTGTCGAAGTGGACCTATGAGCCCGATCTCAGCAAGCCCGGCGAGGGTCGGCTGACGGTGATCCCGAGCGGGAGCGTCAGGCTGACCTGGCAGGCCACGCCGAGGAACAAGATCAGCTTCTCGGCCGAGCCGCAGGTCCGCCACTGGATCAATGCGCTGGCGGCGACGTTTTCGCCCGAGATCTATCCGGACTGGCAGTTCAACCACGAGTCGCTGACCACGGCCACGTGGACGGCCCCTGTGACAAACCGCCTGCTCCTCGAGGCGAGGTACGCCAACCATGCCGAGGGCTTCGTGGACAAGTACCCCGAGCCGGACGATCCGTACCGGCGCGCGATTCCGGTGCGCGAAGCGACGACCGGATTCCTCTATCGAGGAAAGGGCTACTGCTGTCTGCCGGTGTTCTTCGGCACGCAGAACGCGCCGTTCACGCAGCAGGCGTCGGCCTCGGTGTCCTACATCACCGGCGCGCATGCGCTCAAGGCGGGCTTCCAGAACGACTTCGGTACTCTGGAGCAGCAACAGCTCGACAACGAGCAGGGGTTGTTCTACACCTTCAACAACGGCGTGCCGAGCGCGATCCAGCAGCACGCCCTGCCGTTTACCCAGACGACGCACTTGTCGCTGGACATGGGGATCTTCGTCCAGGATCGGTGGACGTTCAAACGGGCGACGATCAACGCCGGCGTGCGCCTGGACGTGTTCAAGAACAAGTTCCCGGAGCAAACGCTCGGCCCGGCCTCGTTCGTGCCGAACCGCAACCTCGTGATTCCGGAAACGCCCTACGCCAACCTGAAGGACATCACGCCGCGGGTCGGCGTGGCCTACGACCTCTTCGGCAACGGCCGGACGTCGCTCAGGAGCAGTTGGGGCAAGTACATGATCGGTCTCAGCCCGTTGACCGGTAACCCGGTCTCGCTGTTGGCCTACACCGCGAACCGCAGTTGGACGCCCACCCTGCCGCCGGGGCACCCGAACTACTACATCCCGCAGTGCGACCTGAACAACACGGCGGCCAACGGGGACTGCGGCGCGCTGGACAACGCGCTCTTCGGTCAACTCCGCCCCAGTGCGGCGATCGATCCGGACACCATCAGCGGTTGGGGCAACCGCGCCTGGAACCAGGAGTTCTCGGCGAGCGTGCAGCAGGAGGTCCTGCCGCGCGTCGCCGTGGACTTCGGCTACTTCCGGCGCTGGTACGGCAACTTCACCGTGGTGGACAACCGCGCCGTGGGGCCGGCGGACTTCACGCGCTACAGCATCACCGTCCCGACCGACTCGCGCCTGCCTGACAGTGGACAGACGATCAGCGGACTGTACGAGCTGGTGCCGAGCAAAGTGGGACTGGTGGACAACATCACCACCTTTGCCGACAACTACGGCAAGCAGATCGAGCACTGGAACGGCGTGGACTTCACGGTCAACGCGCGACTGAGGGATGGTGTCACCTTGCAGGGCGGCTGGAGCACGGGACGAACGTCGACTGACAACTGCGACCTGCGGGCGCAGCTGCCAGAGATAACGATCCTGGCGGCCGGCGTCGCCCCGCGTCAGGGGGCTCCGGCAACCATCGGCCTGACCGGGATTCCCGACAGCCAGTGCCACGTCGACAGCAAGTTCCTCCACCAGTACAAGTTCCTGGGGACGTATCTGGTGCCGAAGATAGACGTGCAGTTCGGCGTCACGTATCAGGCGACGCCGGGGCCCGAGATCAACGCGAACTACGTCGTCACGCAGGCCTTGACCAACCCGTCAACGCCGCTCTCGGGCGGCCTGCGATTCGTGAACGTCCTGGCACCTGGCACGGAGTACGTGAAGCACATCCAGCAGCTCGACATCCGCTTCTCGAAGCTCCTGCGCTTCGGCCGCACGAGATCGACGCTGAGCATGGACCTGGCCAACGCGCTCAACGCCAACTTCTCGCAGGCCATCACGCAGGCCTACGGCCCGCGATGGACCTATCCCGTGAGCATCATGGACGGTCGGCTCGTCAAACTGAGCGCCCAGTTCGACTTCTAGTATTGAAAGACCTGTGTCAAGCCAGCTGGCTGTTCGATAGCACGTGTTCTGTTGGTCGTTCGATATCACCTCGTAGCCCTGCACCCCGCTTATCAAGCCATCCGGGTGCAGGGCGCGTTTGAATGAGCTGGGTTGGTCGGGTCCAGTCATCTGATCGGCCGAGCGGCAACGACGATGAATCACTCTAGTATTCGCGGGTCGAGACCGCACAATGATTCGTCGGGAGCTGCCTCGCTCTGAGAACGCGAGTTCGAGACTGGAGTTTCTATCGCACAAAAACCTCAAGGGCGTAATGTCCGACAACGAGGTCGGAGTCGGTGACACAGCTACGCAGCACGGTAGTAATAGTTCAGCATGCCACCAATCCGTTGACGGCGGCGCGTCCTTGACCACTGGCTCGCTTGAGCGGCTGAATCAACTCGTTACCGATGCCTTGATGGTTCCGCTCGCTATGGTAGTGCGTCACGAACTCGGCTAGGACACACCAATCACGCGCCCGGCCTCATCGCCGTCGGGCAGGCGCATCGTCGCCACACCAGAAGGTGGCGGTCTACACCTCCGTTGCGACCGCATCGCCGCATGGCTGTCTCAGACGTCGGTTCAGTTACAGCCCGGCCCAATCACCCGTCCGTTGAACTCACAGCGCGAACATCCCTCCAAGGATGACCTTCATGAGCGTTGCTCCGGCCCAATTTGCGGTCCAGACTTTCGCGTGTTAGACTCCGCGCCGCCATCGACGAGCGCGTCATCTGAGGCCGCCCGTCATCCCAGGGGAAAGGCACGAACCATGGTGCCATTTTTCATCCCCGCGTCTACCCTCCGCGATTCTCTCGTCCTCGCTTTTCTACCGCACAACGTTCTCGGTTCAGGCGGGGTTCCGAAGGGAGGCTACGATGAACGCCCAAAGAATCGCGGGGCTCCTCGTATGGTGTGTGCTACTTCTGCCAACCGCCGCGTGGGCGCAGGCGGAGACCGGTAACATCGCGGGCGTCGTCAGAGATTCGTCTGGCGCCGTGATGCCGGGCGTCACGGTGGAGGCTGCCAGCCCCGCCTTGATCGAAAAAGTGCGTGTTGGTGTCAGCGACCACCAAGGCCTTTACCGCATCGTCGATCTAAGGCCTGGTCTTTACACGGTCACGTTCACGCTGCCGGGCTTCCGCACGTTCAAGCGGGAAGGCATCGAGTTGACGACCGGATTCACGGCAATCGTGAATGGCGAGATGAACGTCGGCACCATCGAGGAGACGGTCACCGTTACTGGGGCGTCGCCGGTGGTGGATACCCAGAACGTGATCCAGCAGACCACCATCTCGCGCGCGGCGCTCGACGCGCTCCCGACCCCACGACGTCCCGCTCAATTCATCACGCTCATTCCCGCAGCCAATGCGGGCGGCACAAACTTCCACGATGTCGGCGGCGCGGGAAGCGACAGAGGATTCTTCGGCGTCCACGGTCAGCGTCCCGATGACATGACCTACAACTTCGGCGGTATGGATAACCGGGTGTTCAGTGGCGGTGGTTTCCAATACAACGCTCACACGTTCGAGGAAGTCGTCGTGCAGACCGCCGCCGGGTCCGCTGAATCGTCGACAGGCGGCGTGCAGATCAACATCGTCCCCAGGGAGGGCGGCAATAGATTCTCTGGAAGTTTGAGTGGCGAGTTCACGGGTCCGAAGCTGACGAGCGAGAACCTGACGGACGATCTGCGTGCCCGCGGCCTCACAGCGGCACCTTCAATCCGACAGTACGGTGACGTCGGAGGAGGCGTGGGCGGTCCTATCACGCGGGATCGGCTATGGTTCTTCGGCTCGGCCCGTTGGGAGGATCGATCCGTCTACCAAGCCGGCAATTACTACAACAAGCGACAGGGCACCTTATTCTACGAGCCCGACTTGAGCCGGACGGCCTACAACCGTGATTTCTCCAAGGACGCCGGGGTCCGATTCACGTGGCAGGCTGCGGCGAAGCACAAAGTGAATCTCTCCTACACGCAGCACCCGGCATGCCAGTGCGTCTTTGCTCTCCTGGAGCAAGTGAGTCCTATCTTCGCGCCAGAAGCCACGGCCGAGCATCATTACGACCCTCAGTTCTTGGCGGTCGCCAATTACACATTCCCCGTCACGAATCGACTCCTGATTGAAGCGGATGTGTCTAGGAGTGCCTATTACCGCAGCCAGAAGAGGCTGCCAGGCGTGGGGTACGACGTCATCTCGGTCACGGATACGGGGCTGAATCTCAAGTACGGCGCTCGAGACACCTACTATCAGACACTGCATGACAATCGCTGGCACGAACGGCTAACGACGTCCTACATCACGGGGGCGCATAGCTTCAAAGTCGGTCTCGACTTGAACCAGTTCAACCAGGGTCTGAAGGAATACACCGATCCGTTCCTCGTCAACCAGGCCACGTCGTACACGTTCAGGAACCAGGCGCCGGTGTCGGTCACGATCCACACGGGGCCATACGGCCCGTATCAGGAGGCAACGGAAAACGGGATTTACGCGCAGGATCAGTGGACGATCCGCAGGCTGACGCTGAACCTCGGCCTGCGATACTCGGTCTACGATGCGTTCATCCCGGAATCGCATTTGCCCGCAGGTCCGTTTGTTCCCGCGCGCGATTTCCCGGCTGTGGAGCACTCGCCCGAGTGGAAGAATCTCAGCACACGGGTGGGCGCCGCCTACGATCTGTTTGGTGATGGCAAGACGGCGCTCAAGGTGGCGCTGGGCCGGTATCCGCAACGCAACACGGGCGTCGCCGTGAACCTCCCCGTGATGAACCAAGCGCTCAACACCACGCGGACCTGGGGGGATGCAAACGGGAATTACGTCCCCGACTGCGATCTCGTCAACCCTGCGGTCAACGGCGAGTGCGGTGCGTGGAGCGATCTCAATTTCGGGAAGGTCATTGGCGGGAGCACCCGCTTCGCCAGCGACGCGCGAGAAGGCTTCAACCTGGAGAACTACAACTGGCAAAGCGCGATTACTGTTCAGCGCCAACTGTGGCAGAACACGCGACTCGAGGTCGCGTACTTCCGCACCTGGTACGGCGCTTTCCAGGTGCTGGACAACCAGCTCGTCACGCCGGCAGATTACGATCCGTTCTGTATCACCGCGCCCGTGGATAGTCGACTACCGAGCAGCGTGAGCGGCCAGCAATTCTGCGACAACTACGACATCAAGCCAGCGAAGTTCGGCTTGGTCGACAACCTGCGGACCCAGGCGTCACACTACGGCAAGCAAGTCGAAATCTTCAACGGCATCGACTTCACGGTGAACAGCCGGTTCGCGCAGGGGGGACGCTTCGAGGGGAGCCTGACGACGGGGAGTACCCTGACCGACAACTGCCTTTTGATTGACTCGCCCTCGACTGTCGTCGCGGGATCGCCTGCAGGCGCGCAGCTGGCGCTGCCGACGCAGGATGCAAGGCCTGGCTTCTGTCGAGTCAGCACGCCATGGTGGTCCGGTGGGACGGCGGTCGGTTTCAACGTCGTCTATCCGCTTCCTTGGAAAATCCAAACCAGCGCGATCTTCCAGAACAAGCCAGGGTTCCCGATCAGGGCGAGCTATGTGGCGACGAACGCGGAGATCAGGCCGTCGCTCGGCCGGCACCTCGCGTCGTGCCCCAGCCAGACGGCTGCCACATGTAATCAGACCGCGACGATCAATCTGATCCCAAACAACACGCTCTACGGGGAGCGGATCAAACAGGTGGATCTTCGTTTCAGCCGGTTCTTCCCGCTCGGGGGAAAGGCCAGAGTGCAGGCGAACGTCGACATTTACAACGTACTCAACGAAAACACGGTCCTCAACGAGCAAACGCGGTACAACACGACGAATAACCAGTGGCGGAACGCAATACAGATCATGGGCGGGCGATTCGTCAAAATCGGCGGCCAGCTCACGTTCTAATCGGGGATCGGGGATCGGGGATCGGGGGCCGCCCCCCGATCCCTGACGCGTGTCAACGACGCCCGTTACCAGGCCTTCAATCCCGTAACGACGACGCCCGAGCGTGGCGTGCTCGCGCGCGACACTATCTCCGGGCCTTCGAACGCCCGCGCCGACCGTCCTCCGTATGGCGACAGCGGACTGGCGTATCTGTCGAATGAAGGCAGGGTCTCGAGCGTGTCCATGCCAATTAACCGGACGGTGCCGGTGCCTTACACGACTATCGTGTCGAGTCGATGACGCGGGTGACAAGTGGGAACGTCTGGGCGGCTGCTACCGGCGTTGAACCAGTCAGCGACTCGGAACTATCGCAGGCGACAACAAACACGAGGCTCAAGAACACGCCCAGGACGGCGCATCTTTGACGACTGAGCGGAACCCTCGTTCATAGCACTATTGTGCCGTGCTGCCGAGTCTCAGACATACTGGAGCGGTTTGTCAGAAGTGCCGCCATGAGTCAGTCGACCGTTGGCCAAATGCATCTGCCGGCAGCGCCGGCCGCCGTCGCAAACGTGGCGGACCTTCCTCACCAATCACGCGCGCCAGATCTTGGCCGCCGATCTCTTCGTCGTGCCGACGGTCACGTTTCGGCTGCTCTTTGTCCTCGTGATCCTCGCGCACGACCGTCGCCGAGTCGTACACGTCGCGGTCACCGAGCATCCGACCGCGGCCTGGACGGCCCAACAGCTTCTACATGCGCTCGCGAACCCATCTCGCGCTTGACAAGGACACGCCGTGGCCGCGTCCGGTCACACCGCCGTCAGCCGGTCGCATTGTCGCCATTCCGGAAGTCGGCGGTCTGCATCACCGTTTCGACCGCATCGCCGTGTAGCCGTTGTGCAGCGTCGATTGCCGTTACAGCCGACCGTCCCCCCGTCCGTTCAACACGTCTGCGTTGCAGTGAATTACTGCCGATGTCAACGATCTTTAGAGCACTGGTCGGGTATAGAGCGAGGAAACTCACACCCGCGTTGGAGGCTTCGAAATGGAGTGCCCTGTCCTCGTTTCGACTTTTCGGTAGGCACAACTCGCGCGTTGCCCGTCTGGATCACGCGATCACGCGCCCGGCACCGACTTTTCGCTAGCCACAGCCTGTCTGAAACCATCGCAGGTCGTTGAATTCGTGTCGATCGGCGGTCGTATCGACTTCTCGATAGCCACAGGCCATCAGAAAGTAAATCGGAACCCAATCTGCCCCGACCGCTGCTCCGGGCGCTGGAAGTCTCCCGCGAAAGCGACCGGTTGGAGTAGCGTCGGATCGCGCTGTCCCGCGTTCGCCCCGGTCGGCAGCGTCACACGCCGGTTGTTGAGCGCTCCCGCGGAGCCACCGGCAATGATCTGACTCGGATTCAGCGCGTTGAACACGTTGAACACTTCCGCAATCAGCTCGACCCTCGCGGTGCCGGGGAGGCCAAAGACTTTTGACACGCGGAGGTTCAGCTGTGACTGCGGCCACGCCCGGCCGCAGTTGATCAAGGTGCAGTCGCCAATCTCCTCGACTTCGCCGATACCAGTGTCGGCGTTGTACTTACCCGCCTTGTACGCCTTCGTTGGAAGGTCCGTCACCTGGCCGTCAAGATTGAGATCGCGACCATCGATCAGCGCCATCGGGAGCGCCGATCGATAGAGGAAGATAGGCGCCACCCGGAATGCGAACGGCAGCTCTACGACCGCACTCACGCTGACGCGGTGGCGGGCGTCCGTCGTCAGGTTCGGGCCGAACTGCACCGGCGCGTCGAACGGATCGTTCGCGTCGACGATATTCGAGACATTCAGCTCGTCGGCCGAGTTGCCGATGTTGCTCATGCCGCTGGAGAGTGTGTACGACGCTGTGTAGTCGACGCCCTTCGACATCCGTCGACGAGCACTGACGATCAGGGCGTTGTACTTGCTGCGCCCCCGACTGACCGCGGGCCGATTACCTGCGGTGTCGGGGCTGAGCGCGACGGGCAATCGGGCAGAGATCCTGCGGACCGTCGTGCCGGTAATCCGGGTGTTCAGCTGCGGTCGGAAGTTCAGATCCCGTCCGAGCGAGTTGACGTAATCGACGTTGATGTACGTATCGGATGTCAGCTCGTGAGACCAGCCTGCGTTCGTCTGCAGCTGGCGTGGCTGCTGCAAACGGGGATCCACCCACATCCCGTTCAGGGGGATTGGCGAGGCCTGGTTCTGACTCGCGATATTCGAGAGCGGCTGACCGGCGCGATAGAACGTGCCGTCCGGGTTCCGGATGCCGGCCGGGGTCTCGACGTTGAACACTTGACCGAATCGGCTGCCATTGGCATCGGCCGCCGCGAGGAGCCAGTTCGAGTTGATGTAACCGAAGTCGGTGTAGATCCCCCAGCCGGCGCGAATGATGTCGCGGCCGTTGCCTTTGAGGTCGTATACGGCACCGATTCTCGGTTGGATGTTGTTTCGGTCCGTTTGTGTATCGAGGTCAAAGTTTTCCAGACCGATGATGCCGTCGAGCAGGCCTGCCCGTGCGGCCGACTGGATCTTGACGAAATTCGGGTTGAGCGACTGGTCGATCGCAAGCCCCGTGACGATGTCGTAGCGCAGCCCGAGATTGAGGGTCAAACGGCTCGACGCCCGCCAATCGTCCTGGATGTAAACCCCATACTGCTTGTTGGGAATGTCTGAGTAGGAGTTTCCCTGACTCAGTGTGACGAGCCGCACCGGACCGTTCGGATCGTTCAACAGCATCGTGTTGACGATGACGTCCGCGGCGGTGTCCAGACGGGCAAACAACTCCGGCTCGTTGACGAAGCTGATACCGGTCTTGAAGTCGTGGCCGAGACCACCGAGCCCGGCCATGTGCCAGGAAAAGTCGTCACGGAACTGGTACTTGCGTTGTTTGGTCTGCTGCGGCGTATTGATATTGCCGCCAGTGATCACGCCGTTGGGGAAGGTCAGGTTCGGCGCCGAGGAACGAGCCAAAATCGCGTTCTCGAAGTCAGCAAACTGGATGATGACCTCGTTGAGCTTCGAGCCTCCCATCACCCAGTTGTAGTTCGCGTTCGCCGAATTCAACGTATTCGAGCTGTCGCCCCAGTTGTCGGGTGTGGTCACCGGCGACGCCCCATAAGGCTGGCTGTTGGTGTTGCGTCCATAGCGGACGGTCAGATATTGCGCAGGGTTCAGAACGGTCGTTATCTTTGCGGTGCCGATGTTCTCGCGGTACGCAATGGGGTAGATTCCATCCTGACTCGGGAAGAGACCCTGCGTGTTCACCGCCTGCTTCGTGTCCTGCTGGGTACGTTCCACGGCGGCGAAGAAGTGGATGCGGTCCTTGGCGATTGGCCCGCCGACACTGCCGCCAAACTGATTGCGTCGATAATCCTGCTTGGGCACGTTGGCGAGCTTCTGGGTCTGCGTCCGCACATTCATCGCGGCGTCACGGAACAGCTCGAAGAAGCTGCCCTGGTAGGCGTTGGTGCCGCTCTTGGTCACGACGTTCATCACGCCGCCATTGCTGCGACCGTACTCCGCCTTGAACCGCTGCGTCTGAAAGTTGAATTCCTGAATGGCCTCGAGCGGGAATTGCTGCAGCAGACCGCCAACCGTATCGTCGTTGTTGTCGCCGCCGTCAATCAGGTAATTGACATTCCGGCCGTTGCCACCGTTGATCTGTGGTGCGTACTGAGTCGTCTTCGTCGGGTCAGTGTGGAAGCCGAGACCGACACCGGGGACAGTCGCCGCCAGGTTCGCAAACTGACGACCGTTCAGTGGCAGGTTCTCGACGCGCCGTACGTCGACGACCTGTCCCACGGAAGCATTGGTCGTGTTGATCAACGGGGCGCCCGCGGTCACGTTGACGGTTTCGGCCAACTGCGCAACCGTCAGCGTGAAGTCGATGGGGACCGTCTGCGCCACGTTGATTTCAACCGCCTTCTTCGAGACGTTCGTGAATCCCGGGAGTTCCGCAATGACGTCGTAGAATCCGACGGGCAAAGCTGCCAGGCGGTACACACCCTCCGCGTCGGTCACTTCCGTTCTCGCGAAACCGGTGGCAGGGTTCGTTGCAGTGATGGTGACGCCGGGGACGGCGGCGTCCTGCTGGTCGATGACGCGACCGGTGATGGTGCCTGTCGTCTGCTGCGCGAACAGAGAGGCACCAAGCAGCGATGCGGTCGCGATGCTCGCAAACCACAGTCTGATCATTTCAACCCTCCGCTCCTTATCTCGTCTACAACGCAGGTGCGAACCAACCCGAACGCGCCTGCAACACGCACGAGTCGTCGTTCGGCATCGAGAATGTGATTGCGTGCCGCCTCGGGCTCGTACGAAGCCCAAGCATAATAGGCTGATCGCCCGTCCGGCTCGAAGGGTCGCTGTTCGTCTGCGAATTCCGGCCCCGTTCTGTCCCATCCTGGATCCGCCATTTAGTCTACGCAGCTGACCGGTAGTAGTAGCTGAGACTGCCGACTCGTCGGCGACGACGGACAGCGCCTGTGGGTCGCTGCGCGGCCGGAGCGTCAATCAGCTCGTTGGCAGCTTCATTTTCGATCGCGATCGCAATTCATTACAGAGGACGAGCGCAGAACACCGTCGACGTCGTCGGTGAGATGCCGCATGGCCTGCAGCATGAAAGCCTCGTCTGGGTGCGGCGTGGAACCAACGATGTGCACCCGTCTGGAT
>Ga0207691_10001999_pt1 | contig 19942 bp, 12 predicted proteins | sample KBSM13metaG_FD_184327 | JGI IMG/M metagenome (GOLD analysis project Ga0207691, IMG submission 184327) | Miscanthus rhizosphere microbial communities from Kellogg Biological Station, Michigan, USA - KBS M1-3 metaG (SPAdes) (version 2) | ecosystem: Host-associated > Plants > Roots > Rhizosphere >... | reverse complement strand
CCACAGCCGGAGAAGAAGGCCTCAAGGCTTCTCTGGACCGTGTCAATCCTCCCTCAATAATTCTGCTCGACTTGTTGCTACCGGGAATGAAAGGTACGGAGTTGTGTCGCCGACTACGGGTGGAACCATCCACTTCCTCAACGCCTATCGTAGTAATTACGGCCAAAGCCTTTGAGGTCGATCTAAACGCAAGTTTGGCACTCGGAGCGAACGACTACATTGTGAAACCATTTTCAGTTCGCGACGTGGTTGCTCGCGTTCAGTCGCTGGTAAATCAAAACACTTCCCCAAACTGAGCCTGTGTTACAAACCACCAACTTCTTGTTTTCTTGACAAGCTATTGAGGTTCAACTAGCGGTAATGAAGTCAGTACCACAACGCGGTAGCGTGTGGCTTGCCGAATGTCGAGAATCGCTTTACACGGTCTGGAGCCACACGCTACCGCGCAGTGGTACTGACTTCATCGCCACTAGGTTGCGGCCATGCTGCGCTGCGAAGCCAGCGCCTACTCATGACTTACTTCGAAATGACGTAACGAAAAGTTGAGAAGTCGTTAACTCTGTATTAGGAACCAGGCTTTATTAAACCTCCAGTGTTTCTTTTGCAGCATTCAAGGAAGTACGAACCTGGGGGGATGTTCATACACTGCAAACGAAACACCCTGCCAGCAACATCTGCTTTTCAAAAGTGCCCCGGTTCTCAAGCCCGGGGCATTTTTCTGAAGAATGGAAGCGCGATTTATTTAATCTCCCTTTAATCGGTCTTTAACCACTTACTCACACACCAATTCTAATCTGCGAATACATCTGCTGGATTACAACCGATTGAGGTAACGCATGGCTACATTAACGATAACCACCGCGCCGAAGATGGCGGGAACGATTCTCCCTTTTCGCACGGGAGATCTTCGCTCATTGGAGCTATCTCACGGACGCTACGTAGTGCGCCCGGCAATTACATCGGATGAGATCGACGCAGCCTTGCGGTTGAGATTCGCGATCTTTAACGTTGAATTGGGTGAAGGATTGGCCAAATCTTTTGCCAACGGAAGAGATGAAGACGTGTTTGATCGCCAATGCGAACACGTGATCCTGATCGATCGAACCTCGAGACAGATCGTAGGAACCTGTCGCTTGCGAACCTATGACCAAGCTAAGTCACACTCAGGTTTCTATTCCTCAGCGCGATTCAACCTGAGCACGCTTCCGAATCGCCTGCTTGAGAATGCAGTGGAGTTCGGTAGGGCATGTATCGCCCGTGGCCATCGGAACAAAAACAGCTTCAGACTCCTGTGGCGTTTTCTGATGGGGTATTCAATACAAACTCAAAAGCAGTATCTCTTTGGATGTTGTTCATTAAAGAGTCAGGATCCGCTCGCGGGAGGCAGTCTATACGAGTGGCTCCGCGAGGCGGGATACACGCACGATGAGTTTCGCGTCATCCCCAGACCTGGCTCAAAGTGCATCTTCTATAAGACGGCTCAGAAGTCGAGTAAGGTGAACTTGCCATCGCCTCTGTACACGTATCTTAAACGGGGTGCGAAGATTTGCGGTTTGCCGGCATTGGACAGGGATTTCAGAACTATCGATTTCTTTACTCTTCTGGATCTTCAGCAGTCCCCTGTGGAACGACCACAAGGTGACATGATGGCTGGAAGTTTGAGGTCAACAGTCAGGAGTGCTCCAAATCTTTTGGCCGAACGATCCACTCCAACGTCCCATCCCTCTCAAAAGGATCACTCCACTTGGTGATCTTAAGTTTGATTTTTACCAGGGCCCCGGTTGGAAGTCTTTTGGTCTCCCCGGTAACAGCTTCCACAAATTCTTCGAATCCAGGATTGTGACCCACCATCAGAACCGACTTTCGGTCGGACTCAATTTGTGACGCAATTTCAAAGAGCCGGCTTGCACTCGCCTCATAGATTCTCTCGTCAAAACGTAGTTCGGTGCGAAGCTTGGCCCGCTGTCTAATGAGTTCAATTGTCTCGCGCGCTCGAACCGCCGTTGAACTGATTGTCAGGTCGAATTCGAACTTTTCAGACTGAATATGACGAGCAATAGCGTCGCAAGCCTCACGACCCCGACCAGCCAGTGGCCTTTCAAAGTCCGGCAATGCCTCATTTTTCCAGCTGGATTTCGCGTGGCGTAAGAGATAAAGGGTACGCATTCAAGATACCTTCAACTGAGGTTCACAATGCTGTAACACATCTTCCCTAGAGTGTACGATACTTCAAAGGTTCGAAGCGTAGGATCAGTTCCAGCTTGCAAACTATTTCGGTCTGAAAGTTATCGATACATTGAAACTCGCCGCCATCGACATTGGTTCTAACTCAATCAAACTCGTAGTAGTCGATGCGGCGGCAAGTGATTCTTTTGCGGTCCTCGCGCGCGATAAAGAAGTTGTCCGGCTCGGACACGAGACCCTAACCAAAGGCAAACTGTCTCAGGAAGCAATCGACCGTGCGATCGCATGTATTCAACGTTTCCGAACCGCCGCTGAAGTCCGACAGGCTGAAGCGATCATCGCTGTGGCCACCGCTTCAGTACGTGAGGCTAAGAACGCACTTACCTTCATTCGACAAGTGGAGAAAGCAACCGGGATCAGAGTGGAAGTCTTGTCTGGCGTCGAAGAAGCGCGACTGATTGGCTTAGCCGCTTCGCGTGGCTGCGCCAAGCGAGGCGCAGTGAACATGAACATCGATATTGGCGGGGGCTCTACTGAGATTTCACTTCTTCGTGATGGCACACCCCTGTCGCTCTTTTCCGTGAGATTGGGAGCGGTTCGATTGACTGAGCGATATCTCAAGAGCGATCCACCAAAACCAAAAGAAGTAGTGAATCTGAAAACCGAGGTGTACTCAGCTTTTCAGCGCCCTGCGCGTGAACTCAAGAATGCGAGGTGGCAACAAGTTTCGGGGACGTCGGGCACTATCTCTGCGATTGGAGCAACGCTGCGCACGCACAAAATCCGCGACAACGAAAAGAAAGAACAACCCGCACAACCAGCGGAATCGGAAATCCCGCTTAGTCGTCTCGCGCACCTCAACACCAACCTGGCTTCAATGAGCCAATCTGAGCGTCGCGCATTGGAGGGAATTAGTTCTCAACGCGCAGAGATAATCATTGCCGGAGGTTCTATTCTCGAAGGAGCTATGCGAGCCCTGGGGATCAACTCATTACGCACCTGTGATTGGGCCTTAAGAGAAGGCGCAATCATAGATTATTTGCAGGAGAGGGAAGATGAAGCGCGACCGCCCGTTCCTGAATTCGCCGACCAAAAGCTTCGTGAAGTCCACGCCGTCGGTCGAAGGTTTGGCTACGAGGAGATACATGCCAGACAAGTTGCCAAGCTAGCCGATCAGCTCTTTGAAAGTTTGGCGCCGGTTGAAAACTTTACACGTCACCAGCGCACATTGATGTTGGCAGGCGCATTACTTCACGACGTTGGTTATCACATCGCTCACGACTCTCATCAAAAACATGCTCTCTACCTAATTCAAAATTCCGACTTGACCGGCTTCTCCGAAGCTGAACGATCGGTCATTGCAAACATCGCTCGCTATCATCGAGGTTCACTACCGAAAGAGCGACATCCTGAATACGCCGTGCTGAACGCTGCGGATCGCGAAAGCGTTTCGAAGCTTGGCAGCTTAGTGCGCCTTGCTGACGCCTTGGATAGAAGCCATGACAGCAGAGTCAGTGATCTGCGCTGTAAGGTTACGTCGAGCCGGTTTGAAATCGAGCTCAGTAGTTCGGCCGAGTGCGACAATGAGATAGGCGAGGTTGAAAGAAAGAAGGATCTTTTTGAGCATGTATTCAAACGCGCAGTATTGGTTAGCTCTTCAGGAAAGAATGGCAATCGCGAGTGAGTTCACATGGCCAAAGCCCGCGCAATCAAAGGAATTGAGTGGAACGGCCCAGCAGCTGATGGTATTCGACGAGTTCTGATTCAGCGTCTCGACGAAATGTGTTCTTTTCGAGAAGCGGCTTTGGATTGGAAGGATCCGGAAGGCGTTCATTCGATGCGGGTCGCCTCTCGGCGTCTCCGAAGTGCTTTGCGCGACTTCATGCCCTACATCCGAAAGCGCGGCCTGGGTTCCACACTCAAACAAATAAGGAGCATTGCTGATGCACTCGGCGAAGTACGTGATCAAGACGTGGCAATCATGGCGTTACACAACCTGGCATCAAAAGCGACTCCGGAAATCGCGAACGCCCTACAAGATCTTCTCGAATCGAGGAAAGAAATTCGTCGGCAGGCGCGTAACCAATTAGAAAGCAAACTGGCCGACGGTCAAATCAAACTCCTATCGGATGATTTTTCTAAAGCGGTGGCAAAAGCGACTCAGTCTTCAGATAAGCAGTCAGTTGTGTCTTATCGCAGAATGGCGCGAGAGGTGATACGCGATCGACTGAAGGACTTCGAGAAACTGAGTGACAGTTTGTACACTCCCTTTGAATCTGAGCCACTGCACGAAATGCGTATTGCCGGTAAGAGGCTTCGTTATGCAATCGAACTGTTTGCGGAGGGTTGGGATCCAAAAATACTAAACTTCGCCAAGCGCGCCGCACGACTACAGTCAACTTTGGGAGAAGTGCACGACTGCGATATCTGGATACAAAGCTTTGGAAACCAGATCGTCAAAGCTAAAAAAGCGAAGCACAAAGAAGGGGTCGACGCTTTCACCTGGATACTGTGTCACTTCATAGGCACCAGGACTCGTAACCTGCAAAAGAGCTTCACACTCTGGAAGCTTTGGGATTCAAACAATACAAGCAATGAACTGAGAGATTTGATTAGACCCTGACGTGCTCAATTCGACCATGACAACCACACCCGTAAAGGTCAAACAGAAGTCGATCGGAAAATCACCATCAAAGCCCGGCAAAATGCGGAATCTCCGGCAGCAAAAACATCTTCTGATAAATCGGGAGCTGAGTTGGGTCGAGTTTAATCGTCGCGTATTGGAAGAGGCGTTGGACGCAAGACATCCAGTGCTCGAGCGGTTGAAGTTTCTGGCTATCTTCTCTTCGAATCTCGATGAGTTTTTTATGGTGCGTGTGTCCGGCTTGCAGGAAGCTGTCGAAGGCGGCTTTGGGGAACGTTCACCGGATGGCCTAACACCTGCGGAGCAACTGAAAGCAATTCGAGCAAAACTGAAGCCTTTGCTTGATCTTCACATGCGTTGCTTAAAGGACGACATTATTCCTGCGTTAAGCTCCAACGACATTGTGATCAAGCGCTATGGAGATCTGTCAAAGCGTGAAAAGAAACATGCGAACAACTATTTTCTGAGCAATGTCTTTCCAATCCTTACGCCCCAGGCAGTTGACCCCGGCCACCCATTTCCCTACGTGTCAAACCTTAGTATGAATCTCGGTGTGATGGTTGCCCCACAACAGGGCAAGCGAATTGACCCCGCTGGGGTTCTCGCAGGAGCTCGATTCGCGCGGATTAAATTGCCACCGATGGTCCCGCGACTGATTCCAGTAGATGACAAGGGAAACACATTTACGTTTCTTGGCAGTCTCGTCTCGGCGAATATCGACACTCTCTTTCCAAACATGCGAACGGGTAAGTGTCACTTGTTTCGTGTCACACGCGATGCGGATTTTGACATTAAGGAAGATGAAGCAGGCGACCTGCTGCGGACCATGCAACAGCATGTCAGGAAGATGAGATTTGGTGATGCCGTCAGACTCGAGGTCGCAGCAACGATGCCCAGGGAGATGGTGGCGTCTCTCACGGAATCTCTTGAACTCACACCCGACGACGTTTACGCAATCGATGGCCCCTTCAATGTCCCGGACCTGATGCAGTTGTATGAACTGGATCATCCCGAGTTGAAAGACAGGCCTCTGCAATTGACTACTCCAGCAGTGTTAGCTAAAGACGAGGACCTGTTTCCTGCACTCAAGCGTCAGGACGTGCTCCTACATCATCCCTATACCACATATGCAAGCGTAACCAATTTCATAAGCGCCGCCGCAAAAGACCCTGATGTTGTGGCTATCAAAATCTGTCTCTATCGAACCGGGCGCAATTCCCCAATCGTAAAAGCGCTAATCGACGCAGTCGAAGATGGGAAACAGGTTGCTGCGCTCGTCGAATTAAAAGCGCGCTTTGATGAAGAGAGCAACATTGAGTGGGCCCGCCGCCTGGAGCAAGCTGGAGTGCATGTTGTCTACGGGATGGTGGGACTAAAAACTCACTGCAAGCTAACGCTCGTAGTGCGACGCGAAGGCAAAGAATTACAACGGTACGTTCACCTCGCAACCGGAAATTACAACCCAACGACATCGCGTATTTATACCGACCTGGGAATCCTCACTGCGGACGAAGAGATAGCCACCGACGCCACCAACCTGTTCAACTCACTAACCGGTTTCTCAGAATACGAAAACTACAACTCCTTATTGGTCGCTCCAATCAACCTGCGAAAGCGCACAATCAAACTCATTCAACGTGAGACGGCCCACGCTCGGGCTGGTCGGCCTGGAAGAATTATCGCAAAGCTCAATAGCTTGACTGACCTGGCTGTTATCCGGGCCCTGTATGCAGCGTCAGACGCTGGAGTCTCAATCGATTTGATAGTGCGCGGTATCTGCATGTTGAAGCCGGGCATCCCCGAAGCATCGAAGAATATTCGGGTCCGCAGTATCGTCGGAAGATTCCTCGAACATAGCAGGCTTTTCTATTTCGGAAACAACGGCAAAGACGAAATGTTTATTGGCAGTGCGGATTGGATGTTTCGTAATTTGAGTCGTCGGGTTGAGGTTCTCGTACCAATCAAGGATGTTCGTATAAAACAGTTTCTGAAGGACTCCGTGCTGGCGTCGTATCTCAGAGACAACGTAAACGCACGCGAACTTCAAGCAGACGGAAGCTACCTACGGGTTAAGCCCTCTGAAGGTGAAAAGAGATTCGACAGCCAACTGGAGTTTGAAGGTAAAGGGTTAGACATCATCAGTGAAAAGCCGATTGACCTGGGATAGCGTTGTTGCTGATTAGTACTCCGGTAACTGGAATTGCACAAAGAGTCGGGAATCCCCCGTACGGCAGTGCGGGGATTCTTCAAGACCGACCTACAAGAAGCGCCGCAGAGAACTTTTAGAATCCCACCCAACGGCAGTTGGTGGATTGTTCAAGTCCAGCCTTTCGGTCGGCTGCGACGATGGAAACTGCAACGTTGCTCGAAGTTTTAGGAAGTGTACAAACTGTTCGCAAGTTCGTGGAGTCTAGGCTGGAACTGAACAATCCACCAACCGCCGTTGGGTGGGATTCGGATACTTCAAAACTACGTCCAGAGTAGGTCGGATCTGAACAATCCCCGCACTGCCGTGCGGGGGATTCAACATCTTTTGCGCCAAGCCCCGGTAACTCACTCACGGCGTTTCCAATTCTTTCAGTCCTGCTTCTGGCGCCAGTAACCGTCGCGACTTTTCAACTACCAGGTCCTTCGCCAATCCAAAACTTACTGAACTCTTTATGTTTGTTGGTGAAGCCGCGATATTGACCGTGTAAGTGCCTCCTTCAGCAACCCACGACGAGCTCGCAGTATCGAACGACGTAAGATCTCTCGGTGTCAGGGTGAAACTGATCGTTTGTGATTCTCCAGGCTTCAGCAATCTAGTCTTTGCGAAAGCTCGTAACTCACTCGCTGGTTTCTTTAGCTTTTGTTTTGGCGCAACCAGGTAAAGTTGAACTACTTCTTTGCCGGAAACACTTCCGCTATTTGTGACCGCAATACTCACAGTTACCTTGTCCTGAAACTTGTTGGTACTCAGCTTCGCGTTGCCATACTTAAAAGTCGTGTACGACAAACCGTAACCGAACTCGTAGGCGGGCTTCACGCCAAAAGTGTCGTAGTAGCGATAGCCGACGTAGATGCCTTCTTCGTAAACAGCTTCGCTTGGCTTACCTCCGAACGGGTTTGCAGTCGCGCTTGGCTTCCCTGTTTCCCTGCCCGGAAAAGTTTTTGCCGATGGCACATCTGTGTAAGTCATCGGAAAGGTTGTCGCCAGTCTGCCGGAAGGATTTACTTTCCCACTCAAAACATCTGCGATTGCGTAGCCGCCGTCCTGGCCGGGTTGCCAGGCGAGCAGCACTGCGTCGACTAGCGACCGCCAACTCGCCATTTCAATCGGACCACCAACATTTAGAACCACAACCACTTTCTTACCTTGGGCGTGAAATACGGTTGAGACGTTCTCGATGAAAGCGCGTTCCAAAGTTGCAAGGTTGAAATCATTAGCGACGACCCGATCTGCAAACTCACCAGAGTTCCTTCCCAACGTGAGCACAGCGACGTTGGTATCGTTCGCTAGTTGTTGAAGCCGATCCATTTCCAAAGGCATTTCCGGAATTGGCTGCGGCATCATGAAGGCTGGTGTTTTTGGTCGTTTTGCATTTTGCTCGGCGATGAACTTGGCGTAACTCGACTTCAGTGATTCGTCGATAGTGTAGCCGGCGTCGACCAAGCCCTGGTCCAAGGAGATGATGTATTTCTTGTTCACATCTCCACTGCCTGTACCGCCGGCAAGCAATTCGTACGAGTTGTTACCAAAAAGGGCGACCTTCGAAGCTGCCGTAAGTGGCAAAGCATTGCGGTTGTTCTCAAGCAACACAATGCCCTCGGTTGCTGCTTCGCGACCAATCTGAGCGCTCGTCTTTAGATCGGGTTGGTCTGAATTATTACCACTTCGAAAGCCGGGTGACATGAGAACCACGTTCAAAACACGCTCGACATTTCGATCCAACTCTTGAGTGTTCAGTGTCCCTGCCGCTACTGCTTTAACGATCGCGTCGACCTGGCTGGAAAAGCCTGGCATCAAAACGTCGTTGCCCGCTTTCATCTGCGCAACAGCATCGTTGCCGCCAAACCAATCCGTCATTACGAAACCTTTGAAACCCCATTCATTTCGCAAGATTGTTGTTAGCAGTTCTTCACTGTGGGATGCAGGAGTTCCATTGATCAAATTGTAAGAAGACATCACGGTCCATGGCTGAGACTCCTTCACTGCAATCTCGAAACCTCGCAAGTAGATCTCTCTTAATGCTCGTTCGCTAACAATCGAGTTCGACTGCATGCGATTGAACTCCTGGTTGTTGGCCGCGAAGTGTTTGATAGAAGTTCCCACGCCATTCGACTGGACACCTTTTACAAACGAGGCCGCCATCTTTCCAGCGATCAGTGGATCTTCTGAGTAGTATTCAAAGTTTCTTCCACCCAGCGGATTGCGATGAATGTTCATCGCCGGCGCCAACATAACGTCGATTCCGTAGTCGCGTGCCTCGCGTCCGATTGCTGCGCCAACGCGTTCAGCCACGTCCGTATTCCACGACGAAGCCACTAACGTCGCTATGGGGAAACCAGTCGCATAGTAAGTCTTGGAGCTGTCTCCATTTCTTATTGGACTAATACGAACACCAGCGGGGCCGTCGGATAAAGTAAGAGACGGAATGCCCAGGCGCGGGATCGCGTGCGTGCGCCCGGCTGCTCCTACAACCTTTTCCGCGGACTTCTTGTCTTGGTCCGAAGCCTGCGGAAGCCCCGGCATGTCGAGACCGAATCCCATGCCGACAAGAAGGTTTGCCTTCTCCTCGGTAGTCATCGCAGCAATAACTTCTTTTAGACTGTTCTTACCGAGCTGGGGAGTTGTGTTTTGACCTTGCGGGGTTTGAACTGAAAGAACAAGTAGGAGCAGGACCACTGAGAACTTAGGAAGAGTTCGTTTGTTCAGCATTCGGTTTCCTGTTTGGTTAACTGGATCTTGGACTTCGGACTTTGGAGTGCAAGAGCAAGCGTACAGATATCAGACCATCAACAGGTTGACAAATGATTTTACTGCAGCTGTGCTGCCGCCCTTGCGGAAAGCCTCTGGCTTTCCGTTAAAGCCTCGATGCTTTGGGCGCTAAGTCGCCCGGAGGCGAAGCCTCTCATTTTCTTAGTGGCGCGGAAAGCCAGAGGCTTTCAGCACGAGAGGCTGCACAGCCGCAAACCAATCTATTGCCGACCCGTAGAACTCACGAGTTTCTAAGGGCACAGAGAACTTCAAACTAGGGCCAACCCAAACCTAAACAGAAAATTTCTCACCATGCTGACCCAAAAGGCGTCGGGACTTCGCGTTAACAAATGGCAGTCGATATGACCTTTAACGAGAGGTAAAACTTCCTTATGAAGATCAACGCCAAACATGTGGTCTTTTCCGTGATTGCGATAGCGAGCCTTTACGTGATGTATCACAACGAACGTTTTCTCATCGACGGCTCGCATCCAGCCTGGCAACACTACGCGCCGTTCAAGTGGTGGCTGCTGCCACACGGCATTTTTGGCGCAATTGTCTTGCTGTTTGCTCCTCTTCAGTTTTCAGATCGACTACGACAGCGATTCACGAAGGCCCATCGAGTCATGGGCCGCTTTTACGTGTTAGGGGCGTTCGTGCTCGCCCCGCTTGGCGCGTACATCCAGTATTACCAGGAGCGTCTGGGTGGGCCACGTTCATTCACTGTGCTGGGAATCGTTGATGCCGCGATGCTCATGAGCGCGACCGCCCTTATGCTGCTCTTTGCCGTGAGGCGAAAGATCGCGTTGCATCGCCAATGGGCGACGCGCAGCTATGCAATCGCGCTGGTGTTTATCGCCGGACGGTTTGTTTTGGGTGTCACTGGGTGGGAACAACTAGGCATTGAGATTGTCCAGGCAATCATCTGGTCTTGCCTTGCGCTGTCGGTGGTGCTGGCGGACATTTCGATTCACTGGCGCGAAATTCGAGCAGCTTTGTCAGGGTCTGTTAAGTCAGCACAACCAAGCGGGCATAGTGGGCCAGTACGTCTACCACGCGCAGCGTGAAGGGCTACAATCGCGTACGGACACTGATCAAAATAAAAGGGCGCAACAGCATTCCAAGGCTGTTGCGCCCTCGTCGTCGTTAACTGTGAGCCAGTTAGTTTAACTAAGAAAATCTTCCCGTATCGGCGAAAAGATATCCACTAGAATCACTTCCTCGTCGAGCATCGAAGCGCCATGCCAGGCGCCCGGAGGAAAATGAAGTACATCACCTGCCTGCGCGACTCGTTGTTCGGCGCCGATAGTGAATAGTGCTTTTCCTCGTTCGACAATTGTCATTTGTTCATGTGGGTGATCGTGAGCTGGCGTAACAATGTGCGGGGCAAAACGCAGTCGACAGATCATCAAGTTCTCACCAATAACCATCTGTCGTTCAATCCCCTCCTCCAATTGTTCCACCGGAATCTTGGCCCAGTCGGTGTGCAGTGGGCTTAGATTTTGTTCTGGGGTAGTCTTCATCGGCGCCTGTCGAAACCTCCTTGACTCGTTCACATCCAATTAACTTATGAGGGGTGTCCGATAAGCTTTAGCTTGTCGCTGTGTTCGCAGGGGCGTTTGGGAAACTCAGCGACAAGCTAAAGCTTATCGGACATTGTCGGGGCGATAGACTCGCCCCGACAATCGCAATCGAAGTTAAAAGGTCAGGCGAAGACCAAACTGCATCTTGCGCATAGACTGGGCCGAAGTAATCACGCCAAACGTTGTGGACGTCGCACCCGAAGGAACGCTGTTACCCGGTGTTCCAAGGTTCACCATGTTGAATGCATTGGTGGCCTCGGCCCGGAAGCGAAGCTTGAAGCGCTCGTTTAAATTGAAGTCGCGCGAAAGGGCCAGGTCGACAACTTTATAGCCTGGTCCATCGAGGAGGTTGCGTGGCGAGTTACCATCAACTGCTACGCCGGTGACAACCTTATTTTGAACGAAGGCAGCTGTATTGAACCAATGTTCCGCAGTTGGATTGTCGATATGTGGATCGCCAATCAACTGGGCGCGGTCATTGGTGTTGCCATCGAGATTGGCGTCGACGTTGCCGTTGGTAATCGTAAACGGCAGTCCACTGCGCAACTTGAGAATCGGCGAGATGCTCCAACCGTTGACGATACCTCGCACGATTGCGTTGTTACCTGTGTAGTAATCCGGTCGGAAGTTCAAACTCATGCTGAAGACGTGTCGCTGATCGGTGTCGGCACGTCCAATGTCCTCTGCAAGGTTGCTGTAGTTCTGAGCCAGACCCTGGGTGGTGTTGTTTTGTAGCTGAACACTCGTATTGGTGTGGCTGTAAGTGTAGAAGGCGTTGAATGTCACGTGGTGATTCATACGCATGTTGCTGGTAATTTGCAGCCCATGGTACGTAGCGCTTTGATCAGAATCGAGTTCTAACACTGCGCCGAACGCAGGATTCGGACGTCGCGCAAGGATATTCGCACCGGCACTAGTTGCGGTAGGCGTAAGCACCGGATAGTTGACGTCGCGCCCAAACGGCAAGTTGTGCGCAGCAGTTCCAACGTAGGCCGCACCCACCGTCAGATCTTGGGTTAGCTGACGCTGCACAGAAATGTTCATCTGGTAGGAGTACGGCCAATGGAAGTCCTGCGCGACTGCGAAGAGACCGCCGCCGTTGATAAACGTTCCCTTGTAAGGAAATGGATTACCACCAACAAAAGCGTTGTAAGGGTTAACCAACGAAGCACCCAATGGCACTCCCGCAGCGTTCGTCTTTTGATTGATGTTGGAGAACGTCAACCTCGTAGAGAACGGTTGGAAGTTGGTCATTGTGTTCCACTCGTTGCCCGAGATGCTGCCGTAGAACACACCGATTGCGCCACGAATGGAAGTTTTTCCATCGCCTTTCGGATCCCAGGCGAAGCCCGCGCGCGGTGAGAAGTGCGAGAAACTCGTTGGAATTCCACCTCGCTCAACGTTGGGATCGCCATAGAACTTCGCGCCCACGGGAGCAATTGCGTTCACGGTCGACTTAAAACCGGGTGAGTAGTTAACAACACGATTGTATGGATCAGTCGGAGCTGTCTGAACGTCCCATCGTAGACCAAGGTTGAGCGTCAAGCGTGGATGAATGCGGAAGTCATCCTGCATGAACATCGCTGTGTACCAACTATTGGTGTAGCCGGTGACAGGCGCATCCTGCGTGACGGCACTGGGGATGCCGATCAGGAAGTCGGCCAAAGCGTTCTTGGTCGCGCCGTTATTGAAGGTAAACACGCCATAGTTGTTGAGCAGTGTCTGTTGGATGTCTTTATTGAGCGACAGTTCACCGCCAAACTTCAATGAGTGATTTCCAGCATTCCAACTGTAAACGTCGCGCACTGAATAGAAGTTGGTACCGGCTTGTGGGCCACCGATGGAGTTTGACAGCGTAAAGAAACCGCTGACTGTGATTTGCGGCAACGACGGTGTTCCCTGGATCGTAAATGCTGAACCAAGATCAGTGAGCGAGGTCGCTGGTAGATTCAAGCGACCACCAAAGTTTCTTGTGTAGGTTACCCAGAATTGGTTGATCCTCGAGGGACTGACGATCCAAACGTCGCTCATGTTCAGGTTGTGCTGACGCCATTGAAATTGCTGACTAGCCCAGGGCAAGTTGCCGCCGCCCGCTCTCACAGTGTTGGATCCCGCTGTATTGAAGTAACTAAAGCTCAAACGGTGCGCGGCATTGAGCTGATGGTCGACCTTCCCTAAATATTCGTCGGTATCAAATGGACTGGGTACATTTCCCTGCCACCGGCTGCCGGCCACGTTCGAAGTCGGGATGTAGTTGTTAATGATTTTAACGGCCACCGGATCGAGACGGTTGGGACAGATTACGTTTGTGACTCCGTTGCAAACGAACGGAGCGTTAGTCGCCGGATCGGTTGGCTTCGTCGCCGACGCTGTGAAGTTGCCGATACGTTCCAACGCGGTAGGAACAATCGCGCCACTCAAAAACGAACTGGTTGATTGACGAAGACCGGAATAGGAGAAGAAGAAGAATGTCTTATCGCTTTTGATCGGTCCACCAAGAGTGCCGCCAAACTGGTTGCGATGAAAAGGCGCCTTGGCTAACTGCGAACCCCAGTCATTTGCATTGAAGACAGTGTTGCGCAGATATTCAAAGAGTGAGCCATGAAACTGGTTCGTGCCTGATTTCGTCAACACGTTGATGACGCCACTGGCAAAGCGACCGTACTCCGCATTGTAACTATTTGTCTGAACACGGAATTCCTGGATGGCGTCCGGATTGGGAAGGATGTTTCCGGTATTTCGCAGGCCGGTCATGTTATTGCCGCCATCGAGGTAGTAGTTAACTGAACCCGTTCCGCCGTCGGTGCCGCCGTTGATGAGCGTTCGCTGTTCAGGAAAACCGAGAATGAGTGAACTCGTTCCGGTCGAGGCCGCGGCGACGCCGTTGTTGTTGGACTGCACGCCTGGCGTGAGATCGAGGAGTGTATAAACGTTGCGCTCGACTAATGGCAACGCAGCGATCTCTGCGGACTGAATAGTGCGGCCGATCTCCGGAGTACTCGTATTCACTTCAGGAGTAGCGGTCTCCGAGATCGTGACGGTCTCATTAACAGCACCGACCGTAAGAACGACATCCACACGAACCGTGTCATTGACTTGCAACAGGATTCCGTTCAGATACGATTTCTTAAAACCAGAAGCGGTGACTTCGACGGCGTAATTTCCTACCGGGAGAAATTCAAGTCGGTAGGCGCCACCATCGCCTGAGGTCGCAGTGCGAGTCAGGCCAGTATCGACATTGCGGGCAGTAACCTGAGCGCCAGGCACAGTGGCGGTACTGGGGTCTGAGACGGTACCGACAATAGTTGCGGTTGTGACTTGAGCAGCAACTGCCAAGGGCATGGCAAGTAAGACTGCAAGCACCCCAAAATGGATTTTACGAAACCCAATCATACTTAGACGTAACATGTCAGTACCCTCCAAATAACGATTTGAAAATCTGCAACAACGTCCACGTCACTTCAACGACGCCTCAGTTGCTCTAATCGGTTGTGTTTCCCCTTGAATAGTTTTGCTTAACCAGTCTTTGAGTCTAGGCAACTCGCGGGGCAGCAAAACTTGGTGCGGCAATGAGTGCGGCCGCGCCACTGAGTCGTGGCGACTCCTGCGTTGTACTCAAGCGAAGTGGTGTTCGCGCGGCACTCTCAGTCAAAGTACGCTCGGCAAGCGCCTGGCGTACGGTGTCTTCCATCAGGTCCCATGCTGTAGTGATCTCACCAGCCATGTAAATGCAATCGGGATTCACAGTGTTAACGATTGAACCTAATCCGAGTCCAAGAAAACGGGCGGTTGCCTGAATCGCACCAAGCGCCTTCGCATCGCCAGCACGAGCACGGGCTACCAGATCCAGAACAGTAAAGGAACTATTTCCGGCATCGCGCAGACTGTTTGGACTGAGTTTGAACAAATTCCACCCAAAATAGCGCGAGAGCGTAGCGAGATTAGAAATGTAAGCTTCCCAGCAACCTGATGACCCGCACATACAGCGGGGTCCATCAAGACTCAGCGGAATATGTCCGAATTCTCCAGCGATATGATCATGCCCGCGAACCAACTCGCCGTTTACAACCATGCCAACGCCTAAACCATCCGACACGCTGATAAAGACAAAGCTATTTGGACCGGTCGCCTCGTCACGCCCTAACCACAATTGAGCGAGCGCGCACGCTCTTCCGGAGTTCTCTATTTGGACTGGCAGTCCAGTGGCCGCAGCCAACTTGTCTCTGATTTCTACACCGCGCCATCCGAGGGCCGGCGCGTTCAAAATCAAGCCTGTTCGTTGGTCGACCATGCCAGGAATAACGACGCCAATTCCTTCGCAAGTGGCCTTAGCACCGTGTGTTTTGAGGATTCTTCGAATCCTGGACGACAGATCCTTAATAAACTCCGGCACGTCGAATATGGTGTCGTGGGCTTCAAGTGCGAGTTGCCTGCCAGAAAAATCGCATAGCATCAGGTAGGTTTTAGTGAACCGTACATCGACCGCAATCGCCAACCGATCGCCTGTTCTAATATGCAGAAAAGTTGGCTTTCGGCCCCGGGCAGCTTCGCCAGTCGCACCTTCGTAAATGACGCCTTGCGCAATTAATTCCTGCACCAGCGTGCTGACGACGCCCCTGGTAATGTTCAGGTGACGCGCAAGATCGGCACGGGAGATTGGTTGATGTTCCCGAATTACGTTGAGCACAATGCGCCTATTAATCTCGCGCGAGGTAGTTCGCGTGGCAACCCTGAAATCTCGAGTATTGATTTTGCGCATTTGAATTCGAACGATATTGTTCGGAGTAGGAACATATTAGGGGACGCGATATCTGTCAAGAGTTTTTTGCTGATCCGGCTGACATTCTCAATTTTCAGGATTCGATAGATCATTGTGAGTTAGGACCTAAAAGAACAGAGACGGCGAAAGCCGTCAAAGTTCGTGATGTTTCGCGTGAGACGCGTGGATCGTTAGGGTGATGAAGTCAGTACCACGACGCGGTAGCGTGTGGCTCGTTTAATATTGAATCGCTTGCTTGAGTCCAGAGCCACGCGCTAACAGGCTGTGGTACTGACTTCATCGTGGTGAGCTAGGACCTAAGGTCACACATAACAACCTTGATTACCACCGACCAAGGAGCACTCGCAGGTTGACCCTTCGCCGTTCACAAGGTTGAACACGGTTCACCTGTTATATAATCAACCTCGAATGAATCGCTTAAAAATCTGGCCGCAGTATTGAGTTCCCGTCGAACCATTAACAATAAATGACCAGCGAAACTTCCACAGCAGCATTCCGCTCCGAACAAATCTTGCAGGAACTCCTACGTCATGGTGAAGTTTCCGTCGAGAGCCTGGCAAAGTCTTTTAAGGTTTCGACTGCAACGATTCGTCGTGACTTGAGTGAACTTGAGCGCCAGGGATTGTTAAGACGAAATCACGGCGGAGCTGGTCCAGTTGCGCCGATGCTGTACGAGCCCTTTCGTCACTTGTCGTCGTTCCAGGAACAGGAGGAGAAGTGTGCGGCTGAGAAACGACAGATTGGATTAACGGCCGCAAGCCTAATCTCTGACGGCGAAACAATTGCGATTGGCGCAGGAACAACAACCACGCAACTCGGTCGATGCATCCGTCATAGGCGCGGCCTAACCATCTTCACCAATGCGATCAATATCGCGATGGAGTTAAGTCATCTGCCCGAGATAAAAGTCTTGATGACAGGTGGTGAGTTGAGTGGCGATTGGTTTGCGCTTGTCGGCGACGTGGCCCAGCGCAACGTTGGTGAAATGTTTTTTGATAAAGCGTTCATCGGTGTCGACGGCGCCCACGTCGAACATGGCATGACGACAAACTACCCCGACCAGGCTGCAATTCATCGAGCGATGATGCGGCAGGCTCGTCAACGCATCGTCCTTGCTGATCATCGCAAGATAGGCACAGTAGGTAGATCTCTTATCTGGCCCACAAACGATATCGATAAACTGATCATCGACAAATCGACTTCGGACGAATCGATTGCACCTTTTACGGCAAAAGATATTGTCGTGCTGCGTGCCTGATCCTACTTCACTTTAAGTTTAAGAATTGTCAGTGAGTGCGCAGGAAACGTATAGGTGAATCCGTTGTTCTCAATCCTGGCAGTGAGTTGACGTGAGGTGGGTCTAACTTTCTGGTCCGCACCGAATGTATGGGTTGCCTTTAGGTCTGCATTATTCATCTCCCAGATAGAACCACTACTCTCGAGCTGGCCTTCCTGGTTTTCAATTTTCGTCGCCAGGTCTTTGTCCTTACTGCGATTCAACACATTTATATACAGCGATCGATCCTTAGCGTTGTAAGTAGCGGAGACATCCAGGTACTTTAACTCCGGACGATTTTGGATTTTGTAAGTGGGAGCTGAGACAAAAACGTCGAGCGCTGTGTTTCCACGCTGCTTTCCGTACTCAACGATCGGGAAATACGTTGGTTGCAGAAACAGTCCCTGCTTGTTTGTCATGATGGGAGCGATGACGTTTACCATTTGAGCCAGGTTGGCCATTTTCACAACGTTGGCGTGTCGAAAGAAAGAGTTGAAAAACATGCCCATCGCCAACGCATCCTCAAAGTTGTAAATCTCTTCCAGCTTTTCGCGATTACCGGTGCGGTACCAAACATTCCATTCGTCGTAGGCAACATAAAGCGGGCGCGGATTCGCTTGTCCCGACTGTGCCTGTTTAATTAATGCCGCCGTCACTTCGATGTAGTGGTCAATTGTTTGAGACCAGCCAAGAAACCTTTCGAGATCATTGTCGCGGTTGTTTATGTACGTATGGATCGCGATGTAATCGGCCTGATTCCTCAGTACATTGAGCACGGTACGATTCCAGTTGATCCAATCCGCGCCGTAATTGCTTGAGCCGCTGGCAACAAGTTTTATGTCTCGATCCACAAGCCGCATCGCCTTCGCTGTTTCGAGTGCAAACTTGGCGTACTCGTCGGCGCTCTTATTTCCCAACTGCCATGGCCCATCAATCTCATTTCCCAACGCCCAGTATTTAACTTTGTAGGGCTCTTCACGTCCGTTCTTTCGTCGTTGATCGGCCCAGTAAGTGTGACGCGACTCATTGCAGTATTCGACCCAGTGACGCGCGTCATCAACCGTGCCCAAACCAGCATTGATGCAGATGTAAGGTTCGGCTCCCAGCATTTCGCAATAACGCAGAAATTCGTCAGTGCCGAAGCGATTGCTTTCCAAGTCGTTCCACGCAAGATCGATTCTCGTTGGCCGCTGATCTTTAGGCCCGATGCCATCCTTCCAGTTATAACCAGAGGCAAAGTTTCCACCCGGCCAGCGAAGAATTGAGACATTCAACTGTTTGACTACGTCAAAAACATCTTTGCGGTAGCCAAATTGATCCGACAGCGGACTTCCCTCTTCGTAAATTCCACCATAAATCATTCGCCCCAGGTGTTCGGTAAAGTTACCGAACAAGTTAGGGTGAACTTCACCAATCGTTCGATCAATGTCGATCTTGATCCGCGCTGGTACAGGTTGTTGAGCGTTCAGCGGAAGAGCAGCCAAGCACAGTGATACCACTACGGCGATGAAAGTGATGACGCGAATGACGGGACCCAGCATTGACTCTCCTTCGGCAAGTAGAACAGCAAATGTTAATTGGTAAACGTAGGTTGCTCGATTAGTCGCCGCTAACTAAGGCTACCTGTTTGTAATGAATATCCGACTGCGCCTGCAACTCAGCGGCTTTTTCTTCGGGAGCAGTGTCACTCAAAAAGTTTCCGCCACCGATTTCTGGACCAGCGAGATATTTCAACAAGTTCGGCTGACGTAACGGCGGGTGGATTTCGATGTGAAAATGGAAGCCCGCATTAGGCTGGCCAGTAGTAGGCGATTGATGCAAGGTCATCACATAGGGAAAGGGCATCCGCCAAAGATTATCCAACCTGACAAGCAAGCATTTAAGGGCCGACGAAAAATCACGCAACTCCGCCTGTCGCAACGTGGCAATGCTCGCATGCGTTTGTTTCGGAGCAACGTAGACTTCATAAGCATAGCGAGCAAAGTACGGAAGAAATGCGATCGCTGAATCATTCTCGCAAATTATTCTGCGGCCATCGTCGAGTTCGGCTTGCAGAATATCCTGAAACAACACGCGTCCAGTATCTGAAAGATGTTGCTGCGAGAGCCGCGCTTCCGTTTCGATCGTCTTGAAGACGAAATTAGTTGCGTATATCTGACAATGAGGATGAGGGTTGGAAACACCCACTGCTTCCCCGTTGTTCTCGAAGATCAATACGTGGTTGATATCATCTCGACTTGAAAGGTCCAGGTATTGTTGTTGCCAGACCTGTAACAGTGTTTCGATCTCAGAACTTTCAAGTTCTGCTAATGACAAATTGTGTTTGGGGCTATAACAAACAACGCGCGCGATGCCTCGTGCCGGCTGGTTTCGAAAGAGACTCGCAGGTCGAGACAAATCTGTTGGCGCGTTGTGACCGACACAGGGGTGATCGTTATCAAAGACAAAAGTCCCGCTATAGTTCTCATTCCTGTTGCCGCTAACCCGAAGGTTTCCAGGACACAAATAACAGTCAGCA
>Ga0207691_10001996_pt1 | contig 19962 bp, 25 predicted proteins | sample KBSM13metaG_FD_184327 | JGI IMG/M metagenome (GOLD analysis project Ga0207691, IMG submission 184327) | Miscanthus rhizosphere microbial communities from Kellogg Biological Station, Michigan, USA - KBS M1-3 metaG (SPAdes) (version 2) | ecosystem: Host-associated > Plants > Roots > Rhizosphere >... | reverse complement strand
ATTCACGACGAAGGTGGCGAGGTCCTGGCTCCATGGGATGATGTCGATCTTCTCGCCTTGAAGCTCTTGGACGACTGCCTGGACGCGGCTGCCCTTCATGCCGACGCAGGCGCCGACCGGGTCGATCGAACTGTCGTGGCTGATGACTCCGATCTTGGCGCGGCTTCCCGGATCGCGAGCCGCGGCCTTGATCTCGATGATGCCGTCGTAAATCTCCGGAACTTCCTGGGCGAATAGCTTCTTCATGAAGTCCGGGTGAGCGCGCGACAGAAAGATTTGCGGCCCACGCGCTTCGCGGCGGACCGACATGATCAGCGACCGGATCCGGTCGCCGACCCGCACCATTTCGCGCGGGATCTGCTGGTCGCGACGGATGACGCCTTCGGCCCGGCCGAGATCGACGACGATGTGGCCGAACTCGACGCGCTTCACCACGCCTGTGATGACTTCGCTGACGCGATCCTTGAATTCCTCATATTGCCGCTCGCGCTCGGCATCGCGGACCTTCTGGAAGATCACCTGCTTGGCGGCCTGGGCGGCGATTCGGCCAAATTCGATCGGCGGGAGCGGGTCGACGATGAAGTCGCCGACCGATGCGCCCTTCTGCAGCTTCTGAGCACCCTTTTCATCGATCTGCTTGAAATGGTCCTCGACCTCTTGCGTGACCTCGAGGACACGCCACAGGCGAAGATCGCCGGTCACCGGGTCGAGCTTCGCGCGAATGTCGTTCTCTGCGCCGTAGCGAGCGCGGGCGGCGCGCTGGATGGCGTCCTCCATCGCCTCAATGACGATGCCCTTGTCGATCAGCTTTTCCCGCGCGACCGCGTCGGCGATCGCAAGCAGCTCTGCCTTGTTGGCGCTGACGGCAGCAGGTGCGGTGGCCATTTTTATTCTTCCTCTATCGTCTGAATTGTGTCTGCGCCTTCAGTACTGAGCGGCGCGGTGGCGTTGATGAGCTTGTCGGTCAAGAGGAGCTTGGCCGACGAAATGCCGGAGAAGGGCAGGACGTGCGGCTGGCCGCTCTTGTCGGTCAGCTTCACATTGTCCCCGTCCAACCCTCCGAGAATCCCCGAAAATTGCTTCCGACCGGCTCGTTGATCGTGAAGCGTGACTCGGGCGTCGTAGCCGGTCCAGTCGGCGTAATCCTTGGGCCGGGTCAGCGGTCGGTCGATTCCCGGAGAACTGACTTCCAGGCGATAGCCGCCCTCGATGGGATCGTTGGCATCGAGCCATTCGGACAGTCGCCGGGAGATGGTTTCGCAATCGGAAAGGTCGAGCTGGCGCGTGTCAGGCCGCTCGGCCATGATCTGGAGCGTGGGGTCGGCAGCGCCGCCGATGATCGCAACGCGCACGAGGTCGTAGCCGAGGCTCTTCACCTCGGGCTCGATCTGTTTCGCGAGACCCGCAACGTCGGTCACCAAATACTCCATAAGCCGAAACGCCTCTCGGACCGGAGCCGTGGGGCCCCAGCCTCAGGCATCTGGCGATGTCGAGGAGAGAGGCGCGATATAGGCTGGAAGGCATCGGTCCGCAAGCGGTGCTTGGACCTGGCTACCTCCCGAGGGCGCGGTTCTCGGCGGTGATTCGGATGAAGAGCACCCCGGCGTTCAGAAGGCTGAACACGATCGCCGTCTTCCACAGGCCGAAGACGAGGGGCAGGACGGCAATCTCCCCGGTCACGACCCAGTAATTGGGATGATCAATGAAGCGGTAGGGGCCTCGGCGGACGAGCTGAGCGCCGGGCATGACGATGATCCGCGTGGTCCAGCGATGCCGGAGTGACGCGAGGATCCAGATTCTGCCGAGCTCGACGAGCACAAAGAACGCCAGCCAAAATCCATCGATGGGCCGAAGCGGCGCGAGCCACCACAATGCCGCAAGCCATGAAGCGTGAACGGCGACGATGAGCGGGTAATGGCCTGGAGCATGCTCAATCGCGCCCCTGGCGAGCAGTCGCCGCGTGTTGCGGTTCGACAGCCACAATTCGCCGAGCCGCTGGAGCGTGACGAATGCCAGAATGATGAGGTTGAGCGTCAAGCGGCTTCGAGAAGCATTCCGGCGCAGGTGAAGCCCGGCCCGAAAGCAGTCATCAATACCTTGTCGGGAAGCCCGTGCTCGAGCAGCCGCTCGAGCACGAACATCACGGTTGGGGCGCTCATGTTGCCGTAATCGCGAAGCACCTCGCGCTCCAGATTGAGCTCGCCTTGGTTGAGCTTCAGCGAAGTCTCGATGGCGTCGATCACTTTTACCCCGCCGGGGTGGCAGCAGAAGCGGTCGATCTCATCGCGCCGAACGCCGAGCTTATTGCACATGCCATCGACAGCGTCGGCGAGCTCCGCCTCGATGAAAGGGGGGATCGCGCGGTCGAACACGACCGAAAGGCCGGGATCGTCGACGTCCCAGCCCATGATCCTGAGCGTATCCGGCCACATTATCTCGGCTGTGCCGGTGATGTGCGCGAGGCTGTGGAGGCCGCTGGTCACGACCGCCGCGGCTGCACCGTCGCCGAACAAGGCCGTGGCAACCACCGCCGCCGGGTCGTCGCTGTCGAGGCGGATCGAGATCGAGCAGGTCTCGACGGTCACGAACAGCCAGATGCTTCCCGGATCGGCGAGCGCCAGCCGCGACGCCAGTGACAGGCCATTGACCCCGCCGGCGCATCCGAGCCCGAATACGGGAACGCGGCGGATGTCATCACGGAGGCCGATGCGAGTGGCGACGCGGGCTTCCAGGCTCGGCGTTGCAATTCCGGTCGTCGACACGGTGACGACCCCGTCGATTTCGTCGGGCCTCAAGCCAGCCTTTTTGATCGCTGCGGTCGCTGCCTCGATGAACAGTTGCTCGGATGCTTCCAGGTAAACGGCGTTGCGGTCATGCCAGCCATGTCCAGTCATGTACCAGTCTTGCGGAGCGACGATGTGGCGCCTGGCGATACCGGCATTGTCGAACACGCCCGACAGGCGGTCGAACAACGCCTTGTTTCCGCCGAAAGCTTCGCGCGCACGGGCCTTGGCCTCGGATTGCTCGACGACAAAAGGCGGAACCGCCGTCGCCAGCGAGAGTAAACTGCAGGTTTGCATCGTCATGTCACGTTGGTGCGTCATAGCCGTTTGTGGGTTCATCTGGATAGAACGGAGCAATGCCAGTGAAGATGCGCATCGCCGAGGCCGGCCTACTCGTCCTCGCCGCATGCGGAAGCTCCGCGAGTACGACAGGACAAGCGTCCGCTTCCGCCGATCCTCCCTTTGTCACAACTCCCGTCGCAACATTCGATTCGCCATGGGCGATGGCGTTCCTGCCGGGATCGAGCACTGCGATCGTCACGGAAAAGCCGGGACGCATTTGGATCGTTGATGTGAACGGTGGCCGGAAGCAGCCGGTGGCGGGCGCTCCCAATGTCGTGGTGAGCAGCCAGGGCGGGCTGCTCGACGTCGCGATCTCGCCCGACTTTGCGGCAAGCGGCCAAATCTATCTCACTTATTCGGAACCGTCCCAGAAGGGCGGGAGCGGCCTTGCATTGGCACGGGGGCGGCTGGTCCGCGATGCGGCCGGCGCAAGGCTGCAGGATCTCACGGTCCTTTGGCATGACCCTGCGGGCGGACGAGGCGGGCAGTTTGGCGCGATCATCGCCTTTGCGCCGGACGGAAAATCGCTTTTCCTGAGTTCGGGGGAGCGACAGCGTTTCACTCCGGCGCAGGACCGGAGCCAGCCGCTCGGCAAGATCCTTCACCTCACTCTCGATGGCAAACCCGCGCCCGGGAATCCCTCTAGCGATCGCCTTGGGTCCGCGACTGTGACGGTCACCGATCCTCCGCGCGACACCGATGCGGCAAAGAACGCTGCGGGACGGCAAGTGAACTGGCCAGCAACCAATCTTACACCCGCGGAAACATGGAGCACTGGGCACCGCAATCCTTATGGCCTCGCGTTCGACGCCCAGGGCCGATTGTGGGAGACCGAGATGGGGCCCAGGGGAGGGGATGAGCTCAATCTCATCCTCCCCGGAAGGAACTATGGCTGGCCGATTGTATCGGAAGGCGAGAATTACGATGGCGTGCCGATCGCCAAGCCCGCAACACAACCGCGGTACGAAAAAGCAAAGCTATTCTGGGTGCCCTCGATCTCACCGACCAGCCTGCTGATCTACAGCGGCAAGCTCTTTCCGCAGTGGAAGGGTAATGGCTTCATCGGCGCGCTTTCAGCCCACGCGCTGATCAGGGTCACCCTCGATGGCGACCGCGCGCAGAAGGCCGAGCAGTGGGACATGGGCAAAAGAATCCGCTGGGTCGGCGAAGGACCGGACGGGGCGATCTATGTTCTCGAAGATGAAACCGGAGCCCGGCTGCTTCGGCTGGCCCCCGCTCAGGCGCGTCGATAGCGAAGATAATAAGGCCGCCGGCCCTGACGCCGGGACTTGGCCCCATAGCGCGTCTCGATCCATCCGCCGGACGGTTCGAGAAAATCCTTCGGCCGCTCGACGAGCCATTCGAACGCGTCAACATGACGCTGCATCACCATTAGCGACCAGGCGAGATAGGTCGGATCGTCGGTTGCCAGCCGGAACTCTCCGCCCGGTCTTAGCTTCGCTGCAAAAAGCTCGATTGGTCGGTCGTTTACCATCCGGCGCTTGGCATGGCGCGACTTGGGCCAGGGATCGGGATGGAGCAAATAAAGAAAGCTGATCGCGCCGTCCGGTACGCGTTGAAGGACTTCGAGCGCATCGCCGCGCCACAGCCGCACGTTCGCGAGATGCTTGTCGCGGATGTGGCCGAGCGCCGCCGCGACGCCGTTGAGGAACGGCTCCGCGCCGATGAATCCATGATCAGGCAGCATGTCGGCGCGGTCGGTGATATGCTCTCCCGAACCGAAGCCGATCTCGAAGTGCAGCGGCCGATCCTCGCCAAACAGGCCCCGACTCGTGATTTGTCCGTTCTCGGGAACTTCGATCTGCGGCAGTAGCCGTTCGACAAGCTCCTGCTGTCCCTTTCGCAGCTTGTGGCCGCTGGACCGGCCGTAAAGACGATTGAGGGTCAGCGGATCGCCGGACTTGTACGCGGTCATGACGGGTGCCGCCTACGAGCGGCGGCGCAATGCCGCAACCGAGGAAGGGAACCTCTGGAGAGTTTCTGCGTCGAAAAGGGGAGCGGAGTGGGCTTTTTCGCGCGGGAATGTCCTGCGTTTCGGAGAAGAAGCCATGGCCGAGACACTGACCCAGCGCCGCGTCACCGCAATCTCGATCGATCGACGGCCGGTTTTTTCACTGCTGGTCCCGATTCCCGTCATTTGCTTCATCGGAGCAGTCCTGACCGACCTCGCCTACCAGGGGAGCGACGGAAATTTCATGTGGGCCGACTTCTCGTCGTGGCTGATCGCCGCAGGCCTGCTCTTTGGGGCAATCGGCGGGGCCGTGCTGCTGATCGACAGCATCCGCGGCGGAAGTTGGGTCTCATTTCTGCTCCTGCTGGCCGCGTGGATCGCCGAATTCATCAACTCCTTGGTCCATGCCCGCGACGGCTGGACGGCAGTCGTGCCGACGGGATTGATCCTGTCGGTCATCGGAAGCTTGCTGATCCTGGCAAGCGGCTGGACATGGCGGCCGATCCGCTACTGGACGCCTGGAGAGCGGACATGATTAGGCGCTTGATCCCATTGGGGGTGCTGATTCCGCTGGCTGCATGCGGAAGCACCCAGAAGATCGATGTTGCCCAGCAATTCGGCGCGAATCCCGTCTTGCCCGAGCCTTCGGAAGAGCTGGTCGCAGCGGTTGGCGTGCCCAAGGTCGTCGGCTGGGAGCGAGGCGCAATGCCGTCGGTTCCGGCGGGCTTCAAGATCGAACCGTTCGCCACTGGCCTCACTAACCCGCGGAACGTCTATCCGCTGGCAAACGGCGATATTCTCGTCGTGGAATCGCGGCGCGTCGGCTCCGAGCCCGTCCAGCGCCCGAAGGATCCCATCCGCAAGTTCATCATGTCGCTGGCTCATGGCAGGGGCACTGGATCATCGGGCGGACCGCCGCAGCGCATCACCTTGCTGCGCGATGCTGACGGCGACGGTAAGGCCGAGCTGAAGTCGGTCCTGGTCGATCATCTGAATTCGCCTTTCGGCGTCGCGGTCGTGGGTAACGATCTTTACGTTGCCAATACGGACGCAATCATCCGCTATCCGTTCACTCCGGGACAGACAAGGATCAGCGCGGCGGGTCAGCGAGTGATCTATCTGCCCGGCGGACTCATCGACCATCACTGGACGAAGAGCCTCACGGTCAGCCCCGACGGGTCGAAGCTTTATGCGGGCGTCGGATCGAACAGCAACGCTCAGGAGCGCGGTGCCGAGGCGGAGACCAATCGCGCCGCAATATGGGAGGTCGACCCCAAGACCGGGGCGTATCGGATCTTCGCGAGCGGCCTTAGGAATCCAAACGGCCTGACCTTCTATCCGGGCAGCAACACGCTCTGGACCGTGGTCAACGAGCGGGATGAACTCGGGCCCAATCTGGTTCCCGATTACATGACGTCCGTCAGGCAAGGGGGCTTCTACGGCTGGCCTTACAGTTATTACGGCCAGCACGTGGATGCGCGGGTCAGGCCCCAGCGGCAGGATCTTGTCGCAAAGGCGATCACCCCGGATTATGCTCTGAGCTCGCACGTTGCGGCTCTGGGACTGACTTTTTACACGGGCTCCAGCTTCCCGGCGATGTTTCGCGGGGGCGCCTTCGTTGGCGAGCACGGCAGCTGGAACCGAAGTGAACTCAACGGTTACCGCGTCGTCTTCATTCGCTTTGCGGGCGGCCGGCCGGTCGGCAGGCCGTACAATTTCGTCACCGGCTTTCTCGATTCGAATGGGAAGGCGCGCGGACGCCCTGTGGGTGTCGCCGTGGATCGCACCGGTGCCCTGATCGTCGCCGACGACGTCGGCAATACGGTCTGGCGCGTCAGCTATGTCGGCGGAACGAATATCGCGAGCTCGAGCTCGAACCAGCACTCAAATCGAAAAGTCTAAGAGGGAGATAGACAATGGCCACGATAGATGAGGGTCCGCGCCACAGCCACCCGCAGAGTACAGCGACACTTGCGGGTCACCCAATCCATCCGATGCTCATCCCATTCCCGATCGTATGCTTCATCCTCACGTTCATCCTCGACATAGCTTATTCGCGAGGCGACGGCGGGGTCGCGGAAGCATCGACATGGATTCTCGGTTTCGGCCTGGTCATGGCCGCGCTTGCCGCGGTTGCGGGGCTTACCGATTATCTGGGTGATGCACGCGTCCGTGGACTGAGTGACGCGCTGAAGCACATGCTCGCGAACGTCACGGCCGTTGTCCTGGAAGTCGTCAACTTCGTGCTTCGCCTGAAGGATCCGGATTCGATCGGTACTACTGGCGTCTATCTGTCGGCAGTCGTCGTCCTGATCCTGCTTTACAGCGGATGGAAGGGCGGGGACCTCGTATACCGTCACGGCGTCGGAGTTCGTGACTGATCCTTATTGCGGACGGCAGGCCTTGCCTTCGTATTGATAGCGATTCTGGACATAGGCCTTGCCGTTCCAGCGGAGCACCGGGAAACAGAATCCGGGTCCACCGACCGACATGTCGGGCATTCTGTCCACGCCTCGCGTTGCGAGGAACTCTGCGATTCCCTGCGATTGATGGAGCAGCTTCCATTTGCCGCTCGGGAGCTTGGTCAAAAGTCGGAAGCCGGCACCTGTATTCCCGTAACAATAGGTTCCGCCCTCGGTGACCACCGCTTCCGGACGGCCGTCGCCGTTCAAGTCGCGAAACGCCTCGATGGATCCGGGCTCATAGCTGCCGCTATCCTGCTGGTCGCAATCGGTGCGCCAGGCGCCTCGGCTCAGCTTGAATCCAGCAGCAGTAAATATCGCCGTCTGCTCAGCGGCAGGGACGGAGATTGCGGCAGCGAGCAGCAAAGCCAGCATGCCGGGACCTTATCGGATGCCAAGCTTCGCGACTAGGCAGCGAGCGCTGTCTTCAGCTCGTCGACCAGGTCAACGCGCTCCCACGGGAAGTGGTCGCCGTCGGCCTTGCGGCCGAAGTGCCCATAGGCCGCGGTCGGCTGGTAGATTGGCTTGTTGAGCCCGAGATGGGTGCGGATGCCGCGTGGCGTCAGCCGGCCCAGCTTCCCGATTCGATTGATTGCATCCTCGATGGCGTCGTCCCCGACCACGCCCGTACCATGCGTATCGACATAGAGCGAAAGCGGCTCGGACACGCCGATGGCATAGGCGAGCTGGATTGTGCAGCGCTTGGCGAGGCCCGCCGCGACGATGTTCTTGGCGAGGTAACGCGCGGCATAGGCCGCCGAACGGTCGACCTTGGTCGGGTCCTTGCCGGAGAATGCGCCGCCGCCGTGGGGAGCCGCACCGCCGTAGGTGTCCACGATGATCTTGCGGCCCGTCACGCCGGCGTCGCCGTCGGGCCCGCCAATCTCAAAGCTGCCGGTAGGATTGATGTGATAGACGGTCTCGTTGCCGAGCAGTTGCTGCGGCATTACGCGCGACACGACTTCCTTCACATAAGCGTGCAGCTGGGCCTGCTTCTCGCCCCTGTCATAACCCGGCTTATGCTGGGTCGAAACCACGATCGCGGTGGCCTTCGCCGGCTTTCCGTCTTCGAAACGAAGCGTGACCTGGCTCTTTGCGTCAGGTTCGAGGAAGGGCGCGGCGCCGCTGTGGCGGTCCTTCGCCATCTCCATCAGGATCTTGTGGCTGTAGTCGAGCGTCGCTGGCATGAGATCCGGAGTCTCGTCGCAGGCAAAGCCGAACATGATGCCCTGGTCGCCGGCGCCTTCGTCCTTGTCCTCGCCAGCATCGACGCCCTGTGCGATGTGCGCCGACTGCGGGTGGAGGTGGTTGGCGAAATCGAAACGGTCCCAGTGGAAGCCTTCTTGCTCGTAGCCGATCCGCTTCACGACGCTTCGGACGGCCTCCTCGATTTCCTCGCGGACGCCGGGCGCCCAATTGCCCGCCTCGTCCATGATTCCTTCACCGCGAATCTCTCCTGCAAGAACCACGCGGTTCGTCGTTGTCATGGTTTCGCATGCAACGCGTGCTTCAGGATCTTTCGACAGAAACAAGTCCACGATCGCGTCTGAAATCTGGTCGGCGACCTTGTCGGGATGGCCTTCGGAAACGGATTCGGAAGTGAACAGGTAAGAGCTGCGCATGGGAGAGGAACGTCCTCGATTAGGGATATAAGGAAAGCTTTATATGTCGCCTCTAGCGGCGCCGGCGGCCCAGCACAATGCCGCTCATGATCAGCAGGAATCCCAGAGTGAGCGGAATGATATTGCCGAGGCGCGCGAAGGGCGGTGGAGAGTTGGCCGCGGGCGGAAGGACGGCGTCGATCACTCCGGCCTGCCGCCATGGAAGCGACTTCACGATATTGCCCCGACCGTCGATCACTGCGCTGATTCCGGTCGGAGTCGCACGAATCACTGGAATGCCTTCCTCTGCAGCGCGAAGCCGTGCCTGGGCCAGGTGCTGCGGAGGGCCCCAGCGCCCGAACCACGCATCGTTCGACGGATTGAAGATGAATGACGGACGGTGCTTCTCGTCAACGACATCGCCCGAAAAGATGATCTCGTAGCATAGCTGCAATCCGACCTTGCCCCATTGGCCGCCCAGATTGATCGTTCGAGGCCCGGGACCCGACGAGAAATCGAGATCGCCCGGTGCAAGCCTCGACAAGCCAATTGCCGAGAGCACCGGACGCATCGGCAGATATTCCCCGTAAGGAACGAGATGAGCCTTGTCGTAGCGGCCGATCAACTTGCCGCCAGGGGCAAGGGCGAAGACGCTGTTGGCAGCGCCATCGACGTGGATACCGTCCCTCGAAGAGATGGCGATACCGCCGGTCAGGAGACGGTCGTCCGGGCCGAGGAGCGAGGCAGCGCGCGTACGTTCGAACTGGGCGAAGGCTTGGTGCTGGTCCGTCCGGGCGTCGTCGAGCGGCTCAGTGACAGCGGCCTCGGGCCAGAACAGGAGGCGCGGCTCGTTCGATGCCGGGCCCGAGAGCATGGCAAGCCGGCGGGCGGCCTCGTCTTCGAAGCCGGGCCGCCATTTGTCCTGCTGGCCGATGTTGGGCTGAACGACCCGGATGTTCATCACTGCGAGGGGATCGGGCGGCACCGGCGATGAGGGCAACACCCACATCAGGGCCGTCACCGCAACGATGACAACCAAGGGCAGCCACTTCCTGTAATATTCGAGCCAGATCGCGCCGCCGAGAAGGACGACGAGTCCTGACAGGCCATAGGTTCCGATCAACGCGCCGATTGTGATGAGCGGCGTTGAAGCAAGTGTGGCCGCGGCCGGATTCCAGGGAAACCCTGTGAACATCGTCCCGCGCAGCCATTCGGTGATGGCCCAGGCTCCGCCGAACACGACCACGAGAGCCACCCGGTCCTCACGGCCGAAGCGCCATGCGAGCCCGGCAGCCATCGCCGGATAGATCGCGAGATATAGCGACAGGAGGCCGACCGCGATCCACCCGAGCCAGGCAGGCATGTTCGACTGGAAGGTGAAGGCCGTCGCAATCCAATTGAGGCCGAGCACGAACTGGCCGAAGCCGAAGGCCCAGCCGATTAGCAACGCCCGTCCCAGCCCTTTTGATCGCGAGACGAATTCGCAAAGTAGCGCGAAGGCGACCAGGAGCAGGGGCCAAAAACCCGTCGGCTCGAACGCGAACGCAGAGCCCAGTCCGACAAGGAACGCATAAAGGACGTAAATCATCGGGCAACAGGGCTAGCCGGTACGGCGGTTCAACGAAAGCCTCGACAATGCGCACTGTCCCGAGCAGGAGCAGGCCGATGACCGTTCCGCCTTTCCATCTGGCCTTCCCCGTTGACGATCTGGCCGCCGCCAGGCGGTTCTACGGCGAGCTGCTCGGCTGCCCGGAAGGCAGGAGCGCCGACCATTGGATCGATTTCGACCTCAAGGGGCATCAGATCGTTGCCCATCTCGCGCCCGACGCGGCAAGAGCGCGCGCAGTCAATCCGGTCGACGGCGAAGACGTGCCCGTTCCGCATTTCGGACTGGTGCTTCCTATGGACGAGTGGAAGGGCCTTGCGGAACGCCTGACCAGCGCTGGAGCGGACTTCGTGATACCGCCTACCATTCGCTTCGAGGGCCAACCCGGCGAGCAGGCGACCATGTTCCTCCTCGATCCCGCCGGGAACGCGCTAGAGTTCAAGGCAATGGCGAACCCCGCGAACCTGTTCGCGAAGAACTAATCCTTCCGCTGCGTCTCCGGTGCGTGGAGGCGGACACGGATGATCCGCCGCGGATCCGAGTCGATTGCTTCCAACTTCCAGCCGGATGGATGGGTCACGCACTCGCCCTTGTGCGGAATGTGGCCCGCGAGGAGGAACACGAGACCGCCGACAGTGTCGACCTCGTCCTTGTCGGAAGAAAGGCGCGCATCGACGGCTTCGGCCAGCTCTTCCAGCTCTAGCCTCGCGTCGGCTTCCCAAAGACCGTCGTCGAGCATGGTCAGCATGCCGCGCTCGGCCTCGTCATGCTCGTCCTCGATCTCGCCGACGATCTCTTCGACCACGTCCTCAATGGTGACGAGCCCCTCGGTGCCGCCGAATTCATCGACAACGATGGCGAGGTGCATTCGCTGGGTGCGCATCCGGGCCAAAAGCTCGATGACACCCATGGATTCCGGCACGAAAAGGGGATCGCGCATCAGCGCTCCAATCGAGCGATCGCGCGTGGCGTCGACGCTTGCCATGAAGACGTCCTTGATGTGGACCATGCCGACCACCGCATCGAGGCTTTCGCCATAGACAGGCAAGCGGCTGTGGCCTGCATCCGCAAAGGCGCGAACCAGTTCGTCGAAGCTGATTCCGGAGGGCACGGCGATGATGTCGCCGCGGGTGACGCAGATGTCGCCCGCTGTCTGCTCTCCGAAATGCAGCAGGTTCCGCAGCATCTGCCGTTCGGCTGGCGAGAGATCGCCTGCGACCGGCCGCGAATCTTCTGCTTCGTCGATCGCGTCTTCGATTTCCTCGCGCAGAGTCGGCTCGGAATCCTCGCCGAAGAGTAGGTGGCGCATTCCCCGCCACAGGCGCGATCCGCCGTCATCCTGCCGCGTCGCCATCAGGCGGTAACCTCATACGGATTGGAGATTCCCAGGCGTCTGAGAGCGCGGATCTCGCGCTCCTCCATGTCGGCAGCTTCGCCATCGTTGTGATGGTCATAGCCAAGCAGGTGCAAGGTTCCATGGACCAGAAGGTGGCTCGCATGCTGGTCGACGCTAACCCCTTTTTCTGCCGCTTCGGCTTCGCACACGCCCCGAGCAAGGATGATGTCGCCCAACAACAGTTCAGGTCCGGCAACATTTGTATCTCTCAAATCCCTCTCGCCAAGCATGGGAAATGAAAGGACATTTGTCGGCCGATCCTTGCCTCGCCATTCCGAATTGAGTGCGCGCACCTCTTCGTCACCGGCCAGTCGGACCGAAAGCTCGACGGAGCGACTTGAGCTAGACAGTTCGGGAAAGGCACTTTCGGCGATCGCGGCTTCGGCCGCATCGCGAACGAGCCGCTCCCAGGAATGGCTACTGTCCCATTCCTCGTCGGCCTCGACGGCGATCTCCAGCATCACCGGCCGGGTCCCTCATAAGCTTCAACGATGCGTCCCACCAAGGGGTGGCGAACGACGTCCGCCGAAGTGAAGCGTATTGTCGCGATCCCCTTTACGCCCTCGAGCTTTCCGACCGCGTCGGCCAGGCCCGACTTGCTTGGGTCGGGAAGATCGACCTGGTGCGGATCGCCGCAGATCACCATCCGGCTTCGCATTCCGAAACGGGTCAGGAACATCTTCATTTGCAGTGGCGTCGTGTTTTGTGCCTCGTCGAGGATGATGAAGGCATCGTTGAGGGTCCGCCCCCGCATGAAGGCCAACGGCGCGATTTCGATCTCGCCCGAAGCGATGCGCCGCTCGACCTGCTCGGTCGGAAGCATGTCGTAGAGGGCATCGTAAAGGGGACGCAGGTAGGGGTCGACCTTTTCCTTCATGTCTCCCGGAAGGAAGCCCAGCCGCTCGCCCGCTTCGACCGCGGGCCGCGAAAGGATCAGGCGATCGACGCTTCCGGTGATTAGCTGCGAAACCGCCTGCGCGACGGCGAGATACGTCTTGCCCGTACCGGCAGGGCCGAGCGCGAAGATCATGTCGTCGCGGCCAAGCGCTTCCATGTAGACCGTCTGCACCGGCGAACGCGGAACGATCGTCTTCTTGCGCGTGCGGATCATGACCCGCGGCGCCGACGTCACCTCTTCCTTGATGATTCCGTCGAGATTCGGCTGTGCTGCCATGCCGAGAACCGCCTCGACTGCTTCGGCATCAACGTCATGCCCTTGATCAAGCCGATTGTAGAGGCCGATCAGGACATCGCGCGCGCGAGCAGCCGAGTCCGCTTCGCCTTCGATCTGCACCTTGTTGCCGCGGGCGGCGATGTGGACGCCGAGCCGGTTCTCGATCGTGATCAGATGACGGTCGTAATCGCCGAACAAGGGGCCGAGCAGGTAAGGCTGATCGAACTCCAGCTCGAGCCGGGCGCGGTCGGGGACGGCCTGTAATTCACGGCGAGCCATCAGGCGGCAACCCCTTCAACAAAATTCAGGACAGGCTTGATGCGTTCGACACCAGCCATGCTGTTCGGGCCTCCGGCAATAATGGCCACGTCGACGATTTCGCCTGGGCGGGCAGCCGTCTCCACATGGATGGACTGAAGCCAAGGAGACCTGCCGATCATCTGGCCATCCTGCCTCCCCTTCCGCTCGATGAGGACCTGCGTTTCGCAGCCGACCTTGGAACGATTGAATGCAAGCTGGTGGTCGTTGATTCGCGCCTGCAGGCGCTGAAGCCGATCATCCATGATTTCGCGCTGAATCTGGTCCTCCATCGTTGCGGCCGGAGTGCCCGGCCGCGGGCTGTATTTGAACGAATAGGCCGAGGCGTAACCCACCTCGTCGACGATCCGAAGCGTCGCCAGGAAATCCTCCTCGGTCTCACCGGGGAAGCCGACGATGAAGTCACCGCTCAGCGCAATATCAGCCCGGGCCGCCCGCATCTTTTCAATCGTGAGAAGATATGTCTCGACGGTGTGACTGCGGTTCATCGCCTTGAGGATGCGATTGCTCCCGGACTGCACGGGCAGGTGCAGATAGGGCATGAGCTTGTCGACGTCGGCATGCGCGGCGATGAGTTCGTCGGTCATGTCCGCCGGATGGCTTGTCGTATAACGGATGCGCTGCAGGCCATCGATTTCCGCAATTGCCCGAATCAGCTCGGCAAGGCCGCGCCGCCCGTCTTTCCAGGCATTCACATTCTGGCCGAGAAGCACGATTTCCCGCGCTCCGCCATCGACCAATGCCTCGGCCTCATGGACGATGTCGCTCCACGGCCGCGAGATCTCCGCTCCTCGCGTGTAGGGCACCACGCAATAGGTGCAGAATTTGTCGCAACCTTCCTGGACCGTGAGGAACGCACTGGGATTGGCGCGGCGACGGTCCGGCAATGCGTCGAACTTGCTGATCGCCGGCATGTCCGTATCGACCGGCCGGGCTCCCCGCGAGGCCTCGGTCACCAGTTCCGGCAACCTGTGATAAGCCTGGGGACCGACCACGATGTCGATCAGCGCCGATCGCCGCTTGGCTTCCGCGCCTTCGGCCTGGGCGACGCAGCCGGCGAGTGCGATGAGCGGCCTTGACCCGTCTTCGCGCCTGAGGCGGCCTACGTCGGAATAGGCTTTCTCGGCGGCTTTTTCACGGATGTGGCAGGTATTCAGGACGACGAGGTCGGCATCATCGCCATCGCTTGCCGCGCTCATGCCCGTGGCACCGAGAAGTTCGGCCATCCGTTCGCCGTCGTAGACGTTCATCTGGCAGCCGAAGCTTTTGATCTTAAAGGTCTTGGGAGTCATTCTTCCGGGTCTATAGGCGAGTGGGCGGGCGACGTTAAGCCGAGCCTTTGCGCAATCTTCTGCCGGGCTTCATGGGCGAGTTGCTTGCGGTCGCCGCTGCGGTCGAGCGGTTCGAGCAAATGGACCGTCACAGGCAATGTTCCTGACCGGCCAAGAACGCGTTTCACATTGTTCAAGCCGGGTTCGTGCCACCAGCCGATCTCAGGGGCCGCGTCGCCATAATCGATCGCGACCGGGCGGAGTGCGACATCCTTGGACGCAAAGTTCGCGGCTTCCAGCAGGGTCGAACGAAACGGCAGCAGGTGCGTCCCGGGACTGGTCGTTCCTTCGGGAAACAGCGCGATCGGCTTGTCACCGTCGAGCGCCTTCGCGATCGCATGTGCCTGATCCTTCGCGCCCTTCCGGTGCGCACGTTTCACGTAGACCGTTCCGTTCTGATCGGCGAGCCAGTGGATGAGCGGGTGTCCCAGAGCCTCCTTGGAGACAAAGGCGCATTTCGTCGCTCCGCCAATCACCAGGATATCGAGCCAGCTGACATGATTCGAGATGAGCAGGGTGTGCGCCCGCAGAGGCCGTCCCAAGCGATGCACCCGGGCACCAATGATCCAGGCGGCGGCACCCAGAAAACGTGGGGGCCAAGGGGAACGGCCGCGCAACGCCTTGGTGACCACATGAATCGGCCCGAGAATCGCGAAGAGGCCGACGAGCCCAGCAATCCGCAGGACCGCAAGGCCTGTCAGGCGCGCGCCGGTCTTATCGATCGCGGCTGAGCGAGACGCCGTAAAGCTCCATGCGATGGTCGACGAGGCGGAAACCGAGCTTTTCCGCAATGCGCTTCTGAAGTGCTTCGAGCTCGTCATCGACGAATTCGATGACATTGCCCGTCTCGACGTCGATCAAATGGTCATGATGGGTTTCGGAGGCGGCCTCGTATCGGGAACGGCCGTCGCCGAACTCATGACGTTCGAGAATGCCCGCCTCTTCAAACAGCCGTACGGTCCGATAGACCGTGGCGATAGAGATGTTCGGATCCACAGCAGCGGCGCGCGCGTGCAGGGTCTCCACGTCGGGATGGTCCTCGCTGTCGCCAAGCACCCGTGCAATCACCTTGCGTTGCTCGGTAATGCGCAGGCCCTTGTCGGCGCACAGCGCCTCGATATCGATCGTACGCGTCATGAGCCCAGACTAAGTAAGCCGGGCCCTATCGTCCAGCGAGGTGCGATTACTTTCCGCCGCGAGTGCGCCGCCGCTTGGTGCCGAGCCCGATGGACTTGGCAAGGTTGCGCCTCTGTTCGGCATAATTTGGCGCGACCATCGGATAGTCGGCGTTCAGGCCCCATTTCTGCCGGTATTGATCGGGAGTCATATTATAGTGCGTCATCAGATGCCGCTTGAGCATCTTCAGCTTTTTCCCGTCCTCCAGGCAGACGATATAGTCTGGCTTCACGGATGCGCGGATCGAAACCTTCGGCTCAGGCTTCGGTTCAGCGGCAGAAGCATTGCCCGCAATGCCCGACAGAGCCGCGTGCACGTTCTGGATAAGGTTCGGCAAGTCATTCACCGCGACGCTATTATTACTGACGTGGGCCGCGACGATGTCGGCAGTCAGCGTGAGGAGCGTGTCCTCAGAGCTTTCAAGTTCGGCCATGAAACTTTTCCACTTCGAGCAGAGGTCGCGCAGACAACGTCCTGCACGAGCATTCTTTTAATACGCGTCTTATTGATGACGCGCAACGAGTGAGCAGTGAATTTATTGCAATGAAGCTTAACTAAAGTTCGGTCGATAACGTAATTGCGTCGAAACGCGTGCCATCTGCCGCATGATAATAGTTCCGTCTCCGTCCAATCGGCATAAATCCGGAGGACCGATACATTGCGACGGCCGGGTTTCCGTCCCGGACTTCAAGATGAACTCGGGCTACTCCATCGTTTCGAACCCGCTCAAGAAAGTCTTCCAGCAATTGTCTGCCAACACCCTGCCGGCGGTAGTCGGGGAGGACGGCAAGCAGTAGAAGCTCCGATTCATCGGAGACTGTCCGGAATAGCGAAAATCCAATTGTTTCTGTTCTTCCCGGCGTGCGGGCGAGCATCAGCGACACTCCATTCATCGGCAGGATTCCTGCCAGCTGGGAACGAGTCCAGGCTTCGCCGAAGCTCTTGCCGAAGGCGGCTTCCATCACGATCATCGTGTCGCCGATATCTTCGGACGATCCGCGTTCGATGCGGACGTCCTCTCCGATCGTCGCCATCAAGCGGCCTCCGGCACACGCGCGTCGGGCGAACGTGCGTAGACTGGCTTGGGCAAAAGACTCCTTAGCTCCTCCGGCAACATCAAGGCGTTGGCGGCCGTTGGCCAGGCTTCCCTTGCCTGCCCTCTGCCACGCGCCTCGACCAGCTGATTTGCGCCCGAGCCGACCACCAGATCGGCAGAGACGAGGCGCGCGGCTTCGGCCGGAGCGACGTTGCGAAGTTCTGATCGCGGCGCCAGGCTCACAGCGTCGAACTGTTGGAAGAACAGCTCGCCGTGACCGCCAAGGACCGCCGCGGCGACGTCGCCTTCCTCAGCGGCTCCGGCGGCCAGCAGTGCAAGCGAGGACATGCCTTCGAGCTTGGCGCCCCAACCGATCGCCAGGCCGTGCGCCGCCGCTATGGCAACCCGGATACCCGTGAAGCTGCCGGGGCCCACGCCGACCAGGATCCTGGTTGCGGCACGCCCCGACATCAGCTCCGCGATCATGGGAACGAGCCGTTCCGCATGGCCGCGGCCGATCAGCTCATCAGCGCGCGCGAGGCATGCACCTTCTGCATCGAACAAAGCGGCGGTGCAGGCGGCGCTCGACGTGTCGAATGCCAAAAGCATGGATGAGATAGTGGTCACATGCGGCTCAACGCCGCAAGCCCCTGAAAGTTAAACCGCTTCGACCGTTTCCACTTCCGGAACGTAATGCCGGATGAGGCTTTCGATTCCGCGCTTAAGCGTCACGGTAGAAGAGGGGCAGCCCGAGCAGGCGCCGTGCATCGACAGATAGAGCCGGCCGTCGCGGTATCCCTTGTAGGCGATGTCGCCGCCGTCCTGTGCAACCGCAGGGCGGACCCGGGTCTCGATCAATTCCTTGATCTGGTCGATGATGTCAGCGTCGGCCGGGTCTTCCTCAAAGTCAGACTCGGCGTCGACGTGGATGCCGCCCGCGCTTCCCGCCACAAACAAGGGTGCACTGCTGACGAAATGGTCGAGCAAGGTCTCGAGGACCAGCGGCTCCAGATCCGACCAGGAAACACCGGACGCGGCCGTGACCGATACGAAATCGCGGCCGTAGAAAACGCCTTCGACAAGTCCGCTGTCGAACAGCGCCCTGGCGAGCGGCGAGACCTCGGCGCTGTCCGCGTCGGCAAAATCGCGTGTCCCCGCTTCCATGACGGTCTGTCCGGGCAGGAATTTGCGGGTCGCGGGATTGGGCGTCTGTTCGGTGCGGATCAGCATGGGCGCGATGTGGCCCTGAAGGCCTGTGGCTTCAAGGGAAAGTCGGGTCAGCCGAAGACCTGGTTCCAGAGGTGGACCACTGCCCAGGCAGCCGCGCCCAGGGTAACGGAGACCAGCACGACGCTAGCCACAGCGGCTACCGCTGCGAGAATGACCAGCACGCCGTCGCGGTAGATCAGCGCCAGCGCGAAGAGGGTCATGGCCAGGGCTGGAACGTGATTGCCGAGCGGGATCGGCAGCCAGAGGACAACGGACAGCAGGAAGCTGACGAGGCCTATCACCCTCGCCGCGCGATGGTTGGTGAGCGCGTAAAGGCGAGGCCTGAAGATGCGCTCGATCCGCTCTTCCCATGGACCGATCTTGGCCGCGATGCGGGAAAGATGCTCGCGCCCAATCCCTCGCTGGTCGAGCTTCTTGGGGAACCAGGGCCGGGCTCGGCCGAGCGCCATCTGTGCCGTGATGACAAGCAGCGGGAGTCCGGTCACGGTCGTCGCTCCCGGCGGCAGCGGCAGCAAGTTGAATGCCGCAAAGATGAGCAGCAGGCCGCCCCAAGCGCGATCGCGCAATCGTGCCGCGAGCTCGCTGAACGTCAGCCGCTCGCCGCCATGCTCGTCGAGGATATGCGTGAGGAGCTGCGAAAAAGGGAGCGGCCCAGTGGTCGGTAACGGTGCCGCTTTGTTCACAAAGACTCCGGATTGAGTTGAAGCGGGTGACTCGACCCGAAGTATGATCTTGCCATTAACATCGACGGGCCGAGGTCAGGATGAAAACGGCGGCGCTCCGGCGATGATCCAACGAGTAACGCCGATTCCGATCGCGAGGCAGATAAGGGCTGCCCACCATTTGCCCGGCCGCATAGGCTGTACGCCGGGTTCGAGCACCGCGTGTCCCGTGATCATCGGCTTGGTCAGCTTTCTGCCTCGGACCCGGTAAAAAATGATCGCCGCAATATGGAGCACGATCAGTCCGAGGATGACGTTGAACCAGAACTCGTGCAGGTCGCGCGCCCAGTCCGACGTATCGACGGACACCAGACGATAGAGCGGGCCGGTGTATAGACCGTCCTCATCTTCCGAGATCAGGCCCAGGCCAACCTGGACCGCGAGGGCGCAGAGCAAGGCAAGGACGCTGAGCGCTCCTAGGGGCGTATGCCCTATTCCGCGCCACCGTCCTCGGAGATAATCGGCGACGGCGCGCGGGCCCCGGACAAAATTGAAGAAGCGCGCGGTCGAGCTTCCGACAAAGCCCCAAAGAAGTCGGAAAATGAGCAGGGTCAGGATCGCGCAGCCGGACCAGATGTGCCAGTCGGTGTGGTGGTTGTGAACCGACCACCAGCTGAACGCGATCAGACACGGCAGCAGCCAATGGACCAGCCTTACAGGAAGGTCCCAGACCGGCTGCCTCGGCCCTACCGGCGAGCTCAGTGGTGCATCTCCGTCCGATATTTGTCGTGGCATGCTTTGCACGTGCCTCCGAGGTCGGCGTAACGCGCCTTGGCGGCGACGGGGAAGTGGGCGCCCTCGGTGAGGCCGGTC
>Ga0207691_10001995_pt1 | contig 19969 bp, 19 predicted proteins | sample KBSM13metaG_FD_184327 | JGI IMG/M metagenome (GOLD analysis project Ga0207691, IMG submission 184327) | Miscanthus rhizosphere microbial communities from Kellogg Biological Station, Michigan, USA - KBS M1-3 metaG (SPAdes) (version 2) | ecosystem: Host-associated > Plants > Roots > Rhizosphere >... | reverse complement strand
CAGCCGCTACCGCAGGTCAATCCTCGCAGCGTGCCCCCCGGCCCAGTGAGCGCTCGCCCCGCCGCCAGCGTTCGCCCCGCCGCCAGCGTTCGCCCCGCCGCCAGCGTTCGCCCCGCCGCCAGCGTTCAGCCTTCCGCCAGCGTTCGCCCTTCCGCCAGCGTTCGCCCTTCCGCCAGCGTTCGCCCGTCGCTCAAAGCGGACTCGGGGGCGCCGCCGGCGCAGAACCTCGTGCGGCCGCCGCATTCGTACTCCCCGGTGTCACTTTCGACGACGCCTACGCCAATGAAGCCGCCGCGTCCGACAGCGACAGCGACGCCGATGCGGCCGCCGCGTCCGACACCGAAACCGCCGCCGCCCTCGACCGCGCCGTCCATGCCGGCGAAGGCGAGCTCGGAGCTCGAAGACCCCCCGCAGTTTCAGATCCACTCCGAGCTCGATGCGGTGCCCCACGAGCTTCAAGAAGATACCTTCGATCTGCGGAGCGTGTCTACGCAACGCGAGCCGTTGGCTAGCCGAAAAGTACAGGCCTCTACGGACTGGACCGCGCACGGCCCCGCTTCGGTCGAAAGCGAGCGCAGCCTGCGCGCAAATCGCAGCAGCTCTCCCGCTGTGACTATCCTCGTCGATCGCGGTCGTGAGAGCACGCCACCGGCGAGCGAGCACGCGCCACCGCCGCGTGCCGCGGTGCCGCTCAGCTGGGTGCTCGGCGCCGCAGCGTTCGCCGTGATCTTGGCGTTGATCGTGGCGTTTGCCTTGCGTCCAAGCGCGCCGCCACAAGCTTCGTCCCCACTCGACGGTCGCACGTCCGCGGTAGCTCCGAGCACTGCCGAGATCGCGCCGCGCGACTCCGCACCGCCATCGGTCGCACCCGGCGCCAAGCGAGCGGGCGCTGCGAGTGTGGCGCGCCCGGCCAGCGCGGCGCCCAAAGCCGCACGCCCGGCGAGCAGTTCCTCCGCTGCGGCGAGCGCCATTCCGCTCCCTTCCGCAGATCCGAACTCCAAAGTTCATCAATCGATCTACTGAGTTACCGTCCCCTCGCCGTGAGCCACGCGGCGGCGTACGGCGAGCGCTCTCGAGCGCTGTAGCGTAACCGCGGTGAAACAAGCTTCGCGTTAGCCTGGGCTCACTTCCCTATCGAAGGCGGCCATGAGCGACGAAGCTGACCCGCATTGCGATTCACTGTCAGGCACGACCCTCCGCGCTGCTGCGCTGAGCGTGCCACCGAGCGTGCGTCCGCCGCCACACGAGCGTTCCCCGAAGCTCGTGCGCTTGCTGCCAGTCGGTGCGCTGCTCGTCATTGCGGGGTTTGGCGCGGCACAGCGGGGCGTACCGCAGCTGGTGCTGCCTGAGACGGCGCACCTCGAGGATCGCAGCGTGAGCTACTCCGCGGCATTCGCTGCGCGTGCGGGGATTCGCACGATGGAGGTCCGCGAGGCGCCGTTCACGCCCGTTGTCTCAGCGACCGGCCAAATCAGCTTCGACCCCAGGCTGCTTGCCGCGATCGGGGCGAATGCGCTCGGCGCCGTACGTCGAGTGCACAAGTACGAAGGCGACAGCGTGAAACGCGGCGAAGTGCTAGCGGAGATAAGCAGTCCCTCGCAGGCAGGGCGGGAGGCCGTGGGCTCACTGGCTGCGCGCGAATTGCCGCAGGGGACGTTGGGCGTGTCACGGCTCCGCGCTCCATTCGACGGCAGCGTCGTCGAGCGCCGGATCATCATGGGTCAGTCGGTACGCAGCGAAAGCGTCGCCTTCGTGGTCGCCAATCTCGATCGTCTGTCGCTCACTCTGAGCGTAGACGAGGCGCTGGCTCGCAGTCTGCGACCGGGGGATCGCGTCGAGATCGCGCGCGACGCAGCGCGCGGGGCGCTCGCTATCGGGAGTGTGGTCGAGCTCGACGCCGCGCCGGCCGGCCCGAAGTTACGGGTTCGCGTCGAGGTAGATAATCGTGCTCGGGGGCTGCGCGCAGGCCAAGCCGTGACCGCTCGGATTTTCGCCTCGACGACCCAGCACGCCGTGCTCGTGCCGAACCGAGCGCTGATCTGGATCGACGGCCAACCTGCCGTGTTCGTGAGCGCTGGCGAAAATGCCGCCCGCGCCGCACAGGTCACGCTGGGCAGCGGCGACGGTGAGCAAACGGAAGTGCGGCTCGGGCTCGCCTCCGGTCAGCGCATCGTGAGTGACGGCGTTCCTACCCTGAAGCAAGCCTCCTTCCTGTAGTCCTGGGCGCGCCGCGAGCGTCGAGCGATCCGTCTGCTATCGTCGTGACCGTGACAGCCTCGCGCGAAAGGCGCGCCCCGCGCCACTCGCTACTCGGCACCTTTTCGGTGCTCGTGCTGCTGCTAGTCGCAGCTCGTTTCGCGCCGCTGCAGTGCGGCCCGCAGCCTGCGCGTCCTGCCCAAGCTTTACCGCCCTCGCCGCTCTCGCCGCCCGGGAGCCCACGTGCTCCGGCGCCGGCGCCGCCCGCGAGCGAACGCGTCGCGCCCGCGTTGCGCGGCAGCGAAGCGAGCGTTTCGAGCAGCATCCACGTCGCTCTGGGGACGCCCCGGGATGCCGATCCGTCGGACGAGTATTTTCTCGACGAGCGCTCGTTCGTGCTCTCCTACAGCCCAGAAAAGCGCGTCCCCAATTGGGTCGCTTGGCGCCTCGATCGAACGCACCTGGGGCACGTGGGCAGGAAGAACGACTTTCGTTCCGACCTGGCGTTGCCGGCGCGCTTCTACCGCGTGAAGGAGAGCGACTACCTGCACAGTGGCTACGATCGAGGCCACATGTGCCCGTCGGCGGACCGTCAGGATTCGGCCGAGGACAACTCGCAAACGTTCCTGTTTACGAACATCGTGCCGCAGCTGCACGAATTGAATGCGGGACCTTGGGAGCAGCTCGAGAGCCATGCGCGCTCGCTCGCGCAGCGCGGTGCCGTGTTGTACGTCGTGGCAGGGGGGCTATTTAGTGCGCCGTTTCCGACCATCGGTAACGGGGTTGCCGTGCCTGCGGCCAATTTCAAGATCATCGTCGTCCTGGCCGAGGGTCAGGCTGCGAGTGACGTCGACGGGAGCACGCAGGTGGTCGCGGTCCTGATGCCCAACCAACGCGGGGTGGGCGAGCACGACTGGACCGAGTACGCGACGTCCGTCGATGCCATCGAGCAAGCGTCGGGGTACGACTTTTTGAACGCCATTCCGGAGCGCGTGCAGCGCGTGATCGAGGCTCGCACGCCCGCGCGCTAGGCTGCCGGCGGTCCGACGGCAGAGGCCGGTGGTGTTTGGTCGGCGATGATCGTAGATTCTGGCCGCGTTTCCAGCCCGACTCCTCTTACTTTCCATGCGCATCTCGCCAAAGTTCCCGGTGCTCGTTTCTGTCCTGCTATCGGCTTTGGCCGGCGGCTGCAAAAAGTCCGAGCCACCCCCAGTCAAGCTGACGCGAGGCGCCGAGTTGTACGGTCGGATGTGCGCGGTCTGTCACGGCGAAAAGGGCGAGGGCTACAAGGCCGATCAAGCGCCGCGCCTGGCACAGCCCGAGTTCCAGGCGTCGGTCAGCGATGAACAGCTGCGTGAGGCGATCAAGAATGGCCGCAACCAGACGACCATGTCGGCCTGGTCGAAGGAACGCGGTGGACCGCTGAGCCCAGAAGACATCGATCAAGTGATCGAGTTTCTGCGTACCTGGCGCACGGGCGCCCGCGTGGCCTTGGACGAGCGACCGCTCGGCGGAGATCCGACGCGCGCCGAGAGCCTGTTCGAGCGTGAGTGCGTGAGCTGCCACGGAGCGCGCGGAGTGGGAGGGCCGAACGTGCACATCGGCAATCCCCAACTACTGCAGGTCGCGAGCAATGGATTCATCCGTTTCGCGCTCAAAACTGGGCGTCCCGGCACGCCCATGCCGAGCTTCTTGCAAAGGCTCGGCGAGGAAGGCATCGAGGATCTGACCGGGCTGTTGCGCACTTGGGCGAACCCCGCGCCACCTCCTCCGCCGCCCGCGCCACCGCCTCCGATCCCGCTCGGTCCGGTGCCGCTCAATCCTCGAGGGCCCGATCCCGTAGGCTTCAAACGGACACCCGAGACAACGCCCATGGACGTCATTCACGCGCAGCTGCAGCATGGCGCGCGCATGGCGCTGCTCGATGCACGTGCCCCTTCGGACTACATGAATCAACACATCGCCGGGGCGGTGAGCGTGCCATTTTATGACCCGGCCCCGTACCTAGCCAAATTGCCGAAGAACTCCTGGTTGGTTTGTTATTGCGCTTGCCCACATGCAGAGTCCGGGCAGCTCGCGAACCGTCTGCTCGAGGCCGGTTTCAAGAAGGTCACTGTGCTCGATGAAGGGCTCGGCGCGTGGGCAGGCAAAAAGTATCCCTTGAGCAGCGGCGAAAAGCCCTGACCAATCGTTTGCGCGGCGCGCTTCAGTTGCAGAACCAAGCTCCGCCCACGCACAGGCAGGCCCCGCCTGCGCCGAAGCTGCACTGGCCCGCGACCGCGCCGCAGCTCACCACTGGCTTCACCTGCCGAAGCGAGATCACTGCCGGCGAGTCCGGCCTCGCCAGCACTGAATTCTCCACCCGCCACGGAGGCGTCAGCGCCGCCGCTGTTGCCGCCGCTGCGACCGAACGAGGCGCCTGCGCTGGGGATTCCGGGCAAGTCAGCGGACTATTGCGGCGCTGCTCCCGGCAAGCACAAGCCGGTGACCGTATTGCAAGCTGCGCCGGCGGCACAGTCGACCGGCCCAGCACAGGGAAAGGCGCACTTTTGGAACTGCACGTTGCAGCGCGCGAGTCCGCATGCGGAATCGTTCGTGCAGGGCAACGCGAAAGCATTCGGGGTTGCCATCGTGCCTGCAGGTGCTGCCGCTCCGGGCGTGGTAGCGACGGGCGCGGGCGTCGCTGCTGTGACTGCCGGCTGCGGTAGCGGTTGCGCTACCGTGGGCGCGGGCGGGGTATAGGGAGCGGGGGCCGCCGGGGGCGGGTCGTTGTCTTTGGCACACGCACTAACGATGGAGACCGCTCCAGCCAGGGCGATCAGGGACTTGCGTAGCATCGAGTTATTCTTTCCGCGCCGCGGCGGCGCTTGTCCAACGGGTTGCGAGTCGTCACACGACTGCGGTGCATCCTAGCCGCGACTCCGGCGCCTCGGTTCAGAAAAGGATGGTGTGCGCTGGTTGCGCATCGGCCGACGCCGAGTGGGCACGCCTGCGCTTCCCCTGCCGGCGTGTCAGGAGTATGTCAGATTTGCATGCAGCGCACCGAGCGGCTCTTCGCATTGACCGAATACCTTCGAGGACGGCGCACGGGCGTCACGGCCGAGGTCTTGGCTGAACGCTTCGGTGTGACTTTGCGCACGATCTATCGCGATCTCGACACCTTGCGGATGGCGGCGCTTCCCCTTTCGGCCGAGCGCGGTCGCGGTGGCGGTTATGCGCTCGACCGCAGCTACAGCTTACCGCCGGTGAATTTCACGGCGCGAGAAGCGGCGCTGCTCGTGGCATTGGGGCGGTTTGCGATCGAGATGCGCCTATTACCGTTTGCCGAGACACTCGACTCTGCGCTGGACAAGGTACGCGCGGCCTTGTCCACCTCCGCTCAGCGCGAGCTGCTCACTCGGCTGTCCGAACTGTCGTTTCACGGCGTGCCTGGCTTGCCCACCAAGAAGGCCGTGCGCAGCGCCCTGGAACGTGCCTGGTTCGAGCAATGCCCGCTGCGCATCGTGTACGTCGACGGCAATTTCGTGCAGAGCACACGTACGATTCGCATCGTCGGTGTGCTGATGGAACGACGTGAAACGCGCCTCGACGCGGTCGACACCGAGAGCGGCGAACGCCGACATTTTCGCCTCGATCACATCCAGCAGGCCGAGGTCGTGCGCGGCGATCCAGGCACCGCCACGGTGCCCGCTACTTTCGCTGGTAAGCGCCGGTAAAGGGGTTCTGTGCGCAGGCAAAGCTATCGCTCGAGTGCCCGGCGTTCGCGACTCGGACTTGGCCGGTGAACGGATCGTTGTAGCAACGCATGCTGCGTGCAGCGGTCGCTGAGGGCGTCGGCGTCGGCGTCGGCGTGGGAGCGTGCAGCGCGGGCGCAGGCAGCGGCGGCGTTGGCGCGGGACGGGCAGCGAGCGGCGTCGAGTCGACGACCGCGGGTGCGTTCGCTGCCGACGGCGCCGCGGCAGGGGGTGCCTGCTCGCCATCGGGGCTCGGCAGTGCTGGCGTTACAGACGCGGTCGCCCGTGTGGGGCTGCGATCGGATGAGGCCAACTGATCGGCGCCGGAGGGATCGGACCGAGCTCGTAGCAGTAGCACGAGGAGACCCAAGGCGAGCGCAATTGCCACGCCAATTCCGATCACCACGGGGAGCAGCACTGAGCGCTTATTGGGCGGCGAAATGCCGGGATGAGGTGAAATTCCCACTGCACCCGTCGTGCTGCCGCTTGCGGTCATCGCTCGTGCGATGCCGCCGCCCGTGAAGGGCCCTGTCGGCGGATCCATGGGCAGCGTCGCCGCGGGCCCGTTAGCCTGGGGCGCGCTGAGGAGCACGGGCTGGACGCGGCCAGAAACCACGTCGGAAAGGCCTGCTGCGAGCTCCTGGGCAGAAGCAAAGCGCAAAAGTGGGTCGCGGTTCGCGCCCTTTGCAAACCATTCGTCGAAGCCGGGTAGGAAGAAGCCTTGGCGCGAGGGAGGCACGATCGGTCGCGCGCAAATATTGAGCAAAAGTTCGCCGAACGTCTCGCCGTCGAAGGGGCGTGCGCCTGTCATGCACTCACAAGCAATGACGGCCAGTGACCACAAGTCCGAGCGGTGATCGAGTGCCTTCTTACCCTCGACCTGCTCCGGACTCATGTAGTGCGGCGTGCCCATGGTCACACCGGTGCGCGTTTCCATGCCCGAGAAGCGCGGGCCCGTGGCCTTCGCGATGCCGAAATCGAGCACCTTCGCCAGCTCCTGGTCGTCTTCGCGAATCAGGAAGATGTTGTCCGGCTTCAAATCGCGATGCACGATCCCGCTCGCGTGCGCGCGACCGATGGCGCGCGCCACTTGCGTGATGACCGACACGGCGCGCTCCGGGGAGAGCCGCTTTTCGCGCTCCAAGCAATCGGCCAGGCTCTGTCCTTGCAAGAGCTCCATGACCAAGAAGGGTGTGTTCTCGTGAACGCCGTAGTCGAGGACTTGCACGACGTGTGCGCTACGCAAAGAAGCAGCCGCTTGCGCCTCTCGCTTGAAGCGCTCCGCGCCTTCCACGGTCGACGCGATCGACGGATCCATCAGTTTGACCGCGACCCAGGAATTGAGAGTCAAGTGCTCGGCCAACCAAACCGAGCCCATGCCGCCCTTGCCGAGCTGCCTGTCGAGCCGATAGCGTCCCGCTAGAACTTGGGTTTCCAAGAAACAACATTGTACGACCAATGCGCCCGGCGTGACTAGGCATGGCGAGGCTTGGCACTTGACCTCGGGTGGGGCGGCTCCTTACCCTCCTCTGCATGCTTCGACTTTCGCGTCGTCCGCCGAGCGTGACTGGTATTCGCGCAGGGCTCGGGCTTTCGCTGCTGCTGGCGGCGCTGACGGGGGCCGCATGCGGCGGATGGCGGCTGCCGCCGCCGCACGAAGTCCCAGGGCTTTCGGATCCGAGCGCCAGCTACGCAGTCGTGCTCGACACGCTGCGGGACGAGAGTTACACCATCATCGATCAGGATGCCGCCGCGCGCACCGTGCGCGTGCGCAGTCACGTGGACGAACATGATGCGAAGCGCGTGAGTGTGATCTTGCTGAGCGTCGACGGGAGCGCGGTTCATTTGTCCGCCTCGGGCTATCTGGTGCATCCGGACGGCACGACGCACCACGCGCTGATCTCCGAACTTGCCGCACTGGACGAGTCCCTGAAGAAAAAGCTCGGCGCGGCCGCCCCAGGCCCAGCGAGTGGCGTCCCCGATCAGCCGGTGGCTCCGGCTGCGGGCTCACTGCCCATCGCCTGGAGTGAACCGGCGCGGGACCCGAGCGTGTGGGGACGTGGCAATTTCACTTGTCTCCCCATCAAGCTCGCGGACGAAGAGCAAACGCAGCTCAGCCTGAAGCTATCGAACGGGGAGACCGCGGACGTGTTGCTCTCGCTGGCGCGCGCTCCCGAGCTGTGCCGGTCGCCCAGTGAATGCAAGTTGGCCGGAGGCTGCCCAGCGCTCGGCATCGCGGATGCCGAGCGCGTGTCGCGCTTGGCCGGGCGCCTCTCGAAGCACGAGATTGCACCGCTCGCCACGCTGCTCTTGCGCGGCGAGGCGGTCGCCACCATCGATCTGGGAAAACATGGCTCGATCGCGCAAGCCATGAGCGAGAAGCACTAGCCGCGCTCGGGTTGCTCGTGGGCGGCGCTGCGGTCGCCGAGCTGGACGCGGTATTTCGTGCCGACTGGGACCGTCACTTTTCCGGCGCTACCCAGGGGATCCTCGCATCGCCCAAGCTCAGTCCCTGGCTGGTCAGCCACGCCAAGCTCGCGGCTCCGCTCGTCGAATGGCTGACCTTCGCTACGCGTTGAGACGCTAGAAAGGTGGCTCAGCCCCACTCCGAGCGCGCGGCGCGCAGGCTTTCGCGTAGCCGCAGGTCGCGGGATTTTTTCAGCCTGCCCAAGCCGCGCAGCGCGAAGCCCAGGACCAAAACCAGGCCGTACACGATGGGCTGCGTGTGATCCGCTTTGACTCGCAAGTAGAAGTGCAACACGCCCAAGAGCCCGATCGAGTAGGCCAGGCGATGCAGCAGCTGCCAGCGTCGAAAGCCGAGGCGTGCGACGGCGCGCTTGCTGGAGGTGAGCGCGAGCGGCACCAGTAAGACCAGCGCGGTGAACCCCAGCGCAATGAACGGCCGCTTCAGCACGTCGTTAAGCACCGCGCCCAGGGCCAAATTCTGATCCAAGATCAGGTACACCAGGAAGTGCAGCACGACGCTGAAGAACGCACACAAGCCCAGCGTGCGACGCACGCGCAGTGGCCAGTTCCATGCGAATGCGATCTTGAGCGGGGTGCACGACAGGGACGCGCACAGAAATATCAGCGACAAGAGGCCGATCTGGTTCAACGCCGTGGCGATTGGATTGGCGCCCAGGCGATGTTGCGACGCCCGCCAAGCGATCGACGCGAACGGGATCAGGGCGCCCGTGATCGTCGCGGGCACTAGCCAAGCGAGCTTCGACTTGGCCATTCAGAATGACCGCGTGAGGTCCAGGCCTCGATACAAGTCGGCGACTTGTTCGGCATAGCCATTGAAAGGCAGCGTTTTTCGCCGCGAAAATTCACCGATGCGTCGCTCGCTGGCTTGGCTCCAGCGCGGATGATCGACCGCCGGGTTTACGTTCGCGTAAAAACCGTACTCGGCGGGCGCGGCTCGGTTCCAGGTGGTCTGGGGCTGATGCTCCTGAAAACGGATTTCGACCAGTGACTTTCCGCCCTTGAAGCCGTACTTCCACGGCACGACGAGGCGCAGCGGCGCGCCGTTCTGACCGGGTAGGGGTGCGCCGTACAGGCCGAGCGCCAGGAAGGCCAGCGGGTTCATGGCTTCGTCCACGCGTAGACCCTCGACGTACGGCCAGCTCAAGACGTGGCTTTCTTGATTCGGCAGTTGCTCCGGATCGAATAGGGTCGTGAAGCGCACGTACTTGGCGCGCGACGTCGGGGCGAGCTTCTTCACTAAATCCGCCAGGGGAAAGCCGAGCCAAGGGATTACCATCGACCAGGCTTCGACACAGCGCATGCGATATACGCGCTCTTCCAAGCCGAACCAGCGGATCAGCGTATCGATGTCCAGGGTACGTTCCTGTTCGACCTCGCCCGTGATGCGCAGCGTCCAGGGCCGTGGTTTGATGCGAAAGCCGAGGCTCGCGGGCTCGGATTTGGAAAAACCGAGCTCGTAGTAGTTGTTGTAGGTGGTGATGTCTTGGTACGAGGTCTGAGCTTCGCCGAGCGCGAATTGGCCGCGCTTGGCGATGCGCCAGGGGGCGGCGCCGCTTGCCGGCGGCGGCAGCGGTGCCGGCGTGGTTGGGGGATCAGCGCTCCCCAAGCCAGACAGCGAGATCAGGCCCGCCCCGAGCGCTGCGCTGGTACCGACGTACAACGCACCGGTCTTGATGAACTCACGCCGCCGCGCGTACAGCTCGGGGGCCGTAATCTCACTACTGGCGGGCGGCCGCGGCAAATTCCGCATGCACCGTCAGGATATCAGACTTCGGCTTTGGAGGTCCGGGGCAGTGCTTCGCGCGTGGCTTCCGCGATGTTCGATTCATCGGTGCCGCCCGCGAACTCTTGGCCAGCGGTGGAGGGGACGAACGGGCCACCGGACTCCTCCGGAACCACGCTCTCGCGGCGTTCGAGCTCGGCGTCTTCCCCAGAAGTCGCCGCTTGGATGAACGCTTCTCCCAGCTCCTCGGACAGTTCTTCCCGGGCGGCGCCGTCGATGAAGGCGCGGCCATCGTCGCGACTGCGATTCGCCTGCGAGCCTTCGCGCAGCTTCCGCTCGTACTCCGGATCGAGGTGGCCGGTTGCATCACGGCGGACGACGGGTTTCTTGGGGCTGCTCATGATCTAGTCCTCCAACTCAATCAGCAGGTTACTCCTCCAGCCTGCCATCGCAAGCAGGGCGGCCGCCACTGGTCTGTGGCGTTAGTGATTTCTTGGCATCCTGACAGGAAGCATTTAGCAACGGGCGAGCCGTCAGGGCGCCATGCTGTTTTGTGTCGGGCTTTCGCGGAGCACCAGAATGCTTGGGAAATTGCTGATTTGGACGGGGTCGCGTGCTTGCGGCCGTGTTCTTGCTAGCGGCTGCTTTTTGGGCTTACGCCGCGCTCGATGGGCGGCCGCGCTTTCGACACGTGGCCCCGAGAGGCACGTCGATCACCCCGCAGGTGCATCCGGAAGCTGCTCTTCGAGCAGGCCGTCGCCGTCGCCGTCAGGGCCACTCGTGGCCTGGTAAGCTCTAGTCTTTTTCGGTCAGCTCGAGCACGCAGCTCGTTTCCAAGCGAAATTGGCCGCGACATTTGGGCACCAGGCGCAGCTCCGGGCACTTTTGCTCGAGCCGTTTGCGGAGCAGGATCAAACGGCTCTCCAGGTTGTCTTTGATCGGCGGCAAACCCAGTGCGGGGTCGAGTCGCAGCTCGCGATTACTGAACTCGGCCCGCGAAGCGTCCACGAAGCTGCGTAAAATTTTCCACAATATCCGGCCTGGAAGGTTGCGTATCAGGTACTCGTCGTCGACGAACACGCAGTCGTCGTTGCGATAAAAGCAGCACCTGAGTACCCGCGGGGCCGGTGTCGGCTTGGGCGGCGTTGCCGAGCGAGTGATGGCCTGGGCTTCCTCTGCCTCGGCGCGCAGCATCATGTTTTCGATCGCGCTCGCCAACTGATGGCCGATCACATCGAGAAACGTCTCGTGCCATTCTTCGAAGCCGAGTGGGCTCTTGCTCTCGACGGCGAGCACGCCGGCCAAGCGCCCTTGGGTCAAAAGCGGAATCGCCAACTGGCTTTGCGCGTCCGGCAAGCCGGGCAAGGGAATTTCTGCCGAAGGCGCGTGGCTTCCTTGATCTTGCGCGCTGCGACCAATCGCGCGCCCATAGCTGAGCGAAGCCGAGACGTTGGTGATGCGAATCGTGCGCCGGGTCTCGGCCACCGTGCCGATCAAACCGTCGCCCAGCTGCACCTCCGCGCCGATCCCGGTCTCCCCGTAACCGCGGCTGGCCAGCGAAAAGAGTTTTCTTCCCGTCTCGTCTGGTAAAAGCAGCATGGTGTGCTGAAAGCCCAACTCGTCGCGCAAGGCGTCGAGCAGGGTCGACAGCAGGCCGTCGAGATCGCTGGCGCGGCGCAGCCGTTCGGTGACGACGCTCAGCGCGCGTAGCTCCGTGCGCAGCGAGTTGGGCGCTTCGTCGCTGGCCTCGTCGTCATCTGGCCCAGGCGGGTCGAGCAAGGCATCGAGCTCGCGGATCGCCAGAACTTCGTACACGTCCGCCGACACCAATTTGAAGACACCGAGCATGCCGGTGTGGGACGCAATGGCCTGGATCCGAGTCGCCATCAGCTCGAACAGCGGTCCACTCGTCTGCGAGTGATCGAAGCGCAGATCGATGTCGTAGGTTTGGAGCGTGATCGGGTCGGTCACCTGCACGCAGGCAAAGGGATTTTCCGTGACGTTCTTCTGGGTTTTGTTGAAGAACTGACGGGAGAGCGCGATGCGACGCTCGTCCACGCGAAAAATTTGGCTCAAGTAGGTGACGTTCGGGACGCCGCTCCGTGAGCAGGTGCTGATGATCGACGGCAACACGCCGGCGAAGCAACGTTGCAAATCGGCGAGCACAATCACGATGCCACCGACCGCGTGCGCCCTGCGCCTGGCCCCGGAGTTTGATCGAACATGCTCTCGATGCGAAAGCTCAACGCGTAACTCGGATAGTAGCGAATGCGCCGTAGCAACTTCTGGCGATGGCCGATGAACAGCAACCCTTCCGAGAAAGCCGCGAAGTAACGGTCCTGCAAGCCGCGCTGCCGCTCGTTCGTCTCGCTGATCGAAAGCAGCTGCCCTTTCACCTGCAACGAGCGGTGATCGAAGCCGCGCGCAAAGGTGAGCGCGATTTGCGCGTTGTCCCGCAAGTTACTCAAGGTCAGGGCCGCACCCGAAGCAGGCAGGAACACGGTCGCCGTGTACGCCGCCGCGTCAATCTCGACGCCAAAGCCACGCGCGCTGGCTGGCCGCAACGCCGCATCGCGCGTGCCAACCAAAAGCGACACGCCACTTTCCATGTATTCGACCAATTCCGCCGTCAAAACCGGGGCTGTCACCCCTGTAGAGTATCACGGTCCCCCCTACCGCCGCCCCACATCCGGCCCCATGCTCTCTCCTGCCGTGCCCGTGCCCGTGCCCGTGCCCGCTCCCGCTCCCGCTCCCTCTCTCTGTTCTCACCCCCATGCCCAGCCCCCTCCCTCTCTCCGTCCTGGATCTCGTCCCCCTCTCCAGCGGCAGCACCAGCGCAGCCGCTCTCCAGGGCGCAGTCGAGCTCGCCCGCGCCGTTGACCGACTCGGCTTTCGGCGCCTCTGGTATGCCGAACATCACAACATGCCCGGCATCGCCACCACCACGCCGGAGATCATGATCGCTCATGTCGGGCAGGTGACGAGTCGCGTGCGCCTCGGCGCTGGCGGTGTGATGCTGCCCAATCATTCGTCGCTCAAGGTCGCGGAGTCGTATCGCCTGCTCGAGGCGCTGCATCCGGGGCGCATCGACTTGGGGATCGGCCGCGCCCCGGGGACGGATCAGCTGACCGCTGTGGCGCTGCGCCGTTCCCGGAGCGCGCCGCTCGCGGACGACTTCCTGACCCAGCTGGCCGAGCTGAGTGGCTTCGGCGATGGCACGCTGCCCGCAGGTCACCCCTTCGCCAAGGTACGCGCCATGCCGGATGACGTCTCGTTACCGCCGATCTGGCTCTTGGGCTCCAGCGACTACAGCGCGAACCTTGCCGCCGAGCTCGGCCTGGGCTTCGCGTTTGCGGGTCATTTCAGTCCAGATTCTGCAGAGCGCCCGATGCGTCTCTATCGCGAACGCTTTCAGGCGGGGGCGCTGGCCGCGCCGCACGCCATCTTGGCATTGTCCGTATTTTGCGCCGAGGAAGAACAGGCTGCAACGCGCATGGCCTCGAGCATGCTGCTCGCGTTCGCTCAACTGCGCGCGGGGCGAGCGGGCCGCATGCCGAGCCCAGAAGAGGCGCTCGCCTACCGCTATTCTGCGGAAGAAGAAGCGGGCATCGCGCAGTTTCGTCGGCTTCAGATCAGCGGCACGCCGGAGGCCGTCAGGCGCGGTATCGAACGGATGGCAGAGCTGACTTTGGCGGATGAAGTGATGCTCGCGACCCACGCGCACGACCCCGCTGCACGGATCCGTTCGTATACATTGATTGCACGGGCCTTCGGGCTGAGCGAAGCCGAGCGTTAGCGCTGCACGTTCAGCCGCGCTGAACCACGACTCGGTCCAGGCCGAGTCGAATCAGGCGCGTGCGCTCGCGGCGTTCGATGACGCTCGACGACTCCGGCACGCCATGGCTGGCGAAATGGCGTCGAATGCGAAAAATTTCGCCGTCGACCTGCTGCGGTGTCATGCGCAAGCCGTCGGCAAGTTGATCTTTGTCCATCCAGCCGCACGAGGCCGGGGCGACCTTCTCGGCCGAATCTGCGAGCTTTTGGCGCGCGAGCGTGAGCAGCAAATAATTGTGCGCGCGCGAGCCGAGGGCGACGCTCTTGTTCGCGTATTCCAGGGACAATTCCACGAAATCCTCGTCGGAGGAGACCATGAATTTGAGCGTGGGAGCCGCGCGCTGCAGGGAGGTGCCGATGCTGGCGGTCAGGTCATTCGAGCTCGGACAGGAAAACACGTAGCTCTGGCCGCCAAACTCGAAGGGCTGCCCGTTGCGCAGGCCACGCACCGTCCCCTCGCTGTCTTCCATGCGCCAGAAGCCGTCCGCGTCCTTGAATAGAGTCAGCTCCGGACTTTCGGCAGAAGGGATGCCGATCATTCCGAAGTTCTCGAGGAAAACCTGGCCGGATTCCAGCGTCAGCACCATTACCTGGGGTTCGCTCGCGTCAACGAGGGCCCAACATTGTTCCGGATGGCCGAAGCTCACGACCGAGCCCTTATCCATGCGGTGGGCGCGGCCGGGCTCGATGGTGTCGCCATTCAGGCGCGTTCCGTTGCGGCTTGCGCGGTCGATCAGCTCCCAGCCCTTGCCGGACCAGCGAATGACGGCGTGCTGCGTGGAGACGTATTTCGGCGTCAAGCGCAGGGCGCACTGCGGACCCCGGCCGATCAGGTGCTCGGCCATCAAGATGCAGCGGCGCTCGCCGCCTTCTTCGCGCAGTTCGGCCATAAAACGGCTTTGATTACAGCACAGGACGCGAACGACTGCGAGCCACTGCAATCGACGGCAAGCGGCTTTCGCCAGTATTCAATTGGAGGAGCGGAAGGCAGGGAGCCGGACGCAGCATCCAAGGAGTTGGCGATGGATCGTGTCATGAACGACTGCTGGCCGGCGCCCGCGCCGACGCCGGCGGTGGCAGGGTCAGGGCTGATTGGAGCGGCGAGCAGCTGGTCCCCGGACGAGGCGGCGAGCCTCTCGGCCCTGTGGACGGAGCTGGTCGGTGGTCTGTGCAAAATCGAGCAAACCGAGTTCAGCGAGCAGACCTGCACCGTCGTGGTGACTCGCGGCCACCGCCTGTCAGCCGACGAGGGCGCGCGGCTTTCGGCGCGTGACACCGAGATCCTCGAACGAGCGCTGCTCGAGGGAGTGCGAAAGTCCGTCGCAATCGACTTCGGGCTGTGCCCGTCGAGCATCGCCGAAATCTTGCGGCGCTGCTTCGTATTCATGGGGCTGTCGTGCTGGCCGTCGCGCATTCCGTTCTTGCTCGTAATGGCAGCCCACGCCAAGTGCACGCCCGATTCACAGCGCGTCGCGAAGCAGCTCCTGGCTCAGAATCAGCAGTTCGTCCGCCAGAGCATCAGCGTGGCCCGCCCGGACAACGAGCTCTCCGAGTGGCTTTCACCGGCGGAGTATGCCGTGACGCGCCTGCTCGTCGAGGGCAAGAGCTATCAAGAAATGGCGAAGCTACGCGCCACTTCCAAGCGTACCGTCGCAAACCAACTGGCCTCGGCCTTTCACCGCCTTGGAATTTCGGGTCGAGCCGAGCTGCTGTGCCTGCTCGCCAAGCGCAAGCTAGGCAACCGTCCGCCGCTGACCAGCGCCAAGTCGCCCTTCGCGCTGACTCCCGACACGGTGCGGGATTTCGCGCGCGTAGCAGGGCAGGGCCGGTAGCGGTCAATCGATCGGCCATTCCACGCCGCTGCCGTCCGCGACGGGCGGCAATGTCGGCCGCTCTTCGGGCGGCGCGGGAACTCCCGCACGGGGATCCTCGAGGGCCGTGATGGCGCGCCACCAGGCTTGTACTTGCGGGGCGCGAGCAGGCTCGACAGGCTCTCCGAGCATGGGCATCAGCAGCTGTGCGCCGCGTTCGGGTGCGAGCCGCAGCAGCGTCTCGGCCGGCTCGTCCCAGGCGTGAATCGCCAAGTTGAACGTGCCCCAATGCACGGGCAGCAGCCGGCCGCCGCCGAGTAGCTGCAGGGCGTCCAGCGCGTGCTCTGGGCCGAGATGAATGTCGCCCCACGCTTCGTGAAACGCGCCGACCTCCAACATGATCAAATCGAACGCGCCGAAGCGCTGATGAATCTCGCTGTATTCGGGGGTGAGACCGGTATCGCCGCTGAAGAAAACGGAGTGCTTCGGCCCGCGCACGACCAGCGACGACCAGAGCGTGGCATTGCGGGAACCCAAACCTCGACCCGAGAAATGCTGCGACGGCGTAGCGTAGATCGTCAGCCCCGTGCCCGGCACGTCCGCTTGCTCCCACCAATCGAGCTCGGTGATGCGCTCGGCCGGAACGCCCCAGGCCTGCAAATGTGCGCCCACGCCGAGCGAGGTGAAGAACGGCACGTCGCGCTTGCCGAGCAGGACGATGGTCGGGTAGTCCAAGTGATCGTAGTGGTCGTGCGAGACGATCACCGCGTCGAGCTCGGGCAGCTCGGAGATCGCGATCGGCACGGGCTGAAAGCGCTTCGGTCCCGCGAACGTGACGGGCGACGCGCGCTCACCCCACACCGGATCGGTCAGCACGCGCGCGCCGTCCAGCTCGAGCAGCACCGTGGAATGGCCGAGCCAGGTCGCGCGGAGGCCCGTCTCGGGCGCTCGTTGCCAACCCGACAGCGGGCTCTGTGAAGGCAAGGGCGCGCGCGGCGTGCGCCGCTGCCCGCCACACAGGAACTCGGCAATCGTGGGGGCCGCCGTGCCCTTCTTCAGCCCCTGAGTGATCGAGGCGGTGTTGGTGAACGCGCCGTCCACGAACCGCTTCGACGCTTTCATCCGCTCGAGCCGCAGGCCGCTCGGGTTCACTCCGAAAGACTTGAGAGGCATTGCTTCGTCTCCGTGTGTCGTCCCTAGCCACGGCAATAGGGCAGCTCGCCCTAGCTTGCCAGCCTGCCGCGAAAAATTGTCGAATTCCCTGGATGATTGCTGCGCCGCCGAGTCTCCTGTGTCTGAGCGCGCGCCACAAAACACGAACGCCTCGAAGTGTCGTCACTTCGAGGCGTCGTAGCGATTCGCTGAGCGCCGGCGAATCGGCTCAGATGAGAGGTTACTTACGCGAAGCGGCTTCCTTGGCCAGCTTCTCGCGGTAGACCTTGATCATCTCTTCTTGCTCTTGCTTCGGCACGGGGGCGTAGCGAGCGAACTCCATGGTGAAGTTGCCCTTGCCCTGCGTGGCGGAGCGGAGATCCGTCGAGTAGCCGAACATGGCGTTCAACGGAACTTCGCAGGTCACGGTCACGTTTTCGTCGCTGATCGTCTCCAAGATCACGCCGCGGCGCTGGTTGACCTGACCGACGACCGAGCCCTGGAACTCGATCGGCGCCGAGATTTCCACCTTCATGATCGGCTCGAGAATCGTCGGCTTGGCGCCCGAGTAGGCTTCGCGGAAGCCCATCAAAGCCGCCGTTCGGAAGGCCTGGTCGGAGGAGTCGACCGCGTGCGACTGACCGTCGTTGATCACGCAGCGCACGGCCACGACCGGGAAGCCGATCAGATTGCCGCGCTTGATGCCGTCCTTGAAGCCCTTGTCACAGGCCGGGATGTACTCCTTCGGGATCGAGCCACCGGTGGTCTCGTCGACGAACTCGTAGTTCTCGACCGCGTCGGCCGGCAGTGGCTCCATGTAGCCCATCACGCGCGCGAACTGGCCGGAACCACCGGTCTGCTTCTTGTGCGTGTAGGCGATCTCGCTCCGCTGCGTGATGGTCTCGCGGTACGCCACCTGGGGCTTGCCTGCGATCACCTCGCAGCTGTACTCGCGCTTCATGCGCTCCATGTAGATGTCGAGATGCAGCTCGCCCATGCCGCGGATGATGGTCTGCTGCGACTCTTCGTCCTGGTGAACGCGGAAGGTGGGATCTTCCTTGGTGAAGCGATTGAGTGCCTTGGAGAAGTTGGCCTCCGAGGCGCGGTCCTTCGGGGCGACGGCCAGTGAAATCACGGCGTCTGGCACGTGCATGGAGGTCAAGGTGTAGTTCACCTTGCCGTCCGTGAAGGTCTCGCCAGAGCTCGCCTCGACGCCGTAGAAGGCGACGATGTCGCCGGCTTCAGCCGTCTTGATCTCTTCGCGATCTTCCGAGTGCATGCGGAACATGCGCGGCACGCGCACTTTGCGGCTCTCGTTGGAGATGTTGTAGATGGTGTCGCCGGCCGTGATCGAGCCCTGATAGATGCGGAAGTAGGTGAGCTGCCCGTACTTGTCCTGCTGCAGCTTGAACGCCAGACCGACGAAGGGCTTGGTCGGGTCGGACTCGACGACCACCTTCTCTTCGTTCTTGTCCTGGTCGTGCGCCTCGTTGACGACTTCCTTCGGGTTCGGCAGGAACTTGACCACGCCGTCGAGCAAGAGCTGCACGCCCTTGTTCTTGATGGCAGAGCCGCACATCACGGGCGTCATCTTGAGCGCGAGCGTGGCGCGGCGGACCGCTGCGATCAGCTCTTCGTTCGAGATCGGTTCCTCGTTGATGAACTTCTCGGCCAAGATGTCGTCCACGTCGGCGACGCGCTGGATGATGAGCTCGCGGGCTTCCTTCGTCTTCTCGACGTATTCCGCCGGCGGATCCGCTTCGATGATCTTCTCGCCGTCGTCGCCTTCGAACGTGTAGGCCTTGCCCGTGATGGCGTCGATGATGCCCGCGAACTTGTCTTCGGCACCCATCGGCACCTGCAGGTTCACCGGGTGGTGGCCGAGCTTCTCTTTGAGCATGTCCGAGACGCGCTCGTAGTTGGCGCCCGGATTGTCCATTTTGTTCACGAACGCGATGCGCGGCACGTGGTAGCGCTTCATCTGGCGGTCGACGGTGATCGACTGCGACTGCACGCCCTTGCCGGAGTCGAGCACCAGGATCGCGCCGTCGAGCACGCGCAGCGCGCGCTCCACTTCGATCGTGAAGTCCACGTGGCCGGGGGTGTCGATGATGTTGATGTTGTACTCGTCGAATTGTTTCAGCGAGCCAATCCACACGCAGTAGGTCGCGGCGGACTGGATCGTGATGCCCTTCTCGCGCTCGAGATCCATCGAGTCCATCTTGGCGCCGACGCCGTCTTTGCCACGCACTTCGTGAATGGCGTGAATGCGGCCGGTGTAAAACAGAATGCGCTCGGTCAGGGTCGTCTTGCCTGAGTCGATGTGCGCCGAAATACCGATGTTACGGATGCGATCTAGCGGGATGCGGGTTGCCACTTTTTGGCCTCGTACTTGGAGTTAGGGAGCGGCACGTAGCGAAAGTGGCCGCCGAAGGGAAGCGGCTATAGCACCTCACTTGTTTGGGCCCAGTGGCCTGTTTCGGATTGCGACCGACGTACTCCCCGTGAACTATAAATTAGTTCAATAAAAACAGTGTCTTGAGTCGAATTATTGCGGTTTGGTACGTTGACACACGGCTGCCCGGGCTCGATGCCTGGGGCCGTGGATTTTCAACTACAGGGCAAGCGCGCTCTCGTTTCCGGGTCAACGGCGGGCATCGGGTTTGCCATCGCTCGAGCGCTCGCGGCGGAGGGAGCCCGCGTGATCGTGAACGGACGGAGCGAGCAACGGACCGCGGCCGCGGTCTCGGCCATCCGCGACAGCGGCTTACCGGATGCCGATGTGCGCGGGATCGCAGCCGACCTCGGCAGCGCGGAGGGGTGCGCGAAGCTCTTGCAGCTCGAGCCCGAGGTCGATGTCCTGGTGAACAACGTGGGCATTTTCGAGGCCAAGCCCTTCGCGGACATCAGCGATGCGGAGTGGCTGCATTTCTTCGAAGTGAACGTGCTGAGCGGTGTCCGGCTCTCGCGCGGCTACCTGCCGGGCATGCTGCGCCGCAATTGGGGCCGCGTGCTGTTCATCTCCAGTGAGA
>Ga0207691_10001994_pt1 | contig 19974 bp, 17 predicted proteins | sample KBSM13metaG_FD_184327 | JGI IMG/M metagenome (GOLD analysis project Ga0207691, IMG submission 184327) | Miscanthus rhizosphere microbial communities from Kellogg Biological Station, Michigan, USA - KBS M1-3 metaG (SPAdes) (version 2) | ecosystem: Host-associated > Plants > Roots > Rhizosphere >... | reverse complement strand
GCTGTTCGTGCTCGAATCGCGTCGCCGGGCGCAGTTGCGCGATGTCAATGCGCTGCTGCGGCGCATGCGCCGGCTCGCGCAGGACGATCCCGCCACCACGGCCGGCAACGCCCGTGACACATCGGTGGCGCGACCGTCGAGCCAGCCCTTCGAGGGCTGGGCGGAATTGATCCACAGCCTCGAGGAACAGGGCCGCCTGCGCGAGGACCTGCACGCGATGGCGCGACAGCTGATGACCGTGCAGGAGGACGAGCGCCGGGTGCTCTCGCGCGAGTTGCACGACGACATTGGCCAGTCGATCACGGCGATGAAGCTATGCGCCCTCGCCCTGGCCGACGAAACCCCGCAGGCGCGCGCGGCGACGATCGCCGAGATCGCCACGATCGCCGACGAAACGATGGCCAAACTGCGCAACCTGTCGCTGTTGTTGCGCCCGCCGCAGCTGGACATGCTCGGGCTCGAGGCCGCGATCCGCGGACAGGCGGAGCTGATGGCACGCACTTCGCGCGTGCGCATCGACCTGCAACTGTCGCCGTTGCCGCAACGCCCCGCGCCGGACGTGGAACTGGCGTGTTTCCGCATCGCGCAGGAAGCACTCACCAACGCGCTGCGCCACACCGATTCGGACGACGTCACGCTGCGCCTGTCCATCCAGGACCGGCACCTGTTGCTCGAGGTCGGCGACGAGGGCTGCGGGTTCGATCCCGAAGGCAGGCACGGCCTGGGACTGCTCACCATGCGCGAGCGCGCGCAGCAGGCGGGCGGCACGCTGGAGATCACATCCGAGCCGGGGCGGGGCAGCTGCGTGCGCGCGCGCTTCCCGCTGCCGGATTGACGCGCGCGCCGCGTTAGCCGCTGCGCCGCCGGAACAGAGCCGCCGACACCGCCAGCATCACCGCCGGCGGGATCAGGTACGCGATCCGGTAGTCGAACTTGTACACGCCCGCCAGCTTCACGAACTGCGTCTGCAGCAGCCAGAAGCCAAGCGCGAATACGATCCCGATGAACAGCCGCTTGCCCAGTCCGCCACTGCGCAGGCTGCCGAACGCAAACGGCACCGCCGCCAGGCACAGGGCCAGCACGTTGAGCGGATAGAACCAGCGGCCCCAGTAGTTCTCCTCGAACTCGCTGGCCTCCAGGCCGTTGCGCTTGCGGTACTCGATGCCGCTGCGCAGGTCGCTCGAAGGCAGCGCCCCGGGCCGGGTGACGCTCGCCGACAGGGCGGTGTCGTCGAGCTTGGAATTCCAGCGCTCCTCCATCACGTCGGTCTGCGTCACCGAGCGCTCATCGAAATACGTGCGCGTGACGTTATGCAGAAGCCAGCCGCCGGGACGGTGTTCGGCCGTGCCGGCGTGCGCGATCGATTCCAGCCGGCCGGCATCGTCGAACTCGTACAGGCGCACGTCGCGCAATTCGAGCCAGTGCTCGCGACCGCGCGTGCGGTCCTGTCCGGTCTGCGCGTTGAGGAACGTGTTGCCTTCGCGCGCCCACAGCCCCGAATACTGCGCGACGATCATGTCGCGCGTCTTCGCCGATGCCTTCAGCGCGTCGGCACGACGCTGTCCCCATGGCGACAGCGTTTCGCCGTTGAGCACCATCAGCGCCGTCAGCACCGACAGCGCGATCGCGACCGCGAGCCCGAGCCGGCGGCGCGAGAGCCCGAGCGCGCGCAGCGCGGTGAGTTCGGAACTCGCCGCCAGCTGGCCCAGGCCCATCAGCGTGCCGATCACGGCGGCGGTCGGAAACAGGTTGTACGCGCGGTACGGAACGGTCAGCAGGATGTCGACCACTGCCTTGGCGAAGGTGTAGTCGCCCTTGCCGACGTCGCTCATCTCCGAGACGACCGCAAGCACCGTATCCAGCCCGAGCAGCACCGCCCAGCTGAGCAGCACCGTGCCGAACAGGATCTTGCCGACGTAGAGGTCGTGGATCTTCGGGAACCTGCCGATGGCGCGCTTCACGACCGCACCGCCACGAGGCCGCGACGCATCTTGCCGTCGTGCAGGTACATCCAGGCGGCGACCGCGAGCAGCGGCAACAGCAGCCACCACAACCCCGCCGCCATCGGCAACTTTCCGCTGCCGAGCCAGTCGGTGCCGAGCACCATCAGGTTGGTGCCGAACAGATACGCCAGGAAGCCGATGAGGATGCGCCCGTAGCGCGTCTGCCGCGGCGAACTGCGTGCCAGCGGCACCGCCAGCAAGGCGAAGGCGAGTGCCAGCAGCGGCGGCGCGACGCGGTAATGCAACTGCGCGCCGGCCTCCCGGCGCGGGTCGCGCAGCAACTCGGAAATCGTCATCGATTGCGGATCGTCGCTGGGGGGCCGATCGTCGCTCTCGGGCATGCGAAGGGCGTTGCTCGCGTAGCGCATCAGCCGGAAATCCAGCCCCTTGTCGAGCGGGCCTTCGACCCGAAAGCCATCCTTGAGGGTGAGATAGCGATCGTTGCGGCCCACCAGGGATAACGCGCCGGAGCGCGCGGTGGTCACGTCCAGCCGTCCGCGCGCTTCGCGATAGACGAATACGCGGGTCAGCTGCCGGCCGTCGTTGGACATCGCGCCGACGTAGACCACGCCACCGCCGCCGGGCAATTCGGTGAAACGGCCGGGCTCGAGCCCGGCGACCAGGAGGCTGCGGCTGCCCGCGATGATCATTTCCTGCGACGTGCGCTTGGCCCACGGCCCGAACCACAGCGAGCACAGCGCGATCACGGCGACGATCGGCAACACAAGCAGCAGCACCGGTCGCAGCATGCGGCGCGGACCGACGCCGATGGAGGTCAGCACCGGCATTTCGGCGTCCCGGTACAGTCGGCCCATCGCCAGCAGCATCCCCAGCATCAGCCCCAGCGGCAGCACCAGGGGCAGGTAGCGGATCAGCTGCAGCCCGAGCTGCGCCAGCATCATCCCGGCCGGCACCCGGCCGCGGGCGACGTCGCCGAGCACGTCGGCGAAGATGCCGCCCAGGCTGACCATCAGCAGGACCACCAGCGCGGCAAGGGTCGTCTGGCTGAATTCGCGGAACAGGTAGCGGTCAAGCTTGGGCATCAGGGCTCTGCGGCTGGGCCTCGGCGGTTGTGGGGTTGGCATCGGGCGGGCTTGCTTTAGACTTCAGCGACCGCTTTCGCCCTCGACAGACCGACCCGGCAAGTGAATCGCCGTGCCGATGTCGAACGCGCGCAGGGACGCTGCGTGCGACGTCGCCGTCGCCGTTCGAATCCTCGCGCGCCGTCGACCGTCCATCCGGGCGGACGGTGGATTGTACGGAACCCAACGCCTCCCCCTCCTGGAATCTGGTCGATGTCCCTCGAATTCACCCTGAACCAAGCCACCGTCGCCGACACCGCTACCGATTGCATCGTGGTAGGCGCCTTCGTCGAAGGCGCGCAGGCAGGCGGCGCGGCCGGCATCACGCTGACGCCTTCGGCGCAGGCGATCGACGCGGCCAGCGGCGGTCGGCTCGCCGCGCTGGTGTCGCGCGGTGATATCAGCGGCAAGACCGGATCGACCCTCTCGTTGCACGACCTGCCTGGCGTCAAGGCGCCGCGCGTGCTGGTCGTGGGCCTGGGCGATACCGCCAAGTTCAGCGTGCCGCAATACATCAAGGCGGTCGGCGACGCGGCGCGAGCGCTGCGCACGGGACCGGTGAAGTCGGCGCTGTTCACGTTGTCGGAGCTGAGCGTCCCGGGTCGCGACGCCGGCTGGAACATCCGCCAGGCAGTGATTGCCGCGGCGCACGCCTGCTATCGCTACACCGCAACGCTGGGTGCCAAGAACAAGAAGCGCGACGAGTCCGGCCTCGCCACCCTCGCAATCCAGGGCAGCGACGGCGACGCGCTCGCGCAAGGCAAGGCGATCGCGACCGGCATCGCATTTACCCGCGAACTCGGCAACCTGCCGCCGAACATCTGCAATCCAGCCTATCTCGCGCAGCAGGCGCAGGATCTCGTCGGCCGCCACCAGGGCGTCGAATGCGAAGTGCTCGATCGCGAGCAGATGCGCGCGCTCGGCATGGGCTCGCTGCTCGCCGTGTCGCAGGGCTCGGCCAACCCGCCCAAGCTCATCGTCCTGAAATACAGCAACGGCGGCGACGCCAAGCCCTACGTGCTGGTCGGCAAGGGCATCACCTTCGATACCGGTGGCATCAACCTCAAGACGCAGGGCGGCGTCGAGGAAATGAAGTACGACATGTGCGGGGCGGCGACGGTGATGGGCACGTTCGTGTCGGCGGTCGGCATGCAATTGCCGGTGAACCTCGTGGTGATCGTGGCGGCCGTCGAGAACATGCCCGACGGCAACAGCTACCGGCCGTCCGACGTGCTGACCAGCATGTCCGGCAAGACCATCGAAGTCGGCAACACCGACGCCGAGGGCCGCCTGATCCTGTGCGACGCGCTTACCTACGCGCAGCGTTTCGAACCGCAGGCGCTGCTCGACGTGGCGACGCTGACCGGCGCCTGCGTGATCGCGCTCGGAAAATTCGCGACGGGACTGATGAGCAAGCACGACGACCTGTCGAACGAGCTCGTCGCGGCCGGCGAGAACACCTTCGATCGCGCCTGGCGCCTGCCGCTGTGGGATGAATACCAGTCGATGCTCGATTCGGCCTTTGCCGACATCTACAACATCGGCGGCCGCTGGGCCGGCGCGATTACCGCGGGCTGCTTCCTCTCGCGCTTCACCGAAGGCCAGCGCTGGGCGCACCTGGACATCGCCGGCGTCGCCAATGGCGACGGCAAGATGGGCATGGCGACCGGCCGCCCGGTGGGATTGCTGTCGCAGTGGCTGATCGACCGCGCGGGCTGACGGGTGCCCCGTGCGGACTTCTACCTGATCGCCAAGCCGCGCTTCCGCGAGGAGCCGCTGCGACTCGTGTGCGAACTGGCGAAGAAGGCGTATGACGCCAACCTCTGGACGCTGGTGCTCGCGCGCGATGTCGAACAGGCCGAGGCCCTGGACGAGATGCTGTGGGACATGGGCGACGAGGCCTACATCCCGCACCAGATGGCCGGCGACGAGGAAGACGAACTCACGCCGGTGCTGATCGCGCCGCCGGAAATCGACGCGGCGCTGCGCCCGCTGGTGATCAACCTGCGCGACGGCGCGGTCGACGGCAGCTTCGAGCGCGTGCTGGAAGTCGTGCCCGCCGACGACTCCGCGCGCGAACCGCTGCGCGAACGCTGGAAGCAGTACAAGGCGCGCGGCCTGGACGTGCAGAAGCACGATATGTGATGTCTTCGCGCGCTCTGCGGTAGGACGGCTGTCCCTCCTTCTCCCGCGTGCGGGAGAAAGTGCCCGAAGGGCGGATGAGGGCCTCCCGTGCCCGGGCCGGCAACGCGGCGAAAAGCGCCCTCACCCACCCCTTCCCGCAACGCGGGAGAGACAACAAAAAAAGCTGAAGCAACAACATGACCACCCTCGCCCCCGGCTACGACCCCACCCAGTTCGAAGCGCGCCTGTACGCGCAGTGGGAGCGCAGCGGCGTGTTCAAGCCCAGCGGAACGGGCGAGCCGTACTGCATCCTGCTGCCACCGCCCAATGTCACCGGCACCCTGCACATGGGCCACGCGTTCCAGCACACGCTGCAGGACGCGTTGATCCGCTACCACCGCATGCGCGGGTTCGACACGCTGTGGCAGATGGGCACCGACCACGCCGGCATCGCCACCGAGATGGTCGTCTCGCGCAACCTCAAGCTCGAGGGAAGCCACGAGACGCGCGATTCGCTCGGGCGCGAACGCTTCGTCGAAAAAGTGTGGGAGTGGCGCGAACAGTCCGGCCACACCATCGAGCGCCAGATGCGCCGGCTCGGCACCTCCGGCGACTGGTCGCGCAGCGTGTTCACCATGGATCCGATGGCGGCCGAGGCCGTCGTCGAGGCGTTCGTGCGCCTGCACGACGAGGGCCTGATCTACCGCGGACAGCGCCTGGTGAACTGGGATCCGGTGTTGAAGACCGCGATCTCGGACCTGGAGGTGGTCAACGAGGAAGAGGACGGCTTTCTCTGGTCGATCGCCTACCCCCTGAGCGATGGCAGCGGTTCGCTCGTCGTGGCGACCACGCGTCCGGAAACCATGCTCGGCGACACCGCCGTGATGGTGCATCCGGATGACGAGCGCTATGCGCACCTGCTCGGCAGGACCGTTGCGCTGCCGCTGACCGATCGACAGATCCCCGTCATCGCCGACGCGTATGTCGATCGCGAGTTCGGCACCGGTGTCGTCAAGGTCACGCCGGCGCACGACTTCAACGACTACGCGGTCGGGCAGCGGCATGGCTTGCCGCTGATCAACATCTTCACGCCCGACGCGGCGACCAACGATGCCGTGCCGGAACGTTTTCGCGGCATCGATCGCTACGAAGCGCGCAAGCGCGTGCTCGCCGAGCTCGAGGCCGCGGGCCTGCTGGTGGACACCAAGCCGCACAAGCTGCAGGTGCCGCGCGGCGACCGCACCGGCCAGGTGATCGAGCCGTACCTGACCGACCAGTGGTTTGTACGCATGGAAACACTGGGCGCGAAGGGTCTCGCGTTGGCCACCGGTGCCGATGGAAAGCCCGGGGCCGTGCGTTTCGTCCCTTCGAACTGGATCAACACCTATCGCCATTGGATGGAACACATCCAGGACTGGTGCATCTCGCGCCAGCTGTGGTGGGGCCATCGCATCCCTGCGTGGTACGACGCACGCGGCCGCATCTATGTCGGCCGCAGCGAGTCCGAGGTGCGCGCGGCGCACGCGCTGGGCGACGATGTCGCGTTGTCGCAGGACAACGACGTGCTCGAGACGTGGTTCTCGTCCGCGCTGTGGCCGTTCAGCACGATGGGCTGGCCCGATCCTGCGCGCATGGACGAACGCGGCTTCGACCGGTTCGTGCCGTCTTCGGTGCTCGTCACCGGGTTCGACATCATCTTCTTCTGGGTCGCCCGGATGATCATGATGACGGACCACTTCGTGGGGGACGTCCCATTCCGCGACGTCTACATCACCGGCCTCGTCCGCGACAAGGACGGCCAGAAGATGTCCAAATCCAAGGGCAACATCCTCGATCCGCTGGACATCATCGACGGCATTTCGCTCGAGGCGCTGCTGGCCAAGCGTACGTCCGGGCTCATGCAGCCCAAGATGGCGGAGAAGATCGAGAAGGCCACGCGCCGCGAATTCCCCGACGGCATCCCGGCGTTCGGCGCCGACGCACTGCGTTTCACCATGGCCGCGCTGGCCGGGCACGGCCGCGACATCAAGTTCGACCTCAACCGCGCCGAGGGCTACAAGAATTTCTGCAACAAGCTGTGGAACGCGACGCGGTTCGTGCTGATGAACACGGAAGGCGCCCAGTTCACCGGCACCCCCGAACCGCGTACCGACGCCGAACGCTGGATCCTGGCGCAACTGGCGAAGGCGGCGGCGGAGGCCGAACAACATTTCGCGAGCTACCGGTTCGACCTGCTTGCGCAATCGCTGTACGAATTCGCATGGAACAATTTCTGTGACTGGTTCGTCGAGCTGGCCAAGCCTGCGCTCAACGGTGACGACGCCCAGGCCGCCGACAGCACGCGGCACACGCTGCTGTTCGTGCTCGAACGGCTGCTGGCGCTGCTACACCCGCTGGTTCCGTTCGTGACCGAGGAACTGTGGCAGCCGGTCGCGCCCAGGCTCGGCATCGCCAACGACACGATCATGTTGCAGCCGTATCCGCTGGCATCGGAACTGCCCTCTGCCGACGGGACGGCGGAGTCCGGCATCGAATGGCTCAAGGCGATGGTGACCGCCCTCAGGCGCGTGCGCAGCGAACTCAACGTGCCGCCCGCGAAACAGGTGACGCTGCTGCTCACCGGCGGGGATGTCGGCGATCGCGAGCGTGTCGCCCGCTTCGGCTCGCAGCTGCGCTTCCTCAACAAGCTCGAGCGGATCGACTTTCTCGCCGACACTGACGGCGCGCCTGCCGCGGCCACCGCCGTGGTTGGTGAGCTCAAGCTGCTGGTGCCGCTGGCGGGCCTGGTCGACCTGGATGCGGAACGCACTCGACTGGACAAGGAACTCAAGCGCGTCGACGGCGAGATCGCCAAGTGCCGCAACAAGCTGGCGAGCGAAACCTTCGTACAGAACGCCCCCGCGGCCGTCGTCGATCAGGAACGCCAGCGACTCGTCGACTGGACCACGCAGCGCGACGCGCTGGCGATGCAGCGGGCGAAGATCTAGTCACAGCCCGATGGGGCGTGCCACCTACTCCGCGAACAACTCCTTCGCCATCACGATCGCGTCCTCGCGCCCGGCCTTGGCGGGGTAATAACGCGGCCGGCGGCCGATCTCGTTGAAGCCTTCGCGGTGGTAGAGCGCGATTGCGGCGGGATTCGACGGGCGCACCTCGAGGAACACCCGCTGCGCGCCCCGGCCACGCGCGAGTTGCAGCAACGCGCGCAGCAGCCGACGGCCATGGCCGTGCCCCTGCTCCTCCGGCGCCGCGCAGACGTTGAGCACATGGGCCTCGTCGGCGGCGATGCTGAGCAGGCCGTAGCCGACGATCACGCCATCGCGCTGCAGGACCCACGCCGGATAGTTCGCACGCAGGCAATCCTGGAAGATGCCGCGGGTCCACGGAAACGGGTACGCGCGCAGCTCGATGTCCAGCACCGCGTCGATGTCCTCCTCGCGCATCGGCCGCAAGCTCGCGTCCGCGGCGGAGAACATCGCATCGGCCGTGCGCGCGTTCACGGGGTCCGACGCCGGAAGCGCCGCAGTTGCGGCCACAGCGCGCGCTTGCCCGACGCGTTGCCGCGCAGCGAGGAGGTCGTCGGCAGCGCGCGCAGGACGATATCCAGGTCATCGGCGTGCGCGTCTCGCGCCGCGGCGCGCAACATCGCATGCAGCAGCGGATCGTCCGGCAGTTCCCGCGATGCGAGCACCAAGGGTGGATGCCCGAGCGCACCGAGGATTTCGCGCTGGAAGTCGTCCCACATCGCACTCATTCCAGCGTTGCCGACGGCGGGACGCGGCGGCGGCGCAGCCACAGGGCGGGGCCCGACAACGCATAGAGCACCGCCGCACCCAGCAGCACCTTCGGTGGGTCGATCACCAGCGCGATCAGCACCGCGACGAAAATCACGATCGCGAAGAACGGTACCCGGTCGCCCTTGGGTCCGCGCGCGCCCTTGAAGCTGCTGTAGCGGATGCGGCTGACCATCAGCAGCGCGGCGAAGACCGTCACTCCAATGGCGAGGTGCCGCAATGTCGCGCCGCTGAAACCCAGGTCCGTGCAGGTCCAGACAAAACTCGCCATCAGCCCGGCCGCGGCAGGACTGGCCAGGCCGATGAACCAGCGCTTGTCGACCTGCGCCACCTGGCTGTTGAAGCGCGCCAGCCGCAACGCGGCGCACGCCGCATACAGGAACGCCGTCAGCCAGCCGATCTTGCCGGGGGTGACACCGTCGAGCTTCAACGCCGACAGCGCCCAGTAATACATCACCAGCGCCGGCGCCATGCCGAAGCTGACGAGGTCGGCGAGCGAGTCGTACTGCACGCCGAATTCGCTCTGCGTGTTGGTCAGCCGTGCCACCCTACCGTCGATGCCGTCGAGTACCGCGGCGACGAAAATCGCGACGCAGGCGGCCTCGAAGCGCCCCTGCGAGGCGGCAATGATCGCGAAGAATCCCGCGAACAGCCCGCCCGTCGTGAACAGGTTCGGCAGCAGGTAGATGCCGCGGCTGCGGGGCCGGGCGGGAGGGAGGTCTTCCATGCCGTTCAGTGTAGCCGTCGCCCCGGACGCACGGCAGCTGAACCGCTCACGACCGCATCGGCGCACGGCTTGCGTCCCATGATGGGCGGTGCTGCAATCCGGCCGCACCTTTTCCCAGCGGGAGGTCCCATGCAACGCTTGTTGCCAGCATTGATGACCGGCCTGGTCGTCGCCTGCGTCTGCGTGGGCGCGACTGCCGGGGATGTCTACCAGTGGAAGGATGCGAAGGGCATCACCCACTACAGCAACACCCCGCCGGCGAACGGCACCTACAAGACGCGCGTCGTGCACACCGATGACACACCGGCCCCTGCGCCTGCGACAACGGCCGCGACCGCCTCGGCCGCGCCGGCACCCACGCCTGCGCCCGCGCCGGCAGCGGGAGCCAACCCAGGCGAAGACCCGGGCTGCGCGATTGCCCGAAAGGACGTCGAGTTGCTACAGGCCAAGGCGCCCGTGCTGATGGATTCAGACGGCGACGGCAAACCCGACAAGATCCTGTCCGACGAGGATCGCGCCAAGCACCTGCAGGTGGCGCAGTCGGCGCTGAAGGGCCGTTGCGCGCAGGCGCCGACCGGGCAATAGGCACGCCGCGTCGTGCGGCGACCTTGGCGAGGGTCCACGCGTCATCCCGGCGTGGAGTGCGGCACTGCGCGTTCGCGCCCAATGACGGACGGCTTCGCCCGGATGGGAGGCTCGCGTTTTTCTCCGGATTCACCAGCGACACGCGCGCCGTAAGTCCTGTTCGGTCGGCCACACGCAAACGCGTGGCAAAATGCCCGGCCCTCCGTCGAACCCAGACCCATGCGCCTGTCGCGGTTCCATCTTCGCACCAGCAAGGAATCCCCCGCCGATGCCGAGATCGTCAGCCACAAGCTGATGCTCAAGGCCGGGATGCTGCGCAAGCTCGCAGCCGGGATCTATACCTGGTCGCCGCTGGGACTGCGGGTGCTGCGCAAGGTCGAGCAGGTGGTGCGCGAGGAAATGAACCGCGCGGGCGCCGTGGAACTGCTGATGCCGACGATCCAGCCCAGCGAACTGTGGGAGGAAACCGGGCGCTGGCAGAAGTTCGGCCCGCAGCTGCTGAAACTCAAGGACCGCAAGGACGCCGCATTTTGCTATGCCCCGACGGCGGAGGAAGTCATCACCGACTTCGCGCGCCAGGAACTGGCCAGCTACAAGCAGTTGCCGGTGAACTTCTACCAGATCCAGACCAAGTTCCGCGACGAGATCCGCCCGCGCTTCGGCGCGATGCGCGCGCGCGAGTTCCTGATGAAGGATGCCTACTCCTTCCACCTGGACGAGGCGTCGCTGGATGCCGAGTACCGCAACATGTACGACACCTACGGCCGGATTTTCGCGCGCCTGGGGCTGAAGTTCCGCGCGGTGTTCGCCGACACCGGCGCGATCGGCGGCAGCGCCTCGCACGAGTTCCATGTGCTGGCGGATTCGGGTGAGGACGCGATCGCCTTCTCCGATGCGTCCGATTACGCAGCCAACGTCGAACTCGCCGAAGCGGTTTCGCCGGGCGCGCGTGCCGCAGCGTCCGGGACCTTGCGCAAGGTCGACACGCCGACGCAGAAAACCTGCGAGGACGTGGCCGCGCTGATGTCGATTCCGCTCCAGCACACGGTCAAGTCCGTTGCGCTGACGGGCGAGGACGCCGACGGACAGCCGCAGTTCGTGCTCGCGCTGGTGCGCGGCGACCATGCCGTCAACGAAATCAAGCTGTCGAAGCTGCCGGGTCTTGCCGAATACCGGCTTGCGACCGAAACGGAAATCGTCGACCACCTCGGCAGCGAACCCGGCTTCCTCGGGCCGCTCGGGCCGCGGAAACCCATCCGCGTGATCGCCGACCGCAGCGTCGCGGCGATGGCGGATTTCGTGATCGGCGCGAACGAACGCGGCTATCACCTGGCTGGCGTGAACTGGGGCCGCGATCTACCCGAACCCGATCTGGTCGCCGACATCCGCAACGCGGTCGCCGGCGACGCCTCCCCCGATGGCAAGGGCGTGCTGGGCATCGCGCGCGGCATCGAGGTCGGCCACGTGTTCGCGCTCGGCCGAAAGTATTCCGAAGCGATGGACTGCACGGTGCTCGACGCCGCCGGCAAGGCGGTGCATCCGCTGATGGGGTGCTACGGCATCGGCGTGTCGCGCATCGTCGCGGCCGCGATCGAGCAGAACCACGACGACGCGGGCATCCTGTGGCCTGAGGCGATGGCGCCGTGGCAGGTCGCGGTGTGCGTCATCAATCCGAAGGGGGATGCGACCGTCGCCGACGCCGCCGATGCGCTGTACCGCGAATTGAGCGACGCCGGCATCGACACCGCGCTCGACGATCGCGGGCTGCGCCCGGGCGCGATGTTCGCGGACATCGAACTGATCGGCATCCCCCATCGCGTGGTCGTGTCCGAACGCGGCCTGGCGGCCGGAACGTTCGAGTATCGCGCACGCAGCGCAGCCGAATCGGAAAACCTCGACCGACAAACCCTGTTCGAACGCCTGGGACTCCCCGCGCGATAACCGCGGGTTTTACTTGACGGACGCGCGCGACGTAGGATGCGCGCTTGCCCGATGTCGGCGCGCTATCCACGATATTCCAGGAGCCACCGTGTCCATCGACGTCAACACCCTCTCCGTCCGCGAACTCGACCAGCTGATCGCCCAGGCGAAGAAGCGCAAGACCACCCTGAGCAAGCGCAAGCCGATCGCGCTCGTGCGCAAGAAGCTGACACAGCTGGCCAAGGCCGAGGGATATACCGTCGCCGAACTGTTCGGTGCCGGCGCGGGCGTCGCACGTCCAGCCACGACCGCCACGAGACCCAGCAGCAAGGGCAAGGGCAAGTCCACCGGCAAGGTGGCACCGAAATACCGCAATCCCGCCGAGCCGTCGCAGACCTGGGCCGGTCGCGGTCAGCAGCCGAAATGGCTTGCAGCGGAAACCGGCAAGGGCCGGGCGCTGGAAGAATTCCTGATCAAATAGGCGTCACTTGCGAGCGCCGACGAATGGCCGGCCTTTGACCGGCTGTCCGGTTGAATGCCGTTGTCGGCTGCATGCCTTCCTCGATCAGCCGTCGCCTGCGCGATCACGACTGGGTTGCGGCTTGCATCGATCTGCTGATCGTCGTGGTGGGCATCCTGATCGCGCTGCAGGTCAGCAACTGGAACCAGAAGCGGGTCGACACCGGAAGAGCGCACGCCTATCTGGGCCGGATTCTTGCCGACCTGGAGACTGATCTTCGCGTCAACGGCAATCGCGAACGGTTCATGACGCAGGTCGGGCGCTACGGCCAGCAGGCGCTGGCGCATGCGGACAACGGCGTGCTGGTGGAAGGCTCGGCCTGGAAGACCGTGCTCGCCTATTTCCAGGCTGGGCAGTTCTATGCCTATTCGCGCGAGGGGAATGCGTTCAACGAAATGCGCGACGCCGGCGACCTCGGCCTCATTCAGGACTCGCAGTTGCGAAGCCAACTGGCGTTCTACTACGAATCCAGCGCCAACCGCATGGCGGACATCATGCTCATGAACCTGGTCCCGCAATACCGGCAGGACATCCGCAGCGTTACTCCGATGCCGGTGCAGGACTACATCTGGGCGCACTGCTTCCGGATCCTGCCAGGCAGCGCCCGGGACCAGCGTCTGATCGATTGTCCGTCACCCATCGGGGACACCGAAGCGCGCGACATCCTGGCCCGTTATGCGCAATTTCCGGAACTGTCGCGCGAATTGCGGTTCTGGTTGTCCAGTCAACGCGTCGCCGCGTTGAATTCGCCGGACGATCGGCGGGATGCGTTGCAGCTCAAGGGTAGGCTCGAAGCAGAGTTGCGACGCTGAAGTGCGTGCGTTCGCGCAGGGTGTTTTCGCGAGCTAGACCGGCAAATCGAACAGCAGCAGATCGGCGGCCACCGCGCCGGTCGCGACGATGCGATGCAGGCCCGACTCGCTGACGAAACCGAGCGCGTCGCCCGCCGTCAACGTCCGTCCATCGAGTTCCACCGCTCCCTGCGCCACGTGCAGCCAGTAGCGGCGCGCGGGATCGAGTACCAGATCCACCGATTCGCCGGCCGGCATCCACGCACCGCGCAGCCATGCCTGCTGCCGGATCGCAAGACTTCCGTCGACGCCGTCGGGCGAGGCCAACACCGCCCAGCGTCCACGCCGCGCCTGCGGATCGAAGGCGCGCTGCGCGTAGGCTGGCGGGGCGTTGACGCGATCGGGCTGGATCCATATCTGCAGGAAATGCACGGCTTCGGACTGCGAGGCGTTGAATTCGCTGTGCTGGATGCCGTGGCCGGCGCTCATCCATTGCAGTTCGCCTGCATGCAACACACCGGCGTCGCCCGCGCTTGCGCTGTCGCGATGCGCGAGCGCGCCCGAGAGCACATAGCTGAGGATTTCCATGTTGGCGTGATCGTGCGGCGGAAAGCCGCCGCCGGGCGCGACCCGATCCTCGTTGATCACGCGCAGCGGCCCGAAACCCATCCACAGCGGATCGTGGTAATGACCGAACGAAAACGTATGCCGGCTGTCGAGCCAGCCCGTCTTGACCGCGCCGCGCGTCGCCGAGGGGCGTTCGACGATCACTGCGACTCGCCCGCCGAAGCCGGCACCATGGCTTCAGTGCTGATCGACAACTCGATCTCGTCGCTGACGTTCGGGACGTAGTTGCTGATGCCGAAGTCGCTGCGCTTGATCGTCGCCGTGGCGTCGAAGCCGGCGGCGGCGCGACCTGCCATCGGATGCGGTCCGATCTTGTTGACGACCACATCAAGGACTACCGGCTTGGTGACGCCGTGCACGCTTAGGTTCCCGGTCACCTTGAGTCCGTGCTCGCCGGAGCGCTCGACACGCGTGCTCTTGAACGTTGCCGTCGGATATTTGGCGGCATCGAAGAAATCCGCGCTCTTCAGGTGCGCATCGAGCTTGGCGACGCCGGTGTCGATGCTGTCGACGGGGATCGTCACAACCACGGTGGATTTCGTCGGATCGGCCGGATCGAAACGGAAGTCGCCGTCGAAGTGGTCAAAACGCCCCATCGGATGGCTGAACCCGAAATGCGTCCAGCTGAAATCGATGCGGGTGTGGTTCGGGTCAAGCGTGTACTTAACCGGGGCGGCGGTCGCGGCGCCGGTGGTGAGCAGCAGTGCGGCGATGATCGAAGAAACGAAACGCATGGGGATCCTCGTGGTGTTTGGAGGCGGAAGCGTCGGGCGTTGCAGTCATGCGATGCGACAGGCTTCGTCGAATCCGAGCCGTGGCGAGCGCGCGAAGATGCTGGCCGGATCGCCATGGCCAAGATTGACGAGGAAGTTCGAGCGGATCCTTGTGCCAGCGAAGAACGCGGCATCGACCTTCGCGTTGTCGAAGCCCGACATCGGCCCGCAATCCAGTCCGAGCGCGCGGGCGGCGAGCAGGAGATACGCACCCTGCAGGCTTCCATTGCGCAGCGCGATCGTCGTCAACTCCGATTCCGATTTGCCGTCGAACCACGATTTCGCATCGGTATGCGGGAACAGCACCGGTGATTTTTCGTAGAACGCGAGGTCGTAGCCGATGATCACGGTGACCGGGGCGGCCATCGTCTTCGCGTGGTTGCCTGCGTCGAGCGCCGGGCCGAGTTTCGCTTTCGCCTCGGCCGAACGCACGAACACGAAGCGCGCCGGACACGTGTTGGCTGTCGTCGGGCCGAACTTCACCAGGTCGTACAGACGATGCAGGAGTTCGTCGCTGATCTCGCCGGAAAACGCGTTGTAGGTGCGCGCCTGGCGGAACAGCTGGTCGAGCGCGGGCGCATCGAGCGACGGCTTGAATGCCGGGTCTGGCGGCTGGGACATCGGAAGATCCTGTGTGACGTGGCGCGGGCGCCGCGCGAGGGGCGCAGTGTAAAGTGTCGCGCGTCGAGCCACCGCGAGCGCCGCGGGACAACGGGTTGCAAACATGGAACGACCTCGCGCCGATGCATCCGAAAGCGAACGCCACGGTGCCCTGGTTTCGGTGTGGTCGGTCAGCGATGGCCGCGCCGGCAACGTCCGCCAGGCCGAAGCGCTCGCCAACGTGCTGGGTCCGGCGCACGCCGTCGGATTGCAACCGCGCTGGCCGTGGCGCGCACTGGCGCCACGCCGCATTGCCGGCAGTGCGCACGCGTTCGGCGCCGACTTCGAGTCCGCGATGGATGCCCCGCCTTCGATCGCGGTCGGTTGCGGCCGTCAGGCGGCACTGGCCACGCGCCTGCTGCGCGAACGTGGCAGCAAGGTGGTGCAGATCCTCGATCCGCGCATCGATCCGGGGCATTGGGATGTCGTGGTCGTTCCGCGTCACGACGGATTGCACGGTCGCAACGTGATCACCTTGCTCGGCAGCCTGCATCCGGTCGACGACCTGTGGCTGGCGCGGGCGCGCGCGCAGTTCGCCGCCTTCCAGGCGTTGCCGCGACCGCGCACCGCGGTGCTGATTGGCGGCTCGAGCCGGCATGTCCGGTTCGACCGCATGGCATTCGAGATGCTGGCGACGCAACTGGAGGCCGCCTTCGCACACGAGGGCGGCAGCCTGCTGCTGAGCACGTCGCGACGCACGTCCGCCGAACTGCGCGACGCATCGCGAATTCGGTTTGTGGCAACGCCCGCCGTCACCTGGCTCGGCGCGCAGGACGGGGAGAATCCCTATCCCGGCATGCTCGCCTGGGCCGACCGCATCGTGTGCTCGCCCGATTCGGTCAACATGATTTCCGAAGCCTGCGCCACCACCGCGCCGGTGCACGTGTTCGAGCCGGGAGGGGCACGGGGGCGGCTGCGGGCGTTTCTCGACGGCCTGCTGGCGATCGGTCGCATCCGCGCGGTCGACGGCGTGCTGGCCGCCTTCGACGTGGAACCGTTGCGCGAGACCACGCGCATCGCCGGCGAAGTCCGCGAGCGGCTGTCGCTGCCCTGATCGCGAAGGCGCGTCAGGAAAACACGAGATCCTGTTGCAGGCAGGCCGCGCGAATCGCGGCCCGCGCCGAAGCGATCGCATCGGTTTCGGCCGTGATCCGCGGGCGCCGATCGAGCCTGCAGCGCAGGCCGGCATCGAGCAGCATCGAGTGCGCCGTACGCAGGTCGTCGCAGGTACCCGCATCCAGCCGTTGCGTTTCGCACAGGGCCGCCAACAGCCCTGGCGTATCGCGTGGTCGCAGCAGCGAGGGGGCAAGGTGTGCATCGCGCAGGACGAGGTATTGCAGCAGGAATTCCAGGTCGACCAGCCCGCCCTCGCCCTGCTTCAGGTCGAATCCGTTGGCGCCTGAACGATCCAGCTCGGCGCGCATCTTCGCTCGCATCGCAAGGACTTCGTCGCGCAATTCGGGCGCCGCACGCACGCGTGCGAGCGTCTGCCCGCGCACCGCGTCGAAGGATGCGCACAGGCTCGCGTCTCCGACCACGCAACGTGCGCGTACCAGCGCCTGGTGTTCCCACGTCCATGCGCGCTCGCGCTGATAGTCGGCGAAGCTCGACAGCGTCGACACCAGCAAGCCTTTGGCGCCATCGGGCCGCAGGCGCACATCGACGTCGTACAGGCGGCCGGCGCTGGTCGCCGCACCGAGCAGCGCCACGATCTTCTGCGCGAGCCGCGCGAACCAGCGTGGCGCATCGAGCCCGCGCGCGCCGTCGGAATGCGCGTCGCCCGGCGCCTGGTAGAGGAAGACGACATCCAGGTCCGAACCGAAGCCGAGTTCCTCGCCGCCGAGGCTGCCGTAACCGAGCACGGCGAACCGGGCGTCGCCGATCGTGCCGTGGACGCGGGCCATCTCGCGCATCGCCAATGCCAGCACTACATCGAGTACGGCATCGGCCAGCCACGCCAGCTGCCGCGCGCTGGATTGCGCCGCCTGGCGCGCGTCGAGCGTCGCCAACGCAATGCGGAAGCTCAGCGCCAGCCGGGTTTCGCCCAAGGCCTGCAGCGCGGCTTCGGTATCGTCCAGGTCCAGGGCCGCCTTGCACGCGGCCTCGACGTCCGGACGTGTCGGCAACGGGCCTGCGACGCGCACGTCGAGCAGTTCGTCCAGCAGCAGGGGGAACGCCGCCAGCCGCTCGGCCAGCAATGCACTGCGCGTGACGACGTCCACCAGGCGTTGCAGGGCGGCCGGCTGCTCGTCCAGCAGCGCGAGGTAACTCGCGCGGCGCAGGATGTTGTGCAGCAGTGGCAGCAGGCGGCGCAACGCGGCGTCGGGCTGTTGCGAGGCAGCAGCGCCTTCGAGCAGCGACGGCAGCACGCGGTCCAGCCTTGCGCGCGCGGCGTCGGACAGCGCACGCAAGGCCGGTGCCCGCGCGAAATCCCGCAGGCTGGCATCGGCTGCGGCGGCGTCGGCGAATCCCGCATCGGCGAGCGCCGCCTTTTCTCCCGCGTCCGGTAACGCGCGCCAGTAGGCGGACAGTCCGCCCGCATCGACGCGACGATGGCGTGGTGTCAGCAACGCATCGAACTCCGCGACGACCCGCGTGCGATGCCGGTCCAGCGCGTCACGCAGCGCCGGCCAGCCAGCGTCGTAACCGAGCCCGTGGGCGATCCGTACGCGATCCGCTCGGTCGGTCGGCAGCACGTGCGTCTGCGCGTCGCGCAGCATCTGCAGCCGGTTCTCCAGCCTGCGCAGGAAGCGATAGGCATCGCGCAATGCGTCACCCGTGGCGCGTTCGACGTGGCCCGCCTCGATGAGCGCCTGCAGCGCCGGCAACAGTCGACGTTCCCGCAACGCCGGCTCGCGGCCGCCGCGGATCAACTGCAGCGCCTGCACCAGGAATTCGATTTCGCGGATGCCTCCCGGCCCGCGCTTGATGTCGTCGGCCAATTCCTTGCGCGCGACCTCGGCCGCGATCGCGGCTTTCATTTCGCGCAGGCCGTCCAGCGCTCCATAGTCGAGGTAGCGGCGGTAGACGAACGGGCGCAACGTCGACAGGAACCGCTCGCCAGCCGCGATGTCACCGGTCACCGGCCGTGCCTTCTGCCACGCGTAACGCTCCCAGTCGCGGCCTTCGCGCTGGAAGTACTGCTCCATCGCCGTGAACGACAAGGCGATCCGCCCGGAGTTGCCGAACGGTCGCAGCCGCAGGTCGACGCGATGGCTGAATCCCTCGGCGGTCACTTCGTCGAGCAGCCGCGCGAGCTGCTGGCCGAGACGGGCGAAGTAGTCCTCCGCCGCCAGCGAACGCGGGCCGTCGGACTGGCCGTCGCTGTCATAGGCGTAGACGAGGTCCACGTCCGACGAAAAATTCAGCTCGCCGCCGCCGAGCTTGCCCAGTCCGAAGACCACCAGCCGCTGCGCCGCGCCATCGGCCGCGCGCACGACGCCGAAACGCTGGGCGAATTCTTCCTCCAACGCCTCGAGCGCAAGTTGCAGGCAGCGCTCGGCAAGCGCGGTGCTGCCGGCGAGCGTGTCGCCGACGTCGTCCAGACCCAGCACGTCGCCCCACACCAGGCGCGTGGATTCGGCCGCACGATACCGGCGCAGCAAGGCGCTCCACTCGCTTCGGTTATCGGCGTCGAGAACCGGCGGCGCTGCCGGACGGCGGCTGTCCTGTCGCAAGTCGTCCAGCAAGCCGGGTTGCCGCGCGAGCGTCTCGATCGCGAAGTCGCTGACGACCCCGACCTGCGCCAGCGACCGCTCGATCTCGCCCGCCAGTCCGAATCGCTCACGCGTGCGTCGGGCGAGTTGGCTGATGACCTCGGCGTCGTTCATCGGGCGTCCCGGCGACATCGAGCCTGATGCCGGCGAGGCAAATAAAAAGCCCGCCCCGGACTAACCGGTTGCGGGCCTGCTCCCTCCCCCACGTCGGGACGCGGAGCCATCGTGAAGGGATCGTTATTCGCCTTGCACGCTGCAATGCACAAAAACGCCGAACCATTCAGGCTCGCAAGCCGGGGGCCCATTCCCGCTAGTCCGGCCGCGCGCTGTGTCGCAGGTCGCGGATGTGTTTGTGGCCACCCCCGCTGGTCAGCACGTCACTCGCGTCGGTCGCCATCGTGTGGATCCCCGGGGATGAACACCGAGGATAACGATGCGGCACCGGACGCGCCAAATCGACGATGGCCAGTGCGACGGCCGGTATCATCCCGTACGTTTTTTCTCGGACCGGCTCGATGCACCTGCCACGGATCGCAGCGCTGTTGATGCTGTCCTGCATGGCGGGCGGCGCCGTCGCGAAGGGTCTCGTCGTCGGCGAACCGGCGCCGTCGATCGAAGCGACCTTGCTAGACGGCAGCCACTTTTCGCTCGC
>Ga0207691_10001990_pt1 | contig 19982 bp, 15 predicted proteins | sample KBSM13metaG_FD_184327 | JGI IMG/M metagenome (GOLD analysis project Ga0207691, IMG submission 184327) | Miscanthus rhizosphere microbial communities from Kellogg Biological Station, Michigan, USA - KBS M1-3 metaG (SPAdes) (version 2) | ecosystem: Host-associated > Plants > Roots > Rhizosphere >... | reverse complement strand
TTGGTACCCGGATTCGTGAACGCGTTGATGGCCTTGGCGTGCTTGATGATGCCGCCGATGTAGTAGAGCGCCGTGTCCGAGAGGCCGCCGTACTTGTCACCCGCGAACAGCGCCACGCCCGCCTTCTGCAGCGACTGGTGCACGTGCATGCCCGAGCCGTTGTCGCCGACCAGCGGCTTCGGCATGAATGTGGCCGTCTTGCCGTAGCTGTGCGCCACGTTGTGGATGGCGTACTTGAGAATCTGCACTTCGTCGGCCTTCTTCACGAGGCCGCCGGGACCGACACCGATTTCGCACTGGCCACCGGTCGCCACTTCATGGTGATGAACTTCGACCTTGAGGCCCATTTCTTCGAGCGCATCGCACATCGCCGAGCGGATGTCCTGGAACGCGTCGACCGGCGGCACCGGGAAATATCCGCCCTTGATGCCGGGGCGATGGCCCTTGTTGCCTTCGGGGAACGCCGTGTTGCTGTTCCATGCGCCTTGGCCGGAGTCGATGGAGTACGAGGTTTCATTCATCCCGCTGCTCCAGCGGACGCTGTCGAAGATGAAGAATTCGTTTTCAGGACCGAACAACGCGCCGTCGGCGATGCCGGTCGATTTGAGATAGGCCTCAGCGCGCTTGCCGAGCGAACGCGGATCGCGCTCATAGCCCTGCATGGTGGCGGGCTCGATGATGTCGCAGCGGATGTTGACCGTGGTCTGCTCGAAGAACGGATCGATGACCGCCGTGGTGGGATCGAGCGACAGGATCATGTCCGACTCGTTGATGCCCTTCCAGCCAGAGATCGACGAGCCGTCGAACATCTTGCCGTCGCGAAAAAGGTCTTCATCAACCAGGTTCGCGGGAATCGTTACGTGTTGTTCTTTGCCGCGCGTGTCGGTGAAGCGAAGGTCGGCGTATCTGACCTCCTTGTCCTTGATCAACTTGATTACATCTGCCGGTTTCATTGTTGGAAATCCTCTGGGAAGGGGTTTAAGCCTCGGTCTCAATGCATTCGCTGTGCCAGCCACTGAATCCTTTTAAATCAAAGGCTTATGTGTATTTGGGAGCGGCCGACGCACGCTCTTGGTGCGCTCGCGACGGATATTGCCCCAAGTTGCACCAGAAATATGCCCCGCATGAGCGACGCGCACTCGCATGAAGCGATAAAATGTTTCCATATAGAGTGATGACTGATATAGTCTATTAATAGACTTTCGGAGAACCGCATGAGTTTGACGTTTGCCAATCCTCAACCAGGTCCGAATTCCGGCAGGTCGGGCAATCCATCGCTGGGCGGGCCGGGTCTGCGCGCCTTCGTAAACATCGCCGAAGCCTGGGGTCTCAGCATCGCCGAACAGCTCAAGTTGTTAGGCATCGGGTCCCGCTCCACATTTTTCAAATGGCGGCGCGAACGCGATCCGAGGCTACCGGGCGATACCCTCGAGCGACTGTCATATCTACTCGGCATCTACAAGTCACTTCAGATCCTGCTACCGGATCCCGAGGCCGCCGACGCCTGGATTCGCAAGCCCAATACAGCGGCACTCTTTGGCGGGCGCTCTGCGCTCGAGCGCATGTTGTCCGGGCAGGTGGCCGACCTGTATGTAGTGCGGCAGTACCTCGACACCGAACGCGGCTGAAAACCGAGCGCCAAGGATGGTGAGCAATATTCCCGGGATCACCGCGCGCGCGGTGAGGTTTGCGCCATGCCATCGCATCGTCGCGAGCAGGCTGCCAACCATTCATCTGTTCGAGCGCGTCTCGGATCCGGCCGATTGGGATGCGCTCTATGAACTGGAGTCGCGCACCAATCCGCGAATCCGCACACAGCTCGGCGAATTGCATCTCGTCCCCGTCGCCGATCGCGTCGGCGGGCCGAATGCGTCCATCGTGATGGCGCCATTCACGCATCTGTCGCCGCCAGGCACACGATTCACCGATGGACACTTCGGCGCCTACTACGGCGCAGAGTCGATCGACACGGCAATCGCCGAAACGCGCTTTCACCGTGAAAACTTCCTCCGCGCCACCAGCCAGCCACCCATCGAGCTCGAGATGCGTTGTTATCTCGCCGACGTCACCTGCGAATTGCATGACCTGCGTGGACGGCGCATGGAGATGCCCGCCATTTATGATCCTGCGAGTTATGCAGCTTCGCAGAAGCTGGGCCGCGAATTGCGCGACGCCGGATCGAATGGCATCGCCTTCGACAGCGTGCGGCGCAACGGCGGTGAGTGCGTAGCGCTCTTTCGGCCACGCCTCGTGCAGAACGTGCGCCAGAGCGTGCATCTGCGCTATGCGTGGGATGGGAACTCCATCTCCGAGGTCTACGAGATCCGTGTGGTCAATCTGTAGCGCGGGCAGCTTGGTTTTCAGTCGTTTGAAGAGGTCGCCCGCTATACTGCGCGCCGGCCAAAACGCGACTGAATCATGCCTTCGACACTTGCAGACATGCCGCTGGGCACCGCCCCGCGCACTTTCCAGGAACTGATCTTTGCGCTGCAGAAGTACTGGGCCGATCAAGGCTGCGTCATTCTTCAGCCTTACGACATGGAGATGGGCGCTGGCACGTTCCACACCGCCACGTTCCTGAGGTCCATCGGTCCCGAACCCTGGTCCGCGGCGTATGTTCAACCGTCACGGCGTCCCACCGACGGCCGGTACGGCGACAATCCGTTTCGCCTGCAGCACTACTACCAATTCCAGGTGGTCATCAAACCTTCGCCGCTTGGCATTCTCGATCTGTATCTCGGGTCACTGCGCGCACTGGGCTTCGACACTCTCGTACACGACGTCCGTTTCGTGGAGGACAACTGGGAGTCGCCGACGCTCGGTGCGTGGGGGCTCGGGTGGGAAGTCTGGCTGAATGGAATGGAAGTCACGCAATTCACCTACTTCCAACAAGTCGGTGGGCTCGACTGCAAACCCGTGACCGGCGAAATCACCTACGGTCTCGAACGCCTCGCGATGTATCTCCAGGGTGTCGAGAGCATTTTCGATATTGTCTGGACCGACGGACCGCTCGGCCGCGTCACGTATCGCGACGTCTTTCACCAGAACGAGGTCGAACAGTCGGCGTACAACTTCGAATACGCCGATACCGCCGTGTTGCTGCGTCATTTTGACGACCACGAAGCCGCCTGCGGGAAGTTGCTCGAAGCGAAGCTCGCGTTGCCAGCTTACGAGCAGGTGATGAAGGCGTCGCACACGTTCAATTTGCTGGATGCGCGCAAGGCGATTTCCGTGACCGAACGCCAGCGATACATCCTGCGCGTACGAACGTTGGCGCGTGCCGTTGCCCAGGCCTACTACGACAGCCGCGAAGCGCTCGGCTTTCCCATGGTTGTGCCCAATGACAAGCCGGTGTCGCCATGACGGACAGCGTGCGCGACGTTCGCGTCGAAGATTTCCTGGTGGAGCTGGGCACCGAGGAACTGCCACCCCTCGCGCTCCCAGAGCTGGAGCGGTCATTCGCCGCCGGAATCCGCCAGGGACTCGCGGAGGCTGGCCTGCCACATGGGGAACTGCGGTCGTTTGCGACACCGCGGCGACTGGCAGTGCTGGTGCGCGACCTCGCCGTGATGCAGCCGGCTCAAGCCATCAGGCTCAAGGGTCCACCGGTGAGCGCCGCCTTCGACAAGGAAGGCAAACCCACCATGGCAGCGACCAAGTTCGCCGAGAAATGCGGTGCGGACGTAAACGCTCTGACGCGGATTACAGAAGGGAAAGGCGAATTCCTGTTCTTCGCAGGGCAGAAGCCGGGCCTCGCTACCACTGGCTTGCTGCCGGGCATCGTTCAGCGCTCGCTCGATCAATTGCCGATTCCGAAGCGCATGCGCTGGGGTGTGTCCACTGCAGAATTCGTGCGGCCGGTGCACTGGCTGGTCCTGCTGTTCGGCGCGGATGTGGTACCTGCGCGCATTCTCGACACGAATTCTGGTCGAGCGACGCGGGGACATCGATTCATGGCGCCACACGAGTTCGCGCTCGCCAAACCCACCGACTACGAAGCCGTGTTGCGCGAGAAGGGCAAGGTGATCCCCGATTTCGGCGAGCGCCGCACGCGAATCGGCGCGCAAGTCCTGGCGGCCGCCGAAACGCTGTCAGGAGAAGCATTGCTGAGTGATTCGCTGCTCGATGAAGTGACTGCCCTGGTCGAATGGCCGAGTGCGATTACGGGTTCGTTCGAACCCCGGTTCCTCGAGTTGCCACGCGAGGTACTGATCTCGACCCTGCAACAGCACCAGCGCTACTTCCCGCTCCAGGGCGCCGGCGCCAAACTACTTCCGCACTTCATAACGATCAGCAATATCGAGAGCCTGAATCCTTCCAGGGTGCGAGCCGGCAATGAGCGCGTCGTGCGCCCGCGCCTGTCCGATGCCGCCTTCTTCTGGAGCCAGGACCGCAAGCAGCCGCTGGCGGCGCGCCTTCCCGGCCTCGACGCGGTCACTTTTCAGGCGAAGCTCGGCTCCATCGGCGACAAAGTGCGCCGCGTAGTGACCCTCGCGGGAGAGATCGCCCTGCTCATCGACGCGGATCGCGCCAAGGCGGAACGCGCTGCGCAGCTCGCGAAGTGCGATCTGCTATCCGCCATGGTCGGCGAATTCCCCGAACTCCAGGGAATCATGGGTCGCTACTACGCGCTCGCCGACGGCGAACCCGCCGATGTGGCAGCGGCCGTCGACGAACACTATCTACCGCGCGGCGCCGGCGGCGCGCTGCCTGGCACGGGCGCTGGGGTAGCGGTCGCCCTCGCCGACAAGCTCGATACCCTGGCCGGCATCTTTGCCATTGGCCAGAAACCAAGCGGTACCAAAGACCCGTTCGGCCTGCGCCGTGCCGCTATCGGCGCGTTGCGCATCGTCACCGAGAAGAGTCTCACGCTCGATCTTCGAGCTCTCGTGACGCGGGCCTGCGCGCTGCAGCCGGTGCAGAACGCCAGCGCCGCCGTCGAGCTTTGGGAATACATGATCGAACGCCTGCGCGCGTACTTCCTCGATAGCGGCAGCGCCGGCGGAGTCGCCGGTGTGACCACCGAGATGTTCGACGCCGTGCGCGCAAGCTCGCCGGTATCGCCACCGGACTTCGCCGCGCGGCTCGCCGCCCTCGCGAAATTCCTCGCGTTGCCGGAAGCCACGAGCCTCACCGCCGCCAACAAGCGCATTTCCAACATCCTGAAGAGGGCAGAAACCGGAACCGCCGGCGCCGTCGATGTGACTGTGCTGCGCGAGCCCGACGAAAAGGCTTTGCACGAAGCGCTTGCGGGCATCGTTGCGGAGGTCGACCGGGCGCTGACCCGCCGCGACTACAGCGAAGCACTCGCCCGCCTCGCTACCCTGCGGCCGGCGGTCGACGGCTTTTTCGACAACGTCATGGTCAATGCCGAGGACCCGATACTTCGCCGCAACCGACTCGCCTTGCTGGCCCAGGTGCGCCAGCATTTTGCGCGGATCGCGGACCTTTCCTGCCTGCCCGGCTGACAATGCGCGACTGAACCATGCAGATGCTCGGGTCGCTGATGTTCAATGTCTTCCTGTACCTGTGGATGCTGGTATTCGCGTTCACGTACTGCGTGGTGACGCCGTTCCTGTCCTTCCGAGGCCGCTTCCGGATGGCCGGCGTCATGACGCACGTGGTCTTTTTCGCGGCGCGCGTGTTGTGCGGCATCCGCTACACGGTCGAGGGCCGGGAGAATCTCCCACCGGGCAATCACGTCATTTTCATGAAGCACTCTTCGACCTGGGAGACCTTCGGAATCATGATCCTGTTCCCGCCGCTGGTCTGGGTCATGAAGCGCGAGATCCTGTGGATCCCCTTTGTCGGCTGGGGTTGTTTGCTCGCAAGCTGCATCGCCATCGACCGCAAAGCAGGCGCTTCGGCGGTGAATCAGGTTCTCGCGCAGGGAAAAGATCGCATGGCACGCGGCGCATGGATCCTGGTGTTTCCCGAAGGTACGCGCATGGCGGCGGGCGAGACCAGACGTTACGGTTCGAGCGGAACCTTGTTAGCCGCACAGGAGAATCGCAAGATCGTTCCGGTCGCGCATAACGCCGGATATTTCTGGCCGCGCCGCGGCGTGCTCAAGAAGCGCGGCACGATTCGCGTCATCATCGGTCCGCCGATCGAAGCCGCCGGCCGCGACGCGCGCGAAGTGAACAACGAAGTGCAGGCGTGGATTGAAAGCCACGTGATACCGCCGGGCGACACCGCGCGCTGAAGTTTCGGTCGCCTTCACATGGCGGCGTGCAGGCAGTCGAACTCCACCAGCAGATCGGAGCGGCACACGTCTCCGTGCAGCACCAGGTAAGAAGCGCCGTGCGGCAGATTCGCTCGCAACTTCGCTTCGACCGTTTGCAGATCGGTTCGGTTTCGGACGTAGGCCTTGATCAGTGATGCCGTGGAAAGGCAGGCCTCGAGCGCCGGCGCCTTCGTGTGCGCACTGTGTAACAGCCGTTTCAGGTTGACGAAAATCTCGTCCACCTGCGCTGCGACGCTTTCGGCGTGTTGCGAAACGTGACCGACGATGCTGGCGGTGCCCGAGATCATCAGCGTATCGGGCGCCACGAGCATCGCGCGCGAGAAGGTCGGGGACGTTTGTCCGTACTGGCGCGGATAGTGATACGCGGAGAGTTGCCGCGGATTCTCGAGCGCAATACCGGGATGCCGGCCCGCAAGCCAGTACACCTGCAGTCTCGGATCGTCGTCGCGCCTTCCGATGACCGTGGCTGCCGGAAAGTGCGGCTGCGCCATGCCGTCGAGCCCCGTCACCCGCCCCGAACAAAATTCGCGATAACGTTCCGAGTCGCCGGCGCCACGATTGATCGCATCGAAGTAATTCCACGTTCGTAGCAGATGCGGGAATCTCGAGTTCGCCTGGAACCGCGCGAGGGACCGATAGGCGAACGCGGTGGCGGCCATGATCCCGCCATGTTCACGTTCATCGACCTCGATGATGCCCGCCAGGAAATGCTCGTCGGCTGCGTGACGAACTACGCCATCGACTCCGCTGACTACCGGTCCGCTGGCATGCCAGACCTCCATGAGCTCAGACCCGGCGAGCGGTTCCAGATTGACTCGCACCAGGCGCGGCGCGGCGATCGTCGGGCGTCCGCCGAAGGTCACGGCAAGCAGCACGTCCGCGGGCAATTCGCTTCCCGGCGACATTCGTACGTAGGAATTTCGCGGCCCGAACGGACTCAGGGGTGAACTGGACGGTTCGCTGTGCGCGGCGATTGTTGGTGTCGTCATCAGGGCGTCAGTAAAAAGGGCCGGATCATGCATCCGGCCCTTTTACTTCAGAGGCGAGGAAACACACCAATCTGTCGCGCGGACGTCCATCGTAGTTAGTCCGGCAACAGGCGGCCCTCCTGCAAGAGAGTTTGCTGCCCAAGCGCGGTTCTGTTTCGCCGAGGGCCGGAGCATAACAACCGCAGCCGAAAAGTCCCAGCGGTGGCCCGAATCTGGACTGTCGCAGAAAGGCAAACGGTTGCCGATGCCCTGCCGTGCGAGGAACATGCGCATCTGGATGTGAAAACGGCCGCCGCGTGGTGGGGATGCGAAATAAAGCACCCGCTGGTCGGGTCTGGATACCCGGTTGATCACACATTTTGAAAGACAACAACTCCGGAGAAGTCTCATGAATCTGAAGACCATCGCCATTGCCTCGGCCGTCGGCAGCCTGCTGGCGCTCGGCAGCGCGACCGTTTCCGCTGAAGACGCCCCCAAGGAAAAGTGCATGGGCATCGCCGAAGCCGGCAAGAACGATTGCGGCACCACCAAACATTCTTGCGCGGGCCAGGCAACCGTGGACAAGTCGCCGGACGACTGGAAGTACGTGCCAAAAGGCCAGTGCGAGAAGATGGGCGGCAAGCTGCCCGAAAAGAAGCCGATGTAGCGACCGATGGCGCGCCTCGAATCACGAGGTGTGCGGCCTGGACCGATTCCGGCGTGTGCCGGAATCGGTCTTCGGTCTGTCCATCACCAGGACCTGCTCAACGAGCGTCCGGCTGTAGGCTGGATCGAAGCGCACACCGAAAATTACTTCCACGAAGGCGGCGCCGCGGTTCGCGCCCTCGAACGCGCCCGGGCCGACTATCCGCTGAGTCTGCATGGCGTCGGTCTTGGCCTCGGCTCCGTCGATGGCGTCGATCGCGAGCATCTTGCGCGCGTGAGACACGCCATTGCACGCTTCGAACCCGCGCTGGTTTCCGAGCACGCCTGCTGGGGCCATTCGGGCGGAGAGTTCTTCAATGATCTCCTGCCGCTGCCATACACCGACGAAGCCGTCGAGTTGCTCGCCCGCCAGGTCGGCGAAGCCCAGAACGCACTCGGCACACGATTACTCATAGAAAATGTGTCGGCGTACGTGGCGTTCGAACACTCTCGCCTGCACGAATGGGAATTCCTGACCGCGGTTGCGGATCTGTCCGGCTGTGGACTGCTGCTGGATGTAAACAATGTGTATGTAAGCTCGAAGAATCTCGGACTCGACGCGCGTGCATTCATCGAGGGCCTGCCCGAGGGAAGCGTCGGCGAGATTCATCTTGCGGGCCACTCCCGCAACGGCGCGGTGCTCATCGACGATCACGGATCGCACGTCTGCGACGAGGTGTGGCAGCTGTATCGCCTCGCGATTGCGCGGTTCGATGCCACGCCAACACTCATCGAATGGGACACGAACATACCGGCTCTCTCGACGCTGGTCGCCGAGAGTCAGCGCGCAGACAGCATGTTGGGGGAATTGCGTGGCCTCGCTGCGTGAACTGCAGGCGTCTTTCGCCGCGGCGCTGCGCGACGCGTCAGTGCCCTGCGCCGTGCTGCCGCGCGAAAATCTGTCTATCTACCGAAACAACGCCGCCATCAGTTTTCGCACCGCGCTCGGCTTGAGCTTTCCGGTGCTGCGCAGGCGCGTTGGCGACGACTACTTCCGGGAACTCGCAGGGCGGTACCGGCGACAGCATCCATCGCGCAGCGGAGATCTGCACTGGGTCGGGCGCGATTTCGCGGCCTTTCTTGCGGCGGACCTCCACGGGACCGAGTACGCCTGGCTGGCAGATCTCGCGCGCCTCGAATGGTCACGTGAGCAAGCCGCGGTTGGGACGATGCATGCGGCAATCAGCGTGGACGCCCTTGCGCGTTTCGCGCCCGAACAACTCGAGCATCTGGCGTTCACGCTGCAGCCATCGCTTCGGCTGCATGCTTCGGACTTCCCGATCTTTACCATCTGGGCCGCCAATCAGACGGATAATGCTCCGCCGGTGGATCAATTTTTGGCTGGCGAATGCGGTTTAGTCCGCACGCGCGTCGATGGGGTTGAAGTCCGCCGTCTCGAGCCCCGCGTCTTCTCCTATCTCTCAGCGCTTTCCGCCGGCGCCCCGCTCGGCGAGGCGGTGAGCACAGCAGGCCTCGACCAGTCCGCGCTGGTGCAAGCCTTGGGATTCGTATTCCACGAAGCGCTCGTGTGCGCCGTGGCATTGAAGGTTGCGCGCCCCGCGTCTTGAGCGCCTGTGGCGTTGCCTATACTCGGCCGCCATGCGCTTCCACTTTCTCTTGCTCCTGCTGCTCGCTCCGGTGGCAAATGCCCAGCAGGTGATTTTCGATACTGACATCGGCACCGACATTGACGATGCCTATGCGCTGGTGGCGCTCATGAAGCGGCCAGAGCTGCGCGTGCTCGGAGTCACGACCGTCTCGGGCGACGCCGTCGCGCGCGCGCGCCTGGCGGCGAAGCTGCTGCATGTCGCGGGCGGCAAGTGGAGCCAAGTTCCCGTGTATGCCGGGACTTCAGGCTCCACGCAGTACATGAAGCAGGTGGAGTGGGCCGACGGTTTCACGTCGCCGAGCCTGCACACGTCGGGCGGCGTGGACTTCATGCGTCGCGAGATCAACGCGCATCCCGGCGCGATCACGCTCATTGCCGTGGGCGAGCTCACCAACGTCGCCGCATTGCTCGCGTCAGAGCCCGGTATTGGAGCCAGGATCCGCGCCATTTCCCTGATGGGCGGGTCTATCTATCGGGGTTATGCGCCGGGCTCGAAGCCGGAACCCGAGTGGAATATCAAATCCAATGCCGCCGCGGCGCGCACCGTGTTCACGTCGGGAGTGCCGTTGCTGATTGCGCCGCTCGATTCCACTGCGGATCTGAAGCTCACGCCAGCGATGCGCGTGCGGTTGTTTGCACGTGGCACACCCCTCAACGATGCACTCGCGTCTCTCGACCAGATGTGGCGTTACACGAACCACTGGAAGGGCGACATGCCGACGCTGTTCGATGTATTGGCTGTGGATCTGGTGAATCCGCGCAAACCCTATCCGCTGAGGGCGCTGAACATCGAAGTGGCCAGCGACGGACTCACGCGGCCCGTCGAGGGCACGGCCGCGAACGCTCAGGTCGCGCTCGACGTGGATGTCGCGACCTTCATGAACGACTTCGTCGAGCTCTTGGTTCGCTGAACGTCAATCGGGAACGTCGTACATCGGCGCTTTTTCCCGGCGCCCGACTTCATCGATCGTGGCGGCCACATCGGCGCGCGCCACGAGCTTTTCCCAGCGCGCCAGCGCTTCGGCCTGTCTCGGCAGACGCGGCAAAGGCAGGTATTCCTGCACTTCACCGAGTGCTTCGTAACGTTTCTCCGGATCGCGCAGACGCGCGATGAGCAGTGCTGCCGCCCCGTCGAAGTCGCCGGCATCGAGCATCGCGAGCTGCCAGGTGTCTTGCGCGTCATCGCGATGTTCGCGCAGGTACGCGAGCACATTGTCCGCTTCCTGTACGTTGGCGAGCTGTAGATAGGCGCGATAGCGGACATACTGGAGCTGCATGCGTCCATAAGCACTCAGTGAATGGGCCCAGTCGATACCGTCGAGCGCCTCGAGTGCGTTTTCCGGTTTGCCGTAGTCGACGTAGTGCCAGCCCAGGTTGATCGCCTGGCTGACATTGATCGACCCATCTTCCGGCTGCAGGCGCGCGGCTTCCATGACGATGAGTGCGTCGTCCCAGCGGCCGAGCGCGCGTAACGCGGCGGCCTTGTGGTTGTAGATCCAGTTGAGTTGATCCTCGATGTCATCGAAGGGAGCCTCGTCCGCGCGCGCCGTGCTGACGCGCGCGATGATTTCCTCAGTGAGCGCCAGCAATTCCGCGAACCGCCCGGCGTCGAGCAAGGCGTACCCGTACTGCACACGCACGCCCAGCGATCGCGGATTGGCGTCTGCGGTTTTCGCCAGACGTTTGCACTCGCGTTTTACCGCGGCGGTCAGGTTGAACGTCCGCCTCTCGGCCTTCACCACCGCGTCGAATCGGCGATCCGCGCGCATGTGCAGCAGCGTCGAGGCACCCTGGATACGGCCAGCGACTTCGCGCGCGCGCCGCAGGTCATGGTGCTCCAGCGCGTCCAGCACGAGGTCGTGCCAAAGCCCATCCGGCTGGCTGCCGCCTTCGAGCACGAAATGGGCTGCGAACAGCGCCGTCAGCAGCTCGATTCTTTCGGCCTTGTGCTTGCCGTCCTCGTTGGCGCGGAAGGCAGCCCGGCTGATCAAGCGCTCGTCGGCATCCGCAATGAATTCTGGCCATTGCTTCGCAATGGTGGTCACCGCCAACGCAGCGTCCGGCCAGGCATCGACCCGGGAAGCGTATTGGGCGCGCATGAGCCAGTGCTCGGCGTTGGCATCCGGAAAACCGGTGGCGAGCATCATGTATTCGTGTGCGCCGAGATAATCCTCGCGGCCGCGGTCGGCGAAGGCGGCGAGAAGAAACACGCGAAACTGCGCCGAGGATTCGAGCGTGAGGAACTCGGGCATCCTGAGCGCTTCTTCAATGGCGTCGATCGCTTCTTGGTATTTGTCGGCCAGCAAGGCGAGGCGGCCGCGCTCGATGACTTCGTACACATCGCGGCTGGCAGGCGCCTGCAGGGCTTCCGCGGCGTGCGCGCAGGACTGTGAAAACCACAGATTCGCGGCTAGAAGAGTGGCCATCAGGAAAAGTCGATGAATCATTGGTCGTGATCGTCTCACGAGCGCGAATGCGGCACATTCCTGCGACTCGCCAGGCGTCAGGCGCTACCTCCGTTCTTCGCCGCGTGCCACAGTAGCCAGGTCGCGGTCTCACCCGTGCAATTGAAGCCCTCAGCGCATGCGCTCGCGATACGGTGCATTGGCCATCTACTCGACGCTGCTCGCGTGTACAGCCGTGGGCACGCTCGCGCTGGCGTTGCGCGGAATCGAATTTCCGCCGTGGTGGGTCGTGCTGCTCTGCATCGGCGCCTGCCTGTTCGTGTGGCAGTTTGGCCTGCGCGCACCGCGCCTCGGCCTCATTTCGATGGAACGGCTGCCGCAGATCGGCCTGTTGCTGGTATTCGAGCCCGCGGTCGCGGCAAGCATTTGTGCCGCCGCGTCGCTGACGTGGCCACTGGTCAGCCGCCGATACAGTCAGGGATCCCTCAAGGTAGGCACGCTGCGCGGCATTCACAACGCTGCGATGACTGCACTGATGCTCATGCTCGCAGGACTCGTGTACCTCGCCTGCGGCGGGCGCCACCCGCTCACCGGGCTGCTCGCGACAGATCTGTTGCCCCTCGTCGCGATGGCGCTGGCAGCACAAGCAGTCAACATCTGCCTGATGGCGCTGTTCTTCCACTTCGATGGGCGCGAGGCGCGGCGCATCATCACTCCGGGTTACGCGCTTTCGGATTTGATCTTCGTGCCGGCAGGCATTCTTGCCGCCGTGCTCTACAACACCGGCAACATGGCGGTGTTCGGGTTGTTCGCGGGCCTGATGCTGCTGTTCGTGCTGAGCTTCAACAGCATCGGTTCGCATCGCGATCCGGCGCAGGCTGAGCGCGGGCCGCTTACGCGCGTATTTCAGGCGGGTCTCAAGCTGCAAGGCGCCCGCCGTGTCGACGATCTCGCGGAGCGCATCCTCGCCGAGATGCGCGCCTTGTTCCGATTCGATGAGCTGTACCTGGTGCTCGTCGATCGCGAGCGTCGCCTGCTGGACATTCGTTTGCACGAACGGCAACAGGTGCGCATGCCCGCGCGGCTGAAACCTATCGATACCGGACTCTTCGGTTGGCTGATCGCGCGCGCCGAACCGCTGCTCGTCATGGACTGCCGGCACGCGCCACCCGAACTACTGCAGCGAGCGGACGCGACGGAGAAGGACACCGGATCATTGTTAGCCGTGCCACTCGTAAACGACGGCATCGTGCTCGGGCTTCTCAGCGTGCAGCACACCCACGCGGGCATTTACGCGCCGGCAGATCTGAATCTGATGAAGCAGCTCGGGGAACAGGTCGCGGGCGCGCTCGCCGACGCACGCGCGTTCGAGGATCTGCAGAGCTATCGCCGGCATCTCGAGGAGCGCGTCGCGGAACGCACCGAAGAGCTCGAGAAGGCGAACACGGAGAAGGAGCGACTGATTTCAGTGCTGCGCGAGCGCAGCCAGGTGCTGGAGCGCGAAACCCAGGAAGACGCGCTGACGGGCGTCGCCAACCGGCGGTGTTTCATGCAGCGGCTCGCGGCGGAAATCGACGTGGCGCTTGCCGTCGGCCGACCGCTCAGCATCGCGATTGCCGATCTCGACCACTTCAAGGTCGTGAACGACGAGCTCGGCCACCCCGTGGGCGACCTGGCTCTGCGGCAGTGCGCGGCACTGATGCGTCGCGGCTGTCGGCCGAGCGATCTGGTGGCGCGCATCGGCGGCGAAGAATTCGCGTTGATCCTGCCCGGCCTGACACGCGCGGACGCGATCGAATTCTGCGATCAGTTGCGATCGAGTGTCGACGTCCACGACTGGCACACGACCCACCCGGCCCTATCTATTTCGGTCAGCATCGGCGTTGCGCAATGGGATGGATCCGCCGAGCGCGACGAGCTGATGCACACGGCGGACGCCCGCCTGTATACGGCGAAGCGGGCAGGCCGGAACCAGGTGGCGTAGCTAGTAGCCCGGTGCAGCGATCGGTCGTCGATGCGACCTGCCGCACAATATCGCCAAGCCTCCGTAAATATACTTTTGGACATCTTGAGCCCAGTGCTCGACGTCCGGAGTGCGGTTATGCGTGGAAGGATCCTGCTGGTTTCGCTGGCACTCGTGGTGTCGGGTGGCTGCTCTGTAAGCAAGGCTGTTCATCAGCCCAAGGCGAAAGATCTGAGCGTGCTCAATGCGGGCACGTCGCGCGATCTGGTGCTGGTCGAGCTCGGTCAGCCGGTGGTCAGCGAGAAGGACGCCAACGGCAATCAAACCGATTTTTTCAAGTTCATCCAGGGTCAGAATGGCGCCGCGAAAGCCGGAAAGGGGCTGCTTTACGGTGCGCTGGCGGTAACCACGCTGGGTCTGTCAGAGGTGGTGACGAACCCTGTGGAAGGAACGGCGGGCGCGGGCAAGGAAATGCAGGTCAAGGTCGTTTACGACACGCAGAACAAAGTTGAACACGTCGAGTTGCTGAAGGATGAGCGTTGGCTGCACGTGCAGAAGGTCGGCGAAGCGGCAACCCCGGAAGCGTCCAAAAAGTAACGCCGCTCCGGCTGTAGGGACTCAACTCATGTGGCGCCAACGCTGCCGGAAACAAACACTTTAGCGCGCCAAATTAGACTGCTTTGGCCTCGTCTCAATTCGCGTTCCTAGAGCGCCTGGCGCGCTTCCCGACTGCCAGCGCACCTCCCTCGCGAGCTGCAAGAATCATCCAACTGCAGCTCCAATAGGCGTCGCGCACTGACCCTCGCTGCAATTGTTGCCGTTCCGTGCGTAAAAACCAGCGCGTTTCCCGCCTTTTCCCTGCCGTCGGACGTGGCCTACACAGAGTTGATTAACCCCAGGGAGTCCCATGCGCCGCCGGGTCTCACGATGCGCGCCCATCGGACAGTGTTCCGGGCGGGGGGACTGCGTATTGTCGGACGAGCTGTTGTGGCCCATCGTCCACCAGCCTTTCAGTGAATCGGAAGTTTCCCCCTCGCGTTGATCTACAGAAATTATGGGGGCACGCGGGGTCGTTATACCCAGCCCTATGCCTCGGCCAATCTGCCCGAAGGCGCGCAATTCTTCGGCGACGCAGTGGCGACTCGTGGCGGCGACGCGGCCGAACTCGACGACTTCGTTGCCTATCAACCGTAGCTTGCTCGATCCAAGGCGGTGTTCCGAGGGATTTCAGAGGTTGCCAACATGAACTCACGCATCGGTTTGTTGACGGGAATCGCGCTGCTTTCGGCGAGTTCCGCCTTCGCCAAGCCCATCGAGATCCACGAATCGCAGCGCATCGACCTCATCACCACGGGCAGCGCCGACTTCGATGCCTGGGACGTCGACATCGACACCACCGGCATCATCGTTGGTGGCCGGCGCGGCACGGACTATGGCGCCTTCATGTTCGAGCGCAATGCGGCTGGGACCTGGGTCTTCAAGCAGCAGCTGGGTGTCACCACCACTGCAGTTTGGCCACGCGTGGCAATCGGCGGCAGTGCGGCCGTCTATGACATCGGCGAGCTGCGCGTCGTCGGACGCGGTGCCAGCAACTGGGTGGCAGTTCAGGGACCCACGTTTCCATACCCGCTCAGTTGGCAGTCGCAGATTGAATACTCGGGCGGGCGCTTCTACGGCTCACCCGTGAGTTGCGAGCTGATGATCGTCGGCAAACAAAGCGGCGCGTGGAACTATCAGGGCAATGTGGCTTTCGCCCGTCAGCCGTACTGCGACAACAACGATCAATGGCACAGCGTTGATGGCGACCGTGCGCTGGTCATGACCGGGAATCAGGCCCGCATGTACCGGCGCGACTCCTCCGGACTCTGGAATGCCGGTGAGTATCTGCAGCGGCCAGACGGCATAGCCGGCGGCCTCAACCTTTCCATGTCCGGATCCACTGCCACGGTGGAAGACGACGTGTATCGCGCCATCACGCCCGATTCATGGCAGTTCGTCCGCCATCTGCAGCCACTGACCGCATTCCCGGGTGGCTCTGGGGGCACCAAGGTCAGCGGTGAATACATCATGCAATGGCAGTGCTGCGACGCGCCCGGCGACAACACCCAGTCCATCAATGTGTTTCGTGCTTCGGATCTCGAGCATGTGGCCGCTCTTCGCACCAGTGATGGTGGCGCCATGACCGGCCCAGTCGCCTTCAATGGCCGATACCTGGTAGTCACCGGGCGCGCTACGCCCGATGCGGTGGCAAATCGGCTGTACTACTTCGAACTACCGACTAGCTACTTGCCCACCCCCGCGACCGTGCAGGACGACTTCGAGACCGGCAACGCGGGCGCATGGACCGCATTTCCCGGCAGCCAGTTCACCGTGGCCGCGCGGCCACTTGGCTTTGGCACCGGCAGCACGCGCGTGTTCCGGCAGAGCAGCATCGCGGGCGACGCGGGGGCTTCGTTCAATGCGGTCAACTGGACTAACCAGTCCATCACCGCGGATGTGCGCCCCAATGCTTTCTCGGGTAACGACCGCTGGGTGGGTGTGTTCGCCCGTCGCAGCAATGCCAGCAACTACTACTACATCACGCTGCGCTCCTCGAACACCTTGCTGCTGCGGAAAATGGTGGACGGCGTTGTGGTCACGTTGGGCTCGGCAGCCATGCCTGTGGTCTTGAATCGCAACTATCGGATCACACTCACGGCGAGCGACGGACGCGTCTCGGCAGCAGTAGATGGACGCACCCTCATCAAGGTGAACGACAATGCGCTGACCAGCGGCAGCGCAGGCGTGCTCAGCTATCGGGCAGGCGCGGATTTCGACAACGTGGTGGTAAGTGGCGGCACACCCATACTCATGCGTCACAACGAAATCTGGAACACGGGCTCGTACGGCTGGACGCAGAGCGGCACCGGCGAATGGTGGGTGTCGAATCAGGGATACGACCGGCTGCTGCAAAACTCCACACTGACCGGCGCACGCCTTGTAACCGGCGTCGCACTCTCGCGCGATCAAGTCATCGAGGCACACGTGCAGGCGGATCACTACGATGCCGGTGCCGACCGCTGGTTTGGCGTGCTCGGACGGTACGTGAACGACGGAAATTACTATTATCTGAGCGTGCGCAGCTCCAACACGCTGTCGCTGCGCAAGCTGGTCAATGGCAGCATCACCGTGCTCGGCACCGTGCCGTTCACGCCGGCCACCTCAGCGCCCGGCGACCGCCTGCGCCTGGAGATCATCGGTAACAAGCTGCGGGCGTACGCCAATGGCGAGCTGGCCATCGAGTCCACCGATGCCCAGCAGATCGCCAGCGGCCGCTTCGGCCTGGTCACTTACAAGGCCTCGGCGTGGTTCGACAACTTCAATGTGTTCGAGCCCTGAGCTCGGCGCCTATCAACCCTGAGGAAGCATCATCATGATTCGCGTCGTCAGTGCATTGGTCACACTTCTGCTCGGCGCCACGGCGCTGTCGCGGCCGGTCATCCTGCAGAGTACGGAGACCATTCCTTCTCCCGATCCCACCTATACCTACTTCGGCTATGGCCTGGGCATCGACGGCAACTGGGCGATCATCACCGGTGAAAAAGTGGAGAACCCGGACGAAGAGTTTTCCGCCATCACGCAGACGGCGTTCTTGTTTCGCCGTGTGAATTCGCGCTGGGTATTTCAGCGCAAGCTGGTTGAACAGCAAGGATACGTGGGCTACACCGGCCCTTCGGGCCTGGCAATGAGAGAAGGAATCGCCGTGGTACTGCTGGGGGGGCTGCGCATATTCGAACTCAGCGGGAACGACTACGTGGCACGCAACGTGTCCGTTGGTGGCGAGGGTCTCGGTAGCTATATCGGCATCAGCAACCGGCGCATCCTGCTCGGCGCCGGTGCTTGCGCATGGGACGGCGTCATTCTCGAATTCAGCACGGCCAACAACCGGTGGCAGGCCACTACCACACTTCCCGGCGAACCCAAGGATGGTTGCGATGATGAATTCCATGGCGGTCCGGTCGAAATCTCCGACGATCTCGCGTGGGTGTCCGGCGGAGGCCTGTTTCATCGCAGCGGCGGCACCACGTGGAATTCCGTGCCCGAGTGGAGCCTGCCGGCCGAACAACTGTCGAGTGGCTCGATGGCATTGAATGGAACCAACGCATTTGTGTCGGGCTCCGGCCGCTACGGCACTCACGTTCTGAACCGCGATGCCAACGGCGCGTGGCAGGTTCAGGACCATCTACAGACCGTGAACGGCGTGTATTCCCGGGGCAACGCCTGGGACATCAATCCCGAGGGCAATCTCGTGTTCACGTCGAACTACGAAGAGCCGTACGAAACCGTGGTGCTCAACGTTTTCCAGTTGGATTCGAATGGCCGTTACGCGCACTCCGGCAAGATCATCTCGAAAGCCGGCGAAAATGTCAGTCTCGGTGGATTCGCCAGCAACGGGCGTCGCTTGTTGATCGGCCGCGGCAGCGGTTCGGTGAGCTACCTCGAACTACCGGCGACTCTGCCGACTCCACCAGCGGTGATACAAAGCACGTTCAACGCCGACGCCGCAGGTTGGACCGGGGTATCGGGACAGTTTGCGACCGCTCCCGCGCAGACCGGCAGCGGCAACCCGGGTCGCGTCTATCGCCAGAGCAGCATCACCGGCGAAGCAATCGCCACTCTGAACAGTTCCGATTGGACCAATCAGGCCGTGGAAGCGGATATCCGCCCCACGCAGTTCTCCGGCAGCGACCGCTGGGTGGGTCTTGCCACGCGTTTCACCGACGCGGCTAACTACTATTACGTTACGGCGCGCAGATCGGGCAATCTGCTGCTGCGGCGCAAAGTGAACGGTGCATTCACTACCTTGGCCTCGGCCCCGCTTCAGGTGGCGATCAACACCGACTACCGCCTGCGCCTCGAGGCGGCGGGTGACCGGCTGCGCGTGTTCGTCGATGGTGTGAAAGTGCTCGAAGCGCACGATGCCGCCCTCAGCCACGGCCGCGCGGCACTCATCACCTACATGGCAAAGGCGGACTTCGACAACGTGGTGGTGACCCCCTCGCCATCCACGCCCATCTATACGGATCGGTTCAACAACTTCAACAGCGTCGACTGGGACGAAACACCCACGGGCTCGTGGCTCGCGCCGGTATTCGACGACCTAGGTGGTGGCTATTCCTTTGGCCTGCGACAGACCTCCGTGGCAGGAAGCGCGCGCATCGCCATCGGAGTGCCGACCGACGACCAGGTGGTGCAGTTCACCGCCATTCCGCGCAGCTTTGGCGCGGGCAATGACCGCTGGTTTGGCGTGATGACACGGTTTGTGGATGCATCAAACTACTACTACATGACTGTGCGCAGCTCGAACACCCTGTCACTGCGCAAGCTGACCAATGGCGCCATCAGCGTGTTGGCCACCGTACCGCTGACGGTGTCCGCGGACTCTATGTATGCTTTGCGCCTGGAGGCGGTGGGTAACCAACTGCGAGGTTACGTGAATGGCCGCCTGCTGCTGGAGGCAACCGACACTACCCACGCGCGCGGCATGGGAGGAGCGGTGATGTACAAGACCTCCGCTGATTTCCTCAACTACCGCGCCTACCAACCTTAGTCCGGCATTTTCCGCCCGCGCGTTCCATGCCCCAGCGCATTGAGATCCTGCAACGAGCTTCAGACGTCGAGATTTGAGACCGCCAGCGCGTTCTTCTCGATGAACTCGCGCCGCGGCTCCACCTGGTCGCCCATGAGCGTGGTGAAGATTTCATCCGACGCGAGGATGTCCTCGATACGCACCTGCATGAGCCGGCGCGTCGCGGGATTGATGGTGGTATCCCAAAGCTGCGCCGGGTTCATTTCGCCGAGGCCCTTGTAACGCTGGATGGACTGACCCTTGCGCGCCTGGTCGAGCAGCCAGGTCATGACCTGCTTGAACGAGCCCATGTCTTCGCGTGCATCGCCGCGCTGGATGTATGCGCCATCGCCGATGAGTCCGGCCAGCGTCTTTCCGAGTTCGACGATCCGGCGGTACTCGGCTGACTCGAAAAACTCCTTGGGAAGCGCTTTTTCTGTTACAGAACCATGTTCTGTCTTGCTTACTGTTACACGG
>Ga0207691_10001989_pt1 | contig 19992 bp, 15 predicted proteins | sample KBSM13metaG_FD_184327 | JGI IMG/M metagenome (GOLD analysis project Ga0207691, IMG submission 184327) | Miscanthus rhizosphere microbial communities from Kellogg Biological Station, Michigan, USA - KBS M1-3 metaG (SPAdes) (version 2) | ecosystem: Host-associated > Plants > Roots > Rhizosphere >... | reverse complement strand
TCGACGATTCGAGCAGCGCCATACTGCGCTCGGTCGCGGCTTTGACGTCGATCGCGCGCGGCGCGGGCGGCGTGGTGGCGGTCTCCGTGGTCCGAGCGACCTTCAGCAGCTGCAGACCGGCCGGCGCACCGACCTTGCGCGCCCAGTCGGCGGCGGTTTCGCCGGCATTGCTGTGGACCTCGAGGTTCGCGCCGTGGTCGAGCAGCATCCGGATGACGCCGGGATTCTGGTGGTTGGTCGCCACCGCCAACATCAGCGGCGTCATGTTGCGCGAGTCCTTCGCGTTCACGTCGGCGCCCGCCTCGAGCAGCGTCTGCACCACCTCCGGCGACGAGAGAGGCATCGCCATCAGGAGCGGTGTGAAGTTGTGGAGTGCGACAGGCCCGCTTTTCGGATCCTCCCCCGGAAACAATCCGGGGGTTTCTGTCACGGCATTCACGTTCGCGCCCTTGCTCAGCAGCAGCTTCGTCGCGGCGACGTTCGCGTAGCCAGCGGAGAGCAGCAGCGGCGTCATGCCGGTTGCGCCCACGGCATTGACGTCCACGCCCGCGTCCAGCGCGATGCGGATCGTGCCGAGATCGTTCCCTACTGCCGCGGCGGTCACGATGGTGTTTCCGAAGGCGTCGCGTGCCTTGAGATCGGCGCCCTTCGCGACCAGGTAGCGCACGATGTCAGCGGACTGGTCGCTCATGGCGGCGACGAACAGGGCAGTGCGTCCTTGCTTGCTCGCGAGGTTCACGTTGGCGCCGCGCTCGACCAGCAGGTGGACCTTTGCGATGTCCACGGCGGAGATCATCAGCGCCGTGGTTCCGAACGCGTTCTGCGCGTTGACGTCCGCGCCTTTGTCCAGGACAAGCTTCATCGCCTCGAGCGAGCCGACGGCGGCCGCGTAGAGCAGCGGCGTGTCGCCCTGACCGTCCCTGGCATTCGCGTCCGCGGGCGAGGCGATCAGGGTCCTCAAGCGGGCCAGATCGTTCGCGCGCACCGCCGCGTAGACGTCGTCGCTCGGCGGCGCCGCCGACTGCAAGGCCGTCTCGGGCGCGAGGCACAATCCCACCACGGCCACCGCCAGCGCGGCGTATTTCGACATCGAGGCTCCTTTTAAAGTGAGAGGCAGGATTATCGCCGATTTCCGCAGGGAAAGGGGAGAATCACCAAGTCACCAAATCACCCAATCACCAGATCGCAGCCGCCGCTTCATGTGTACAGGAGGAAGTGCGCGCGGATCTTGAGGAATGCGGCGATGTCCGCTTCCCACGACCGGGCGATGTCGCGCGCCGGCACGCCGGCGTCAATCTGCTCGCGCAACTGCGACGATCCCGCCAGGCAGTCAATCGGCATCTTGTCGAACTCATACTCGTAGGGCGGATCTTTCCAGCGAAACACCTCCGGATCCGCGGCCCGGAACGCTTCAATCAGCGCGACGCCCGCTTCGACCGCCTGGAACGTCCGGCGATCGAGCACGTGGACCTGGCAGCCGGCGCAGCCCTTGCCGGCGTGCTTGTGAAACGTCGGCTCGAACAGCGCCGGGCGGAAGAACACGCCCGGCATCGCGCGGCGGTTCATGCCCTCCGCGAATCGTTCGGCGATCACCCACGGTGCGCCGATCAATTCGAACGGCCGTGTCGTGCCGCGGCCTTCCGAGACGTTCGTCCCTTCGAACAGGACGCCGCCGGGATACACGGTGGTCGTATCGAATGTCGGGATGTTCGGCGAGGAAATGATCCACGTCAGGCCGGTCGCGTCGAAGTACATGTCGCGCCGCCAGCCGTCCATCGGGATCACCTCGAGCTCGGCGCCGATGCCGAAGTGGTCGTTGAACAGCCGGGCGATCTCGCCGATCGTCATGCCGTGCCGCATCGGGATCGGGAACATGCCGACGAACGACTCGAAGCCGGGCACGAGCACCATGCCTTCGACCTGCGCGCCGCCGATGGGATTCGGGCGATCGCAGACGATCACCGGCAACCCGTGCGCACGCGCCGCCTTCAGGCAGTTGGCCAGCGTATAGATGTAGGTGTAGATTCGGACGCCGACGTCCTGGAGGTCGATGACCATCAGATCCAGGCCCTTCAGCATCTCAGCCGTTGGCTCGCGCGTCTCGCTATAGAGCGAGTAGATCGGAACGCGGCGTAGCTCGTGGTGCCCATGCCGCGTCTCGATCATGTTGTCCTGGACGTCCGATCGGAACCCGTGCTGCGGGCCGAAGATGGCCGCCAGGGTCGCGTTCGATGCGCCGATCCGGTCGACGATGTGCTGGAGCTGGCGGTCGACGGAAGCCGGGTTACAGACGATACCCACACGCCGGCCCGACAGGCGACCCGAGGCCAGCAGGCGCTCGGATCCCGGAATTACAGGCATTTCGCGATTATATGTGTCCTGTCTTGCGTCTGACGCGGACGCGTTGATAGACTACGCGGCGTTTGGTGGTCAGCCCCGCCTGCTTCGCCCGCGCCGAGAGCCGATCGAGCCTCTGTTTCGACTCGCTCCCTCCCCGTGATAGTGCAGCCGACGTGCAGCCACCGAGGATTGGCATCGACGCACGTTAGCGGCTGGTGCAAGAGGAGAGTGTGATGGGTCGAAGGCTTTACGTCGGGAATCTTCCGTACACGACCGGGGAAGCGGAGCTGCAGGAGCTCTTCAGCAAAGCGGGAACGGTCGAATCGGTCCGCGTCATGCGCGACGCGGCTACCGGCCGGGCACGCGGCTTTGCGTTCGTCGAGATGTCGACGGACGAAGAGGCGCAAAAGGCAGCCAGCGAGCTGAACCAGTTCCAGATGGGCGGCCGCGCGCTCACGGTCAACGAAGCTCGTCCGAAGCCAGAGGGCGGATTCGGCGGTGGCGGCGGGTACGGCGGCAACCGGGGCGGCGGCGGTGGCGGCGGACGTCGCGAGCCGCGCTGGTAAGCGCGCCTTCGATCAGCACTGCACAGGACAACGATGAAAAACTGGTCCAAAGGCGATCGCGTCGCCCAGCCCACCTACGGGGCCGGCACGCTCGTCGAAGTCAACGAGCATCACACGGTGATCGACTTCGACGAGCACGGTCGCAAGGTCTTTGCGACGCGGCTCGTCGTGCTCCAGGCGAGCAACGAACCGGCCCCCCACAAGGCTGCCGTTCGCAAACGCGCGGTCAAGAAGAAGAAAGTTGAAAGTTAAAAGTTAGAAGTTAAAACCAGAAAGCCGTTCAGAAGCCACAGCACGCACTCTCGCGTGCTGTGGCTTCTTGCTTTTGTCTCGTGTTCGAAGAGCAGCACCGTGAACACGAGCACGACGCCCTCCTTGATCACGCGCTCGCCTGGCTCGACGCCGGTCACCTGAACCATCTCGGGCTCCCGACCACTGTCGACTTCCTTTTTGTCATTCTTCGTTCATGATCGCGACGGTATAGTGGGCTTCCGTACGTGAGGAGGTCACATGCGACGTGTGTTGTTATCGGCCCTTGGAGCCCTCATGCCGGCTGCGGTCGTGCTTGCGGCGGCGACCGGGTATCACATCACCGGTGAAATCCAGATCGGTGGCGAAGGCGGCTGGGACTACCTGACCGTCGACAGCGCCGCGCGACGTCTCTACGTTTCCCACGCCACCCACGTCGTCGTCGTCGATCTCGACACCAATAAAGTCGTGGGCGATATACCCGACACTCCCGGCGTCCACGGTATCGCGATCGCGGCGGAGCTGAACAAGGGATTCATCAGCAATGGCCGCGGCAACAACGTCACGATGTTCGATCTGAAGACGCTGAAACCGATCGGCGAGAAAATCGCGACGGGCGAGAACCCGGACGACATCACGTACGACAAGGGCACGAGTCGTGTGTTCGTGTTCAACGGCCGATCGAAAAGCGCCACGGTCATCGACGCCACGACCGGCAAGGTCGCCTCGACGATCCCGCTTCCGGGCAAACCGGAATTCGCGATCTCCGACGGCAAGGGTCACGTCTACACCAACATCGAAGACACCAGCGAGCTGGTCGAGATCGATGCGGCGAAAGCGACGGTCACCAAGAAGTTCTCGCTGAACCCATGCACCGAACCATCGGGAATGGCGTATGACGCGAAGAACCGGCGGCTGTTTTCGGTCTGTTCCAATCGTGTGATGGCGATCTCGGATCCTGACGCGGGCAAAGTCGTGGCGTCGCCGGCGATCGGCGCCGGGTCCGACGGTGTCGCGTTCGATTCGGGCGCCGGCTACGCCATGAGCTCGAACGGCGATGGCACGCTGACGATCGTAGCCCAGAGCGGCGGCAAGTGGGACGTTCTCGAAAACATCGCGACCGAGCGCGGCGCGCGCACGATCGCGGTCGACGACAAAACGCACAAACTCTACATGCCGACGGCGAAGACCGCTCCATCGGCGACCGGTGGCCGCGCGAGCTTCGTGCCGAATACGTTCAAAGTCATCATCGTCGGCAAATGAAGACGCTACTCCTCGCCGCGATTCTGCAGCAGACGGCGACGCAGCCTCCGCTGGCGCTGGTGCAGCCCGAACCGCCGACGGCGGCTCCCGTCGTCATCACGCTGCAGGACGCGCTGGAGCGCGCGAAACAGAACGATCAGCAGTTTCGTTCGGCCATCGCCGACGCCGACATCGCGAAACAGGATCGCGTGCAGGCGCGATCCTCGCTGCTACCGTCATTCAGCTACAGCCTGCAGTACCTCGGCAACTCGCCGACGCCCAACAACGTCCTTCCAACCGGCCGCTTCGTGTCGCTCGACGGCGTAAACATGTACCGGAACTGGGGGATGGTGCGGCAGGAGATCTCCCCCAGCGTGCTGATGTTGACGCCACTCAAGCGCGCGCAGGCGCTCGAGGCCGCCGCGCAGGCGAAGCTCGAGGTGGCCGAGCGGGGCTTGGGCGTTACTGTGACGCGCAACTACTACGCGCTGGTCGTGGCGCAGCGGAAGTACGCGACGGTGCAGCAGGCGGTCGACCAGGCGAGGCGGTTCTACGAGGCGACGGACCAGCAGCAGCGCGCCGGTCAGATCGCGCGCGCCGACGTCATCAAGGCCGAAATCCAGTATCAGCAGCAGCTGCAGGCGTTTCGTGACGCGTTTCTCGCTATGGACGGCGCTCGGCTCGCTCTGGCAGTTCTGCTCTTTCCGACGCTGAACGAGAACTTCACCGTCGTTGACGATCTCGCGGCGGCACCAGTACTGCCGCCGTTCGGCGAGGTCCGGGTGATGGCCGTCCAGAACAACCCCGACGTGCGCGCGGCAGATCAGGCTCTGCGCGCCGCGGCGCAGGACGTCAAGTCGGCGAGATACGCCTTCTTCGGCAACATCATGTTCGATGGCGTGTATGGATTCGAGGCGAATGAGTTCGCGACGCACGCGGTCGTGGTCGCGCAGCCCGAGCTGGGCCCGCTGCCGACGCTCGGATATTTCGTCACGGTGAACGTGACGGTACCTGTCTGGGATTGGGGCAACCTTCGCAGCAAACTTCACCAGACTGAAACACGCGAGCGGCTGGCTCACGTGACGCTGACGCAGACGCAGCGCCAGCTGATGAGCAGCCTCTACACGTTGTACAACCAAGCGCTCGGTGCGAAGGCCGCCATGGACAACCTGCAGCACGTCGCGGACCTTGCCTTCGAGAGCCTGCGCTTGACGGCGCTTCGGTATCAAGCGGGCGAATCGACGGCGTTCGAGCTCGTCGACGCGCAGAACCTGCACGTGCAAGCGCGCAATGCGGTGGACGATGCGCAGGTGCGATATCGGGTCACGATGGCAGAATTGCAGACACTCACCGGAAAGTTCTGAGAGCGATGACAAGACCTCTTCTCGTCGCGGTCATTGGTCTGGCGGTCACCTCGCTCGCCGGCTGCGGCGACAAGGGAGAGAAAGAAGCGACGCCCGTCGTCACCGTCGACGTCGCGCCGGTGCTGCTGTCGCAGATTCAGCGGACGATCCGCTCCGAAGGCCTCATCTACCCGAAGCAGCAGGCGGCGATCGTCCCGAAGATCACCGCGCCAATCAAGAAAACATACGTGCAGCGCGGGACCACCGTCCGGGCCGGCCAGTTGCTGCTCGAACTGGAAAGTCAGGATCTCGCCGGGGCCGCCGCCGAGAGCCGCGCCACCTACGAGCAGGCGCAGGCGACCTACGAGACGACGACGAAGGGGACGGTGCCGCAGGAAGTGCAGAAGGCCGAGCTCGACGCGCGGGCGGCCAAAGACGCGCTCGACGCCGCGCAGTCGATCTACGACAACCGCCAGCGGTTGGTCCGGGAGGGGGCGATCGCGGAGAAGGACTTGAACGACTCCCGGGCGGCGCTCAGTCAGGCTCGCTCGAACTACGAGACAGCGCAGAAAAAACTGGATGACTTGCGCGGATTCGCTCGCGATCAGGAGTTGAGGGCCGCGGCGGCGCAGCGTGAGGCGGCGAAGGGGCGCTTCGAGTCGGCGCAGGCGCAGCTGAATTACTCGCGCGTCACCAGCCCCATCAACGGCGTCGTCACCGATATGCCGCTGTACGCCGGCGAGACGCCGCCGAGCGGCCAGCCGGTCGTCACCGTCATGGACATCTCGCGGGTGATCGCGCGCACCCACGTGTCGCAATCCGAAGCCGCGGAACTGAAGATCGGCAACGACGCGAACATCATCGGGCCGGGTGGCGCGCCGTATCCGGGTAAGGTCACGCAGATCAGCCCGGCGCTCGACGCCGCGAACACGACCGTCGAAGTGTGGGTGCAGGCCGACAATCCGAACGGCCTGTTCAGGCCGGGGTCCAGCGCCAAGGTGGAGATGATCGCGAAGAACGTCACGAGCGCCCTGGTCATCCCCGAAAAGGCGGTCATGACCAGCCCGCAAGGGACCACGTTCGTCATCGTGATCGACAAGGACAGCAAGCCGCACCGGCGCAAGATCGTTGTCGGCGTGCGTGACAGCGGCAAAGTCCAGGTGACTGACGGTCTCGAGAGCGGTCAACGCGTCGCGACGACCGGCGCCTTCGAGTTGTTCAAGCTCGATGCCGACGTACTGTCGAAACTGACGGTCCAGATCGCGCCGGCGAAGGAAGACGAGGAGCCGGAAGAGACATAATGACGGCTGCTGTCGACGATCGCGAAGACCCGCAACGTTACTGGTTCGCACGTCATTCGAAGTCGATCATCTTCCTGATCTGCATCCTGGCCGTCATCGGCGTCTACGAGGCGCTGACGCTGCCGGTCGCCGTGTTTCCGACGACGAACTTCCCACGCATCATCATCGGCGTCGACAACGGCGTGATGCCGATCGAGCAGATGGAGGTCTCGATCACGCGGCCGATCGAAGAAGCGGTGCGCGAAGTCCCCGGACTCGAGAACGTGCGCTCCGTCACCAGCCGCGGCTCCGCCGAGGTGAATCTGTTCTTCAACTGGAACGTCGACATGCTCGAGACGCTCCAGATGGTCGACGCGGCGGTGTCCCGCGCGCAGCGCGCGCTGCCCGCGACGGTGCAGATCCAGACACACCGGCTCGATTTTTCGAGTTTTCCGATCATCGGCTACAGCCTCACGTCCGATACGGTGCCGCAGACCGATTTGTGGGAGCTGGCGACGTATCAGATCAAGCCTCGGCTGAACAGCTTGCCCGGCGTCGCGAGCGTGTTGATTCAGGGCGGACACCGCCCCGAGTTCCACGTCACCGTGGATCCGGCCCAGATGCTGCGGGCAAAAACATCGATCGCCGACATCGTCAACGCCGTCAACCGCACCAACGTCGTCGACTCGCCCGGGTTGTTGAACTGGAATCACCAGTTGTTTCTCGGCCTCGTCGATGCGCAGGTCCACAGTGTCGAGGACATCGGTAATGTCGTCATCAAGCACGTCAACAACGTCCCAGTCCGCGTGCGCGATATCGGCGGCGTTGGACTCGCGACCGAGCCGGTGTATACGGTCGTCAGCGCGAACGGCAAGCCGGCGGTGCTGCTCAGCGTCAACCGCCAGCCGGCCAGCAACACCGTCCAGGTCGCCGATGAAGTGCATACGGAGATGGCGGCGATCAAACCGACGCTGCCGGCCGGCGTCGACATGCGGCCGTTCTACGACCAGTCGAATATCGTCAACGAATCGATTGCGAGCGTTCGCGACGCCATCGTCATCGGCTTGTTCCTCGCCGGCTTGATCATCTGGCTGTTTCTCAAAGACTGGGGCACCGCGGTGATGACCGGCCTCGTCGTGCCGGTGACGATGGTCGTGACGTTCATCGCGATGAAGCTGCTCGGGCAAAGCTTCAACCTGATGACGCTCGGCGGCCTCGCGGCCGCCGTCGGGCTCGTCATCGACGACAAGATCGTGGTCGTCGAAAACATCGTCCTGCACCGCGACAACGGCGAGGGCCCGCTGCAAGCGACCGCCAGCGCGCTCAAAGAGCTCACCGTGCCGCTGATTGGTTCGACGCTGACGCCAATCGTGGTGTTTCTGCCGCTGATTACGATCACCGGCGTGACCGGGACGTTCTTCAGCGCGCTCGCCATCACGATGAGCGTGTCGCTGCTGACGTCGCTCGTGCTCGCGCTGGTGTGGACCAGCAACCTGAGCACCCGCCTGATTCGACGCCACCAGTCCGGCGCCGCACACGAACACGACGCCGACCACGGGCGCATGTTCGGGCCGATCGTGCGGTTCTACGAACGTTCGCTCCGCCGGACGCTGCATCAGCCTGCGATGCTCGGAGTGTTCTGCCTCGTGCTGGTCGCGCTGTCGTACGGCTGCTACCGCTTCATCGGCAGCGATCTGCTGCCCGCCTTCGACGAAGGCGGGTTCGTGCTCGACTACGTGATGCCTCCGGGCAGTTCGCTGCAGGAGACGAGCCGCGTGCTCGGCCGCATCGAGGCGATCCTCCGGCAGACACCGGAAGTCGAGAGCACGTCGCGGCGGACGGGATTGCAGCTGGGGCTCGCCGCGGTGACCGAGCCGAATACCGGCGACATCGCCGTAAAGTTGAAGGCCGATCGCAAGCGCAGCGTCGACGAAGTGATCAGCGAGGTGCGCGCCAAGGTGACCTCCTCGCACCCCGGCCTCGACGTCGAGTTCATCCAGGTACTGCAGGACATGATCGGCGACCTGACCGGCGCGCCCGAGCCCGTCGTCGTCAAGCTGTTTGCGGAGGACCCGGATTTGCTCGAAACCTGGGCCACGCAAGTCGCCGACACGCTCGAGAAGACCAAGATCAATGGCAAGGAGGCGATTGTCGACGTCGAAAACGGCGTCGAGAAGACCACCAGCGGACCGGCGGTCCGGTTTACGGTGAACACCGCTGCCGCCGACCGCACCGGCTTCGCGCCGGACGAGCTGGGCTCCGTCGCCGTCGCGATGGTCGAAGGCGAGCCGGCGGCGGCGCCAGTGTTGATCAACGAACGCCTGTATCCGCTGCGCGTGCGCTATCCGGCGTCGACGCGCGCGTCGCTCGAGGCGATGAGCAACACGATGGTGGTCAGCTCGAGCGGCAACAGCGCCACGCTCGGATCGCTCACGACGATCGACGAGATGCCAGGCCAGACCGAAGTGATCCGCGAGAACCTGCAGCGGCTCGTCGAGGTCACCGCGCGGCTCGAGGGCGTCGACATGGGGACCGGCGTCGGAGTCGTACAGAAGACGGTGGCCGACCTGAAGCTGCCGCCGTCGATCCGCGTCGAGTACGGGGGAACGTTCAGGGAAAAGCAGAAGTCCTTCCGCGATCTGACGACCGTGCTGGTGCTCGCGGTCGTGCTGATCTTCCTCGTCCTGCTGTTCGAGTTCCGATCGTTCACGGCTCCGGTCGCCATCCTCTCGTCGGCGCTGCTCTCCACGTCCGGCGTGTTCGTCGCGCTGCTGCTGACTCGGACGACGTTCAACGTATCGTCGTTCATGGGCCTGATCATGGTCATCGGCATCGTCGCCAAGAACGGCATCCTGCTCCTCGACGCCAACGTCAAGTTCCGCGCCGAGGGACAGTCGCTCGAGGATTCAATCGTGCACGCTGGACGGCGACGTCTGCGGCCGATTGTCATGACCGCGATGGCCGCGGCCGCCGGGATGCTGCCGCTCGCGCTCGGCATCGGTCAGGGCTCGCAAATGCTCCAGCCGCTTGCGATTGCCGTCATCGGTGGCATCATGATTTCGATGGTGTTGTCGCTGGTCATTACTCCGGCGATTCAGTTCTTCCTGGAGAGATGATTTCTCCAAGCGAGTCCTGCCGTCGAGGACGAACCGCAGGTACCCGAAGTCCTCGCCAAGGGCCCGCGAGCAGTCACCTTGCCGCCAACCGCCCAGAGTCAGAAGGAGCGCGGTCACGTCACTCCTTCTTGAACACCATCAGAACTTGAATCGCACGGATAACTGCAGCTGACGCGGCGATCCGGCTGACACTGGCCGGCCAAACAACGGAGAGCCGAGCGTACCGATATAGCTTCCGTAATTGACGCGATTGAACAGGTTGAACGCGTCGAGGCCAAACGTGAGGGCCCGCGCATCCTTGCCTGGTCCAAACTTCACGTTGCGCGAGGCACGGAGGTCCAGCGACGCGAACCCATCACGTTCGAGCGTATTCCGTTGGATGCCAGCCGGCCGCGCGCGTCCGCGGCCGTTATTGAAGGGATCGCCGCCGAGCATCTCCGTATAGGGCGCGCCCGAATTCATTGTCAGGCCGATGCCCAGGTCTACGACGTCGAGGCTGACGCGACCGAGCACCAGGAACCGATGCCGGCGATCGAAGTCGGCCCGAGCCCACTCGCCCGACAGGTCGTAGTCGTTGGCAGGAAAGGCGGCAACGCCGTTCGTATCGTTGTAGACGCGACTCCACGTGTACTGCATCTGGCCGTTGAACCAGCGCGTGACGCGGCCGCGCAGCGTGAGACTGACCCCATCGTTCGTCAACCGGCCGGTCGACTCGACTTGGCGGACGACGCCGTAGGCCGGATTCGGCCGCGTCCCATAGAGCGGCGGCAGCGGCGCATTGACGTCACGCGACCGGAACATGTGGTAGCCGCGTGAGCTGGTGTATGTCACTGAGACCGTCGTGCTCTTCTGCAGCTGGTGATCGAGGCTCACGCTGTATTGGACCGCCCGCGGGATCTGCACGTCGGGCGCGAGTTGAACGATGCTGGGAGGGGTCGCCGCCGCTGTGAGCGCCGAGACGAAGGGGTTTGGATACGACGGATCAGTGACGACATAGCGTGTCAGGCCGCCGGGCAACGAGTGCAGCACGTCGGCGATGACCACCGGGCCGCTTCGGTCGTTGAACACGCCAATCCCGGCGCGGAAGACATTCGTTTTCTTGTTGCCCGGCGCGAACGCCACCGAGGCGCGTGGCGCGAAGTTGTTGTTGTCGTGAAAGTAGTTCTGCCAGTCATAGCGGAGACCGTAGCCGATCGACAAGCCCGGCCGCACCTGCCAGTCATCTTTGACGTAGGCGCCCACTTGTTTCTCGAGGAACGCGAGATCACCGTTACCCTGCTGCTGCGTGAAGGCGTACGGCCTGCTGGCGTTGAACGCGTCGAGGCTCGCGAAGAAGAAGGTGCCCCCGAAGTTCGTCCGATCGTAGAACCCGCGTCGGCTCCAGTCGGGCAGCTGGAAGCCGGCCTGCACCTGATGGCGGCCGTGAATCCAAGCGAGGCTTTCGTTCAGGTTGATGTGCGTCTCGGTCCGGACCAGGGCCGCCTGGCCGCCGCCGCCGGTGAACGCTCCATCGACCACGATGCCGCGATCGGGCGTGAGGCTCGTGGTCGGTTCACGCTCGTGCCCGAACAGCATCTGAAATTGATTGACGAGCGTCGGCCGCAGGATCGTCTGCTGGGTGACGGTGACCTGTTGCTCGTGATGCTTGAACGTCGTGGCGGCGCTGGCGAGCGTGGTTCCGCCGGCGCCGCGGTTTTCGTCGCTCTCGTATTCGTAGGTCGGCCTGATCGAGAATGTGTTTCGGTTGCTGATCTGACGAGTGACGCTGCCTGTGACCAGCGCCCGGCCGCTCGACTGCGACAGCGTGTCCTGAATGATGCCGTTTGGACCGAGCGCATAGATGAACGCCTGATTGTCGTAGCGCTCGTCGTTTGCCGAGAGCATGAACGACGTGCGGCCGCCGCTGCCGACCGGGCCGCCGAGGAACCCCTCCAAGATCCGCCGCTGCTCTGGCGGTTTCGTCGAGGCGAACGCGTTGCGTCCGTTGAGATGAGAATCGCGAAACACCACATTCGATTCGGCGTGGTATTCCTGCGAGCCAGGCTTCGTCAGGATCTCGATGCGCCCGCGTCCCGGCCGTGAGTACTCGGCCGAGTACGGATCCTGATTGATACGGATTTGCTGTACGGCCGACGCGCTGACGTTCAGCGCGTTGACTTCCATCCCGTTGACGACGACGGTGACGCCGCCGGTGCCCAGCGATCCGGTGTCGAGAAAACGTGAGAGCGTCGCGACATAGTCGTGATCGAATACGGGCAGGCTTTCGAGCATGCTCTGGTCGACGGCCACGGCGTCGACGTTGCTTGCCGCCGTCGCCTGCACCTCGGCGGCCGCGTTGCTGACCGTGATCTCCTGCTTCAGGCCGGCGATTGCGAGCACGAGCTTCTGGTTGCCCGGCGGCCGTGGGCCCACGCGCAGGCGTGTGGACACCGGCGTGAAACCCTCGTATGTGGCTCGCAGCTCGTATTGGCCGGGTGCGACGTTCTCGAACCGGAACGTGCCGGTCCCGTCCGCCGTCGTCGATTGCACAACCGACGATGCCGCGCCCGAGATGCTGACCAATTCGACGGTCGCATTCGCGAGCACCGCGCCTGTCTGATCCTGGACGACGCCCGTGACCGCGGGCCGCGGCTGGCCCTGGGCCAGGGCGACGCTCGCGACCGCAACGCACACGATACCCAGGAAGATCGCGCGGACTCCGCAGCTCACGGTTTAACCGCGAGCGACGGCGCTCGGGATGTCATCCAGTACCTCATTTCGAACCCCAAGTGTAGTCAGGCGAGATGAACTGTGGATGAACCGGGCGCGCGCTATGATCGGCCGATCCATGCGGGTGCTCCTGGTCGAGGATGAGCCGCACGCCGCGCATGTGCTGGCCAAGGGGCTGCGCGAGCAGACCTATGCCGTCGACGTGGCGGCCGACGGGGACAGCGCCGTCTTTCAAGTGGCGACCACTGACTACGACGCGGTCATACTCGACGTGATGCTGCCGGCCCGCGATGGGTTTGCGGTGTGCCGCACCATCCGCGATTCCGGGTGCGCGGTTCCCATCCTGATGGTCACGGCGCGCGACGCCGTGGAGTCGCGCATCCAGGGACTCGACAGCGGCGCCGACGATTACCTCGTCAAGCCGTTCGATTTTGGCGAGCTGCTGGCGCGCCTGCGGGCGCTGATCCGCCGGGGACGGCAGCCGCTGCTGCCGGAGCGCCTCACCATCGGGCCGCTAGTCCTCGACACGCGCGGCCGACGCGCGCGCGTTCGGAACCGTGCGGTGCCACTGACCGCGAAGGAGTACGCACTGCTCGAGTATCTGGCGCGGCGCGCCGGCGACGTCGTCAGCCGCGGCGACATCGCCGAGCATGTCTGGGACGAGCACTACGATCCGCTGTCCAACGTCGTCGACGTCTACGTGCAACGCCTGCGGCGGAAGCTGGACGCGCCGGGATTGCCGTCGCTGATTCGAACGCGCCGGGGCGAAGGGTACGAGCTGGCGGCGGACGGAGACGCGTCATGACGCGTCTCTCGCTGCGCGCCCAGCTGACAATTTGGTACACCGCCGCGCTGCTCGTGGTGCTGTCCCTGTTCGGCGCCTATGTCCTGTGGCAGCAGGGCAGGGTCGGCATGCATCGGGTCGACCGCGATCTCGACGCATTCGGCGCCACGCTGGCGAACGTCATGCGCGAGGAACTGACCGAAATGGCCGACGCGCGCAAAGCCGCGGAAGAAGCGTGCGGCACGCTGGCGACATCGGGACGGCCGCTCGCGATCCTCGACGCGCGCGGCGGCGTGCTCGCCGCCAGCTGGGCGGGACTCACGCTGCCGGCTCCGCCGCCGTCGGCCGACGCCGGCCCGCGAGTGTGGACCGCCGAGAACGCAGCCGGCGCGTGGCGTGTGCATGTCCAGCCGCAGACGCTTGGCGAGACCACCCTCGTTCTGCTGGCGGCCAGTCCGCTGGCCGATGTGCGCCGGGAACAGCGTGAAGCGCTGGAAGCGATGCTGATCGGCATTCCCATCGTGCTGCTGCTCGCCGGCGGCGGCGGCATGTACCTCGCCGCGGTGGGACTGCGGCCGATTACCGAAGCCCTTCGCATTCAGCGACAGTTCACCGCGGATGCGTCGCACGAACTGCGTACTCCGGTGTCCGTCGTCCGGGCTGCGGCGGAAGTGGCGCTGAGCCGCGAACACCGCGACGAGCCCGAATATCGCGAGACGCTGTCGATTGTCGGCAGTCAGGCGCGGCGGATGAGCCGTCTCGTCGACGACATGCTGGTGCTCGCGCGCGCCGACGCCGGCGGCTACTCGCTGCGGCCGGTCGACTTCTATCTCGACGAGGTGATCGCCGAGTGCTGTCGCGCCGTCGACGTGCTCGCGGCCGAGCGCGGGGTCACCATTCGATCGACCACCGCGTCGGAGATCCCGTATCGCGGCGACGAAGACCTGCTGCGGCAGCTGGTGCTGAACGTGCTGCAGAACGCGGTACAGCATTCCCCGCCAGGCGGTTCGGTCGCGATCGACGTCGAACGCGATGCCGCCACGGTGAAGATGCGGGTGACCGACAGCGGCGCCGGCGTGCCGCCGGAGGACGAGCAGCGGATTTTCGATCGGTTCGTTCAGTTGGATCCGTCGCGCCGCGGCCAGGGGACGGGCTTGGGTCTTCCGATCGCCCGGTGGATTGCGGAAGCGCACCACGGCACGCTGGTACTGGAACGCAGCGGCGCCGGCGGCAGCACGTTCTGTGTGTCGCTGCCGGTCTAGACACTCGTCCAAGGTTCTAGGGTTCTAGGGTTCTAGGGTTCTAAGGCTCTACGGTTCTCGAGCCAGAACTTTAGAACGCTAGAACCCTAGAACTTTAGAACCCTATTCCGATCGCAGCGCGTTGAGTGGGCTTACGCGCGTCGCGCGCAACGCGGGCAGATAACACGCCAGCATCGCGACCGCGGCGAGAATCACGACCGCGAACCCGGCGGCGGCATCGGCGGTGGTCACGCCAAACAGCAGAGACGACACGAGGCGCTGCAGCGCGAAAGACGCTGCAATCCCGAGGACAATCCCCGCGCCAATCAGGCGCGCGCCGTTGCCGACGACAAGGCGCAGGATGTCTTGTCCCTTCGCGCCGAGCGCCAGGCGGATACCGATCTCGCGCGTCCGCTGCGACACGAGATACGACATCACGCCGTAGATGCCGACCACCGCCAGCATCAGCGCGCACGCCGCGAATACACCCATCAGCCACATCGTGAATCGCGACTGCGATGTCTGTCGGCTCACCAGCTCGTCCATCGTCGCGATGTTATAGACCGGGATTGACGGATCCGCCGCGCGAACTGCTGCGCGAACCGTTCCGATCAGAGACGAAGGCGGCACCGTGGTGCGCAGGGCGATGCCGAGGAGCGAATTCCGATCGGCGAACGGCAGATAGATGTCCGGGTCGGCCGTCGGATTCTGCGGCAGGCCGCGGTACTTCACCTCGCCGACGACGCCGACGATCGACATCCAGGGGCTGCTCGACGTCAGCGAACCGAACTTCACGCGCTTGCCAATCGGGTCCTGTCCCGGCCAGAACCGCTTGACGACGCCTTCGCTGACGATCGCCACCTGCGATGTGGGGGAAATCTCCGCGTCATTGAACGTCCGGCCGCTAACCACCGGGATCCGCAGTGTGCTGAAAAAGTCCGGCGTCACCAGGTGCACGTATATCCGCGGGACGTTCTGCGCGTTGACCGCCGGTTGGCCTTCGGCGGCGTAGAACGACGCGCCACCGTCGCCGTCGAGCGGCAGACCGTTGGCGAGCGTCGCCGCGGCGACGCCCGGAATCGCGCGCAGCCGGTCGAGCAAGACGCGCCCTTCGACGACCGGGCGCGGCGCGGGCGCCGGCGTTGCCGGGGCTTCCGCGCCAGCCGGCGCGGCCGGCGGCACTGAGGTCCTCGGAATGCTGACGTGAAGCGTCAAAACTGACTGCGGATCGAAGCCGGGATTCAGAGCCGCGAGGTTGCGGACCGAACGGATCATGAGACCCGCGCCGACCAGCAGGACGACGGCCAGCGAGACCTCCGCGATCACGAGCGCGCTGCGAAGGCGCTGCGACTGGCGGCCACCGCTCGATCGCGCTGATTCCTTGAGCGAGCTGCTCAGGTCTGGCGCTTGCGCCTGTAGACCCGGCACGAGGCCGACGAGGAGACCGCAGACGAGTGAGACCGCGATGGTGAACACGGCGACGCGCGTGTCGAGGTCCGGCGTGGCAAAGCTCGGAAACGTGACCGGGCTCTGCGCGATCAGCGTTGCAACCGCGACGCGCGCCAGGATCAGCCCCACCGCCGCACCCAGCATTGTCAACACGCAGCTTTCGGTGACGAGTTGTCGGAGCAGGCGACCGCGCCCGGCGCCGAGGGCCGTGCGCACAGCGATTTCGCGCCGGCGCGCTTCGGATCGCGCGATCAACAGGTTGGCGACGTTGGCGCAGGCGATGAGGAGGACAAAAGCGACCGCCGCCATCAGCGTGAGAAGGGCAGGGCGGAGGTTGCCGAACAGTTCGACGGCGAGCGGGCTCACCTCGACCGCCCGTTTCTCGTTGGTGTTCGGGTACGCCTGTTCGAGCCGCCGCGAGATCGTGTCCATCTCGCTTTGCGCGGTCGCGAGCGTGACACCGGGCTTCAGGCGCGCGAGGGCGACGAATCCCCGCGAGCCACGCGCGGCCATCGTTGCCGGCGACGCGTACAGCGCGAACGGCACCCACAACTCCGCGGTGTCGCTCAGCCCCTTGAAGCCGGGCGGCATCACGCCGACCACGGTGTACTGCCTTGCCGCGCAGCAGAGGGTGATCGTGCGGCCAATGACTTGTGGATCCGCAGCGAATCGCCGTTTCCAGAAACCGTCGCTGAGGACGACCACCGGCGCGGGCCTGGCGACGTCGTCTTCGTTGGCCTCGAACCCGCGGCCGCGGGCGGGCGACACGCCGAGCAGCGAAAAATACGGCGCCGCGACGAACTCGGTCTGGATTCGCTCCGGCTCGTCGCTGCCGACAAACGTCATCCACTGTGCATCGGCGGCCGCGATGTCTTCGAAACTCTTCGACTGCGCGCGCCAGTCGAGGTAGTCGGGATACGACGCGCCGCGGCGCTCGACCCGCGTCCGCTGGACGTTCCCCCAGAGCTGCACCAGGCGGTCGGGATCAGGATAGGGCAGCGCCCGCGAGCGGATCGCGTCCACGAGACTGAAGATGGCGGTGTTCCCGCCGATGCCGACTGCGAGCGCGAAGACGGCGACGAACGTGAACCCCGGCGACTTGCGCAGCGTGCGCAGCGCGTAGCGGATGTCCTGGCGAAAGCTCTCCAGCGAAGGGAACGTCCACATGTCGCGCGTCTGCTCCTTCAGGTGCGTCACATTACCGAACTGTCGTCGCGCTTCTTCGCGTGCGGCGTCGGCGCTCAACCCGTCCGTCCGGTAATCGGCTTCGCGCATCGCAAGATGAAACGCCAGCTCGTCGTCCAAATCGCGATCGAGCCGTCGACGGCGGACGATGGCGACGAGCCGATGCCAGAACGCCTTCATAACTCAGGTTGTCTGCATCACCCGAGTGACCGCAGCCGCGACACGATCCCAATACGCGGCTTCGGCCTCGAGCTCGCGGCGGCCGGCCGCCGTGAGGCGGTAATACTTGGCGCGCCGGTTGTTCTCCGACGTCCCCCATTCCGCGCGCAGCAGGCCGCGCACTTCCAGCCGATGGAGCGCCGGATAGAGGGCGCCTTCTTCGACCTTCAACACATCGCGCGACGCGCCGTGGATGAACTGGACGATGCTGTAGCCGTGCGCCTCGCCGCGGCTGAGCGCCTTGAGGATCAGCATGTCGAGCGTGCCGGGCAGCATGTCGCCGACCGCGGTCGCCTTCTTCGTCTCTCCCATAATGTACTTAGGGGAGATACTGGCACTTAGACGGCCGGCGTGTCAAAAGGTTCGGAGACGGCTTCCGCCTTCACGCGACGCGCGACGGCGGGACAGGTCGGCGAGGCAGGCTAGGGAAGCGAACGGACCAGAAGCTCGGTGACGGAATGGACGAATCGCAACGCCGGGGCGTACACGACGGCCGTGGCGGCGGCCCCGCCGGCAAGAGCGGTCCAGCCGAGGGCCGATCGGCGTCCTGCGGACGGCGTGGCATCCGTCAGCAGACGTTCAACGCGCGACGCGATTTCGCCGCCGTCGATGAGGGTGCTGATCGGCTCGGCGAGCGGCGTCATCGCCGGTGTGAGTCGCGCGACCTTGACGAGCGCGGACGCCAGCGCGCAGCGCGCCACCGGGCCGTCGTGGGCGGCCATGCGATCGGCGCGATGTTCCGCGGCTGACGCCCAGCGCCGTTCGATCGCCCGCGCGGCCGGTGTCGCCGTCAACAGGTCGGGTGTGGCCCGCATCAGCAGCCGGGTCAGGTTGTCGCGGGCGCGCGAGTGGCCGACTTCGTGCGCGATGCTGGCCGCGAGCTCTTCGTCGGTCAGCGCGGCGACGAGGCCGCGCGTGACGATCAGCCGCGGCCGCAGCACGCCGACCAGTGCCATCAGCGGCGTGTCGACGTCGATTTCAGAAACCGGGATGCCAGTACCGGCGATCGCGAGCGGACGGGCCGACTGCATCCAGACGCGCGTGCGCCGGACGGCGCCGCGCCACGCGCGCACGCCGCGGACAAAGGCCGCGACGATCAGCGCGGCGGCGCCGAGCGCCAGGGCCGTCAGCGTGATGTCGAACCCCTCGACGAAGTCGCGCGGTTCGTACTTCCAGTACGACGGCACGAAGACGATGCCGACGAAGAGCAGAGCGCTCGCGGCCGGGAGGACGCGCGCGGCGAGCCAGAACGAGGCAGAATCGGCGCCTGTCCATCGCCTGATGATCCACCCGGAACCCGCCACCACCGCGGCGCTCATCGCCAGGTTGACCAGAAGGAACCAGGCGAGTGCCAGCGTGCCGCCGTGCAGGAAAAACTCGATCATCGCGACCTTTGCCGTTCTGCTTGCCGCCGCTTCTCGCGAATCAGCCGCTCCAGCTCGTCGAGCAGCGCGCGGTCGCGATCAGACACCGCGTCGACGAGCGACGAGAGAATCGGCAGCGGTCCGCTGCCGTCCCGCTGCAGGAGACCCTGGACGATTTCGGCGGCGACTGCGCCCTCGATTTCCTCGCGCGTCGCGGCAGCCCGGTAGAGAAACGCCCGGCCCGATTTCCGCCTCGCCAGCAGCCGCTTCTTGAACAGCCGGTCCATCGTCGTCATCACGGTGGTGTAGGCGACCGAGGATCCGAGTTGCGCGCAGGCGTCGCGGACGCTGATTTCGTCGTGGTTCCAGACCACCGCCATCACCTCGCGCTCGAGGCTGCCGAGCGTGTTGTCGAGGATCTGCTGGGAGGACTTGAATCCCCAGAAGAGGAACGGCCGTGGCATGAAGGTGAGCGTAGGACCTGGGAGCGGGACGTGTCAAATCGCGGCGATGCCGCGGCCGGCGACGTACCCGGTCGACCACGCCCACTGGAAGTTGAAGCCGCCGATCCGGCCGTCGACGTCGAGCATTTCTCCCACCAGGTACAGTCCCGGACAGATCCGCGACCCCATCGTCGAGGGATCGACCTCGGTGAGCGCCACGCCGCCGGCGGTCGCCTCGGCGAAGTTGTAGCCGCGTGAGCCGGCGACCGGCAGCGGCCATTCCACGAGCGCGCGCGCCAGACGACGCCTGGCGTCGCGCGAAAAATGCGCAAGCGCCTCGCCGCCATCGATTGCGAGGCGGTGGAGAAGCGCCGCGGCAGCGGACGCGGGGATCATCGTCCCGAGCACGGTCTGCACCGACGCCCGCGGATGTTCCAGGGTCTGACGCGTCCAGTCCGCATC
>Ga0207691_10001985_pt1 | contig 20006 bp, 16 predicted proteins | sample KBSM13metaG_FD_184327 | JGI IMG/M metagenome (GOLD analysis project Ga0207691, IMG submission 184327) | Miscanthus rhizosphere microbial communities from Kellogg Biological Station, Michigan, USA - KBS M1-3 metaG (SPAdes) (version 2) | ecosystem: Host-associated > Plants > Roots > Rhizosphere >... | reverse complement strand
GGCCGCAACCGATCGTTCACGACCGTCCGATCCACGTTGATCGGCGCCGTGCCGCGATCGGGAAGCTCATACATCACGTCCTCGAGCAGCGTCGTCATGACGGTGTGCAGCCGCCGCGCCCCAATGTTCTCCATGCGGCCATTCACCACCGTGGCGATGCGCGCGATCTCGGCGACGCCATCGGGCGTGAACGTCAGCTTCGCCCCCTCCGCCTCGACGAGCGCGGCGTACTGCTTCGTCAGCGCGTTCTCAGGCTCGGTCATGATACGAACGAAGTCCTCTTCCGTCAGCGGCTTGAGCTCGACGCGAATCGGGAAGCGACCCTGCAACTCGGGAATGAGATCGCTCGGCTTCGATACGTGGAACGCGCCAGCGGCGATGAAGAGCACGTGATCCGTCTTCACCATGCCGTACTTGGTCTGCACGTTCGAGCCTTCGACGATCGGCAGCAGATCGCGCTGCACGCCTTCGCGCGACACGTCCGGTCCCGCGCCGCCTTCACCACGCGCGCCGGCGATCTTGTCGATCTCGTCGAGGAAGATGATGCCTAACTTCTCCACGCGCTCCAGCGCATCGGCGTTGACGTCCTCGAGATCGATGAGCTTGTCGAACTCCTGCTCGAGCAGAATGCGGCGGGCTTCGGCCACCTTCACCGTACGCTTCTTCTTCCGCTTGGGAAGCATGTCCTGAAGCATCTCGGTGAAGTTCTCCATCCCCTCGGGCGCGCCCTGCGGGACCATCATGTCGAACATCGGCCCCTGCTGCGTCACCTCGACCTCGACCTCGCGCGTCTCGAGCTGTCCGTCGATGAGCAGCTGCTTGAGCTTTTCACGGGTGCGCTTGTAGCGATCCATCACCGCATCACGATCGGTCTCGTGCTGTACGGAGCCATCCGCGCCGACGACGAACACGCCCGGAACCGACGAGGACGACGCGTTCGACGTTGCACCCGCGCTCGCCCCGACCGGCGACGGCGCCGCCGATGATGCTTTCGCCTCGGAAGGAACGGGCAGCAGCAGGTCGAGCAGTCGCTCGTCGACCTTCTCGTTCGCGAGATCCTCGACGTCGCCTTCGCGCTCGTTGCGCACCATGTCGATGGCGCTCTCGACGAGATCACGTACCATCGCCTCAACGTCGCGGCCGACGTATCCGACCTCGGTGAACTTCGACGCTTCGACCTTCACGAACGGGGCACCGGCGAGCTTGGCGAGACGGCGCGCGATCTCCGTCTTACCGACACCCGTGGGGCCGATCAGGATGATGTTGTTAGGCGAGATCTCGTCGCGAATGGCATCGGGCGCGCGCTGTCGGCGCCATCGATTGCGAAGCGCGATGGCAACCGCCTTCTTCGCGTCGCCCTGACCGACGATGTATCGATCGAGCTCGGCGACGATCTGACGTGGTGTGAGATCAGCGAGGCGGGCGACCACCTGCTGCGTGCGAGTGCTGGGCATCGGGAGTGGCGAAATGCGAAAAAGGCGGTCAGTCCCGAGGCGCTGCTAACCCTGCGCCTCGAGCACCGTGATGTTGGTATTGGTGTACACGCAGATCTCGCCCGCGATCTCCAGACCGCGCCGCACGATCTCGGCTGGCGTCATGGTCGTGGACGAGACGAGGGCGCGCGCCGCGGCGAGTGCGTACGAGCCGCCGGAGCCGATCGCGAGAATGCCGTCGTCCGGCTCGATGATGTCGCCGGTGCCGGAGATCACGAAGCCGTTATTGCGGTCGACGACGATGAGCAACGCTTCGAGCCGACGAAGCACGCGATCGCTGCGCCAGTCCTTCGCGAGCTCGACGGCGGCGCGGGACAGGTTGTTTGGATACCGCTCGAGCTTCTCCTCGAACTTCTCGAACAGCGTGAACGCGTCGGCCGCGCTACCGGCGAAACCGGCGAGCAGCTGACCATTGCGAAGCGCGCGGACTTTCTGCGCGTTGGACTTCATGACAGTATCGCCGACGGTCACCTGCCCGTCGCCGCCTAGCGCGACTTTACCATCGCGGCGGACAGCGAGAATGGTCGTCGCGCGAATACGAGGGAGCGTGCTGTGCATGCTGGAAAACATAGCGGCTGGGCCGACGCAGTGGCCCAGCGTGCGAACGCGTCTCCGCCCCGGCTATCAGCGAATACGCAAGCGCGGCTGACCTTCGGGCGGCGTGTCGTCGCTGCCGGACTTTCCGGAATTCGCGACGCCCTCAGCCGCCGTCAGAATCGGAGCCTCGCGGTCACCGCGCAGCGCGCTCCGCTCTCGCGGCGGCGGGCTGTCGGCGAGTCCCGGGACGACAGTCGGCCGTACAGGGTTTCCGGTATTCACGCCGTTGGCCTGTTCGGTTCGCGGCTCGGATCGCTTTTCGCCGCGGCGAGCGGCGCCGCGGAAGAGGAACGTTTCACGGAGGTAGCGCCGGTTGAGCCACGCCCCAGCGGCGAGCAGTGCCGCGCCCGCCAACACCGCGACCGTGCCGAATCGCCACTGGTCACGACCAATCAACGCCGCTGCCATCCCCAGAATCCCCAGACCGACAAGGGTTTCGCCGCCGCGGTGCCGCTCCGTGCGTTCCCGACGCCGACGTTCTCGCGACTGCGCGAGCGCTTCGGGAAGCTGGGCGTCGAGCACCACCCCCAGGCCGAGGATGGCGACGATGACACCAATGAAGACGGGAATCTGTTCGAACCGCATGCCACCTAACCTTGCAAAAAGGAGGCGAGCCCGGGAATCACGCGCGAGGATGGGCTTTTCGGTAAACCTGCTTCAGCCGTTCAACGCTGGTATGCGTGTATATCTGCGTGGTGGAAATAGAGGCATGGCCGAGCAACTCCTGAACGGCCCGCAGATCCGCGCCGGCATCGAGCAGATGCGTGGCGAATGTGTGGCGAAGCGAGTGCGTGCTCAAGCCTGCGCTCTCATCGATCTGGGCGAGGAATTTCGTCACGATGAGCTGGATGGCGCGCGTGCTGAGACGTCTGCCGTTGACGCTGAGAAAAAACGCGGCGCGATCGACCTTCGCTCCGAGATTGCTCGCCAGTTCATCGCGCTTCGCTTCGTAGTTGCGGAGCGCGAGCGACGCGTGATCGCCAACCGGAATGATGCGCTGCTTTCGCCCTTTCCCCGTCACCTTCACCTGCTGCGAGACGAGATCGAGATCGCCGCGGCTCACACCACGCAATTCGGACAACCGCATTCCGGTCGAGTAGAACAGCTCGAGGATCGCGAGATTGCGGACGTCGTTGAATCGACCCTCCCAGGCGCGGACCTCCGCCGTCTGGAAGACGAGATCGATCTGCGCACGATCGAGGTAGCTGGGCAGATAACGGTCGATTTTCGGTGAACCCACTGCACGCGCGGGATTCGCGTCCACGACCTCGTTGCGGTGGAGAAAGCGGTAAAACCCGCGGACCGCGGACAGCGCACGCGCGGTCGATCGCTTCGACAGACCGCGCCGCGTTAGGTGCCCGAGGAAACCCCGGATGGCGAGGCGATCCACGCCCTGCCACGACCACTCGCCATCGCCGTAGTACGTCGACAGAAAAAAGACGAGCTCCGACAGATCACGCGTGTAGGCCACGATGGTGTTCGGCGACACATCGCGTTCGTTGCGGAGATGGTCCAGGTATTCAGCGACTTCCGGAGAGGCGACAACGGGCGTCGGCGGAGCCTCGACCGCTTCCGTCCTGTGCGACGACGGTTGCCGGCGCGACTTCAACCGATCGCCACCAGCGAGAGGCCATTCGCGACGCTCCACACGTCCAACGATCGCAACGCACGCTCAGCGAGCATTTCGCGCTTCCGCCGCTTGTCGCGAATGGGTGGCTCGAGGTCATCGAGCAGGCCGAAGTTCGCGTTCATCGGCTGGAAGTGCCGCGGATTCGCCTCGTTCAGATACCGGTACAGCGCGCCAAGCATCGTCGTCGGCGGGGGAATCACAGGCTCCTCGCCGGCAAGCAACCGGGCGAGGTTGATCCCGGCGAGCAGTCCAGTCGCGGAGCTCTCGGTGTAGCCTTCGACGCCGGTGAGCTGGCCGGCGAACAGCGTCATCGGGTCGTCGCGCAGCGAAAGGTGTCGCGTTAGGGCGGCTGCCGCGTTCACGTACGAATTGCGATGTACGGATCCCCAGCGCAGGAATTCCGCCTCGCCGAGGCCGGGGATCATGCGGAACACGCGCTGCTGTTCCCGCGTGCGCAGGCGGGTCTGAAAGCCGACGAGGTTCCACATGCGGCCACCGCGGTCTTCCATGCGGAGCTGCGCTATCGCGTAGGCATCGCGACCGGAACGCGGGTCGCGCAGTCCGACCGGCTTCATCGGACCGAACCGCAGCGTCTCGCGGCCACGCCGCGCCATCTCCTCGACCGGCATGCATCCCTCGAAGTACGGGATGGGGTCGAACGCGTGGCCCTCGTACTGATCGGCCGAGATGAGTGCGTCGAGGAACGCCTCGTACTGCTCGCGCGTGAACGGGCAGTTCACGTACGCGCCCTCGCCGGCAAGATCGGGCCCGCCGTCGGACGCGGTGTCGGCGCCGGTCATCGTTTCCTTCCCATAACGCGACGCGCGAAACACGATGGCTGGGTCGATGGACTCGCCGGCGACGATCGGCGCGATGGCATCGTAGAAGGCCAGCGACTCGACCCCGAGCCGTGCCTGGATGGTGGCCGACAGCGCGTCGGACGTGAGTGGACCAGTGGCCACGATGCCCGGCGACGGCAGGTCGACGACTTCGTCGTGAACGACGTCGATGCGCGGATGTGCTCGCACCCAACGGTCGATTGTCCCGGCGAACACATCGCGGTCTACCGCGAGCGCTGATCCGCCCGGGACGCGCGCCTCATCCGCCGCTCGGAGAATGATCGACCCGAGTGCACGCATCTCGGCCTTGAGTAAGCCGTGCGCGTTGGATGTCTCAGTGCTCTTGAACGTGTTGGAGCACACCAGCTCCGCCAGAAGCGGAGAGCGATGAGCTGGCGTCACACGAAGGGGACGCATCTCGTGCAGCACGACCGCGTGCCCGCGCTCAGCGAGTTGCCACGCGGCCTCGCTGCCTGCGAGGCCGCCACCCGCGATATGAATCGTTTGCTTCTCGCCCCGTTCTCCGCTCAGCAGACTCGCCATGCGGGAATGATAGCACGTCGTCGCGGAGTGGGCACCGCGACGGCGGCGCCGTCTGACGCGCTACGCCGCGCGCTGTGACGCGAGGCCGCGGCGAGCGCGCGCGCCGGGCGAAGTCGCGTGGACACCACTGCGTGACGGCGCAGTCGTGCGCGCACCAGTAACGATGAGCACCACCGCGATCACGATCACGCCCATGGCCACGCCGGTGCGCATCGTAAACGCCTCACCGAGAATCGCCCAGCCGAGCAATACTGCCACAACCGGATTCACGTACGCATGCGTCGCGACGCGCGACGGCACGGACACGCGCATGAGCCACAGGTACGCGCTGAACCCAACGAGCGCACCGGCAACCACGAGATACGCGATGGCCACGACCGAGCTCGGCGTAATGGCCGCCAGCGACACGCGATGATGTTCGCCGAGCACGAAGCCAATTCCGAGGGACAGCACCGCTCCCGCGATCATCTGCATTCCGGTCGCCCGAGCTGGCGCCGCCGGGAGCGCCGCGCGACGCGAGTACAGCGCACCGCCAGACCAGGTGAGCGCCGCGAGCGCCAGCGCGCCGACGCCTAACAAGTCGACCCCCGAACCAGGCGCGGCGAGTGACGGTCCGATCAGAATGGCCAGGCCGCCGATGCCAACCGCGACGCCAGCGATGACGCGGGGCGCTGGCGCCTGCCGGGCACTCAGGGCTTCGAGCAACACCATCCAGAGCGGTGTCGTCGCCAGCACGAGCGACGTGATGCCGGAGGGAACGGAGAGCTCCGCCCAACTGACGAGCGCAGTCCCGCCGACGATCAGCATGGCTCCGACCAGGAACGCATCGCGCCACGCGCGAACGCGGCTACTCACACGAAGCGCCGGATCCTCACTCGGCGTCCCTTTCGCTCTCCAGGCGGACCAGGCGTACAGCAGCACGCCAGCGATCAGGAAGCGCGTCCCCGTCATGAGGAACGGCGGCACCGTTTCGATCGCGTACTTGATCGCGAGGTACGTCGAGCCCCAGATGAGATAGATCGCCGCAAACGCGGCGCCGAGCATCAGGCGCGACGGTGCGGCAGCGGGCTCGGTCGGCCGATCAACGGCTGTCATCTCCAGCCTCACGAGACCGCCCGACATCGGCGCCAGCAATGGGAATCGTCGATGTCTCTTTGGCGGTCCGCAGGACGATGGTGGTCTTCGTCGATCCGATCCCATCGAGCGCGCCTATGCGTTCGGAGAGCAACTCGTTGAGGGCCGTGGTGTCGCGCACACGCACCTTCAACATGAAGCAGTCTTCACCGGCGATGTGGTGAACTTCCTGGACCTCCGGCATGGCGACGAGCGCAGCTTCGGTGAGCGGCGCACCTCGCCGTTCCTCCGAGCGAACCAGCACAAACGCTAGCAGGCCGAGGTCAACGGCTGCGGGGTCGATGTTCGCGTTGTAGCCCCGGACGGCCCCCCGCTCTTCGAGCTTGCGGATACGCTCGAACACGGCAGACGGGGCCAGGCCGACGCGACGTCCGAGCTCCGCGTTCGAGATCCGGGCGTCCGCCTGAAGCGTCTCGAGAATCGCGAGTGAGGTTTGGTCGATCATGCGGCCAAACCTAGTGATTTACAGTCGAATCGTCAACTACAGTGCCGTTTATCCGGCGATTCGTCTGATTACACCGTCGGACGCAACTCCAGCGCTATGCAGAGCGCATCCGCCATCTGGCCTGCCGTCATGTAGCGCTCGGCGGGATCCGCCACGAGCGATCGCCGGAGCACGGTCGCAAGCTCGTCCGGCACGTCGCGTCTGAGCGTCCGAATATCCGGCGGGGGTTCATCGATCCGCCGCTGCATCGACTCCCGCGGAGAGGAGGCGGCGAACGGCAACTGGCCCGTGAGCATCTCCAGCAGCACGCATCCCAGCGAATAGAGATCCGACCGGGAGTCGGCCACCCGCCGGCCGGCGACCTGTTCGGGGCTGATGTAGTTCGCCGTGCCGACAATGTATTTCTTCGGGTCGCGAGAGTCGGCGGCGGACGTCAGCGCCGGTGCGCGCGCATGCCCGAAATCGAGCAGGACAGCCGCGTTAGGCGTGAGCAGGATGTTGTCCGGCTTCACGTCGCGGTGCACGACGCCGTGCGAGTGCACGTGACCGAGTGCCAGTGCGATGTCGCGGGCGATACGCGCGGCATCGCTCGTGGAAAACGCGCCATCGCGCGCGAGACGCTGGCGTATCGTCTCGCCTTCGAGGAACGGCATGGCGAAGAACAGCGTGCCCTGCGCCTCACCCGCATCGCGGATGGGCACGATGTTGGGGTGCGACATCTTCTGCAGGATCTGCATCTCGAGCAGGAAGAACTTCGACCGTTCCACCGCCGCCGCGCCGGTCTTCATGACTTTCACGACCACGCGCTCACCGTCGCGCTCACGCGTCGCGAGGTATACACGCGACGTCGCGCCAGTCCCGAGCTCGCCCGCGATGGACCAGCCGGTGCCCAGCCGCGATTCAATGGCGGCGATAAGATTCATTGTCGTGTGAAGGGTCCCGTCGTCACTCGGTCACCAGATAGACGACCGAACGGGTCAGACGGCTACGGCTTCCTCGGGCTCCGGGCTAACGACGTCCCATTCATTGCCACACTTGACGCACTTTCGGAACTCGCCCCGAGTCTTGTTCGACTTCATCTCGGCGCCGAGGTATCCGCATTCCGGGCACTTCTCGGGTACCGGCTTGTCCCAACACACGAAGTCGCAGTTCGGATAATTGGAGCAGCCGTAGAACGCCTTGCCACGTTTCTTGGAGCGACGCTCGGCGATCTCGCCGCCGTCTTTCGGACAGATCACGCCCGTGGGCATCGACCGTGTCCCACGACACTTCGGAAAGCGACTGCAACCGAGGAAAAAGCCGGACCGGCCGTCACGTTTGAGCATTGGCGCGCCGCACTCGTGACATATGTACGACGTTGGCTCGGCTGGCTTGCGGTCACCCTTGAGGGGTCGGGTGAACTTACACGTCTTGGGGTGGTTCTCACAGGCGACGAACGGTCCGAAGAACCCGCCTTTGGCCATGAGTCGGCCGCCGCAGTCCGGGCATTTCTCCGTCGCCAGCGCCGACAGGTCATGCGCCTCAGCGATGAGGCTCTCGACCTGCACAGAATTGAGGGACTTCTCGAACGGGCCATAGAACTCGCTGAGGACGCGCCGCCACGGCATGGCGCCTTCCTCGATCTTGTCGAGCTCGCCTTCCATCCCCGAGGTGAAGCCGACGTTGAAGATGTCGGGGAATTGCTTCACCATCACGCGTTCGACACTCTCGCCTAACGACGTCGGGAAGAACCGCCGCTGTTCGAGCTGCGTGTAGTGGCGATCTACCAGAGTGGAAATAATCTGGGCATAGGTAGAAGGGCGGCCGATCCCGAGTCGCTCGAGCTCTTTCACGAGGCTCGCTTCCGAAAAGCGTGGGGGCGGCTCCGTGAAGTGCTGTGAGGGCGTGATCTCACGCACCGGGACCAGCTGCCCCTTTTCCAGCACAGGCAGCGCCTGCTCGTCTTCGAGGGCGCGGTGGTCGCCTTCCTCGTGCGTCTCGCGATAGAGCGCGAGGAAGCCGGGGAACTTGATCACGCTTCCCGTCGAGCGGAATAAATACGTGTGGGACGTCTGGATGCCGACATCCGCCTGGGCGAGGTCGTAGTCGACCGTGGTCGTGTCGAACACCGCCGGCGCCATCTGCGACGCCATGAAGCGCTGCCAGATGAGCTGGTAGAGCTTGAACTGGTCGTCCTTGAGATAGCGCCTAACGAGGTCCGGCCGGCGGGACGGGTCGGTCGGTCGAATCCCTTCGTGCGCGTCCTGCGCGTTCTGCGCGTTGTTCTTGCCGCCGCCATAGAGCATTGGCGACGCGGCGAGATAATCCGCCCCGAACAGGGTGCGCAGGTGGTCACGCGCCTGGAGCGCGGCACTCTCGGCCACACGCGTCGAGTCCGTGCGCATGTACGTGATGAGCCCCACCGCGCCCTCGGCGGGGCCGATGTCGATGCCCTCGTAGAGGTCCTGCGCGAGACGCATCGTGCGCTTCGACCCGAAGCTGAGCTTCTTCGCGGCTTCCTGCTGCAGCGTGCTGGTCGTGAATGGCGGCGACGAGTTCTTACGACGCTCGCGGCGCTTTACCTCGGTGACCGGGAATGCCCCGATCACTTCCCCGTTCGGCGAACGCTGATCACGTCGAGCGACAGCCGCGGCTACGCGCTCGACTTCACCGACGATGGCCTGCGCGTCGGGCCCGTTACCAATATCCGGCTTCTTGCCGTCGACGTGATGGAGCTTCGCCGTGAAGCGCTGCGCGTTCGCCTCGAGCTGTGCCTCGATGGTCCAATACTCGACCGCCTTGAACGCGCGAATCTCTCGCTCGCGCTCGACGATCAGCCTGAGCGCGACCGTTTGCACGCGGCCCGCGGAGATGCCCTTCTTGACCGTCTTCCACAGGATTGGGCTCGCCTTGTAGCCGACGAGTCGATCGAGCACGCGTCGCGCCTGCTGGGCTTCGACCTTCTTGTCGTCAATCTGGCCGGCATTCGCGATGGCGCGCTGCACGGCGTCCTTCGTGATCTCATGGAACATCACGCGCCGCACGGGGGCCCCGCCGCGCCGCTTGATCTGTTCCGACACGTGCCAGGCGATCGCTTCGCCTTCCCGGTCGGGGTCGGTCGCGAGGAAGACTTCCTTGGAATCGTGCGCGGCTGACTTGAGATCCGCGAGCGTTTTCTCCTTTCCCGAGATGGTGACGTACTCGGGCTCGAAGCCGTTCGCGATGTCGATACCGAGCTTCTTCTCAGGCAAGTCCCGCAGATGCCCGACGGTCGCCTTCACGCGGTAGCCACGACCAAGGTACTTGCCGATGGTCTTGGCTTTGGCGGGCGATTCGACGATCACGAGCGACGTCGAACCGGCGGGTGCCGGTGTCGCATCGTCCTCGGCCGGAACGGTCGCGGCGACCTTGCGGCCGCGCGCTTTCGTCGCGGCCTTCTTCTTCGCCGCTGGACGGCGACGAGGCGTCTTGGCTGCCGGGCGCGCGGCGCTCCCGCGCCCCGCTACCCGACGGGTGACGACTGGTTCTTCGGTCGATTCGGACGACGGTTCCTTCTTTCGGGCCATTCTGTCAGTGAACGGTAGCGTGATCGGACGACGGGCCGGACGGGTCGTACCCTGAACCCTCCATAAGCGCCCGCAGGTCGTCGAGCGCAATACGACCATCGATCTGCATGAGCGCCCGCTCGATCACGTGCTCGAGCTCGGCGGTGGTCAGCGCCCCGGAACCGGTGAGCGTCAGCAAGTGGCCCCAGGCATCAGGGGCGAACCGACCACGCTCGTGCGGGCCCATCACGCGAAAGGTCATGTGGTTGTGAACGACCGACTGAGCGCCGGTCGCGCGAATAGGAATCTCTGAGAACAGCAGCGACAGAATCTCACCAATCTGGCGCCTATCGTACCCTTCGTACGACAAAAACGCTTCGACCTCCTCGACGTTCGCGTCTGCGGCGAACCGCTCGCGCAACACCGACAGGAGGTCTGCCAACCGATCATCCATGGCCAAACCTATCCGGCCTTTATAGTAGAGGCAAGCTCGACGAGTTTATCTACAACTCTTTTCACATCAAGCAGTTCCGCGCCTACGACGTGATCCGCCTGGGCATAGAGGTTTTCGCGGTCCACGAGAAAACGCTTGAGCTCAGCGAGCGGATCAGGCCTGGAAAGTAGCGGCCGGGCCGAGCGCTGGGAGCCCAACCGGGCGAGCGCGGTTTCAGGCTTGACCTTGAGATAGAGCAGGATCGCCGGCGGTCGAATGATCTCGACCACGCCCTTGTTGGTGACCCAACCACCACCCGGCGCGACGACCATGTTCCCGCACTGCCGGAGCTCCAGCGTAAGCTCCTGCTCGAGCTGGCGGAAGTATGGTTCGCCGCGGACCGCGAAGATCTCGGAGATCGTAGACCCTTCGCGGCGCTCGATCTCGCGATCGAAATCGAGGAACGACCGGTTCAGCCGCTCGGCCAGTGCTTCGCCGACGACGCTCTTTCCCGCGCCGGGCAGCCCGACGAGGATGAGGTGTGGCTTCCCGACTTCAACGTCGGAGACGTTCTGCGACGTGCGAAAGATAGCTGTCATAGTTGCGCCTCGTTTCCGCGAGCGAATCGCCGCCGAACTTTTCGAGAGCCGCCTGCGCCAATACGAACGCCGTCATCGCTTCCGCAATGACGCCCATGGCTGGGACGGCGGTCACGTCGCTGCGCTCCGCCGTTGCCGACGCGCTCTCCCCTGTCGCTACGTCCACGGTCGCCAACGGGCGCATGAGCGTGCTGATAGGCTTCATGGCCACCCGCACCACGAGTGGCTCCCCCGTTGTCATGCCGCCTTCGAGCCCTCCGGCTCGATTCGTCCTGCGACGAACATTGCCTGCCAGCGTTCGGCCCGGCGCCGGCTCCATCTCGTCGTGCACGTCGGCTCCAGTGCGTCGTGCTGCCTCGAACCCAATGCCGACTTCTACTCCCTTGACCGCCGGAATGGACATGAGCGCGGCAGCGAGCCGTCCGTCCAGCTTTCGATCCCACGACACGTGAGACCCGAGCCCCACCGGTAACCCGCGACACACGACTTCACAGATGCCACCGAGCGTGTTGCCTTCCCGCTTGATCGCATCGATATGCGTAATCATCATCGCCTCAGCGGCACGGTCAAGCGTTCTGAGCGGCGACGCATCGGCCACGCCGTTGATATCATCCGGCAGCGGATCCGGTACGCTCGCGTCGATGCCGCCCAGGTGCACGAGGTGACTTCCGATCTGCACGTCGAGCTCGGACAAGAACCGCTTGCAGATCGCCCCCGCCGCGACGCGCGCGGTCGTCTCGCGCGCGGACGCACGCTCGAGGATGTCGCGTGCATCATCGCGGTCGTACTTGAGTAGACCCGTGAGGTCCGCGTGTCCCGGACGCACGCGCGTCACGGCGCGGCGGCGCGGATCAGGATCTCCATCGCGCGGCGCCGCATCCATCACGTCCTGCCAATTCTTCCAATCGCGATTCGCTATGGACATCGCGATCGGTGAACCGATCGTCTGGCCCGCCCTAACGCCTGAAAGAAACTGCACCACATCGGATTCGATCTGCATCCGCCGGCCGCGCCCGTACCCCTGTTGGCGTCTCGAGAGCTCGACGTCGACATGCTCGGCCAGAAGCGGAAGCCCGGCCGGCATTCCTTCGAGTACGCTGACGAGCGCCGGCCCGTGTGATTCTCCAGCGGTGGTGAAGCGCAACATGACGATGGTATCACCTTAAATGCGCGAGCCCGACCAAGGCCGGGCTCGCGAGTCAATGCGGATCAGCGGAGCTGTGCGTCGCTATTTGATATCGCTCGCGTGCACATCAATCATAACCAATCCTTCCGGCGTCAACCCGAACAGCTTCACGACCAGTGAGGCATCGGCTGCTTTCTCGGCCGTCGTCGGGTATACCGCGCGGAGCGGTCCATAGAGATTGCTGCGAATCGGAATGCGACCACGCAGTCGGTAGCTGTAGCTGTCGACGATCTGGATCGAGAAGTCACCCGAGGCGACGAACGCGACGCGCGCGGAGAGATCGGCGGTCTGCTCGTCCACGTTTCCGGGGTGGAACGCCACGCCAGCACCCGCGGCGAACGTAGCGTACTTGCCCTGCAGGCGCAGCGCCGAATCGGAGAAGAACGTCTCGACGCCGTGCACCACGATGTTCGTACTGTTGTTGTTGATCGCGAGACCGAAGACCCGATCCGACGCGTTGTTGGTCAAGTCCTTCACTTCCATCGGCGGCGAGTACTGCTCGCTGTACGCGGGAGTTCCGCTCGGGTCGAACACGACGACGACCCGACCCGCGCCGCCACCGGTGTTCGCTTCGCCGAACGCGACACGCCGACGATCGCCGCCAACAGCGACGAAGTTGGTATCGGGCAGCGCGAGCGAGCCGACGCTCAGGTCCTTCACGTCATCGGCGTTCGCGCCGAGCGCGCGCAGCGCCGCAATGGCCCCGGGGATCGTCCCGTCCTGGACGCACTGGCTGGTGCTCGGATCCGCACCTACCGCGTGATCGCAGACGATGATCGAATCCGGCACGCCATTCTGGCCGGCGAGCACGTCGACGTCGTCGGCGTTGAGGATGACCCAGCGACCACGAGCGATCGTACCATACTGCCAGATCTGACGCGGCTCAGCGCGCGGATCGAGGAAGTTGTCGATGCGGCGGAGCGTGCCCGGAGAAGCTTCCAGCGTGGGACGCGTCGAGTAGTAGAGCGCACCGCTTGCCGACTGCGCGATATACTGCGGGCGGTCGGAGTAGTCGATCGGTGCGGACACGCTGTACTTGTAGCCGCCGCTCGTCTGGTCCTTCGACCAGCTGACGTCGAAGATATACGCGTTCGCGGTCTTGATGCGGCCAGACTCGCTGCGGCTCGTTAGGTCCACGCGGCTGATGTTCGTGCCGCCGGAGTTCGCGACGAGCAGCATGGAACCGCTGTTGTCGATCGCCATGCCCCATGGCTGCGCGCCGACGGACACCGCGGCCAGCTTGGACACCGTGGCGCCGTAGTCGAACGCCTCGAGCTCGTTCTTGTTGATGTTCGAGACGTAGACGCGAGACCGCACGGTGTCGACGGCGATGTCCGCACCGAGGCTGCCAACGGGCAGGCTCGTGGTATGGCCGAACGCGAAGACCGTAGGATCGCGTTTCGCGACGGCGTCGCTCGAGGTCGGAATGTTCGCTCCGCTCGCGACGGCAAAGCCCTTGTGGTTCGCCTGATCGACGGCGTACCCGATCACGAACAGCCCGCGTCCGCGCAGGGTTGCCGGGACGTTCCATTCGATGCGTCGCACGACCTGCTGCGCCGGCGTGGCGATCGGAATCTCGAACGAGCCGACCTGCAAGCCGGTCGAGTCCTTCACGATGTACCCCAGCGCCTTGATCAGCCCGTCCGGGTCGCGGCCGGTGAGATCCAGTGAGTCGCCGGCCTCCATGCGGGCCGGGACGGTCTGATAGACGAGCGGGGTCTGCGTGTCGGCGCCGGACGCCCCGACGCGGACGGTCATGGCGTCACCCGTGCCTTGCAGCCCGTTCCGGTTTTCGGCAAACGGTGTGACGGTGAACGTCGCGCCAACAGCGACGGACGACGGCACGGTGAACGAGAAGGTGACCGTGTCGTTCTTTGGGTAGGGCACCGAGAAGAGCGAACTATCCGAACGCGTCAGCGCGGACGGCCCACTCGACCGGTACCCGAGTTTGGTGATGCCGAGCGTGTCGATACCCTGCACGCTGAGCGTGTAGGTGCCGCCAGCAATGACGGCCGCGTCGGGATTCAGGAGGAGGACGCCTGGAATCGTCGGATCGAACGCGACAGCGGTGACCTCGGCGGTTCCCTTGTTGCCGCCGGCATCGATGACGGTCGCGCGAATGATCATCCCTCGCCCCGAGGGCACGCCCGAGAGCTGCAACTTGGAACTGCGCGAGACTGTATTCAAGCCGGCGGTCGTCGCGACGCTATCGGACTTGAGGACCGTGCCGTCAACGACGACACTCGTCACGATCGCCTGGATCGCGGCGTTGTCGGTCGCGTTCACCGTCACGCTGAGCGGCAAGCGAATGTTCACCGAGTCGACTTTCGGTGGCGCGTTCTTCACGCCTTCCACCGAGAGAGTCACCGTCGGGACGATGAGATCGCCCGACGATGAGGTGAGATTGGTACTGCCGCAGCCCGCGAGCGCGGCGGCCAGCACGCCAGCAGACAGCGCACCGGGTGCCGCGCGACGAACGAAGTGATTCATCAGAGGAGATATCGAGGGAAGATTCCGGATTCGATCAGCGGGCGCCGCCGGGGGGCCGAACAGCCTCCCCTTCGTCGATGATGTGCGGGGTGATCAGCACGAGCAGGTCGCGCTTCTCTTCGCGGCTGTCCGTCTGCGAGAACAGCTTGCCGATGAGCGGCAGCTGGCTGAGGATCGGAATGCCGGAGCGGTTGCGAACGACCTGGGTCTGCGTGAGACCGCCGATGACCGCGGTCTCGCCGTCGGCGACGAGGAGCTGGTTGTCGGCGCGGCTCTTGTCGAAGAAGAACCCGAGGTCACCACCGACGACGTTCAGCCGCGATTGCTCGGCGTGGACGGTCATGCGGATCTGGCGGTTGCTCGTGATGTGCGGGGTGACTCGGAGAATGATGCCGCTTTCCTTGAACTGCACGTTGGCACGGGCGGTAACGCCGACCTGGCCGGCGCTTCCCGCGTCGATCACGCGGATCGGCGTTTCCTGACCGACGAGAATCTCCGCCATGCGATTGTCGAGCGTGACGATGCTCGGTTCGGCCTGGAGGTCAGCGAGGTTTTCCTCGTGCAGCGCGTCGAGGAACGACGTTAGGCTGTAATTGCCAATGGCTGTAGAGAACAGGAGACTGAGCGCGGATCCGACGCGGTACTTGCGGCTCGCGTTCGCGATGCCGGCGAGCGCCTCACCACCGAGCTGCACCTGGGACTCGAGGGTGGACGCCGGCTGGCCTGGGTACGAGTGCGGCGCGAGGGTGTTGAAGTAGGCAGCCGGGCTGGCGAGGTCGTAGCTGATACCGAGATTCTCGATCGACGTGCGGTTGACCGAGATGATCTTGGCGCGCAGCGCCACCTGTGGCGTGCGGACATCGAGGTTCTTGATGTAGCTCGTCAGGTCCGGCATCCGCGACGCAACCTCGGTGACGAGGAGCGTGTTCGTCGATGTGTCGGCGACGACGCCGCCGCGGACGATGCACGTCGCAGCACCGACAACGTTCTGCTGGCTACCGCCACCCGCACCCGACGCCGCGGTTGTGAGACCGGCCTTGGAGCAATCCTTCGAGAGAAGCGAGGCGATCGTCTGCACGAGCGACGACGCGCTCGCGTAATTGACCGCGACGAGCTGCGTAGTCAGCGGCTCGTTCGCTTCCTTGGCGAGAATGTTCGCGTAGCTATCCACCGAGATGATCCCGGTGTTCTCTTCCGACGCGGCGAGACCCTGCGCCTGCAGGATCGCCTGCAAGGCGACATCCCACGGCTGATCCTTGATCTCGGCGGTAACCGTGCCCTGAACGTCGCGGCCGATCACGATTGTGCGCTGCGAGAACGACGCGAACGCCGCGATCACGTCGCGGATGTCGGAGTTCTGATAGGTGACGGTGATACGCGGCTGCTGTGAGCGCTGCGGATTGAACGTCAGCTTCTCGCGCGCCGCGGCAGCCGCGGTCGTGCGCGCACCGTCGTTGCGCGTCTCGGCGGCCACGCTGCCCGCCGACGTGGCGGCGACCCGATCGCCGGCGTGCCAGGCGACGAACTTCTCGGCGCCGACGACGGCGATGCGAATCTCGTTGTCATGGCGCGTCACTTCATACTCACGGCTGGCGTCGAGCTCCAGCACGAGGCGGACGACGTCCGGCTTGTACTGGGCGAGCCTAACGTTGGTGATACCCGCGCGGGATATCTTGTCGTACATCTGCAGGGGCAGGCCCAGACGCGCGCCGGTCAGGTCGATCACAACGCGATCGGGACCCGTCAGCACGAAATCAGAGACGTCGACGGGCCCACTAATGCCCACGACCACTTCAGCACGTCCCGAGGACGGCACGATGCTCACGCCAGTGACGGCGTTGACGCCCTCACGAGCGCGGGCGGGTGCGGGGGCCGTGACGTGCGCGGCGCTCGCGCGGCCGGCGCTCCCGAGCAGGGCGGCGGCCGTCAGTGCGACCAGCGTACAGACTCGACTCATTTCGTCCTCGCTTGATTTGAATCATCCATCGCCAGCTCCTGCTGACGGCTGAAACCGAATTCCTCGATCGTGAACGTCACCGCTTTCTGCGAGATGCGGGCGACGCGCATGCGGCCGATTTGTTGCCCAACTTTGATGCGGTATTGTTCGTGGCTCGTGACATCGCGAAGGATCGCCACCGAGTTACGACCGGCGGGATCGATCAGAATCCCGCTGATCGTCAGGTCGCTGATCATCGGGCGAAGCTCGCCGATGGTCATGAGCGAGACGAAAGGGTCGCGACGACCGCTCTGCTCGTAGGCGTAGACTTCGCGACGCAGCACGACCCTGCCTGCGGTGTCCATCGGTGCGCTGGCGCGCGTTGCCGCGCCTGCCGGCGTCGCCCGCACCCCGCGCGAGCGCGACGTGTCCGCGGGACTCTCGACCACGCGCTTGGCAGCGCTCGAGGAAGCGCCCCCGCGCACGTTCGCGCTCGCGGCAGACGCCGCGGCATTCGCACTGTCGACGTTCGTCATCGCCAGCGTGTGCGTGTTGGTCTTCGCGACCGCCGAGTTGGTGGTCTGTTTGATCCGCGAAATGTTAGGCAGCGACTGCGCCTGGGTCGTCGCGACCGCGGTGGTCGAGACGATCGCGAGCGCACCGGCCAGAACGAGGCGACGCATCATGACTTACTCCCACCCGCCGGAGCGGGACGCGGGGCGGCGGTCTTCGCGACGTAGGTCTGCAGCTCAAACCGAGAGTCGAGGACCGAGTTGTTGTTCTTGAGGGCTTTCTTGCGCTGATCGGCCGCGGCACCACTGCCGAGCGGCGACAGCGCCAGGTTCACCGGCGCGACGATGCGCGTCAGCGAGCCGACGTTGGCCAGGAACTCGCCGAGCGCGTGGTAATCGCCAATGACGGCGACCTGATATCGATAGGTGTCGAACTGCTCTCCTTCGACCACCGGCTGCGGCTTCACGGTGGCGAGGTCGAGGCCGACGCGACGCGCGGCCGTCGAGACCTGCTCGAGCAGCGCCGGCACTTCGTTGCTCGTCGGCACGAGCTGGCGCATCACTTCGAGATTCTCTTGCAGCTTCACCGCTTCGGCGCGCAGCTGGTCGACGTTGCCTTTCGCGAGCTCCGCCTTTGCCCGCTGGTTGTTCACATCGAGCGAATCAACGTGCGCCTGCAGGCTGGCGAGGACGTCGGCCTTCGGCGAGAAGACGTATGCGTAGTACAGTCCGATCAGGGCGACGGCGACGATGACGAGAAGCACCATCACCTGGTCGCGCTGATTCTTCGGGAGCAGGGCCATGGTAGCCTCTTACTTGGACGACAGGGTAACGGGGACGGTCGCAATCGCCGACGCGTCAGGACGCTCGTACTCGGCCTCGAGGAGGAACTCCTGCACTTCCTTGCCTTCGAGGGTCACCAGTTCGGCCTTCGCGATCGTGACGTTCTTCACGAACGGCGAGGACTCGAGCAGCTTCATGAAGCGCGTGAGCGCCTGGATATCGACCGTGTTGCCGGAGATCTGGAACTTCAGCGTCGCCGGAGCAGGCGGCGGAGGCGGAACGGGCTTGCCCTTGCCGTCCTTCGCCGGAGCCGGTGCAGGTGTGGGCGTCGCGGCCGCGACCATCGCGCTCTGCGCGATGGTCTTGAGCCACGTGTACGGCGGCAGCGAGCGGCTCACCTCGTCCATGATGTGCGCCCATACGAAGCGGTCGTTGTCGATGCTCTTGATGATCTCGAGCTGGCGACGAACCGAGTCCCGTTGCGACTCGGCGCGATTGCGCTCGCGGAGCACGGCGACGTAGCGGGTCGAGTCCTGCACCGAGCGACGCTCTCGCTCGGTGAGCTCCTCGGCCCGACCGGCCTGCGACAGATGCAGGGCGCCGATGGCGCCGACGGCGGCGATGATGCTCACCGCTGCCGCGATCATGAATGGGTCCTTGACGCGCGCCCCCGCCTTACCAGCGATGGCGGTGAGGCTGAAGCCGGTGGAGCGGTTTTTCTTACCGCTACCCGGCAGAAGATTGATCTCGATCATCGGAGTTCGGTCGCGGTGAAGGACTAGGCGGCCTGACGAAGCGCGAGCCCGATCGGGAGCATGAGCAGCGGTGCCACTTCGTCGGTCACGAGCGAATCCAGCGCGCCTTCGCGCACCTTGAGGTTCGCGAGCGGGTTGGCCTGCTCGACGCGCACACGCAAGCGGTTGGCGAGCGCCTCGGTGAGTCCGGGCACGCGGGCGCCGCCACCGCACGTATAGACCGCACGCATCTGATTGCCCGACCGTGAAGAGGACGCGAGGAACGCGGCGGCGCGCTCGATGCCAACAGCGATCTCTTCGCCGCGGCTCTCGATCACCGCGTCCAGGTGCGGCGACCGGTCGTAGCCCTGGAGCAACAGCTCGGCCTCTTCGGCGCCCAGTCCACGCTCACGCTGCAGATCCTCGCGGAAGCGGCGCGTGCCCACCGTGATGTCACGGGTGAGGATCGGTACGCCATCGTCGAGAATGTTGATGTTCGTGACTTCGTGTCCGATGTTGATCAGGCCGACGACGCCGTTCATCGCGTCGGGGTGGTTGAGCTCGAAGGCGTTATGCAGCGCGAACGCATCGACGTCGACCACGGTCGGCGTTAGGCCGGCATCCGTCAGGAGGTGCATCTTCGACTCGATGAGGTCGCGCTTGGCGGCCACGAGGAGGACGCTCATCTCCATCCCGTCGCCATCGGGATCGAGGATCTGGAAGTCCAACTCCACCGACTCCATGTCGAACGGAACGTGCTGCTCGGCCTCCCAGCGCATCAGCTCGCGGGCCTGGCTCTCGCGCACGCGCTCGATCTGGATCTTCTTGATGATCACGTCGCGGCCGCCGACGGCGGTCACGATCTCCTTCGACTTGATGCCGGCCGCCTCGATGGCGTTCCGGACCGCCTCGGTCACGATCCCCGGGTCCATGACTTCCCCTTCGACGATCGCGTCGGCGAGGAGCGGCATGATGGCCACTTTGGTCAGCTCGGGCTCACCCCGCGAGTGATCGATGACCGCGACCTTGATGAGGCCGGAGCCAATGTCGAGGCCAATCGTTGTCTTCTTGCGTCCGAAGAGCGCCATAGCGAGGGTGCCGAGTCGAGGTGGATCGTGCGGCGCCGAT
>Ga0207691_10001978_pt1 | contig 20041 bp, 11 predicted proteins | sample KBSM13metaG_FD_184327 | JGI IMG/M metagenome (GOLD analysis project Ga0207691, IMG submission 184327) | Miscanthus rhizosphere microbial communities from Kellogg Biological Station, Michigan, USA - KBS M1-3 metaG (SPAdes) (version 2) | ecosystem: Host-associated > Plants > Roots > Rhizosphere >... | reverse complement strand
CGATCCCGCAACACCAAGGCTCGCGCGCGAGACGAAACGGCTGGTGCGCGTATTTGCGCTCGGAGGCGTGACCGCCAGCCTGGTCGTGGCCGGGCTTTACGGCGCGCTTCGCGGCTCGTGGCTCGACGCCGGTCTCGCCGGGATTGCACTCGGCATGTCGATGCTGCCCGAGGAATTCCCCCTCGTGCTCGCGGTCTTCATGACCATGGGGGCGTGGCGCATCTCGCAGGCGCGCGTCCTGACCCGCCGCGCCGCGGCCATCGAAGCCTTGGGAGCAGCGACCGTTCTGTGCACTGATAAGACGGGCACGCTTACGGAAAACCGCATGTCGGTCGTCGAGCTCCTGCCTGAGGAGCCCACCGATTCCGAGCACCTGTTGGCACTTGGCGCGCTTGCCAGCAATCCTGAAGGGTTCGATCCGATGGACCGGGCGATTTCGTCAGCAGCCGGGGGGCCGGCCGAGGCGCGGGTTCTGGTCCGGAGCTACGGCCTCGCACCGGATCTCCTGGCCGTGACCCAGGTCTGGCGCACGCCCGGCGAAGCAAGCGCCTTCGTCGCGACGAAGGGCGCTCCAGAAGCCATCATCGAGCTTTGCCGGCTCGACCGGTCGGCGGCGGCGCGGTTGCGCGAGGCGGTCGAAGGCATGGCTCGCCGGGGCGTTCGTGTGCTCGATCTCCGGCATCCTGAACGCGTTCGACAGCTGGTGGAGCGCGGCGTCGAGCACGCCAACGGTCAGCTCGCGTTGCACACCGACAAGCGCGCCGATGCGGCCGCGACCGTTGCGCTGCTCGAGCGCCTAACGCCTCGGCTGCTGTCGTTGTCGGAGGATGTCGGGTTGCGCGTGCACCAGGCCATTCAGTCGGGCGCGTCCGTGCTGCTCGAGGGAGCGCAGGGCTCGCTTCTCGATATCGATCACGGCACGTATCCGTTCGTGACGTCGAGCAATACAACGTCAGGCGGCGCGGCGGTCGGCGTGGGAATCGCTCCCACCGCGATCGACGCGGTACTCGGCGTGGTGAAGGCGTACACGACCCGCGTCGGGCACGGCCCGTTGCCCACGGAAATCGAAGGCCCGCTCGGTGACCACGTTCGGCAGCTCGGCAACGAGTTCGGCGCGGTGACGGGGCGGCCTCGGCGCTGCGGCTGGTTCGATGCCGTGGTGGTCCGTTATGCGGCCCGCGTGAATGGCCTGAGCGGGCTCGCGGTCACGAAGCTCGACGTGCTCGACACGCTGGATCGCGTCGGCCTGTGCAACGGCTATCGCGTCGGCGACGATGTGTATGCGGAGTTTCCCGGCGACGTGACGGCGCTCGACCGGATCGAGCCGATTTACGAGTGGTTCGATGGTTGGAAGCAATCGACGAGCGAGGCGCGCACGCTCGACGCGCTGCCGGCGAACGCGAGAAAGTATCTCGACCGCATTCGCGAGCTCTCGGACGCGCCGATCGTGTACGTGAGTGTGGGAACGCGGCGCGATCAGATCATCGGGCTCACGTAGGGAATCGGGAATCGGGAATCGGGGACTGGGGACTGGGGACTGGGGACTGGGGACTGGGGACTGGGGACTGGGAGTCATGGGTTGTGAGTCAGTGAGCGCGCGGCAAGGTCAGTTGCGGTCATGGCGATAGACATCGCCATCATCGGTGCCGGGCCGTGTGGGCTCGCGGCGGCGATTTCGGCGCGACGCGCCGGGCTCGACGCGGTCGTGTTCGATGGCGACTGCGTCGTCAGCTCCATCACGCAGTATCCCACGTACGCGACGTTCTTTTCGACGGCGGAGAAGTTGTCGTTAGGCGGGCTGCCGTTCGTCACGACGGGCGAGAAGCCATCGCGGCGTGACGCCCTCGCGTACTACCGCGCGGTGGTGCGGTACTTCGAGATTCCGGTGCGGCAGTACGAGCCCGTGTCGCGCATCGACGGTCGTGACGACGCGTTCGTCGTGCGCACGACGCATCGCGGAGCCGAGCGCGAGACCGCGGCGCGCGCGGTCGTCATCGCGACCGGGTACTGGGGTTCGCCGAACAAACTTGGTGTTCCTGGCGAGAACCTCCCGCACGTTACGCACGCGTACCGCGAAGGCCACTATGCGTTCCAGCAGGACGCGGTGGTCGTGGGCGGCGGAAACTCCGCCGCCGAAGCGGCGCTCGATCTCTGGCGGGCCGGCGCCCGCGTGACGCTGGTGCATTTCGGCCCGACGTTCGACAAGAAGATCAAGCCGTGGGTGTTGCCGGACTTCACGAATCGCGTGGCCGAGGGGAGCATTGCGGCGCGGTGGAACAGCCGGGTGACGGAGATCGGGGCGGGCGACGTCACGCTCGAGTCGACGGACGGTCTGCTGTCGACGATCCCGGCGGACCACGTGTTCCTCATGACGGGCTTCGCACCGAGCGTGGGTCTCCTGCGCGACATGGGCGTGACGATCGATCCAACGACGGGCATTCCGTCTCACGACCCGCAGACGCTCGAGACGAACGTCCCAGGTGTGTTCATCGCGGGCGTGGTGGTCGCGGGCTACGACGCGAATAAGGTGTTCATCGAGAACGGCCGCTTCCACGGCGATCAGATCGTGGCGCGCGTGCTGGGTCGACCGGCGCCGCCTCCCGCACGGATCAGCCGGGATCTGGATTCGTAGTTAGCGGTGGGCGGACGGCGGACGGCGGCAGATAGAGCGTGTCATCCCGAGCGTCAGCGAAGCGTCAGCGAGGGATCTTCTCGATCGTTCTTGTGGCTGGACTAGCCACGATGTCATCACAGAAGGTCCTCGTTGACGCTCGGGATGACAGGCGACCGGGATGACACACCTCTTTCCTACGTCCTCCTTCCTAAGGCCTCGGGAGGCCTCGGGCTTGTGGGCTTCGCCCGCTTACATTTCGGATTCCCAGCCCAACCAACCTCGCGCCCAACGGCCCGGTCATGGCTAGCGTGTCTGCACATCCCGATGTCATGGAAAAGCTCGTGTCGCTCGCGAAGCGGCGCGGATTCATCTTCCAGTCCTCCGAGATCTACGGAGGCACCGGGTCCGTGTGGGACTACGGTCCACTCGGCGTCGAGCTGAAGAAGAACATCAAGGACCGCTGGTGGAACGCGATGGTGCGCGCGCGCGACGACATCGAGGGGCTCGACGCAGCCATCCTCATGCATCCGCGCGTGTGGGAGGCGAGCGGCCACGTCGCTGGGTTCACCGACCCGCTCGTCGATTGCCGAAACTGCAAGCGTCGCTTCCGCGCGGACGATCCGGCCATCAAGGGCACACCCGGCGCGCCTGACGCGCAGTGCCCTGTCTGCGGTGCGAAGGGCACGCTGAGCGAGCCGCGGATGTTCAACCTCATGTTCAAGACGTTCATGGGGCCTGTGGAAGAAAGCGCGTCCATTGTGTACCTGCGTCCCGAAACGGCACAGGGCATCTTCGTGAACTTCCTGAACGTCCAGCAGTCGACCCGGCAGAAGATCCCGTTCGGCATCGCGCAGATCGGCAAAGCGTTCCGCAACGAGATCACGCCCGGGAACTTCATCTTCCGCACGCGCGAGTTCGAGCAGATGGAGATGCAGTTCTTCGTCGAGCCGGGCACGGACGAGGAGCACTTCGAGTACTGGAAAGCGCAGCGCATGGAGTGGCATCGCGCACTCGGCCTCACGCCGGAGCGGCTGCGCTACAAGCCGCACGAACAACTCGCGCACTACGCGCGCGCCGCCGCCGACATCGAGTTCGATTTTGGCGGCTCGTTAGGTTTCCAGGAGATCGAAGGCGTTCACAACCGATCGGATTTCGACCTCGGACGGCATCAGGAGTACTCGGGCAAGAAGCTCGAGTACTTCGACCAGCCTAACAACCGGCGCTTCGTTCCGTTCGTGATCGAGACGTCCGTTGGCGCTGATCGGACGACGCTGGCGATTCTCGTGAACGCGTACCGCGAAGAGGAAGTCCCGGGCGAGAGCGAGGGTCGGACAGTCCTGGCACTCGCCCCCGCGCTCGCGCCCATCAAGGCCGGCGTGTTTCCTCTCGTGAAGAAGGACGGCATGCCGGAGATGGCACGTCGCGTCGCTGATGATCTGCGGAAGTCGTTCGCCGTGTTCTACGACGACGGCGGCGCGATCGGCCGCCGGTACCGCCGTCAGGACGAGGTGGGTACGCCGTTCGGCATCACGATCGATGGCCAGTCCACGCAGGATGGAACGGTCACCGTTCGCGACCGTGACACGCTCCAGCAGGTGCGCGTCGCCGCCGACCAGCTTCGCGGCTACATCAGCGAACGAGTTGGCCCGACCGTCTAGCCTCGATCGGGAAATACCATGGCCGACCTGACGTTCGCCGCGCTCCGCCGAGACGGCGAGGCGTTCATGGAAGCCCTGTCACGCGAGCAGCACCTCGCGCTGGCGGGACACAAGCCTAACGCCGATCTGCGGCCGATCTACGATCGGTTCGGTCACGTGCTCGGGCCGGCCGCGCTCGACCTCACGCGCGATGCGTTTCGGACGACTGCGGCCAACACGGAAGACTGGCGGTCCGCACGCGCGCTGCTCGATTGGGAAGTCGAATCCTACGCGTCGCGACAGCTGGTCGAGCTCGATGAGCGGCTGATCGAGTGGGAGGCGACCGCCGTGATCCGGCTCGCTGACGGGCGCGAGGTGCCGTATCAGCGCGCGGCCGTCGGCATCGCGACTGAGACGGACCGCGACCAACGCCTCGTGCTCGACGAGGCTCGTGCGGCGCTCGTGGAACGCGAGCTCGCTCCGATTCGCGCCGAGCGGTTGCAGCGCGAGCGCGACCTGATCGAATCGCTGGAGATCGCACCCGACTACATTGCGAGCTTCGAGGGGTTGTCGGGCATCGATCTACGCGCGCTGGCTGGCGAATGCGAGCGGTTTCTCCGAGAGACGGAATCGATGTGGGCGGACGTCCACGGCGACGCCGTTCGTCGTCAACTCGGTATCAAACCGGGCGAGGCGACACGCGCAGACGCACTCGCGCTCATGCGTGCGCCGCGGTTCGATCCGTACTTTCCCGCAGGCGACATGGAGCCAGCGGTGCGGCGGCAGGTGTCGGCGATGGGCATCGAGCCTGACGCGAGCGGCCGCATCGTCTACGATCTCGCGCCACGTCCCGGGAAGCGGTCACGCGCTTTCTGCGCCCCCGTGCGGATCCCGCGCGAGGTGTACCTCGTGCTGCTGCCGCACGGCGGCGCCACGGACTATCGCACGCTCCTGCACGAACTGGGACATGCGCTGCACTTCGGGTACATGCGTGACGACCTGCCGTTCGAGTTCCGCTGGCTCGGCGACAACTCGATCACCGAAGGGTACGCCATGCTTTTCGACCACCTGCTGCACGACAGCGGGTGGCTGCTCCGGTACACCGCGTTAGGCAGACCGAGGGTGGCGGAGTACCGGCGAGCGGCCGCGTTCGAGGAGCTGCAGTTCCTCCGCCGCTACTCGGCGAAGCTGCTGTACGAGTTGCGGCTGTACGGCGGAGGCGACTCGTGGTCTTCGCTCCCCGACGCGTACGTCGAAGTCCTGAGCTCGGCGACGAACTTCCAGTACCGGCCGGCTGATGCCTTCGTGGACGTCGATCCGCGGTTCTACTCGGCCCGCTATCTCCGCGCGTGGCAGCTGCAAGCGGCACTCCGCGAGATGTTGGTCACGCAGTTCGATGAGGACTGGTATCGGAACCCGAGCGCCGGGCCGTGGATGGTGCGCGAATCGTTCGGCGAAGGGCAGCGCGAGCTCGCATCGGAGTTGGCGGCGCGGGTCGGTGCGCCGCCCTTGTCGTTCGATCCGGTCATCAAGGCGATCGAGGCGGGGCTTTCGGCCTAACGAGCGCCACCGAGTCCCTCTACTGCGCCAGCCGTCTGGATTCCTCGACTCGCTACGCTCGCTCGGAATGACCTCATTGCGGTGCGCGCACAGCTTCGAGGGGGCGTGCACCGCGGTCGATGACGAAGCCGGTCGTGCTTCCGTTGGCGACGTCGAACGTGATACGGCCCGGCTGGCCCATGGGCGTGAACGTGTTCGGCGCGGACTGCTTCAACAGGCGCACTGCCGGTTGGCCTTCGATCTGTAGCATGACCTGCTCACCGTTGACGGTGACGGTCGCCGGCTGCTTCGAGCCATTCGGCATCGTGATTCGATAGTTCCCGGCGAGCCGCTTCGCCTCATCAGCGGCGATCGGGAGATCTTCCGGGCGCGGCGGCGCCGTGCGGAACGGCATGCCGAGCGCGAAGCGCGCGAGGTTTTCGGCGATCTGGTCCGACGGCGCCGGCGACGTGTTCGCGAGCACCACGACCGTGAGCGAATCGTTAGGGTAATACGCCAGCTCCGAGATGAAGCCGTTGATCCCGCCGCCGTGGTGGATTCGGCGGTGACTGCCCAGCGTGTCGGCCGAGAGTCCGAAGCCGTAGGACATGGGGCGTCCGCTCGTCAGCTTGACGGGTGTGGTCATGGTCGCGAACGAGGACGCATTCACGAGCTTCCCGCTGTGGAGGAGACGCGTCCACGCCGCGAGGTCGCCGACGGTCGAGCAGAGCGAACCTGCCGCGAAGGGCAGGTCCATCCCGATATAGTCTGCGTTGACGAGTCCATTGCGTCCGCGATCGTAGCCGCGTGCTCGCCGCTTGATCAGTGGTCCAACGGAGCAATACACCGTGGACGTCAGACCATTTGGCACGAACAGCGCGTCGCGGACATAGTCCCCATACGCCTTGCCCGTGACCTTCTCGATGACCATGCCGAGCAGGTAGTACCCAGTGTTGTTGTAGTAGAAATGAGATCCTGGCTCGAACTGCAGCGAGTCGTTACGGACAACCGCCAGCAGCGAATCGTGCGAGAGGTCGAGCCGAGCGACCCGGCCGAATTTCGGCCCGACGTCCGTGTAGCTGGGGATGCCGGAGGTGTGATTCAACAGATGCCTGATGAGAATGCGTCGCCCGTACGTCGGGGCGTTCGGCACGTACTTCGTGACCTCGTCGTCGAGTGACAGCTTGCCTTGCTGAACCAGCTGCATAATGGCGACGGACGTGAACTGTTTCGTCACCGAGCCAATGCGGAATACGGTTTGCGCGGTCGCAGGCAGATCGTTCTCGAGATCGGCCGAGCCGTATCCCTTCATTACCAGGGTGTCGTTGCCGCGAAGCACCGCGATAGCCAGCCCAGCGACCCCTCCGTTTCGTGTTACGGACTCGGCAATCGAATCCGCGACGTGCGTGACCGCGGCTCGACTGGGGATCCCACGTGGGGTCTGTGCCGAGGCGCCGGCGGCCAGGAAGGCCGGTAGAATGGCGGTCGATGCGATGGCTGTGAATGGACGCATGGGAGGCGTGTTGGTCGTGGCTCGAAGTGCGCGGTTGAAAATCTGAGTGCAGGGCGGGGGAACGGCTAGCCGCCCCTGCCGCAAATCTGGCGGCGGAGACGGACCAATCACTGCCGAGGCGATCGCGCTGACCACGAGCACGTCGGCTTCGCTCGCCGTCGGTCAGTCGGTTACGATATACGTGCACGCGAGCGATGCGAATGGGACTCGCATTGCCAACTTCTCCGCCGTCCCGTAGTCATCGCGGTCTATCGCGCGCCGGTGGAATTTTCGTGGCCGACGACCGACGGCGTGACGACACTGCCGCTCATCGTCGTGAGCAACCCCTGACCCGAGACGCTGCACCAATGGCAGACAATCGAAGCACTGCGGTGATCACTGGTGCGTCCCGAGGCATCGGGCGCGCCATCGCGCTGCGGCTGGCCGCAACGCACCACATCGTGGCCGCCGCGCGGTCGCGACCCGAGCTCGATTCCCTGGTCAGCGAAATCCAGGCTCGCGGCGGGACCTGTGATGCGATCGAGCTCGACGTCACGAAGCCGGATCACGTCGCGGCCGCGTTGACGAGTTTCCGCGCCGACGTCCTCGTGAACAACGCCGGTGTCGGATTTCTCAAACCATTTCTCGACCTCACGGTCGAGGAGTGGAACACGATGGTCGACGTGAACTTCAACGCGCTCTTTCATGTCACGCGCGCTGTGCTGCCCGGGATGATCGAGCGCGGGCGCGGTCACATCGTGATCGTCGGATCGATTGCCGGCCGCAGCGCGTTCGTTGGCGGCACGTGCTACGGCGGCACCAAGCACGCGGTGATGGGCTTCAGCGAATCGCTGATGCTCGAGGTCCGCGACAAGGGCGTGAAGGTGAGTGTGGTGAACCCCGGTTCAGTCGCCACGGACTTCTTCCGCGGCGAACGGGACACGAGCTGGATGCTCACCGCGGACGACGTTGCCGAAGCGGTGCACCATGCCATCGATACGCCGCCGCGAGTCCTCATGCATCGCATCGAGGTACGCGCGGCCGCCCCGAAAAAGGGCTGATCAGCGGCGCAGCAGCAGCTTCCAGCCGAGGGCGATCGCGCCGGCGATGACCGCGAGCAGCACCCACCAGTGGAGCGCGAGACGTCGCGACTCCCGCCGCCCACTCGCGGAGATCGGGATGACCTGCTGCCTAACGAGTACTTCGGTGTGCGCGTCGACGCCGTCGGACTGCGCCGTGACGATCGCCCAGCCTTCGTTCTGCGCCACGAGCTGGCCGGACTGATCGATCGGTGCGACCCGCGGATCAGTGGAGCGCCACGTTATCGGGCGTGACACGACATTCCCGCTCGCGTCATAGACCGTCGCCTTGAGCATGACGCGATCGCCGAGGCGAAGTGGTGAAGGCGGAGCGGCGATGACCACCGTTGCGGCGCGAACACTCACCACCGTGACCGTAGCGGCCCCGCGAATGCCTTCGCACAGTGCGGTGATGGTTGCCTGGCCGGGCGCGCGCGCGGCCAGCACGCCGTCACTCGATACGGTCGCGACCGCGGGATCGCTCGACTTCCACTCGACGGCGCGGACCTGATCGTCATCCGCCGCGCGCGCCGTACGCACGATGCCGCGCAGCGTCGCTGTGGCTCCGACGACGAGTGCCGGCGGTACGCCATCGACGACGACGTCGACCACCGGGGGCGACGTGATCGTGATCGTCACCGCGCGCGCGAGACCCGCGACCTCAGCCACGACGACGGCGGTACCGCGGCGCCGCGCCGATAACGCACCCGTATCGGTTACCGCAGCCACGGCGGGATTGCGCGACTTCCACGTCACGGGAACGTCGACCGGCTTGCCATGGCGATCGAGCGCGCGGGCGGCGAGCGTCGCGCGCGTCCCGGATCGGACCTCGGTCGGTACCTCGACCTCGATCGTCGCGACGCTCGGCGCCACGACGACGACGTCGACGCTAGCACGAGCGTCGCCAGCGGAAACCGTCACGGTCGCGGAACCTGGTGCATTCGCCGTCAGCACGCCCGCGGAGTCGACGGTAGCAACGAGGTCGTTCGACGATCGCCACACGAGACGCGCGCCATCGACGCGACCGCCAGTGTCCGAGCGCGGCACCGCGGACAGCACGATGCAGTCTCCGACTTCGACGGCGTCAGGCGGCTGGTCCACGCGGATGGCGGCCACGCCCGGGCGCATCGTCTTTGCGCGGTCGCCTGACGGCGGCGGCAACGGCGTCTGGCTCTGCGGCGCGGGACTGCGCGGCGCCCTAACGATTTCAGCGAGGTTCGTCTCGGCGCTCGCGGCGCCGGCCAGCGCCGACATCTCGGCGCGCACGGGTCCGAGCGCACTGAGTGGGTGCGCGTCGAGCGCGAGAATCGCGGCCGCCAGATCGGGGAAGCGATCTTCCGCCTTCTTCGCGAGCATGCGTGCGATCGCGGCATCGACGGACTCCGGAATGTCCGGGCGCGCTGCTCGTAGCGAGGGCGGCGCCTGGTCCGTATGCGCGCGCATGATCGCCATGCCGGTTCCGCCGAACGGTGGACTGCCAGTCAGCATCTCGAACGCGACGATACCGAGCGCATACTGATCGCTGGCGGGGCCAACGTCGTAGCCCATGCACTGCTCGGGGCTCATGTACGTCGGCGTTCCAACGACGGTTCCCACGCGCGTGTAGCCCGGCGTCTCCGCCACCTTCGCGATACCGAAGTCCGTTACGACAGGATCGCCGTCGCCGTCGAGCAGGATATTGCCAGGCTTGATGTCGCGGTGGATGACGCCGCGACGATGCGCGTAGTCGAGCGCGGACCCGACGTGATACATGATCACGCGCGCGGCTTCCAGGGAGACCGTGCCTCGATCGCGCAGCACCCGATCGAGCGAGCGACCGGGGATGTACTGCATGATGAACAAGTGCAGGTCGCCGAGCGTGCGCACGCCATGAATGGCGACGATATTCGAGTGCTGGAGGTTCGCGACGGTGATTGCTTCCTGCCGGAATCGATCGACCATGCCTTCACCGAGCAGGAGCCCGGGCGCCATGACCTTGATCGCGACGCGTCGATTCAGCGCGAGCTCGCGCGCGCGGAAGACGGCAGCCATGCCGCCGCGTCCGAGCTCGCCGTCGAATTCGAATTCGTTCGCGAACGCAGCGCGAAGCCGCTCGACGACGGGCCCCCAGGTCGGGTCGCCTTCGCTCGCGGGGCCCGCCGATGGCGCGGCGGGATCAGCAGCCGGCGGCGCTGGCGAGAGGGAAGCGCCGCACGCCGTACAGGCATCGGCGCCTGGCATCACGGAGCGGCCGCAGGTCGCGCACACCGTAAGACTGTATCCGCAGCCACCGCAGAATCGATCGCCCGAAAAGACTGGTGCCCCGCATCTCGTGCAATGCGCAGCGGGAACGGTGGGGGATTCGAGAGGCGGCAAAGTCACGGCGCCGTGAGGCTCGTCGGCGAGTGGAGGTCAACAGGCGAGAGCGCGTCGGACATGCTCTCGCTGGCAAGGTGCGTCGACGGAGCGTCCGCCCGCAAGCGCCAGTCAAGGCCGCAACGCTGGCGGCGTGCTCGCTGGGCCCATACAATTGCGGGCGCCTCAGTCCGTTAGCTGCCGACGTCGTCGTGTGCCGCCAACCGAGCATCGAAATGTGCGGTCAGCACGATCACCTCCGTTCACCCAGGGAAGGTCTATGCGCCGAATCACGATCGGTCTCGGATTGCTCGTTATGCTGTCGCAAGCCGCACCGGCGCAGGGGCTGAGGCAGCAGTTGGAGGAGGGTTTGTTCTCCTTCGGCAATTGCGGCGAACCGCTGTGTCTGCCGGCGCTCGTTCTCGCCGGCAATGCGCATGGGAGCCACTTCATTCCATCCGCCCAGTCAGGGAACGCGGCAATCATCGCGTTTCTCGGTGGCGCGGTGGGATCGAACATCAGCAACATCCCGATCAGCGCTACCACGAGCGGGGTGACCTACACGTTCGAGGGCGGTGCGCCGGTCCGAACGAATCTTTCGGGTGGTCCGATCTTCGCTGAGCGGGCGCAGACGCTGGGTCGACGACGAGTGCTCGTCGGTGCGAATGTGAGCTCGATCCGGTTCAACTCACTCCGCGGGGTTCCGCTGAGCGCGCTGAACTTCAACTTCACGCACCAGGACACCGATCCACCGGGCGAAGGCAACCCGGCGTTCGAGAACGAGTTCATCACCGTGCGCACCTCGCTCAACGTCGACGTGCTGGCGACGGTCGCCTTTGCGACGTACGGCGTTACCAACCGGTTCGACGTCAGCGTTGCGGTGCCGTACGTGTCGACGTCCATCGATGGCACCAGTAATGGTCAGATCGTTCCTTTCGGTCCGAACCCGTCGCATTACTTCGGTGGAACTGCCGCGAGTCCCATCCTGTCGGCGGTGGCTGGCGTCAGTGGGTCCGCGTCAGGCATCGGCGACGTCGCGCTGCGAGCGAAGATCAACCTGTCGCCGAGCAATGCGAACGCGCGAACCGGATTCGCGATTCTCGGCGACGTTCGCCTGCCCACAGGTGACGAGGACAATTTCCTGGGATCGGGCGGCACGTCCACGCGATTGCTCGCCATCGTGTCGGGTCATTACGGCGAATTCACGCCGCACGCGAACGCCGGTGTGGCGATTCGCGGCGGCGACGACCAGATGAACGCGTTCCTGGCGACGGCGGGGTTCGATCGCTTGCTGGCACCCTGGGCCACGTTCGCGCTGGATGTCATCTCGGAATGGCAGATGGGCGACACGAAGCTCGCCCTTCCGGAGCCGGTCACAATCGAGATTCCGTTCCAGCGTACCATCGTCCCCAGCAACATTCCGGATCGGCGCGACGATCTGTTCAACGTGTCGCTTGGAGGCAAGTTCGCAACGAAGGGCGGGCTCACGTTCATCGTGAACGCGCTCCTTCCGCTCAACCGCGGCGGGCTCCGAACGAGCACGCTCTGGACGGGAGGGCTGGAGTACGGGTTCTAATGGGATCGCCCTGAGCCATCCCCCAAGCGCGGTCGAACGTTAGGCCGTTGCGACGGAGTGAGGCGCGGACCCGGCGTCGGCGCCTCGGGCGAAATCAGTTCCGCCTCGCGCCGTCGAGTATCCACGCGGCGATCGCGTCGCGAACGGACGGGATCACACCGGAGGGCGGCATCGCGCTCGGAGAGCCGTTGACGCGCTGATACAGCAAGCTCGCCGCGAGATTTCCCGGCGCGACGTAGCCGCCTAACAAGCGCGCATACACGTCGCCGGAGCCCGCGGCGAGCACCGGCGTCTGGCCGCCGATCCGATGACACGAGCTGTTCGAGCACCCGGTGCCCGCTGTGGTACTCGCGAGCGTGCCGGCAATGTGCTGGTCGAAGGTGAAGACCAGTGCGTACGACACCGTGACGTTCTGCGGGCTGTTCCCGACACCCGCCGCGGACACCTGCACGCTCGCGGAGTAGTTGCCGCGGGCAATCGTGTTGGTCGTCGGTGTCAACGTGAGGGTGGCGGGTGCCGTCGTGGTACTGAGCGATGCGCTGAGCCAGTTTGTCGCGCCGGCGCCGTACGTGACGCTAACCTGCAGCCCACTCAGGGAGCCGCGACCACCGTTGGAAATGGTGATCGCCTGAGACGGCGCCGTGCCAACGCCCTGCGGCGCGACGAAGCTGCCGGACGTTGCCGACAGCGCAATGAGTGGTGCCGGAACGACGAACGTCACGGGCACCTTGAGCGGGCTGTTCGTGGCCGCGGCCGCCGTGACAGGTACGTTCGCGGTGTAGGTCCCGCTCGGCAACGATCCTACGGTCGCCTGCAGTGTCAGCGTGGCCGCCGTCCCAGTGCCGGACAGTGAGGCCGCCAACCAACCGGTAGGCTGGCTAGCGCCATACTCAATGGCGGACACAGCAAGGCCGGTGATCGGGCTACCGTTCACGCTGAATATGTTCACCGTCTGAGCTGCGGGATTGCCCGTTACTGCAGGTGCGTTGAAGGACACGCTGGCAGGTGTCGCGCCCAGCATGATCGCTGAACCGATGTTGAACGTCACCGCGAGATTCTTCGCGGCGACTCCGGGGACGCTGGATGCCACTGGGACTGACGCGGTGTACGTACCGACCGTGAGCGACCCCGTGGTTGCGCGGAGCGTGAGCGGAGCCGGATCCGCCGTGCTCCCGCTGAAGGCGGCCGTGAGCCAGCCGGCGGGTTGACCGGCTCCATACGTTATTGTCCCGGCGGTGAGGCCGTTCAACGTTCCGGCACCAGCGTTGGATACCGTGATCGTTTGCAGTGCCGGGTTCGGACCACCAGCCGTCGAGCCGAACGAGGCCGCGGTGGGCGTGAACGCGATGACGGGATCGGGCTGCACGGTCACTGGCACGTCGCGCTTGATCCCTTCACTCGTGGCGGTCACGGTCGCTGTTCCGGGAGCGACAGCGGTTAGCGTGGTGGTGGCGCCAGTCGTACCCGTGAGCGTGACGACCGCAGCGTCGCTGGTAGTCCAGCTGATCGTTCGACCTCCCAACGCGGAGTTGTCGGCGGCGAACACGCTGGCCGTGAGTTGACGCGTTTGGGACCGATTGAACGACACGGGGGTGGGAGAGACCTCGACGCGTGCAACCGGGACGCGAAGGACCGTGACGGTCGTGCTGCCCGTTACCTGCCCGATCGTAGCGGTGATGTTTGCCGTTCCGGCGCCGACGCCCGTGACCAGGCCCTTGTTGTCGACGGTCGCGACTGCGGCGGCACTCGTCGTCCACGCGAGTGTCCCGTCCACGCCAACGACATTGCCCTTGGCGTCTACAGGCGTTGCCGTGAGAGTCACGGCTTCGCCAACCTGGACCGACGGCGCGTCCGGCAACACACGGATCGTTGCGGCAACGGGTCCGCTTCCGCCGTCTCCGCCGCACGACGCCACCACGGTCGCGAGCAGGGCGAGGCCGATCGTGCTGGTCGTTAGGCGCATGGATCGTCAGGCGGCATGATCCGCCGCCACCTCGGTAAGCGGGATGGTCCCGGCGCCATGGTGCCACGTACCCGGGAGCAGGCGAATCTACAGGCGGCGCGCGCTACCGCAACAGCCCTCGCTACTGCATGCTCACGATGCGCCACGTCCCGCCGTCGCGCTGGAGGACCGCGATGATGGGAACGGGAAAGGTCACGTCTGCACGTCCCGATCGCGAAGAAAAACGGGCTGAGTAGTTCGCGCGCGCGTGCACCTGCGCGCCAGCCGCGTCGCGCGGGGTGTCGGTGATCTGCGCCGCGTCGCCGGTGAGGCGGATAGGACCACGAGCGTCGTTGAACGTGGTTTGCCATCGCGTCATCACCACGCTGCTGGCCGTCGGGAATACACGACGGATGAGTGTCGTATCCTTCGCTTCGATCGCTCGCACGAACGTCGTGAGTACGGTCTGGACCTCGGCGCGCAGCTCCGCCTCGCTCTTCGCGGGGGCGGGCGCACTCGGGTTTGGTGGAGGCGTTGATGGTGTGTCTGGACGGACCACCACCTCTTTTGCACGGACGGTCACAGCACGATCGCCAGTGCGACCTCCGGCGGACGCACGGATTGTCGCGACGCCCGGTGCGCGCGCCGTCACCAAGCCGTTAGGCGCAACGGCCGCGATATCGGCATTCGACGAGCTCCACTGGATGTCGGTACCGCTCACCGCGGCGCCCAGCGCGTTGCGTACGGTGGCCGTCAATCGCGTCGTTTCGCCGACCGTCATCGGGGGCATATCGGAGACATCGACGCCAGCAACGGCCGTGGCGTCCACTGCGGGAGCACTGACTGCGACGGTGATTGCCGACACGACGTCGCCAACGTGCGCCGTGATGCGCGCTGCCCCGGCGCTTACCCCTCGTACGATCCCGCGCGTGGGATCGACTACCGCGATGCGTGAATCGCTGCTGGACCACGTAACGCGCGCGCGCGGCATCGGCTCACCTGCCGCGCCGCGAACGCTCGCCGCCAGCGTCAGTGTTTGCCCAGGCGTGATGGGCGTGGGGATCGACGGTCGAACGTCGATGCGACGCGGCGTGGGCGCCACCGGTGTGCGGACTGACGACGATTCCGTCGCTGCGGGCGTAGTTGTGGACTCGGGGCTCGTGGCCGAAGTGCTCGCCCCCGACGCGGGTGGGTTGGTCGCGACGCGCGCTGTCGTGTCGATGGATGGAGCCGTCAGCGAATCGGGTGCTTGCGTCACCGCCGAATCGGCCTTCAACGGCGTGGATGTGGACGGCCGCGACGCGAGGTAGCCGATCGCTCCAACGACCGCGACTGCCGCCGCGACCCAGCGCCATGTTCCCGCGCGGGATGGCTCCGCGTTGCCTGCGACGTCGCCCGCTGATACCGCCGCCTTATTTGCCCGCGTGTCCACCGGCGTGTGTACCAGCTTCTCACGGCGCGCCTCGGGTGGCAATGACAGCCGTGACGGCGGTTCGGGTGCGATCGGCGTCGACGCCGGAATCGCTACGGGCATCGGCGGCAGTACGACAGTGGCGCTCGGAGCGGGCGGCCTCGATCGCGCCTGGTTTTCACCTGCGGTCGGGGCGATCGGCGTCTCCGTGACGATTGCTGGAACGACGCGCACGCTCACGCGGGCAACAGCACCACCACACGTTGCGACGATGCCCGTTGTCCCGCCCGCTCGCCCGTGAAGAATCACGGATGCACCCACCGCGCTCGAAGCGCTCCCCCCGATGACGATAACGGACGCGTCTTCGACGGACCATTCGATCGGACGGGCGACACGAATATCGAAGCGGCTCGTCACGACCGCCGTTACGACAACGTCATCGCCGACGTGCCACGCACCCGGCGGGATCGAGATTTCGATGCGTGCCGGTTTCGGCTCAGCGACGACAACGTCTACGGCGTCTCGCGCAACGCCGATTGTCGCGGTGATGACGGCGCTCCCTGGCGCGACTGCTCGGAGGAGTCCGGTTCCGGCATCGACCTCGACAACGGCAACGGCGCTGCTCGTCCAGTGGACTTCGGCGCTGGGGACCGGCTCCCCGCTGGTGGCGTCCTTCACCGCGGCGCGCAGGGTTGTCGTGGCGCCCGGCTCGAGGCCCGATGGCGGCGGTTCCATCGCGACGACGAGCGACGGCGTCGACGGGACCGGCGTCTGCGGCGTAATCGGGGCCGGCGGCTTCGGACGCTCGCGCGTCTTCGGGATTGGGCTGGCTGGCGTTCGAATCAGCCCGCCGAGCTGTTCGAGCCGCTCACTCGCTGCGGCGAGCTGCTGCAGCGTCAGGTGCAACGGGTCATCCGGTGAGACCGGACCGGCGCCTAACGAGACGAGCGCTTCGGCGAGTGTCCCGAACCGATCCTGCGGCTTCTTCGCCAGCATGCGTTCGACGGCCGCCTCCATCGACGGCGGGACGTCTGGGCGTACGGCGCGCAGGGACGGCGGGGGGTCATCCGTATGCGCGCGCATGAGGGCGAAGCTCGATCCGGAGAACGGCGGGCGTCCAGCGAGCATTTCGTACGCCACGATCCCGAGCGAATACTGGTCACTCGCGCCGGTGAGCTCTTTGGCGAAGCACTGCTCGGGACTCATGTAGACCGGAGTGCCGACGACCGTACCTGTTTGCGTGTGACTGGGTGTCTCGGCCACCTTCGCGATGCCGAAGTCGGTGACGATCGCCTCGCCGTCGGCGTTGAGCAGGATGTTGCCCGGCTTGACGTCTCGATGGATCACGCCGCGGCGATGCGCGTACCCGAGGGCAGCGCCCATCTGATACAGCCAGGCGCGGATGACGGGGATCGGCAGCGGGCTGCCTTCCCGGAGCACGCCTTCGAGCGTGCGGCCGGGGACGAACTGCATGACGAAGAAGTGCAGATCGTCGAGCGCGCGAACCGCGTAAATCGAGACGATGTGCGCGTGCTGTAGGTTCGCGACGGTGATTGCTTCCTGCCGGAACCGCTCGACCATACCTTGGCCGAGCATCAGACCGGGTGCCATGACCTTGATCGCGACGCGCCGATTGAGCGCCAGGTCGCGTGCGAGGTAGACCGCAGCCATCCCTCCGCGGCCGAGCTCCGTCAGGATCTCGAATTCCCCGAGCGTTGCCGACTGGAGCCGAGCTGCCACGGCGCCCCATGGCGACGTGTCCCCGACGGGCAGGTCGACCGTGTCGAGTGCTGGCGGGACCTGGTTGGACGAAGCTGGCGCGGACGCGCTAACCGCGACGGGACTACCGCAGCTACCGCAGAACCGGTCGCCTGGAAGTACGGCCCCGCCGCAGGTCGGACACGTGGAAGTGGAGGTTGGCGTCATCCTGGGGGTGCGGCAAAGTGCGACCCGCGCGACGTCGAAGCAAGTCGGGGCCTCGTCCTCGATTCTCCGTTACAGCTCGACCCGGCCCGCAGTCACATTTATTGTTGATCCGCGTCAGAGTCGCAACAGAAGGACGCTCCAGCTTGGTCTCGATCACGGTCGCCCGCCATGTCGAGCCGGCGACGGCAGTTGCGCCGCCCCCTCAACCTCTAGTCATGTCGAACCCAGGCCTCTACGTCGCTGTTCGCGAAGCTGCCGCGGGCACGTTCGACGTGCTCGGGGAGATTGGGGCCAGTCCGAACGGGGGGGTGGTCTATCTCGCCCGTGAGATTGCGGGGCAGGCGCTCGTGGTGCTCAAGCTCGAGCCGGGCGATGACGGCGCCGGCGGATCGCAGTATTTCCTCGACGTCGGCCGCGAGCTCGATGCCTCTGTGCCGGACATAGAGCTCAGGTGCCCGCGCTGTCGCGGTAAGCTCCGCCAGTGGGCGCGCTTCTGCACGCAATGCGGGCTCGATGTGTCGGGCGAGGCGCCGTCATCCGGCGAACACGCGTCGCGCGCGGCGCTGCGGGATAAGGTGCGCGCCGCGACAGAGGGCCAGTACGAGTTTCTCGGCGACATCCCTCGGTCGGAGGGCGGTGGACTCGTCTACTTCGCGCGCGATCTCGCGGACGGCAAGATCGTGGCGCTCCGGCTGCAGAAGGACCTGAACAAAAAGTTCGAGGTTGGCGTCACGCGGACGTTGAAGGCGGTCGAGCTGGAAGGCGCCACGCCCGCGCGCGGAGCCGGGGCGGCGCGCCCGGCGGTCACGATCATCCAGCGAGCGGTCGGTGGTGCGACCGCGCCGACTCCGACGCGCCGGTCAGGGCCGGCGGCGCCTAACGACACACCCGCGGCGAGGCGGGCCCCAAGGCGGCCCATACGGCCGGCCGAGATCGCGGCAGCGGTTGCGGTCGCCGTGGCGCTGATCCTGTTCCTGCTGCGGCTCCGGTAGCGCGCCGCCTAACGTCGTGCGAGCGACCGAGCGCCATGGCTCGTCAGCGCTGCGGAAACACCTCGAGCTGCATGGGCGACCCGGCCCACGTGCCACGGAAGCGGGCGCGCATCCACCATTCGTAGCGCGCCTGCATGTCGAGCCAGCCGAAGGCGTCTGGAGCGATGGCCGACGTGACGTCGCGCCCATGCGCCACGCGAGTCATAGGTTCAGGGCGTTCGTCAGCTGCTTGCGCCTGAGAAGTGGCACGCTCCGGCCGCCGTTGCTCCGGGTGGGTCGGCCCGATTCGTCCAAGGACGACGCCGCTTTAGTTTCGGTGAAATCGGCGGAAAGCAGAGAACAATATCGTTAGGCGCGAGTGGGACGGGCCCTCCCGATGTGGAACCGATCACATAGGGCATCTCTGACGTCCGGCGTTGCGACGAGCACCGACTCGTCTGTGTTCACGGTCAATGCCTCGCGCGGGTCAGCCTGTCTGAGGCTGCGCCGACGTGACACGGACGCTCAAGGCCGTGGATCTCGGAGCCTGCGGCGCGCAGCCGACGCGCGCCGCAGCTGGCGCCGTTACGGTCATTAAGCGCACGCCTATGGCTCGGGCCACCGCCCCGCAGCGTAACGTGGGCGCGGTCAATGGCGCCGCCGCTGCCGACACCACAGCGCTGGCGTATCGCCGAGCGGGGATTGCCGCCGGGGTGTGCTCATCATCGTGCTGATCCTGATGGAGATCTGAGCAGCGGCGGTGCGCGCTACGCAGTTCTCACGAACGCGCGACAGTGGGCGGCCATGAGCCTAGTCGATCGATCGGAAGGACTCGAATGGCCAGTCGACGGACTGCGGTACCAGCGGAACCGGGATCTGGGGGTGCTCGGCCGCTGTCGCCAGGCCGCGCCGAGCGGCGAGCTGCCGAAGTGCCAAGCCCTCGATCGATACGCTGGCTTCCGTTGCTGCGGCTTCCGGCTCCATCATTGGAAGTTGCTCGCGCTGATCCTTTTCGCGGGCGTCGAGGTAGTCGATCAACGCCGCGTCGAACGCGGCAGCGTCCTTGCCCACCATCGCGTGGCAAACCGGAAGCCGCTGATCGTCCGTGCCGGCTAGGCATGCGTCCCACCGATCGAGGATCGCGTTCGCCGGATCCGCGGGCGCGCCCGGGAGAGCGTGGGTCATCAAGAATTCGTAGAAGAGGAAATCCTCCTCATATTCCTCGTCCTCGATCCATCGGTGATTGGAATGCCGCGCGATATCGTCGGCGGTCGCGAAATCACCCGCGGCGATGGCATCCAGGAATGGTGCCGAGTCGGTGAGCCGCGTCGAGCTTGGTGGCGTGCCGCGAATGAAGTGGAGGAACGCGCTGCCGCTTCGTTGCAGACGACGGTGGAACTGATTCGCTCGGCCACTCTGTAGGAGTACCGCGATTGCCGCTCGCCGCCAGTTCGTGCACACGGCGAGCGCCAGTCGTGCGCCGTGGCGGCGTTCCAGCAGGGCAGGGAGGAGCTCCTGGT
>Ga0207691_10001976_pt1 | contig 20054 bp, 16 predicted proteins | sample KBSM13metaG_FD_184327 | JGI IMG/M metagenome (GOLD analysis project Ga0207691, IMG submission 184327) | Miscanthus rhizosphere microbial communities from Kellogg Biological Station, Michigan, USA - KBS M1-3 metaG (SPAdes) (version 2) | ecosystem: Host-associated > Plants > Roots > Rhizosphere >... | reverse complement strand
GCCGACCACGATCACGATCCAGCGCACGAGGGGTTCCGGAACCACGCGCGCGATTCGGGCACCGACGTAGCCGCCGGTCAGCGCGCCCACCAGCAACGCGAGCGTCGGCGGCCACGCGACCATTCCTTTGGCAATGAAGATGATCATCGCCACGACACCGGTCGCCCCCGACAACAGGTTCTTGAGCGCGTTCACCGTGCGGAAGTCGCTTCTGGGGCCAAGCGAGAGGATGGCGAGCAGCACGATGCCAACGCCGGCGCCAAAATAGCCGGCGTACACCGCCAGCGGCCCGAGCAGGACGAGGCCGACGCGGTCGGCACGCGCGGAATGGAGCGCCGCGTCGTCGTCGTGGCGGACTATCCAGCGGCGCACGTTGCCGGAAAACGCGAACAGCGCGGTGGCGGCGCCGATCAGCAGGGGCACGAGCTTCGCGAACGACGCATCGGGCGTCACCATCAGCAGCCATGCGCCAAGGCCGCTTCCGATCGCGGCGATAGCGATCCCGCGAAGGAACGCCGGCCTGAACGGCGGCAGACGACGGTAATCGGCCCACGCGGCGACGAAGTTGCTGGGCGTCATCGCCACGCAGTTCGACGCCGAAGCAAGCACCGGAGGCACGCCCGCAGCGAGCAGCGCGGGGAACGTCAATAGCGAGGCAGCGCCGACGATCGCCGTGACGACACCGCCGGCAAAGCCGACCGCAGTCAGGAACGCAGCGTTCGCGAAGTCCAAGAAAACGAGTTCGCGTCAGAGACGCAACCAATTGGGGTCAGAGACGAATTTCCGCGATCGCAATGCCGGGAGAATTCGTCTCTGACCCCAATTGTTTGACCCCAATTGCTTTATGCGACCGGTTCAGGCTCTTCCGTCTTCGCGAAGATAAGGCGCACCTTGCCTTCCTCGTCGGCATCGATCGTCACGTGCCCGCCCCCCGTGAGGCGCCCGAACAGGAGCTCGTCGGCAAGCGCCTTGCGAATCGTGTCCTGGATGAGGCGCGCCATCGGGCGTGCGCCCATCTGCGGGTCGAAGCCCTTCCGCGCGAGAAACTCCTTGAGCTTCGGCGTGAACGTCGGCTCGACCTTCTTCTCGTGCAGCTGCGCCTCGAGCTCAAGCAGGAACTTGTCGACCACCTTGAGGATGACCTCATGACCGAGCTGCGCGAACGAGATCGTCGCGTCCAGGCGGTTGCGGAATTCCGGCGTGAACAGCCGCTTGATCTCGACCATCTCGTCGCCGGCTTCCTTCGCGTTGGTGAAGCCGATGGAGCCTTTGGCAAGCTCCTGCGCGCCGGCGTTGGTGGTCATGATGATCGTGACGTTGCGGAAATCCGCCTTGCGCCCGTTGTTGTCGGTGAGCGTGCCGTGGTCCATCACCTGCAGCAGGATGTTGAAGATGTCCGGGTGGGCCTTCTCGATCTCGTCCAGCAACAGCACGCTGTACGGATGCTTCGTCACCGCCTCGGTGAGCTGGCCGCCCTGGTCGAAGCCGATGTAGCCCGGCGGCGCGCCGATCATCCGCGACACCGCGTGCCGCTCCATGTACTCGGACATGTCGAAGCGGATCAGCTCGACGCCGAGGCAGTACGCGAGCTGGCGCGCGACCTCGGTCTTGCCGACGCCCGTGGGGCCGCTGAACAGGAAGTTGCCGATCGGCTTTTGCGGGTTCCCGAGGCCCGAGCGCGCCATGCGAATGGCGGAGACAAGCGCATCGATCGCCTTGTCCTGGCCGAACACGACGTTCTTCAGGTCGCGGTCGAGCGTCTTCAGCGCGTTGCGGTCGTCGGACGTGACGTTCCGCGCGGGGATACGGGCGATCTTCGCGACGATCTCCTCGATCTCGGTCTTGCTGATCACTTTCTTCTGCTTCGATCGAGGCAGGATCTTCTGCGCGGCACCTGCTTCGTCGATTACGTCGATCGCCTTGTCCGGCAGATGCCGGTCGTTAATGAAGCGCGCCGACAGCTCCGCGGCCGTCGTCAGCGCCTCCCTCGCGTATTTCACGCCGTGATGCTGCTCGAAGCGGGACTTCAACCCTTTCAGGATCTCGACCGTCTCGGCGACCGACGGCTCCGGCACGTCGACCTTCTGGAAGCGCCGCGAAAGCGCGTGATCCTTCTCGAAAATCTGCCGGAACTCGCTGTACGTCGTGGCGCCGATGCACTTCATCGCGCCCGTCGAAAGCGCCGGCTTCAGCAGGTTCGACGCATCGAGCGTGCCGCCCGAGGCGGCGCCGGCGCCGATGATCGTGTGGATCTCGTCGATGAACAGGATCGACTTGGGGTTCTCGGCAAGCTGCTTCAGGACCGCCTTCAGGCGCTGCTCGAAATCGCCGCGGTATTTCGTTCCCGCGAGCAGGGCGCCCATGTCGAGCGAGTAGACCTGGTAGTCCTTCAGGAGCTCGGGGATGTCGCCTTCGTTAACGCGGCGCGCGAGGCCCTCGGCGATGGCCGTCTTGCCGACGCCCGCTTCGCCGACCAGCAGCGGGTTGTTCTTGCGGCGGCGGCACAGCACCTGGATCACGCGCTCGAGCTCGTGCGCGCGGCCGATCAGCGGATCGGTCTTGCCCTGCTTCGCCATCGTGTTGAGGTTGATCGTGTACGCCTCGAGCGCGCCTTGCGCCTCGCTGCCGTTCTCGCCCTCTTCCTTCGCTTCGGCCTTCTCGTGCTTCTGCTGCGGATTCTTCGTGATGCCGTGCGAGATGTAGTTGACGACGTCGAGCCTCGTCACGCCGCGCTGGTTGAGGAAATAGACCGCGTGCGACTCCTTCTCGCCGAAGATCGCGACGAGGACGTTCGCGCCGGTGACTTCCTTCTTGCCGGACGATTGGACGTGGAGGATGGCGCGCTGAATGACACGCTGGAAGCCCTGCGTCGGCTGCGTGTCCGCATCGGAATGCGGCGACAGCCGTGGCGTGTGCTCGCTGATGAAATCAGCGAGCACGCCGCGCAGCTCGTCGAGGTCGACGCCGCACGACTTGAGGACCTCGGCGGCCGACGGATTGTCCAGCATCGCGAGCAGCAGATGCTCGACAGTGATGAACTCGTGCTGCTTCTGCCGGGCCTCGACAAAAGCCATGTGGAGGGAAACTTCCAGTTCCTGCGCGATCATTCCATTGCCTCTTTCACCCGAATCCGCCACGCCGCGAAGTTGCGACGTGGCACCGTGAGCTCAAGTTTCCTCCATCGTGCACTGCAACGGGTGCTGGTGCCGCCGCGCGAGATCGATGACCTGATCGCGTTTTGTCGCAGCGACTTCTCTCACGTACGTCCCGCACACCCCCATCCCCTCGCGATGCACCTGCAGCATCACTTGCGTGGCCCGTTCCCGGCTCATCGCGAAAACAGTCTGCAGCACGACAACGACAAAGTCCATCGGTGTGTAATCGTCGTTCAGCAGCAACACCTTGTACAGCGGCGGGGGCTTGAGGCGGGTCTTCTCGGCCTCGAGGATGCTGCCTTCCTGGTGCTGGTTGGCCATTGTCCCCTATTTACAGGCAAACGTTAGATAGCGTCTATGTTTGATGATTGCAACAGATTATTCAAGAGGAGGTGCCTGCAACGGGCCGCAGCTTGACTGCGGCCGGCAAACTTGCGCGTAATGGTCGTTGCGCCCGCGGGGAAAGCGGCGCTGGCGCCAATCCCATGCCCGCGTATCGGCTGCGGCTCGCCTCCGGGCGGCTCGAGGCGTTTTACGTCAATGCGGCGATGCGACGGATGTAGGCCACAGGCAGTAACGCTCGTTTGGCCGGTCGCGGACTCTTCCGTGTGCGCAGTCGCGGACCTTACATCCGCTCGATCATGGCCTTGCCGAAGCCCGAGCAGGATACCTGCGTCGCTCCCGGCATAAGCCGCGCGAAATCGTACGTCACAACCTTGTCGCCGATAGCTTTTTCGAGGCTCGTCGTGATGAGCTTCGCGGCTTCCTTCCAGCCCATGTGCACCAGCATCATCTCGGCGGAGAGGATCTCCGAGCCCGGATTGACGTAGTCCTTGCCTGCGTACTTCGGCGCCGTGCCGTGCGTCGCTTCGAACATCGCGACGGTGTCCGACAGGTTCGCGCCGGGCGCGATGCCGATCCCTCCGACTTCCGCGGCCAGCGCGTCGGAGATGTAGTCGCCGTTTAGGTTGAGCGTCGTTATGACGTCGTACTCCTCGGGCCGGAGCAGGATCTGTTGCAGGAAGGCATCCGCGATCACGTCCTTGACGATCAGCTCGCGGCCGCTCTTCGGGTTCTTGAACTTGCACCAGGGGCCGCCGTCGATAGTCTCGGCGGCGAACTCGCGCTGCGCGATCGCGTAGCTCCAGTCGCGAAATCCGCCTTCGGTGAACTTCATGATGTTGCCCTTGTGCACGATGGTCACCGACCGGCGGTCGTTGTCGATCGCATACTGGATCGCCTTGCGCGTCAGCCGCTCCGTGCCTTCGCGCGACACCGGCTTGACGCCGATGCCCGACGTGTCCGGAAAGCGGATCTTCTTCACGCCCATCTCGCGGACGAGGAAATCGATTAGCTTCTTCGCCCCGGCGGATTCCGCCTCCCATTCGATGCCGGCGTAGATGTCTTCCGAGTTCTCGCGGAAGATCACCATGTCGACCTTCTCGGGCGCCTTGACCGGGCTCGGGACGCCGGCGAAGTACTTGACGGGGCGCAGGCAGACGTAGAGGTCGAGCTCCTGCCGCAACGCGACGTTGAGAGAGCGAATGCCGCCGCCGACCGGCGTGGTCAGGGGGCCCTTGATCGAGACGACATAGTCGCGGACGATCGCGAGCGTCTCCTGGGGCAGCCACACGTCGGGACCGTACACCTTGGTCGATTTCTCGCCGGCGAAGATCTCCATCCAATGGATCTTCCGCTTGCCGCCGTACGCCTTTGCCACCGCGGCGTCGACGACCTTCAGCATGACGGGGGTAATATCCAAGCCCGTGCCGTCGCCCTCGATGTACGGGATGATCGGGTTGTCCGGGATGTTGAGGCTAAAATCCTTGTTGACCGTGATCTTCGTGCCGCCGGCGGGGATCTTGACGTGCTGGTACATGGGTTCTCCTGGAACGGAATCGCGCGCGATCTTATTTCGCCCGCGGGCGCCCGAAAGTAGGATTGTTTGGATCGGTATGCGAATCGATATGCAGCAAACCCTTAATTATCCTGGATTTTGGTGATTCACGCCACGGCGGGACGCCCGGCGTTCGCGGGGCTCGGGCATCTCGTCGCGATCATCCCGGCACCGCCGCTCCGGATCACGAGCAAACAAGCCTGCAATCCGCCGGTGCCCTCACGATGATCCGCAGCCTGCTCGCTCGCCTGCTGCCGCGCAAGAGCCGCGATGGCCGGCCCCGCGTCTACGGGCCCGGCGATCATCCGATTCGCCGCCAGCATATCTCGCGCGGCGCGATCGAAGTCACGCGCAAGCTACACGAGGCCGGCTTCAAGGCCTTCGTCGTCGGCGGCGCGGTGCGCGACCTCCTGCTCGGCATCAAGCCGAAGGACTTCGACATCGCGACCGACGCGCGCCCCGAAGATGTGAAGCCGCTGTTCCGGCGGGCGTTCATCATCGGGCGCCGTTTCCGCCTGGTCCACGTGCACGTCGGGCCCGAGACGATCGAGGTTTCGACCTTTCGCGCGGCGCAGACCGGCGATGACACTACCGACGAGCATGGGCGCCTGCTTTCCGATAACGTCTACGGCTCGCAGGTGGAGGACGCCACCCGCCGCGACTTCACGATCAACGCGCTCTATTTCGATCCGTTGAAAGAGGAAGTGTGGGACTTCGTCGGCGGAGTCGCGGACATCCGCGCCCGCGTGTTGAAGCTGATTGGCGTGCCGGCGACGCGGCTGCGCGAGGATCCGGTGCGAATGCTGCGCGCCGTGCGCCTTGCGGCGAAGCTCAACATCGCGATCGATCCCAAGACGGCTGCCCCGATTCCGAAGCTCGCCCCGCTCATGCAGCACGTCCCGGCCGCCCGGCTGTTCGACGAGATGCAGAAGCTTCTGCTCTCGGGGCACGCCGTCGAGACGCTCAAGAGCCTTCGCGCCCACGGCCTCTCGCACGGCCTGTTGCCGATGATCGACGTGATTCTCGAGCAGCCGCTCGGACAGCGGTTCACCGATCTCGCGCTCGCTGACACCGACGCCCGGGTTCGCGACGGCCGCGGCGTCTCGCCTGGGTTCCTGTTCGCGACGCTGCTGTGGCACGAGGTCCTGGCGACGTGGAAAACGGCGCGCGCCGGCGGCGGCACGTCGATTCCCGCGCTGTTCGAGGCAATGGACACGGTGCTCGCGCAGCAAGCCAAGAAGATCGCGATCCCGCGTCGCTTCGAAGCGACGATCAAGGAGATCTGGTCGTTGCAGCCGCGCTTCGAGCAGCGCTCGGGCCAGCGTCCCTATCGCCTGCTTCAGCACCCGCGCTTTCGCGCCGGTTGGGACTTCCTGGACCTTCGCTGCAGAAGTGGCGAGCTCGAAGGGGAGCTCGCGGATCTCGCTTCGTGGTGGGACCGCTTCGCAAGCGCCGAACCCGCGGAACGCGAGGCGATGCTCAAGCCCGACACCGGCCCGAAGCGGGCTCGGCGCAGCCGAGGCCGCGGCCGCAAGCGGACTGTCGCTGCCGAGGCGGCGCCGGAGAGCGAACCTCCGGCCGGTGAGGCATGACGGTCGCGTATCTGGGACTCGGCAGCAACCTCGCTCACCCGCGCCGCCAGCTCGCACGCGCGGTGCGCGCCCTCCGCCGCCTGCCGCGCGTCCAAGTCGTCGCCGTCTCGCCGTCGTACGTCACGGAGCCGATCGGCGCCGATGCGCCGCAGCCCGACTACGTCAATGCCGTCGTGGAAGTGCGCACGAACCTGCGCCCGCGGCCGCTGCTCGACGCACTCCACTCCATCGAGCAACGCCAGCACCGGCGCCGCGACCGCGGCGTCAAGCGCAATGCGGCGCGCACGCTCGACATCGACTTGCTGCTGTACGGCCGGCGGCGCATTCGCGTGCCCGGCCTCACGGTGCCTCATCCGCGCATGCATCTGCGCGCCTTCGTGCTGCGCCCGCTGCTCGACGTCGACGCTGCCGCGACGATTCCGGGCCACGGCCTCGCGCGGCGCTTCCTCTCCCGCGTGCGCGATCAGCGGATCGCGCGCACGCGGACGCACTACTTGCGCTAGCATTTTTCGCCCCACAAGCATGGACCTGGAACGGTGCCGGTACGTCGTCGTCGAAGGACCCATCGGCGCCGGCAAGACGAGCCTCGCCCGGGTGCTCGCGCAGCACGCGGGAGGCGAGGAGCTGTTCGAGCGGCCGGAGGACAATCCGTTCCTCGAGCGCTTCTACGGCGACATGCCGCGCTTCGCGCTCGCGACCCAGCTCACGTTCCTGTTCCAGCGCGTCGACCAGCTCGCCGGCGTTGGCCAGTACGACATGTTCAGGAAACTCACCGTCGCCGATTTCCTGCTCGACAAGGACCCTCTGTTCGCCCGCCTCAACCTGACCGACGCCGAGTACGGCCTCTACGAGAAGGTGTATTCGCACCTCAAGCCGCAGACGCCAACGCCCGACCTCGTGATCTACCTGCAGGCGCCGGTCGAGACGCTGATCGAACGCGTGCACCGGCGCGGCGTCAATTTCGAGCGCCGGATCTCGGCGCCCTACCTGTCGCGGCTCGCCGATGCGTACAGCCGGTATTTCTATGCGTACGAGACGGCGCCGCTTTTGATCGTCAACAGCGAGCGGCTCAACTTCGTCGACGACGAGGAGCACGTGAGGCTCCTGCTCGCCCGCATCGCGTCGATGCGCGGGCGCCGCGAATTCTTCAATCTGGCTTCGTGATGGCAGCTCCCCCGGGTTCGTCCGCATCCGCGCCTTCACCAGTCCGTCCGCGCGCGCCATTGACCGTTCCCGCGCTGGTGCAGATGGCACGCGACGGTCGCAGGATCGCGATGCTGACCGCCTACGACGCGACGCTCGCCGCGGCCGCCGATCGTGCCGGTGTCGACGTGCTGTTGGTCGGCGATTCGCTCGGCATGGTCGTCCAGGGCCACGCGGCCACGCTTCCGGTAAGCCTCGACGACGTGCTGTACCACACGCAATGCGTGGCGGCCGCGCGCACGAGCGCGCTCGTCATCGCCGACCTTCCGTTCGGAACGTATGCCGCGAGCGCCGAGGCAGCGTACGCGGCGTCGGCCGCGGCACTGAAGGCCGGCGCCAGCATGGTGAAGGTCGAGGGCGGTTCGTGGCTCCTGCCGACGGTCGAGTTCCTGACGGACGGCACGGCGCTCGCCGCCGCCGGTGCGTCGATGCTCGTCGTCGAATGCGTACCGACCGAACTTGGCGCAGCGCTGACGAGCGCGGTGAAAATCCCCGTCATCGGCATCGGCGCAGGTCCGCATTGCTCGGGGCAGGTGCTGGTGGTCTATGATGCGCTCGGCGTCACGGCCAGCCCCGCCCCACGCTTCGTCCGCAACTTCATGACGGGGCAGGACAGCATCGAGGGCGCGATGGCGGCATTCGTCGCCGCCGTCAAGGATGGATCGTTTCCGGCGCGCGAGCACTGCTATTGAAGACAGGCGAGCCGGCAGATGCGGCGAGCTTGAAAATATGCGTGGCAACTGCGTGCAAACTTCGCGGGATAGCGTTAGAGGGAGTCCATGGAGATCGTTCATAGCGCTGCCGAGCTATCCGAGGTTCTCGGGCACTTCAAGCGCGTCGCCTTCGTGCCCACCATGGGCAATTTGCACGACGGGCATCTGTCGTTGTGCCGGATCGCTCGCCAGCACGGCGACGTCGTCGTCACCAGCATCTTCGTGAACCGGCTGCAGTTCGGCCCCAACGAGGACTTCGACCGGTATCCGCGCACCATGGAGGCCGATCAGGCCGGATTGCGCCGCGAAGGCGTCGACGTGCTGTTCGCTCCCATGGAGCACGAGATGTATCCGACGCCGCAGGTGTATCGCGTGCAGCCGCCGCCGCTGGCCGAGGAGCTCGAAGGCGCGTCGCGCCCGGGGTTCTTCCACGGCGTGTGCACCGTGGTGCTGAAACTGTTCCATCTCGTGCAGCCCGACGTCGCGGTCTTCGGCAAGAAGGACCGCCAGCAGCTCAAGATCGTGCGCGGAATGGTCCAGCAGTTCAACATGAAGATCCAGATCGTCCCGGCCGAGACGGTGCGCGCGCCCGACGGTCTCGCGCTCTCGTCACGCAACAACTACTTGTCCGCCGCCGAGCGCGCGGAAGCGCCGACCTTGTATCGCGTGCTGCGCGGCATCGCCGATGAGATCGCCGGCGGCCGCACCGATTACGCGAACCTCGAGGCCGCCGGCCGCCGCGAGCTCGCGCAACGCGGTTGGAAGGTCGACTATGTCGCGATCCGCCATGGCCTCGCGCTGCGCATCCCGCATCCCGAGGGCTACGACCATCCGAACCTGCTGATCGTGCTCGCCGCGGCGACGCTCGGGAACACGCGCTTGATCGACAATGTCGACGTGTTCAAAAGGGACGGCGAAGACTAGGCCTCGAAAACAGGGTCAGAGACGAATTCCGCCAACGGGTCGCGGCGCAGATTAAATAGGGTCAGAGGCGGATTTCGCCGAAGGGCATGCGTACACCGCCGCGACCCAACCGCGGGTATTCGTCTCCGACCCTATGTAAATTGCGAAATTCGTCTCTGACCCTATTTACGCCGCCCGCAGCGCGTCGACGATCTTGAGCCGCGCGGCACGTGCCGCGGGCAGGAAACCGCCGACCAATCCCATCGCGAGCGCGAACACGAGCGACGCGACGACGATCCGCGGTGTCAGTTTGAAGCTGAACGCGAGCTCGGCGAACGTCTGGAAGTTCGTCGTCGAGATCGCGAGCGCCTGCATGAACGACGCGGCGACGAGCCCGACGATGCCGCCGATCGCTCCCAGCAGCAGTGCCTCGACGAGGAACGCGACGAGGATCGCAGTGCGCGAGAAGCCGAGCGCCCGCAGCGTCCCGATCTCCGCGGTGCGCGAGGCGACGCTCGCGTACATCGTGATCATGGCGCCGATCACGGCGCCGACGGAGAAGATGATCGAGATCGTCGTGCCCAGGTAGCTGATGAACTTCGACAGCATCTCGGATTGATCCGCGTAAAACCGCGTCTCGCGCTTCGCTTCGAGCGTAAGCCGCGGGTCGGATTCGATCTGCTGCTTCACCGCGTCGAAGCGCTCCGTGTCTGCAAGTCTCAATACGAGCGCCGAGAACGCGAGCCTGCGAAACGCCTGCATCATCTGCTCCGAATCGCCCCAGATCTCCGAGTCGAAGCCGGTGCGGCCCGCATCGAAGATGCCGACCACCGTCCAATCGGCGGACGCAAAGCGCAACGTCTCTCCCAGTCCCGCGCCCTGGAAACGGCTGGCGATGGAGCGTCCGGCGATGACCTCGGCCGTGCCTGGCCGAAACATCCGCCCCTCGACCAGCTTGACCTGCGGCCGCAGGTCGACGCCGACAGGCATGACGCCGCGAATGACGACGTTCGACGGCTTCCCCGATTCGCGCTTCGGCAGGTTGATGAGCACGACGACTTCCTTCGACACGAGCTTTTGCCCGTCGCCGCCGATCGCGATATCCGGCAGGCTTTGGACGACACCCGCCTGCGTCCGGTCGACGCCGCTTTGCACTTCGGTTTGCGCGGCGCGGCGGATCACGACGACGTTGTCGGGCCGGCCGGTCGTGACGAGCGTCGCCTCGAGCCCTGCGGCGAGCATCAGCACGGTCGCGAACACGTAGACGACGAGCGCCATGCCTCCCGCCGTCAGCGCGGTCGTGAGCCGGCGCCGGGCGATGTTGCGCGCGATGTACGCGAAGGGCAGTCCCACGGCGGTCCTTGGCTGTGCCCGTCTCGCTCACGCTACCGCGCGGAGACCGTCGACGATCCGCACCGACGCCGTCCGCCACATGGGAAACGCCGCCGCGACCACACCGACGCCGAACGCCGCGGCGACCTGGAACAGCATAGTCTCCTCGCTCACGAAAAAGATCGGGAACAGCGTTCCCATTCGGTCCGCGAACGCGCGGGCGATCGGCCCGGTGAGGAGGATGGCGAGCGCACCGCCCAAGAGCGCGATGCCGAGCGACTCCGCAAGAATCAAACGCGCGACGAAGCCGCCGGAGAATCCTAGCGCCTTCAGTGTCGCGTATTCGGAGCCGCGCTCGCGCGCGGTCATCGCCATCGTGTTCGCCATCACGGCCATGATGATGACGATCACGACGAACGACACGGCCTGGATCGCGAGCAGGATCGATTCCGTCATCGCGACAAACGACAGCTGGAATGCCTTTTCGGTCTCGGTGAGCGTCTCGGCGAGCGAGTTCTTGAACATCGCGTCGATCGCCGCCGACACCTCCGCCGCCTGCGCCGGGTCCTTCAGTTGCACGATGAAGACGCCCGTCTGGTCGGCGCGGCGCGGGTAGAGCTTGCGGATCGACTCGTTCAGATACTCCCAGTGGAAGTACATCGTCGACTGGTCGACGCCCTTGTCCGCGTCGTAGATGCCGCGCAGTGTGAAGTTCCAGTTGCCCGAGTAGATCGTGCCGCGCAGCGGGATGGTATCGCCCACTTTCCAGCCGTACTGCTGGGCGAGCTTGCGTCCCACCACGGCGCCCTTGCGATCGGTGACGAAGGCCTTGCGCTCGACAGCCGCGAGAAGGAACTCCGGGTACATGTCGAGATACGTCGGCGCGTCGATCGCGAACTGCGGGAAGAAGTTGCGCTCCGAGATATAGACGCCCCCGAACCAGTTTGCCCAGGAGACCGATTTGACGCCGTCGACCTGGCGGATCTTCTGCGCGTAGGTGAGCGGCAGCGAGAACACGAGCGAGACCGCGCTGCGGGTGACGAGACGCGCGCTTGAGCTCGCATTGGCGCCGGCGTACCAGGCGTCGACGATCGTGCGCAACAGACCGAAGGCCGTGATCGCGACCACGATGCCGACGACCGTCAGCGCGGTTCGAAGCTTGTGCCGGAACGCGTTCTTGGCGACGAGGCGTGACAGGAGCATGTACGGCCCATGTGCGCGGGCGAACGACGCGTTTCGCACGCGTTTCGCTACGGCGCGATAGTCTAAACTACCGTTCCGGCGCGATCCGAACGACGGGTACAAATGAAGCGTGGGTCGCGCCGGCAGTCGCGTCCAACTCCATGAGCCGGTCCTCGCCTATCTGCACGGTCGCGTTCGGCGCGCGCCGGCCGCGCCGCTTCGGCGACGTCGCGTTTGCCGCGATCGTCTTCGCGGCGCCCTTTTCCGCCGCCGCCGTCGGCCTTGGCACGATCACGCAGCAGTCGGCACTGGGACAGTCGCTGCGCGTGGTTGTGCCCGTGACCCTCGGCGAGAACGAGGAGATTCCCGGCGAGTGCTTCAGGATTGGATCCGGAACGGGCACCGCCGACGGTGTGCCCGAGCTCGTGTTCGGCCGCATCAATGTGGAGCGATCGGCGTCCGGCACGACTCTGGTCGTCACGAGCTCGCGACCCATCCACGATCCCGTCGTGCGGCTCACGCTCCAGGCGGGATGCGAGACCTCGGTGCGGCGCGAGTACACGCTGTTCATGGATCCGCCGGCGATCGACGCCGCAGTCGTCGCGGCCGCGCCGTCGCCGCGCGAGGTGCGAGGTCTGACCCCGCGGGAGCCGGCGCCGACCGGGGTGAGACGAGCCGCGAAGCCGCCGGCGCAGCCACGCACACCGCCGAGGACCTCCACGCGGTCGGCGCGGGTGGTGGCGGCTTCGACGGACGCTGCAGCGCCGGACAAGGACGCGGCCGCCAAAGCGCGTGCCGCGCCTCCCCGGACGACTCCGAGGCCGCCTCCGCCTCGGGAGAGCGCGGCGCGGCCGCGCCTTTCCGTCTCGAGCGGCGGCCCGGACGCGCTTCCCGGTTCGCTCGCGACCGAAGCCGATCGCGAAAGAGCGCGGCAGGAGCATGCGAACCAGATCGAAGCGGAGACCGCCGTCCTTCGCCAGCGTGTCGTCGAGCTGACGGCCATGGTCCAGCGGATGCAGACCGAACTGCGCGCGCAGAATGCGGCCGACCAGGCTGCCGCCGGGCAAGCCGCCAAAGCAGCAGAGGCGAAGACGCCCGCAGATTCCGCGAAGGCGCCCGCCGACAGGACGCAAGCGTCCGCCGAGGCCGCTAAAACGACGGCGGATGCAGCGAAGGCACCGGAGGCCGCCGCGGCGAAGATCGAGGCGCCCGCCCGCGTGCCTTCGTGGTGGGAGCAGAGCGCGTTGCTGCTCGGCACGATCATCGGGCTCCCCCTGCTCATCGCGGCCGGACTTTTGTGGAAGCGCAGGCGTGATGCGGCGCACGACGAGTCGTGGCGAACGCGCACGGCTTCGATCCGCGCGGACACGCTGTCTGGGGCGTCGCAGCTGCGCAATACCGCGGCCGGCCTCGTCATGCCGATCAGGCGCACGGTCAGCCCGGCGATGAGCCGCGAAATGTACAGCGCGGTGCCGCCGCGCGACGCCGTCGACGCGCTGGCGGTGTCCGAGTTGTCGCACGTCACGGAGGAAGCGCGCGTGTACATGGCCGTCGGTTACAACGACCGCGCGATCGAAGTGCTGCTCGATCACATTCGCCGTTTGCCACGGTCGATGCCCGCCGCCTGGCTCATGCTGCTCGACCTCTACCACCGGCAGGGTGACCGTGCGGAATTCCGCAAGCTGGCGGACACGTTCCACATTCATTTCAATGTGCGCGCGCCGCTGTGGGAGGAGTTGGCCCCCGGCGGCCTGGCGACGGGCGGCCTCGAGATTTTTCCGGCGATCGAGCAACAGGTCGTCGCGCTGTGGCGCCAGCCGAATTGCCGCACCTATCTAGAGCGCCTCCTTTACGACAATCGCGAGGGACGACGCAACGGGTTTCCGTTGGCGACTTACTCGGACATCCTGCTGTTGCTGCAAGTGCTCGATGCGCCGGAGGACGTCGACATCGACGAGGATCTCGTTGCGGCAGGCAAGCTCGAAGGGCGGCCGAAGACAAAGGACGTCGCAGGCGCCACTGCGCGCAAGCGGATGCCGCCCCAGGCGCCCCCGCGGCCCGTGCAACAGCCGATCCGATTCGAGATCGAGCCGCCGCAGGATTCCGGAGAGAGAAAGCGGCGCTGAAAGCTCGGCACTGCAGGAGAACGGGCGCGCGCGGCTGCGTTTGCTGTCGTCGCGACGAGGATCACGTCACCAGCACGCCCTTTTCGAGCTGGATCAGGCGGTGCGCCTTCTCGGCCGCCTTCGGGTCATGCGTCACCATGACGATCGTCTTTCCCACCTCGTCGTTGAGGCGCGCGAGCAGGTGCAGGATTTCCTCGGCCGTCGCGCGATCGAGGTCGCCGGTGGGCTCGTCGGCAACGATCAGCGTCGGATCGCCGATCAGCGCCCGCGCGATCGCCACCCTTTGCTGTTGTCCGCCGGACAATTCATTCGGATAGTGGTCGCGGCGATCGGCGAGCCCCACCAGCGCGAGCGCGGTGTCGACGCGCTCGCGGCGCTCGCGTCGCGACAGCGAGGTCAGCAGAAGCGGAAGCTCCACGTTGTCGTACGCCGAGAGCACCGGCATCAGGTTGTAGAACTGGAAGATGAAGCCCACGTGCGTCGCGCGCCACGCGGCAAGATCGCCTTCCGAAAGCTGCGCGATGTCGATCCCGGCGACACGGATGATGCCGGAAGTCGGCTTGTCGATTCCCGCCACGAGATTGAGGAGCGTCGACTTGCCGGAGCCCGACGGCCCCATAAGCGCGACGTAATCGCCCGCCTGGATGTCGAGATTGATTCCCACGAGCACCGGAATCACCTGGTCGCCGCGCACGTAATACTTCGTGAGCTCGCGGATCGACACGAGGGGCACCGGGGGTGCGGGCGCCGGATGGAGTTTCGTTTCCGCAGTGGCATCCGGATCGTTCATCGGCGAAGCCCGAGCGCGGTGGCGCGCTACTTCTGCGCAACCTTGACCGGCATGAGGGCCTTGAGCTCTGCCGCAGGCTTCAGCACGGCCTTCTCGCCGGGCTTGACGGCGCCTTCGATGGCAACCACGTCGCCGAGCGCCGCGCCGCGCTGAACCGGCACCTGCGCGACCTTCCCGTCGCGAACGACGAACAGTACCGTGGCGCCACCCCGCGCAGCCAGCGCGTCCGGGTTTACCGCGAGGAGCGGCTTCTGCTGCTCGGCGGTCACTTCCCGCGCGAGAAACGACACTTTCGCGCTCATGTCCGGGAGAATGCGCGGGTCGATCGCGTCGAACCGCACCTTCGTGACGACGGTCGCCTTCGCGCGGTCGACGGTCGGCACCATTCGGCTCACGTGGCCGCGAAAGCGCGCATCGGGCAACGCGTCGAGGGTGATCTCGCACGGCTGTCCGACTCTCACTTTCGCGAGGCTCCCTTCCGACACGTCGGCCTCGACTTCCAGTGTGCTCATGTCGACCATGTTGACTACGGCGCCCTTCGAATCGACGGCCGACGAGAACGGCGTCACCATGTCCCCGACGTTCGCCGCTTTCGACACGATCACGCCGTCGAAAGGCGCCCTGATGAGCGTGTAATCGACCGCGACCTGGGCGTTCTGCGCGTTGGCCTCGGCCACCGAGATCGCCGCCTGCGCGTTCGCGACGCCGGCGACCGCCCGCTCGGCCCGCATCTTCACGCTGTCGAGCGACGCCTGCGAGACGAAGCCCTGGACGACGAGATCCTGGTTGCGCTTCAACTGCGAGCTCGCGTCGCGCTCTTCCGCTTTCGCGCTCTCCAGAGAAGCGCGCGCGGCGCGAACCGCGGCCTGCGCACTCTGCGCTTGCGCGACGACATCGCGATTGTCGAGACGGGCGATGACCTCGCCGGCTTTCACCGTCGAGCCCTCGGCGACGCCGAGCCATTCGAGCCGGCCGGTGGCTTTCGAGGCGATCGCGGCTTTCCTTTGCGCGACCACGTAGCCCGTCGCATTGAGTTGCACGAACTGCTGCGACGGATAGGAAGTGACCACGGCAGTCGTCGCGACCTCGACCGGGTGCGGCTGTGCGGCATACCACGCACCGCCCGCGATCACCACGAGGGCGACACTGCCCAGCCATAACCACTTCCTGCGGCGCGACGTGCGGATCGGCGCTAGCCCGCGGTCGATCTTGAGCTTGCCGATGTCGGGCGCCGTTGCATCCGGCATCGTCAGCCGCCCTCCTGCGGGATCGGCTCCGGCGGCATACGCTCGCCTCGGCGCGCCCCAAGCCAGGCCCGGAACGAGATGACGAGAAGACCGGCGCCGATGCAGGCGATGCCGGTCCATTCGCTGGGCGAAAGCTTTTCGTCGAATACCGCCATCGAAGACAGGAGCGCGATCACAGGGATCGCGAGCATGTTGAGCGACGCCGTGCCGGCGGAAAGAAAACGCAGCACGCCGACCCACAGCACGAAGCCGAATCCGGAGGCCACTGCACCCGTCACCGCCAGCAGCGCGACGTAGGGGATCGTCCAACGCGTTTCCGGCAGCGGTAGCGCGAGCGGCAACAGCGATAGCGGCAGCACGCCGAGCAGCATCTGCCACGCTATGAAGTTGAGGAGATCGAAGTTGCGCGTGCGCTGGAAGAACTTCATCGCGATGGTCCCGCACGCCCAACCGAATCCCGAGAGGCAGGCCCACGCCTTGGACGTCAATTCGCCTTCCCAGCGCCACGGCTCGACGACGAGCACGAGCCCCGCGAGCGCGAGCGCAAGGGCGACCCACTGCATGCCGCGCACCCGCTCGTTGAGGATCGGCCAGGCGAGCAGCACCGTCCAGAAAGGCATCGTGAACACGAGCACCGCAGCCCGGCCGGCACCGCCGTCGGCGACCGCCATCGTCGTCGATCCCATGTTGACGGTCGTCTGGAAAAACCCGGTCACTGCAACCGCGAGCCACGACTCGGGCAGCAACGGACGGCGCCGCAGCACGAGCACGGCGAACAGCACGATGACGGCGGTCCACGTGCGGTCGATGTTGTAGAGCACCGGGTGCGCGTAGGTCACCGCCTGCTTCATCGCGATCCAGTTCGTGCCCCACACGAGCGTGAGCACGACGAGCGCCAGGTACGCGCCGCGCTCGGATTGCACGGAGAGTTCGCGAAATGTCATTCGCTCACTCGAGAAATTCTTCCATCGCCGCGGCAACCGCCTCCGGCTGGTCGTGATGCAGCATGTGACCCGCGTCGGCGATCGTCACCAGCCGGCCGTCCGGTATGTGCGCGAAGCGGCGCTTGACGACATCGAACGAGTCCGCCGCGCCTTCCCCTTCCGGATGATCGTCGAGCCACTTCGGGATGTTCGAGTCGGCCGCGGCGATCCACAGCGTCGGCGCCGTGATGTTGCGCCACACCGCATACGTTTCCTCGATTCGGTACACCGTAGGGAACGGCAGCTTGTGCCGCGGATCCGACGAGAGGCGCACGCGGCCGTCAGGCGCTTCTTCCGCCCAGTGCTGCGCGAGAAACGTCGCCTGGTCGCGTGAAAGACCCCGGCTGTTTTTCTGCAGGCGCTCGGCTACCGCGTCGAAGCTCTCGTAGGTCGCGAAACCCTGCGGCTTCTCGAGCGCATCGAGCCACTTCACGTATTTCTCCGGCGCGGCGGACGAATCCTCGGCCCGAACACCGAACGCGTCGAGGGAAATGACGCGATGCGCGCGAGTCGGGCGTATGCCGGCGTAGTGGAGGACCACGTTGCCGCCGAGACTGTGTCCCGCGATGTCCACGGCCTCGCCGGGAGCGAAGGCGTTCAGCAACGCTTCCAGGTCGGCGACGTAATCCGCATACCAGTAGCCCTGCGGCTGCCAGGCGCTCTTGCCGTAGCCCCGCAAGTCCGGCGCGATCACGTAGCGCTCGCGGACGAGCGCATCGACCAGGAACTGGAACGATGCCGCGACGTCCATCCAGCCGTGCAGCAGGAATAGCTTCGGTGCAGCAGCGTCGCCCCAGGTGAGCACATGGGAATCGAGGCCGCGCAGCGCGACACGGTGCGACCGATAGGGCTTCATTGGTCGATCAGCGACGTCACGCGCGCCGGGAAATCCGGCGCGGCGCGCGTCACTTTTTCTTGCACAACGCCAAGCCGTCGGTCCAGCCGGTGCGATAGTTGCCGTCCGCGCCATAGCGCGCGGCGTCCTTGCGCTCGGGTCCCGTCGCGCTCGCGCATCCGTCCGCGTAGCCCTGGCGATACGGAAGCGGAAATCCGGAGAGGTTCACGTTGGGCGCGGGAGGCTCCTTGTTCGCGGGAAGCGGCGGCGCTGACGGCAGCGCCGGCGGTGGTTGCGGCGCCACGTCGGGAGGCGCCGACGCGCAACCGGCGAGCCCAAGCACGACGAGGGTCAGCACGGGAGCAATCAACGCGCCGCGACGGGCAGTTGCAGCAGAGGGAAGCATTTCGGGACTCCGTCGCCGGAGGATGAACGGAGTAAAATTCTAGCACTCTTCCGATTGCGTTCATGCCCGCGCCTCGCTTCGTTCACCTGCGTCTGCACAGCGAGTTCTCGATCGTCGACGGCACGGTGCGCGTCGACGACGCGATCGCCGCGGCGCGCGCCGACGAGATGCCGGCACTTGCCGTCACCGATCTTGCGAACGTCTTCGGTCTCGTCAAGTTCTACCGCGCGGCGCGGCGCGAAGGCATCAAGCCGATCGTCGGCTGCGACGTCTGGCTCACGCACGACGCGGAGCGCGACCAGCCGTTTCGCGCGCTTTTGCTCGCGCAGTCTCGTGCCGGCTACTTGCGGCTCGCCGACTGGCTAACGCGCGCGTTCCGGACGAATCAGCATCGCGGCCGCGCGGAGTTGAAGCGCGAGTGGCTGCAGGAGGGTACGGACGGGCTGATCGCGCTTTCGGGCGCGCGCGAGGGCGAGGTCGGCAATTCGCTGCTGCAAGGCAATGCGTCCGGCGCAGCGAAAGCGGCGCGCGCGTGGGCGCATCTCTTCCCCGGGCGTTACTACCTCGAGGTGCAACGCGCCGGCCGCGCCGACGACAACGCGCTGGTGGCGGCGACGGTTCGCCTCGCCGGCGAGGTTTCGCTTCCGATCGTTGCCACGCATCCAGTGCAATTCCTGCGGCGCGAGGAGTTTCGCGCGCACGAGGCCCGCGTCTGCATCGCGGGCGGCTACGCGCTCGCGGACGCGCGCCGCCCGAAGCTCTTCACGCCCGAGCAATACTTCAAGACTCAGGCGGAGATGGCCGTGGCATTCGCCGACCTTCCAGAAGCGCTCGACAACTCGGTCACGATCGCACAGCGGTGCAACGTCACGATTCCGCTCGGCAAGAATTTCCTGCCGGACTTCCCCACGCCGGCGGGAGTGACGCTCGACCAGCATCTGCGCCACGAATCGGCAGCCGGCCTCGAGCGACGGCTCGCCGTGCTGTACCCCGAGGCCGCGACGTGTGATTCGAAGCGGACCGAATACGTCGCGCGCCTCGAATTCGAGACGTCGACGATCGTGCAGATGGGCTTTGCCGGCTACTTCCTGATCGTCGCGGACTTCATCAACTGGGCGAAGAGCAACGGCGTGCCCGTCGGTCCGGGACGAGGCTCGGGCGCCGGATCGCTCGTCGCCTATGCGCTCGGCATCACCGATCTCGATCCGTTGCGCTACGGCCTCCTGTTTGAGCGCTTCCTCAATCCCGAACGTATCTCGATGCCGGACTTCGACATCGATTTCTGCCAGGACGGCCGCGACCGCGTAATCGGCTACGTGAAACGGAAGTACGGCGCCGAGTCGGTCTCGCAGATCGCGACGTTCGGCACCATGGCGGCGAAGGCCGCAGTGCGCGACGTCGGCCGCGTGCTCGACCTGCCGTACATGTTCTGCGACGGCATCGCCAAGCTCATTCCGTTCCAGCCGGGGAAGCAGATCACGCTCAGGCAGGCGCGCGAAGCAGAGCCACTCCTTGCCGAGCGCGAACAGAAGGAAGAGGAAGTGCGCGAGCTCCTGTCGCTCGCCGAAGCGCTGGAAGGCCTCACTCGCAACGTCGGGATGCACGCGGGCGGCGTGCTGATCGCGCCAGGAAAGCTCACCGATTTCTGCCCGCTGTACACGCAGTCGGGTTCCGACGCGCTCGTCTCGCA